>JAESFG010000086.1_pt1 | contig 358113 bp, 368 predicted proteins | sample 9269371 | NCBI WGS metagenome assembly JAESFG01 (sample SAMN14506227, study PRJNA617093) | algae metagenome | isolation source: Aetokthonos hydrillicola CCALA 1050 (B3-Florida) and co-occurring... | place: USA: South Carolina | collected 2013-01-01 | reverse complement strand
GGCGGAGCGAATGACGACGTCCTAGACGCCGGAGACGGCAACGATCAGCTCTTTGGGGAGGACGGCAACGATACTCTTCTAGGCGGCATTGGTAACGACTGGCTGCATGGCTCAGAAGGCAACGACTCTCTGGCGGGAGGCGCGGGCAATGACTGGCTTACCGGCCATGTAGGCGATGATTTTCTTGCAGGGGGAGCCGACAACGATCGGTTAGATGGCGGCGCTGGAAACGATAACCTCGACGGCGGCGCTGGAAACGACACTCTGCGAGCCAGCTTCGGTGATAGCCTTATCGGCGGCGCCGACAATGATCTCGCCATCTTCGATTTCGCGCGAGCCGGAATCTCGACCACAGTCAGCGGCAACGTCTACACCCTCCGCAACGACACCCTCAGCGTCACGTTGAGCGACGTCGAACGCGTCCAGTTCCTCGGTGAGAGCGCTCCGACCGCAATCAGCTCGCTCGCTGGCAGCCTCTCACAGCGTACCGCCCTCAACCAGACATCGGATCTTCCGTTCGCCTGGTGATCAGCTACCCGTTGTGCGGCCGCCCCGCCCTGCGTGGGGCGGTCGCGACGCGGCACGGCCGATCCCCGAACCCTCAAGCGACGCCGAGGGCCTTGAGAACGGGGAGGCGGTTGTCGGCGAAGTCTTTGGCCTGGGACTTGAGCTCGGCCATGTTCTCCTCGGGCGAATCGAGCCGGCGGCCGTCTTTGACGAGGCGCCGTCCGAGGGCGGAGTAGATGTTCCAGGCATCCTCCGCCCAGACCGCCGGTGAATTGCGGCCAGCGTCGATGGACTTCAGGAACAGCTGCTGCGTCGGCGGCACGGCGATGCCGAGCCCCGTGACACAGCTCGCGAGCACATTGCTCTCACCGCCGCCCGCCACGGTCAGCGCGATCACGTGATCGTTGAGCTTCTTGGTGCGCGGCCGCGCGACTTCGATCGCCTCCGGCGCTTGCGTCAACGCCGCGTGACCGCCGCCGCACAGCACCGTCAGCACTTCCATCACCTGCAGCGGGCTAACCTTCGGGCAGCGGCGCGGAATGTCGGCGAGCAGTTTGGGCGCATAACCGTCGCTCGCCAGGAACTCGATGACGGGGCGATAGACGTCCGCCTGGAGCTGTCCCTCGCCCCGGGCACCGAAGACCTTGAGCGGAACCTCCGCGGCGGGCACGATCAGCATCATCCGCTGATCACCGAGATATTGGGACAGACGTGGCCCCGTGAAGTCGCGCCGGCCCTTGACCCAGACATCGCGGCGGAATTGCTGGTTCACGCAGTAGTCGCGCACCGTCTCGCGCAGCACCGGGTGCGAGATCGCGCCCAGCACCTTCTGTTGCTCCGGCGACAGATTGATGCCGTCGATGTTGTCGACGAGATGCGCGGACGCCGCGAACGAGAGCTTGGCCTCGTCGAGATAGCGCGCGACATCCGAAAACGGCATCGGATGCCAATCGGCGTTGAAGTACTCGTGCGCGAGGTAGCGGCGGTTCTGATTCCGCATCCCCTTGAGGCGCTCGGCCGCGATCGCATTCGCTTTGAAATAGAGCGCCTCCGCATCGACCAGCTGCTGGCCGAAGGCGAGCGCCGCATCGATGCGCGGAAGAATGCCTTGCGCTTCGCCGGACGCCAATTCGGCGTGCATCAGCAGCAAGTGCCGAAGCGGCATGCTGGCCGACCAGCCGGGCGTCGCGTTGTAGCTGATGTAGAGCGTCCCGCCGACTTTCAGTTTCCGCCGCGCGATGTCGACGATGACACGGCGGTTCTCGTCCGAAATCCAGCTCCAGATACCGTGCAACGCGATGACGTCGAAATCCGGGAGATCGTCACGACGGGCGAGTTCCGCGAACGAATCGTCGAGCACGCGAAGATCCGCACCGGATGCGCCGGCGAGTTCAAGAGCGTTGGCCGCGTGGTTGGGATTGAAGTCCGTACCCCAGTATTCGCCGGGCACCGCCGCGGCATGGATATTGAGTGAGAGCCCCTGCCCGAACCCGAGTTCGAGATAGCGGAACGGACCGTTGATCGGCGCCTGTTCGCGCAGCATGAGCGCCAGGCCCAGGTGCAATGGCGACAATTCGCGATAATAGCCGTGCGTATAGTCGATTTCAGATACGTACCCCGACGACCATGTCATGGAAGCGTCCCCGCCCGAATCGGCCCGATTAGAATGTACACGCCTTTTCCTGGTGCGGGGCGGGACGCCCAGCGTTTCTGTTGCCGAGTTGCACCGCGACATCAATTCACCGCATTGGGGAGAATAAGGCACCAAAGCACCCGTTCTCAGTTCAGACCTGGGGGAGAAAAGGCGCGTGACCGACGAGTTGAGGGCTCGAATGGTCCAGTTCCTGCCGCGGCTTAGGCGCTTCGCCTATGCCCTGACGGGCGATTGGGACAAGGGCGACGATCTCGTCCAGGAGACCTGTATCCGGGCTTTGTCTCGGGTCGACCAGTTTCAGCCGGGCACCAGCCTGGAGAGCTGGATGTTTCGCATAGCTCAGAATATCTGGATCGACCAAGTGCGTCAGGCGAAGACCCGAGGAACAGTCGTCGATATCGAGGCGGCGCACGATCTCGTCGGCAGCGACGGGCGCCACGTGACGGAAACCCGCCTCACGCTCGAGGCCGTGAACCGAGCGATCGCACAATTACCGGCCGACTTGCGCGTTCTCATCGCGCTGACATCCATCGACGGCCGCACCTATCAGCAGGCAGCCGAAATCGTCCAGGCCCCCATCGGGACCGTGATGAGCCGGCTGGCCCGCGCACGTAAGAGACTGCACGAACTACTCGGACAGGAGCTGTCTCGCGACGCCCTGTCCGGCATGGAGGTGCCGAATGCACGATCCAACCGATGAAACGCTGATGGCCTACGCCGACGGCCTGCTCGATGAGGCGCAAAGCCGCGCGCTAGAAGCACGCCTCGCCGAGGACACGGCGCTGCGTGCGCGCCTCGAGCCCTTCGTTGTCACGGGGAAACCGCTGGCGAAGCTCTACGAGCGCGCGCTGTCGACCGACCTCCCCGACCGGCTCGTCGACGCGATCTTCACGGACGCCAAGCCCGTCGCGGCGCCGGTACCCGACCGCAAGCCCGTTTGGTCTCCCTTCGGCTCGCTCGGCATGCTGAGGCTGACGGGCGCGCTGGCCGCCGGGCTTGCGGTCGGCGTCATCGCTGGCTGGTTCGTGCGCGGCGACAGCGGGTCTTCGACGACCGGCGGTGCCCTGATGATCGTGACCCCGCGCGGCAATTACGCCAAAGGCGAGCTCGCGCAGGTGCTGGAGACCTCGCCCAGCGGAAAAATTTCTGAGACGCGGGATGAAACCGCAGGCCGTCTCGTTATCAAACCGGACCTGACATTTCTGGCTCAGGACGGCTCGATCTGCCGCCAGTACGGCATCGAGACTCGCGACGGCAGCTTCGGCGGCGTCGCCTGTCGCGCAGGCGAGGGTTGGCGGGTGGACGTCCACACGCCGGCGCCACGCACCGTAACGGTCGCGACCGGCAGTGTACGGCCGGCGAGTGGCGATCAGGTTCCCGCCGCGATCAGCGGCGCGCTCGACAAGATGATGGCATCCGATCCGCTGACTATTCAGCAGGAGGACGAGTTGAGAAAATCGGGGTGGAGACAGTCGCGCTGACAACCTCCTTCCCTCTAGAAAAGCTCGATCGAGAAAAGGCCGACGCTGCCTAGCCCTCTCGAAGCAGCCGAGGCCTCGATCGAAGTACCGGGCGACGACCGCCCAATTTCGGAGTCCGGTACTATCCCGCCCCGCTGACTGCACCGGCCCCCCGCTGCCGGTCTGTCAGCGGGGCGGGGCCATTTAGGACCCCTGACATTTAGGCAGTCCCATCGTTATGTGATGACCCGAACACGGGAACTAAGCCAGCATCACATCAGCGGAAGCCGAGACCGTTCGCTGCGGGACGCGTGACCGTCGTTGCGGTCGCCCAACCGGCCAATTCTGCCGCTGGCGGGGCCTCCTTCGCTGCAGGCGGCGAGGCTGTCACGACGGGCGCCGGCCTTCCGTCGCAGGCCGACGGTGCCACGATGAGACCGTTGCCGAAGACAGGATCACGACCCGGCTGGCCAAGATCCTCGTAAGTGAGCCGCGCAAGCGCCGCCGCCTTCGTCTTCTGCGGCAGGTCCGAATACAGACTGGCGACCACCGAGGCTACGAACGGCGCCGCCAGCGACGTCCCCGAAAGCGTCCCCTGCCGTTCGTTCGGAAGCGCCGTCCAGATGTCGACCCCCGGCGCCGCCACATCGATGTAGGCGCCATGGTTCGCCTGACGGTAAGCACGCTTTTCGCGGTTAATCGCCGTGACGGCGATCACCTGCGGATACGCCGCCGGATAGGCCGGCTGGGCGCCGGGACCATCATTGCCGGCAGCCGCGACGAGTAGCACGCCGTTCTTGGCGAGCCGCGCAACAGCCTTCTCGACCAATTCGTCGCGCGGGCCCGTGAGCGACAGGTTCACCACCCGCACGTCCCAGGCCTCCATCAGATCGAGCGCACGCAGCAAATGCGCGGTGTCCGAAACCGGCGCGCCGTCCTTATCGGCATAGAAAATATCGATCGCGAAGAAATCGGCCTCCGGAATGAGGCCCGGCGTACTGCTTTGCGGATCGCCCGCCATCAGCGCAAGCACACCCGTACCATGCGCCGTATGCGGAACTCGGCGGGTCCCATCCTGCACGCTACCGACGTGGATGCGCCGCTGGAAAGTCGGATGCCCTGCGTCGATCCCCGTGTCGATGACGCCGACGCGCACTTTGCGCGCGCACTTACCGAGGTCAGGCTGCCAATTGATCGCCTGCGGAGCATAGCAGCGGCTTTCTGCACAGCCTGCTCGCCGCTGTGCCAGACTATCTGAGGGCCGGCCGCCAACGTGGTCGTCAGCCGACCGGATCGACTTGTAGACGCTGTTGGGCGCAATGATCGACCGCCGCTCGCTGCTCCGCAAGTTGCCCATCGCATCACGCGGGCTCGTTCCCGGCGGCAGGAAGACCTTGTGCAGGACCATGCCGAGGTTCGGGAGTTGCTCCGGCGGCCCGACCGTGTAGCCGAGATGACGCGCCCGCGACAGCATCTCCGGTGACAGATCGACGGCGAGCAAGTCGGCCGGTCGCTGCGGCATATCCGGAAGGCTGATTCCTCCACCCGTGCGCTGTCCCGGTGCAGTGACCGTGGCCGCCGCACTCGCGGTCGCAGCAGCACCCGCGGGAACTGCCACCCTGGCGGCCGACGGCTCGGGCACCTTCGATCCGGCTGTGGCCGCCTGCGCGACGGGTGTGCCCGGTGCGGCTTTCGTACCGGCCGGCGTGGCTGCGGCTTTCGCTAGCCCTTGATCCGATTTCCCGGCGGCCGTCACGACCGGCTTTATAGGCGGGTTGGATTGCGCGACCGGCGGGCGGTTCGGAGCAGGAGGCGTGGGCGGCGGAGCCGGTTTCGGCGCGAGCACCTTGAACAGATCGGCGAGCGTATCGGGCGCGCCATCCTCGTCCTCGTCTACGAAAGCGGGCTTCTTGGCGGGCTTCGCAGAAGCCTGCGAAGACTGCGATCCTCCAGAACTCCGCTTGTCGTCGTCATCGTCGTCGTCATCGTCATCGTTTTTCTTGCCGGCCGGTTTTGTCTCGGTCGGCTTCGCAGACTTTTGCTCTGCCGGTTTACTGCTGGCAGACGACGTCGGTTTGCTGGAGGCGGAAGCGCGGTCGTCACGGTCGTTGCGATCGTTGCGGTCGTTGCGGTCGTTGCGGTCGTTTCGTGAGTTTCGATCGTCGTCGCGGTCGTTACGACTGCTGCGTTCGTTTCGATCGTTTCGATCGTTGCGCATGGAGTCGCGCTGACGGTTCTCCTGCTGGCGCACGGAGCGACTATCGTCGCGACCGTCGTTACGCTTCCCCGCGAGCGAGGTAGCCGGCGCGACGATCAGGCCAACGGAGACGAGCGCAAACGCACCCAGAATGCGGGCAATCGACAAACGACGGAAGACGCGGAACGAAGAGACGGTAGACATCCAGGCACGACCTGTTTCCCGCCGATCCCACACGACCGTACCTCCGCTAGCCCCGCGGGCCGAGCCCCCGAATTCTGCAACTGTGGATAACGAGCCCACTCATCTGGCGTACGTCAGGTTGCGCGTGATTCGCGTAGAAAAAGAGGCAGAGCCGCAACGGACTCTGCCTCTTTTTGATTCGCAGGCAGTAGATATGCCTCAGCCTTTGAGTTTCGCTGCAATCTGCGCGACGTGCTTGCCTTGAAAACGCGCGCCCGCAAGTTCGTTCTCGCTCGGCTGCCGCGAGCCGTCGCCGGCGGAGATGGTGGTCGCGCCGTAGGGCGAGCCACCGGTGACTTCGTCGAGCTTCATCTGACCCTGGAAGGAATACGGCAGCCCGACGATGACCATGCCGTGATGCAATAGCACTGTGTGCGTTGAGAGGATGGTGCTCTCCTGACCGCCGTGCTGGGTCGCGGTAGACGTGAACACGGCCCCGACTTTGCCGATCAACTTGCCCTGGAACCAGAGCCCACCGGTCTGGTCGAGGAAGTTCTTCATCTGCGCTGGCATGTTCCCGAACCGTGTCGGCACGCCAATCACGATGGCATCGTATTCCGGCAGTTCATCGACGGTCGCGATCGGTGCCGCTTGGTCGAGCTTGAAGTGCGATTTGCGAGCGACCTCTTCCGGCACCAGCTCCGGCACGCGCTTGATGGTCACCTGCGCGCCCGCCTCGCGGACTCCCTCGGCGACAGCCTGCGCCATCTTCTCGATGTGGCCATAGCTCGAATAGTAGAGGATCAGCACCTTGGTCATGACATCTCCTGTCTCGTCGCGGCGGCGCCGCTCGATAGCGAGCGCGCTGTTGTCACCGCTCCGAGCTAATGGTCTGCCGTTGGCCCCGCAAGCCGCCACGACCGTCCGCAGTGTTTCCGCCAAAGAGACAATCCCCCTGAGGCGAGCGGGCATGGAACCATCGGCACCGGTCCGCGTGTTGTACGACAGCGAAGTTCTGCGCCGAGTTGGGAAATCCGAACATGCACCCGCGACCGATGATAGCTTTGGTGGCGACCCTGACGGTCGCCGCGGCGATGGCGCTCGTGCGTCCGGCTTCCGCGTCCACCGTCGAGGCTTCCGCCATGCCGGCTGATCCCGTGCCGGCGATGACGGCCGAGAACCTGAAGCGGAGCGAAGTCTCAACGGTCCCGTCCGGCCGTGCGCGTTCGGCTGCCGACCGGCCCGACTGGGTCGAGGACGTGGAAGCCTTCTACGCGGCAAGGGCCGGAGCCATGCTCTGGCACGACGAAAAAGGCGCAACCGACCGCGGCCGGGCCTTGACGCGCACGCTGGCCGCCGCTGACGACTGGGGGCTCGATCCAGCCGCTTACAGGGTTATCCCGCCGGTCGATTTGACATCGGAGCAATTGATAGACGCCGACTTGAGGCTGACGTTCGCTGCGATCAGATACGCCAAGCACGCCCAGGACGGACGCGTCGCGCCGGAACAGCTGAGTCGCTGGCTCGAAGGGTCAGCGAAGGGTTTCTCGGCCGCGAGCGTGCTGGCCGCGCTTTACTCGGCCGATGATACGGGCAAGGCCCTGGAGAGCTTCCACCCCGCGCACGCGGGTTTTGCCCGCCTTCGGGAGGCCTATGTGTCGCTCCGCCACCGCCCGGGCAAAGCGAACAAGGAGATCCGTGACCGCATCCGCGCCAACCTCGAACGGTGGCGCTGGCTGCCGACCGACCTGGGGCGCCGGCACGTCTGGAACAACATTCCTGCGTTCGAGACCCAGCTGTTCGAGGACGGCCGCGAAGTCTTCCGTGATCGGCTGGTCGTCGGTGGGGTGAAAACCCAAACCCCCGTTTTCTCGGACGCCATCCGCTTTCTCGTCTTCCACCCGGATTGGGGTGTCCCGCCGAGCCTCAAGGTCCGCGATCTGCTGCCTCGGCTCGCGGCGGGTGACACGAGCGTGCTCGAACGGCGCGACATGCGGATCATCGGGCGACCCGCAGACAGCTACGACTGGAACAAGATCGACATTCGCCGCATCCCGATCGTGCAGAACCCCGGGCCAGCCAATCCACTGGGCCGCGTCAAATTCATGTTTCCGAACAAGCACGATGTCTACATGCACGACACGCCACAGAAGTACTTGTTCGACCAGAAGAACAGAGCGGCGAGCAACGGCTGCATCCGCGTCCGCGATCCGTTGCGCTTCGCAGAAGTCCTGCTCGGACCCGACAAGGGCTGGACCGGACGCGACATCGCCCGTCTGACGGCTCGCGGCGCCACCGAGAACAACCGCGTCGACCTCGCTGAACCGGTCGCCGTGCACAGCGTGTACTTCACGACGGTCGCCGACGCCTCCTGGACTCTGACCGTGCACGCGGACGTCTACGGCCACGACAAGCGCGTCATCGAAGCGCTCGATGGGGCGCCGCTCGAACGCATCCGCGCACGCGACCCCGCAGTCGCACACCAGCGCGAGATCGAGCGGCTCATGGAAGCGAAGTACGTGGCGCCGCGCCGCCAGCCCGAACCCGAGTGGGCACCACAGGAGCCGCGCGCGCCGTCTTACTCCGGCAGCCCCTATCCACCGTGGGCCCGCGGAATCTTTGGTGGCTTCGGTTTCGGCTACCGCTGACGCAATCAGGCCTTGGCGTCGGGCTTGAACATCAAGCCGGCGCCGAGGAAGCCGCCATCGACATTGAGCGTATGGCCGGTCACGTAACGGCTTTCGTCCGAGACGAGGAACACCGCCGCGTCAGCGATCTCGTCGGGCGTGCCGTAGCGATGCATCGGCACCAAATACTCATAGGCTGCGCGCGTCGCCTTGTCGTGAGCGAACTTCGCCATCTCCGTCTCGATCGGGCCCGGCGCGATCGCGTTGACATTGATGCGATGCTCGGCGAGCTCGACCGCCATCACCTTGGTCAGGAGTTCGAGCCCCGCTTTCGCCGATCCGTAAGCGGAACGCCCCGTGCCGCCACGCTGGCCGGAGAGCGAAGCGATGTTGACGATCTTGCCGCCGCCTCCCTCGACCATCATGCGCGCCGCACCTTGCGCTACGAGGAACGCGCCGGTGAGGTTGATGCGGATGATGCGCTCCCACTCCTCGAGCTTCGTTTCGAGGAAGAGCGTGTTGCCGCCGACACCGGCGTTATTGACCAGCGCGTCGAGACGGCCCCGCTCCTGCCGGATGGCTGCGAACATCCCAGTGATCGACGCGGGATCTGAGACGTCGACTGCCAGCGCCGTGGCACTTCCGCCCTTTGACGCGAGTTCGCCAGCCGCATCTTTCGCGCCTTCGAGATTGAGGTCCGCGACAACGACGTGCGCGCCTTCTCGCGCGAACGCTCGCGCCACGGAGCGGCCTATCCCACGTGCCGCGCCGGTGATCAGCGCTGTCTTGCCATTGAGACGCATCGTCATCCTCCCCTCAACCGACTCTAGCCGTCAGGCCGCCGTCAACCGGCAGGCACACCCCGGTGATGTAGTTTGCATCATCACTTGCCAGGAACACGGCGGCATGCGCGATGTCCCATCCGGTGCCCTGACGGCCCATCGGCGCCATCTCGGCACGCTTGACGCTCATGTCGTTCGACGATCCGTAAGCGACAGAAATATGCTGATAGATGTGCGGCGTGTCCATCAGGCCGGGCATGATCACGTTGGCTCGGATGCCCTGTCGCGCATACTGCAGCGCGAGGCCGACCGTGAACTGATTGACCGCGCCCTTCGACGCGTAATAGCTCGGGTAAGCGTAGCCCGTATAGCGGATCGCCGCGACCGACGAGATGTTCGTAATCACGCCCTTTCCCGCCGCGAGCATGATCGGCAGCACTGCCTTGCAGGTGAGAAACATGCCCGTAACGTTGAGGTCGAGCTGACGCTTCCACTCCTCCTCGGCGAGTTCGAGACAATCGCCGATCTTCGCATGCCCGACGTTATTGTGGAGGATCGAGACGGTCCCGAATGCTTCGACCGTCTTTTCGACCGCCGACTTCACCTGGTCGGCCTTCGTGATGTCACACGTCAGCGCGACGGCACGGCCGCCTTCCTTCCGAATGAGTTCGACGGTCTCTTCGGCCGCCGCCGTGTTCCAGTCGACGCAACCGACCGCCGCACCGGCGCGGGCATAGGCGACGGCTGATGCCTTGCCATTCCCCCAGCCCGGTCCGACAGACCCTGCGCCGAACACGAGCGCAACGCGACCATCAAGCTTGTTCGTCATGTCAGACACTCCCGAGGACGAAGCGAGGCAGCCAAAGAACCAGTTCGGGGAAGATCGTAATCAGCACGAGGACGAGCAGTCCCATGGCCAGGAACGGCAGCACCTCGCGAATTTCTTCCTCCAGCTTCACGTTGGCGAAGTTGGCGCAGATGTAGAGCAGAATGCCGACCGGTGGCGTCAGCAGCCCGAGCATCAGATTGAAGGTCATCACCAATCCGAAGTGCGTCAGATCGATTCCGACGGCTTGAACGACCGGGATCAGCACGGGGATGAGGATTAGCATGGCCGCGATCGCTTCCATGAAGCATCCGACAATCAGCAGCAGGACGTTGATTGCCATCAAGATGACGATCGGGTCCGTCGAAATGCTGGAAATCCAAGCGGCGACCTCTTTCGGCAATCCGCTGATTGCCATCAGGTAACCGAACCCGGACGCCATCGCGATGATGAACATAACCAGGGCGGAATCGAGCGCCGTTTGGACCAGGATCGGGAAGATGTCGCTGATCTTCAAATCGCGGTAGATGACGAGCCCGACGAACAAGGCATAGACAACGGCGACGGCGGCGCTCTCCGTTACCGTGACAATACCGGCCGTGACGCCGACAAGGATGAGGATGGGCGTCAGGATGGCCGGGATGGCAGGAACGAATCTTTTCGGGATCTCCGACCACGGCACCCGCTCAAACACCGGGAAGTTCCGCTTCCATGAGATGTAGTAGGCCATCACCATCAGCGAGCCTCCGAGCATGATGCCGGGAACGACACCCCCGAGGAAGAGCGCGGCGATCGACACGCCCTTGCCGACCGACAGCGCATAAATGACCATCGGGATCGACGGCGGAATGATCGGTCCGCAAACGGACGCCGAAGCCATGAGCGCCGCCGAGAAGCCGCCACCATAGCCCTGCTTCTTCATGGCCGGGATCAAGACCTTACCGAGTGCAGACGCGTCGGCGACGGCGGACCCTGAAATCCCTGAGAACAGCATTGTCGCCAGAACCGTCGTCTGAGCGAGACCGCCACGGAATCGACCGACCGCGGCATTTGCGAAAGCAATGATGCGTTCCGTGATGCCGCCTTGATTCATCAGATTGCCGGCGAGAATGAAGAACGGGATCGCAAGAAGCGCGTACGAATCAGCACCGACGAGTGCGCGCTGCGCAAGAAGCGACCACGGCATGCCGCCATGGGCAATGATCGCCAGCAACGTGGAGATCCCCATCGCGAATGCAATCGGGAAACCGATGAGAATGAGAGCGATGAAGCTCGCCATCATGACAGTGCTCATGGCGCCGCTCCGTCAGAGGATGTGTGACGAACTGATGTGCTCGCGCTTGGAAGGATCGAGCAGCTTCTCGACGAAGAAGACGATCATCAGCGCCGCAGAAACGGGCGCTGCGAAATAGAATGTTGCGGGCGTGATATCCAGCGCACCAAACGTTTGGCCAAGGGTGGTCACCGACAGCCGATATCCATAGATCAGGAAAACCACGATGAAGACGAACACGCTGAGTTCGACGACCCAATACATCAGCGTCCGGAGCCGTTTCGGCAGCTTCAGAACGAACATGTCGATCGTGATGTGCAGCCTTTGCCGGTAGAGCACTGCAGCACCAAGGAACGTCACCCAGACGAACATGATGCGTGACACCTGCTCGGTCCAGGAGAGCGGAGCGTTCATCACGTAACGAGTCCAGACGGCCGCGAGGGTGATGACGACGATCCCGCCGACGAGCGTACCGATCAACCACATCGTGAGCCGCATCAAGGCTTCGCAGAGCGTCGTGAAAAAGTTCATGGAAACTTTCCGGAAAGGCTGCGGGCCGATCGAAACGATCAATCGGCCCGTGGTCTGGCTGCGTCGGATCAGGCGATCTGACGGATGCGATCGACCCACTTCTGGCCCGCCGGGAACTCTTTCACGAGGTCCTTCACGGTCGCCGAGAAGGCCACTTTATCGACCTCAGTGATGACGATGTTCTTCGCCTTGATCTTGTCTACGATCGACTTGTCGTCGGCCGCTACTCTCGCGCGGATGTCCGCTTCCATGTCGCGGCCAGCCTGATCGATGGCCTTCTTCAAGTCGGCCGAAAGCTTTTGATACTCGGTCTCGGCCATCAGGATGCAGTTGTCCTGCATCATGTGCTCGGTGAGCGACAGGTGCGTATTGACGTCGAAGATGCCCGCGTTGAACGTCAACGCGATCGGGTTCTCCTGGCCGTCGATCAGCTTCGACTTCAGCGCCGTGAACACTTCGGGGAACGGCAGCGGCGTCGGCGACGACCCGAACAGCTCGAACGTCCGTTTCCAGAGCGCCGTCTCGGGCACGCGAATCTTGAGTCCCTTCATGTCGGCCGGCGTCTTGACGACCTTGTTGCACGACAGCATGCGCGGCATTCGCGGGATTGCCGCGATCGGACGGAGCTTGGCAGCCTTGCCGATGTCTTCCTGATATTCGCCCCGCATCGTGTCCCAGACGCGGTCCTTGTGGGCGACGTCCTTGAACAGATAAGGGTGCGTCCACACTTCGGCAGGCTTGTACCAGCCGGCGAGCAACCCCTGACCAGGGCTCGCAAGATGAACGGAGCCCTGAAGCAGACCTTCCACGTGCTCGCGCTCACCGCCGAGCGAGCCGGCGTGATGGGTCGTCACCTTAATCTGACCCTTTGTGAGTTCCCCAACACGCTTGCTGAATACATCCAGCGATTGGGCGATGAAGTCGGTGGGAGGAGTCGCGGAGGCGCCGATCCAGTTGAGCTGTTGGGCGCGCAGTACGGCCGGTGCGAACACGAGACCCGCCGCGCCGGCTGCGACGCCGCCGAGAACCGCGCGCCGCGTAGGACCGTTCGTTTGGTTCGTCATATCGTTTCCTCCTTTTTTGTATTCTTTGGACCGCGTGCACGGTCCCTCCCCACGGTCTCAGGGGCGCACGCGCACCTTGCCGCGAAAACTCTCGATCGCCCGTGCGAGGGGCGCCGAGGACTTGGCCGCCAAGTCGAGCGGCACACCAGCGACGGCCGCAGCCCAAGACTCGCGCAGCGCCGTCGCACCAGCCGAGATGCCGTCCGGATGCGCCATGATCCCGCCGCCCGCCGCGAAGATCAGATCGACGGAGTTGATGGCGGCGAACGTCGGATGCGCCTGCAGTACCGTCTGCCCACTCGAAAAGACGGGCACGATCGGTCGATCGTCCGGGCCGGACGATGCAAGGCACGCATTCGCCGAAGCGATCACTGACGCATCGTCTTCCGAAAACTTATTGGACAACCCGTTGACATGGATGTGGTCCGCGCCCGCCATACGGAAGATCTTCTGAAAGACGCGGAAATCGAAGCCCAGCAGCGGATGGCGACTGAGGACACCCCAGCCGTTGCGATGGCCATGGATGGCGATCGGACAATCACGCCGCAGCGCCGCCAGCGCCACGGGGCCGATCCAATTGAGCGAAACCATAGCGCACGTCCCGCCAGCCTTAGCGATCAGTTCGACGCGCCGGCGCATCTCGTCGATTTCGCCCGTGACGTTGAAGGCATACATCACGCGACGGCCGGAGCGCTGCTGATGCTCCTGGAGGACGCGCATCACCGCGCCGAGGCGGGCTTCGAGCGGGGAGTAGGGCGGCGACGCGATCAGCTCGTCGTCCTTGATGAAGTCAAGCCCACCCTCAGCCAGCTGATCGACGAGATCTGCCGTCGCGGCAGGAGAAAGGCCGACGCTCGGCTTGATGATCGTGCCGATGAGCGGCCGCCCGTAGACGCCACTCAGCTCGCGCGTCCCGGCCACACCGTGCTGCGGCCCAGGATACGCAGCGCGAAACTCGGCCGGCACGTCGATATCGAGGAGCCGGAGCCCCGACAACTCGCCGAGTTCACTGAGGTTGCCTGAGACGGTCGCAAGCAGATTAGGGAGGCTTGCGCCGACGTTCTCGAAGGGCCAGGAAATCGTGACGTGTGCGCGCTGATAGCGCCCGCTCGGAGCGGGTTTGGCCCCCGGCAGCGATGGCTCCATCACCTCGTCGACGAGACTGACAGCCTCGACCCGCGCACCGTGACGCTCGACGAGTTCGGGCGTTTCACCGGCGATCTTGACGAAGGTTCCGCTCGACTGCTCGCCCGCGATCGCCGCGGCCGCTGCCTCGGCGGCAAACGGAGTCTCGATCAGGTAGGTGGCGCGAATACGGTCGGCCACAGGCGTTCCTCCTCGGGCCAGCTCTGCCGGCGTGGCTCCAATTGTGCGAATGGTCATATGATGACTCCGGAAAGGTCAAGCGGGCTCGCCGAACTGGAGAGCAGCCATGCGCCATTGACGGATCATGGCTGAGCACATGCAGCCACACCGCTGACGTGACCGGGCTTTACGCCTGCGCACGATGGCACTACCGTCACGGTCGTCATACGATCGGAAACGTTCATGCGCCCCGCCGACAAGCCGAGTTCAGCCCAGACTCATCGGCCGGAAAACCCGCGGGCCTCGCGAGTCGATCACGTCATCGAATACGTGAAAACTCAGATAACGGATGGTGTTTGGACCGCCGGCAGCCGGCTTCCGAACGAAAATGAAGTCGCCAGGACACTCGGCGTCAGTCGCACACCCGTCCGCGAAGCTATCAAAATCCTCGCCGCCGCCGGGCTTCTTGAAACGCGCCAGGGGCATGGCACGTTCGTTCGGTCACGAATATCCGTGTCCGCTCTCCAGCTTGCCCTTTTTCAGATCCACCTGGAAAAGACGACGCCGCAGAAACTGATGGAGGTGCGCGAGCTCTTCGAGGTCGCCTGCGTCGAGCTTGCCGCGCAGCGACGGACGAGCAACGACCTCGTCGCCATGGAAATCGCTATCCAGCGCCTCCGCGAGGAAGCGGCGAAGCGCCCGCTCGATCGACAGGCCGCGCTCGAAGCCGACATCTCGTTTCACAGGGCCGTCTACGCGGCGACCCACAACGAGCTGATCCAGGCGATCGCGAACCTCATGCTCGAAATGATCACGCCCTACATCGGCAAGTCGCACGAGGCCGGACAGCTGCAGCAAAGCATTCGCCTGCACGAGATGATGCTGGAGGCGATCGCCGCGCACGACCGCGCCGATCATAAGCTGATGCGCAGCGTACGCGCTAACATGGATCACTTCCGCCAGACGTTGGAACCTCGAGCGCCGGCACCGACGGCGGCGCGCGGCCGTTCGAGCGGAGCCGCCCGGTGAAGAAGCCACTTCTCGCGTTTTACGGTGACGATTTCACCGGCTCGTCCGAGAACTTCGCACAGGCCTGCCGCCACGGACTGACCGGGCGCCTCTTCTTCGAGACCGCCGATCATGCGGTCATTCGCGCTTCCGGCGCTGCCTACGATGTCGTCGGCATCGCCGGGACGTCGCGCGCGCAATCCCCCGACGAGATGGCGGAGAGCCTGCCGCCTGCTTTCGCGACGCTCGCGTCTCTCGGCGCGCGGCTCGTCCAGTACAAGATCTGCTCGACTTTCGATTCAGCGCCGCGTGTCGGCAACTTCGCGACCGTTGTCGCGCTCGCTGCGCTCCACTGGCCGGGCGCCCTCGTTCCCGTTCTGCCGGCGACTCCTTCGTTCGGCCGCTACACGGCCTATTCGAACCATTTTTCCCGTCACCAGGGCTCCATACTGAGGCTCGACCGGAACCCCGCCCTCGTGGACCACCCTTCGACGCCAATGCGCGAAGCCGATCTGAGGCGCCACCTCGAAATGCTCGGCTGTCGGAGCGTATCTGCCGTACACCTACCGGAGCTCGACCGCACGATCGATGCTCTCGCCGCACTCGTCGCGAGCCGCGGCGCATCGAGCGTGCCGGTTGTCCTCGACACCACGACCGACGCCGAATTGCTCCGTCTTGCGGAAGCGCTTTGGCAGCTCTCGGCAAACCGTCCGGTGTTCGCTCTGGCGGCACAAGGGCTCGCCTACGGCATCGGCCGCCTCGCTGCCCCGCCGGGGGCGAAAGCGCCGACCGCCGCCGACCGCCCGCAGCGGGTCGATCGCATGCTCGTGCTGTCGGGCAGCTGCTCGGTGCAGACGGCACGGCAGCTCGCGGCGACCGAGGCGGCAGGCTGGACCATGATCGAAATGCCGACGGCCGAGATCGTTTCGCCCGCCGCCGCAGCAGCGGCCGTCAACGCGCTCGCGCCCGCGGTCGAGGACGCCCTCGCCGCCGGTCGCTCCGTTGCATGCTACACGGCGCGAGGCGCCGCCACGCTCGCCCCCGACGCCCAGCGCACACGTTCACTCGGCCATCTGATGGCGGAGCTATTCCGCCGTGTCGTCACCAGGTCCGGCATACGCCGCGTCTGCTTCGCGGGCGGTGACACTTCGAGCTTCGCCATGACGTCGAGCGGCGCCGACGCACTCGACCTCGCGCACTTCGACGCGAAACAAGGCTGCCACGTTTTCCGCCTCGCCGGCGGCGGTGCGGTCGAGGGAGCAGAGGTTCTGCTGAAAGGGGGGCAGGTCGGCGACGACGGCTTTTTCCTGGAAGCGCTCGGCGGCTAAACCTTCATCGATCTCATGAGATCGTCTGATGGCGGGCCTTCGCGGCCCGCTCCAAAGCAGCCCGCACGAGATCTTCCATCTCGAGCTTATCGCCGAGCAACTCGAGGAAGCGCGACTCTTCGAGCTTCACCTTCATGTCGGTGGCCGCCACTTCGGCCGCGAGCACGTAGGCCGTCTCGTGCAGGTGCTCCGGCAGGCCGTCCCGGATCATGTCGAGGACCTTGTCGAGCCCGGACGGACCGGCAAGCACCCGACCACAGGCTTGCGCCTCCTCGACCAGCCAGTCCCGGTCGTAGCCCGTAAACATCGGCAGCTCTTTGACGATGGAACCGATCCGCGACAGCTCGCTGTCGGCGATAGCCCGATCCACGGCAGCGGTCGTGACCATCGCGTAAATCAGGGCTTCTTCAGGCGCGAGACGTCGCGTCATCGATCGATCCTCCCGGTCGTGGCGGATATGTCGGTGATCGAAGCCCGTTTCGCAAGGGCGTCCGCCTGTGAGTGTCGAGGCAGGATGGGCCTGTCCGCATTGACGGTTGGGGGTCCTCGACCTACGGTCGCGCCGCTTTGCAGGGACCAATCGACATGACCGACCGTTTCAGCCCGGAAATCCGTGCGGCGAGCCCCGCGGCGAAGGCGTGGCCGTTCGAGGAGGCGCGCCGGCTCATCACCCGCCTGGACCGGCTGCCGGGTGGCAAGGACAAGACCGTCATCTTCGAAACGGGTTATGGCCCCTCCGGACTTCCTCACATCGGCACGTTCGGCGAGGTGGCGCGCACGACGATGGTCCGCACCGCTTTCGAGCTCTTGACCGAAGGCCGGCGCAAAACCCGCCTTATATGCTTCTCGGACGACATGGACGGCCTGCGCAAGGTCCCGGACAACGTACCGAACCGCGAACTCCTGGCGACCGCCCTCAACAAGCCGCTGACCAGCGTCCCCGACCCGTTCGGCACGCACCAGAGCTTCGCGCACCACAACAACGCGCGCCTCAAGGCCTTCCTCGACCGCTTCGGCTTCGAGTACGAGTTTTTCTCGGCGACCGAGTGCTATCGCTCCGGGATGATGGACGCGACGCTGCTCAAGATGCTCGCGGCCTACGATCAGGTGATGGACATCATCCTCCCGACCCTCGGGCCGGAGCGCCGCGCGACGTACTCCCCATTCCTCCCGGTCTGCCCCCGGACGGGCCGTGTGCTGCAAGTCCCGATGATCGAGCGCAACGTCGCGAAGGGCACAGTCGTCTACATCGACCCGGAGACCGGCGGCAAGGTCGAGACCCCCGTCACGGGCGGCCACGTGAAGTGCCAGTGGAAGGCCGACTGGGCGATGCGCTGGACCGCCCTCGGGGTCGACTACGAAATGGCCGGCAAGGATCTCATCGATTCCGTGACCCTCTCGTCGAAGATCTGCAAGGCTCTCGGCGGCACGCCGCCTGAAGGCTTCAATTACGAACTGTTCCTCGACGAGCGCGGCGAGAAAATCTCGAAGTCCAAAGGCAACGGCCTGACCATCGACGAGTGGCTGACCTACGCGAGCCCGGAAAGCCTCTCGCTCTTCATGTTCCAGAAGCCGAAGAGCGCGAAGAAGCTTTATTTCGACGTCATTCCGCGCGCGGTCGACGAGTATCTGCAGTTCATCGCCGCTTATCCGGGGCAGACATCACCGCAGCAGCTCGACAATCCGGTGTGGCACATCCACACCGGCCATCCGCCTGCGGCCGAATTGCCGATTACGTTCGGGCTTCTGCTCAATCTCGTCTCGGCATCGAACGCCGAAGACAAGGACCGGCTCTGGGGCTTCATTCGCAAGTACGCAAAGGACGCGACGCCCGAGCGCTATCCCGTGCTCGACCAGCTCGCCGGCTACGCCGTCGCCTATTACCACGCGTTCGAGAAGCCGAAGAAGGTTTATCGTCTGCCGACGGACGACGAGCGGAAAGCCCTTGCCGCGCTCGATGCGCTGTTGGCGAACGCCCCCGCGGATGCCAACGCCGAAACGCTGCAGAACATGGTCTACGAAGCCGGCAAGGCAAACGGCTTCGCCGAGAACCTACGTGACTGGTTCAAGGCGATCTACGAGGTACTGCTCGGCGCCTCTCAAGGGCCTCGCTTCGGCGGGTTCATCGAGCTCTACGGTATCCCCGAAACCCGTGCGCTGATCGCCAAGGGTCTCGCCGGCGAACTCGTCCGCTGATCACTGCGGCAGCAGATAGCGGGCCGCCGCCGTACCGAGCGGCCCGCCGACCACACAGGGAATTCCAAACTGGACCTGGCCCATTGCGCTCGCCGCTACGCAGCCGAGCGCGAACACGGTCGAGCCGGCCTGCGCCCACCAGTGCGCATTGCGGGTCGACTGCGGTCCCTTGGTCTTCAGCTCTTCGAGTGCCGCCATTGCCTGCTTGCGGATCTTGGTCGTCTCGAACGTTTCGGCGGCCTCGATGACTTCCTCGAGCGGCTCACGGACCGGTTTCGGCCGCTGCACGATCTCGCCTTTCAGGATGCGGAGAAGCTCGACATCCCGCGTGGCGTTGTTGGCGAGAGTCCATTTCGCCATGCTGCCGATCGTCAGTCGATCGGCGTTGTTGCGATCCTGCGACCATTCGAGGAGGCCGACGATCCGTAGGACGGGCTCGCGCCGGCCGGTGGCGTAGTAGAAGCCCCACAGCGTATCGAGGCCGGCCGGGCTCTCCTCCATCGACAATTTGTCGAGCGTCGGCAGTTTGTCGGTCATGAAGCGGTCGATCATCACGGCACGCGCCGGCATCCGCTCCGAGAACTTGCGCAGCACGTCTTTCCAGTCGGCGAGGCTCGAGTAGGCGATCGCGCGGATCAACGGCACCTGGTCCTCGGGCGGCAGCGGAAACATCTCGGCAATCAGCTTCTCCGCCTGCGCCCGGTCCTGTGAGAAGACACCCGCGAGGAAGCCGACGTAGACGGCAGCCGTCTCGGTATCCTTGAAGAGACCGAGGGCGCTCATCGCCTTCACCGCTTCGGGCAGCCGCTGCGGCTCGGGCTTCACGCGGTAGCCGTCCATCCACTTCAGAATGTGCTCGGGTCGCTCGAAGGGCCGCGCCTGCGACGCGGGTGCCTGACGCCGGACCGGCGGCTTGGCGACGTAGCCGTCCGTCGTGCGCGGCTGGGAAGCTACCACCTGGGCGCCAGCGTCCACTGCCGTCACAAGCCCGCCGGCGCTCGCGACGAGCGACCAGAACAGCAGGCTGAAACGAACCGGCGAACAACGCATGATGAAACTCTTGCAAGGCTCACGGACACGGGGTCCTGTCCCTCACCTCCCGACCACGGCCGGATAGGACCGGCGCGAGGTGGCCAGAACAAGGCAGCCCAACAAAGTCAGTGGTTTAGTTCTTGCCGACGTCGGCGATCCGGTCGACGAGCCGGCCACGGCGACGTTCGTCACCGGCCGGCCGCGGTTCACCGTTGGCGGCGCCTTCGCCAGCCAGCGCCTTGATCTGCTGCGCGACGCCGCGCCCCTCAGCCGCCGGAGTGGCATCGGCGGCTGGCGCGCCGGCGCTATCGCTTCCGGTCGACTGCACGCGGGCGACGCGCTCACGCAGCGACCGTGCCGCGGAATCCGCGCGCATGCCGACGGCCGGCGCGCTCGCCGGCAGCGAACCCGCACCGAGACGGCGCATCTCGTCCATGAAGTAGGCCGCCTGCCGCGCCAGCTTCTCGTTGGCCGCCGCGAGCTCCGACCTCAGCCGCTTGATGCTTTCCCCCTGCGTCTCGACCGTCGACTGGAGGGAGCCGACCCGCGCCTTCAGCGCGATCTTGCTGTCGCGAACCGACAGGGATTTGGATTCGGGCTCGGGCGTCTGGTAGGCCGCGAGCTCCGCCTGCAGCCGTTTCACCTCGCCCTGCAGGTCGTCGGCCTTCGCCCTCAGAGCCTCCATCTCGGCCCGCACCGCGTCGTCCTGCGGAACCGGTGGCGCTAAGGCGGCAGCGTCGCGCGCCTCGCGTTTGATCCGTTCCGCTTCGAGCAGCGCAACGTTCGACGTATCGGCATCGGTCGGCACACCCGAGACGGCCGCCTGCAGGCGGGCGATGAGATTGCTCTGGTCGCGCGCTTGCGCCCGCAGCGATTCGATTTCAGCCCTGAGCGCGACCTCGGCATCGAAGCGGGGATCACTCAAGGCTCCGATACTCGTGCCGCCACGCGCTGCCGCGCCAGACTGCAGACGCGCGATCTCCGCACGTTGCTGAGCGTTGATCTGCATCGCCTCGTCGAGCGCACGCACGGTGCGCTCGGACTCGCTCGTCAGCGCGGCGATGTCGCGGTCACGATTGAAGATGAGTTTTTTCGCCTCGACCAGCCGTTGCTCGACCTTCGGAAGCCGGTCTTCGATGGTCTGCTCGAGAACGCGGCGCGCGTTGTCCGTCTCTTCGAGATGCGCCCTCAGCCCCTCCACCTCGCGCTCAAGATCGCCGATTCGCGCGTCGCGACGGTTGAGTTCGATGAGCTGCCGCGCGCCGGTAATCTCGGCTTCCCGAGCTTTGAGTGCGAGCTTGTGAATGCGGATGGCGAAGGTCGCCCGCAGCCGGTCACGGTCGGCAGCGATTTCGGTCTCGGTCAGCGGCATCGCCCGCTTCAGCCGATCGATGGCGAGCCGCTCCACCCTCCGGCGATACAGAGGTGCCAGCAGAAACACCGCGAGGCCGGCCCCGAGCGCCCCGAGCAGAACCAGCATCGCGGTCTGGACAGTGATCAAGCTGGCGTCCCTACATCGCCCGGGTCGGACAAGGCTGCTGAAGACCGGGGCGTGTGGCGCTACCCGGGCCGAACGCGTGGATGTTCTGAAGGCTCAGCCCTCAGAACGGATTCCAAGTCGGCCTCCGGGTATACTTCAAGTAGCCGACGTTGGCACCTAGCCTGAGGCCTAGCCCCGAACGGATCGGCGCGAGTGTGACATCATCGGCCTTCTGGAACTGAATACCGACACCGCCGACGAGATACGCCGAGCCCTGTACACCGCCGAAACGCTGATAGATGTCCGCGGGATCGCGCAGGTTGTAAACAAGCACCATCACCTTCGATCCTTCGGCCCCGAAGTCGTAACCGAGCGACGGGCCCTGCCAATAGACCTTGTGGCGTCCGGCATCTTTAGTGTGGAGAACGCCTTCGCCATACCGCAGACCGGCGACGAAAGCGCCGCCCGCGTCCTCGCCGAGGATGTAGCCGTTCGGACGGCCGGCCCGCTTGAAGGCGTATTCGACGACACTCGCGAGGCCCTGGCTGACCGACCCGAAGAACGAGTGGCCGGCCGACAGGATCTCGTTCTGCGAGAACGTCTCGTTGGACGGTTCATTCCACGACTGTTCCGCTGAGCGCGGGCCTGGGCCCGGTCCCGGTCCATAGGATCGATCATAAGGCTCCGCTGACGGCGGCGGCCGGTAGGCATCGGCACCGGGCGGCGGCCCCGGCCGATAGGGCTCGCTGTAAGCCCCCGGAGGCGGTCCCCGGTACGGATCGGCCGGCGGCGGCGCGCGATAATCACCCGGAGGTGGCGCCCGATAGGCGTCGCCCGACTCATATCCGCCAGGACGCGTATTGTAGGCCTGCTGCGGCGGCCGGTAGGCATCGCTTCCGCCGTACACGGGACCGCCGCCATAGGACGACGGAGGCGGCGTGTAACCGGGCGCAGGCCCGGGCGGACGATAAATGTCGCCGCCACCGCGCGGGTTGTAGGGCTCGCCCTGCTGCCAGGGCAGTCGATCTTGCGCAGACGCGGATGAAACGGACAGCACCACAACGCCGGCGATCAGAAGACGGGCGGCGGTTCGCAAAAGCATCGGATCTAGCCTCGACGGTCCAAAGCTGGGCGACCGAAATCTTGGGCGAGATCTTTCCTCTGCAAGTGTTACGAAAGTGTGGCTGCCCGTTCCGGTTCGGCCCGTGCGGCGTCAGGCACGCCCACGCGCGACGAAGGGCTTGGCGAGAAATCCGCCCGCCTTATCTCCGTAGACCCAAGATGTGCCGTCCCGCGTCTCGACCCGGCCGCCGGCCGCCAGCAGGATGGCGTGGCCCGCTCCGGTATCCCACTCGGAGATCGGCCCGAAGCGGGGATAGATATCGGCCTCTCCGCGCGCGATCAGACAGAACTTGAGAGACGACCCGATCGAGGTCCGATGCCGAATGCCGAGCTGGTCGAGATAGTCGTCCTCCGCTGCCGACTTGTGGCTCCTGCTCTCCACGGCGAGCGGCTCGGCCGGCGCCTGGCGCGCCGAAAGCGTCCGCCACGAGACATCCGCGAAGCCACCCGTGAACTCCGCCGCCACCTGCGTCTCGAAGGCACAATCGGCCGCCGTCGTCAGGCACAGCCAGCCCCGCGCCGGCGCGTAGACCACCCCGAAGCTCGGAGTGCCGTCGAGTACGAGCGCGACATTGACCGTGAAATCATCCCCGCCGCGGATGAATTCCCGCGTGCCGTCGAGCGGGTCGATCAGGAAGAACGAGCGGCCAAGGTCATTCGGGATGCGCCCCGCCGCAACGGACTCCTCCGCCACGACAGGCACGCCTGGAGCCAGCACGGCGAGCGCCGCCAACAATAGGTCCTCACTCGCCCGGTCGGCTTCCGTCACCGGCGACTTGTCCGATTTTTGCTCCGCGACGATCCCCGCGGCCCGATGCGCGAGTTGCAGACGCCCGGCTTCCAGGACCGGTCGGAACAGGCCCGCGGCGAGATGCTGATGCGTCGTGGACATGAAGCCGAATTTCCTTTGTCGCCGTGGTCCGCCAAGGCCAACTCGCAACTTGGCAACGACGCACCGACGCATGTATCAAGGGCTTCGCTGCCTCAGCAAGCGGTCCCGTTGGCTCGCGTCATCCGAGCCGCCGCCCTCACGCGTGACGGAGACTGACTCATGGGCGAACTGCCGCGGCCGACCGATCTCGAACTCGCCGCCCTGATCTCCAGCAAGATCTGCCACGACGTGATCGGCCCCGTCGGCGCCATCGTCAACGGCCTCGAAATTCTGGAAGACGACGAAGGCGGCGAGCAGCGCTCCTATGCGCTCGACGTCATCCGCAACGTTACGCAGCAGGCCTCGGCCCGTCTGCAGTTCGCCCGCTTTGCCTTCGGCGCGGCCGGGTCCGCGGGCTCCAGCATCGACCTCGGCACGGCCGAGCAGCTGAGCCGTGGCTTCGTCGGCGAGCTGAAGCACAAGTTGATCTGGCGCCTGCCGCCCGGCTACATGACGAAGGACCGCGCCAAGCTGCTGCTGAACCTCGTCGCCAGCGCCATGACCGCCCTGCCGCGTGGCGGTGAGATCGAGGTCACCTTGCATGGGACTCTCGACCACCCAGCGTTTGTCGTGCAGTGCCGTGGCACCGCCGCCCGCCCGCCACAATACCTCGCGGAATTCGTCGCCGGCGGTTCACCGGCCCTCGATGCCATGACGATCCAGGCCTACTACACGTGGCGCCTCGCCGAGTCCGCCGGGATGCGGATCGACATCGTCAAGGATGGCGCCGACGTCGTCATCGCGGCACGCCCCGTCTAGCTCTCTGGCGACGCCGATTGTTCCACTTAAGGTTGAACGTAAACCGAGAATTAATCTCCGGCGGGTAATTTCCGGGCTGTAAATTCAGCCCCGGTGCCGAGAGACCTATGAAACGTTGCCTGGTCGCCGACAACTCGCCGATCGTGCGCAAGGTGGCCAAGCACTTCCTGACCGAAGGCCGCTGGCACGTCGAAGAGGCGGATAACGCCGACGATGCGGCTGCGATCGTCACGCGCGTCGCCCCGGATCTCGTCTTCGTCGACTGGCAGCTGGCTGGCATGGACGCCGTCGAACTGATCAAGAAGTTTCGGCGCATGGAGGACGGTGCTCGTCAGCGCATCCTCTACGTCGTGTCCGACGAGAACCGCCACGAGATCTGGCGCGCGCTGAAAGCCGGCGCCGATGATTTCCTCGCGAAACCGTTCGACCGCGCGAGCTTCACCGGCAAAGTGAAAGAGCTGCTGCCGCAGCTCGCCCAGTGGGACCTCGCCTCCTAAGGCGACCACCTCCGCGCTGCGAGCGTCACGCCGGCGAGGATCAGGACGAACCCCGCCACGTGATATGCGGCGAGCACTTCGCCGAGGAACAGCCACGACAGCATCACGCCAAACACCGGCACGAGATGCAGGTAAGCACTCGCCCGCGGCGCGCCGACGAGCTCGACGCCGCGCGTCCAGGCAAGATAGGCGATGACCGACGTCCCGATCCCGAACCTGCGCCGTCGTCCACGTCCACGGCAGCGGCACACCCAGCGCGTGCTCGCCGATCGCCGCCACTCGCGAAGATTATGATAGCCAACAAATCCGCAAAAATATCAACAGCTAGAAATTGAAATCGCCAAGCCTCTCCCTTTTTATCTGCCAACTGATTTTCGGCTTGACGTCGCCCGCATTTCGCGACTTAATATATTCACCCAAAATTAACCTACGGTGGAGGAATTCATGGCGTTCTCTTTTACCAAACAAGGTCGACACCTTCGGGGAATTGGATCCATATACGGCGAAAGCATGAAGGGCACGTTTTATGACGTCGACACTTCCGTAATCACGGGAGGCATGGGAAATGATACAATTGTCGCCCTGGGCAAGACAAGAAACAGCCTGTACGGCGGCGGCGGAGATGACACCATGGAGGTTGCCTTGTCTGCTCAGAAGGCGACCAATTATTGGTACGCCGATAGCGGAACTGATACAGTAACCGGCGGCGAGGCAACCGACTATTATTATGGCGGCGTCATCGGCGCAGGTGTCGTCGACCTGGGATTTGGAGACGATTTTGCGTATGGCGGTCTGAGAGCAAGCACGATCTCTGGCAACTTTGGCAACGACATAATCAATGGCAGCCCATTCGGCGATTCACTATCTGGAGGTTTAGACAACGACACAATAACCGGCGACTTTGGCGATGACACCATCTATGCAGGCGACGGTAACGATATCATTACTGGCGGCTACGGAGCAGACTTGATCCACGGCGACTATGGAGACGACCTAATCAAACCCTCTCAGTTTGGATACTGGGCCTATGTGAGAGATACTGTCTTTGGTGGCGCTGGCAATGACACGATTACCGAATCTGCACGAAGCATTAGCTTGCACGGAGGATCCGGCGACGACCTTTTTCAGACTGTAGGCGCAGCCAATATTCATGGAGATTACGGGAATGACCGATTTGAAATAGGAACCAGCGGACTACGCGTACAAAAAGATCACATTAATCAGAAAACCAACGTTTATGCTGGAGATGGAAACGATAAAGTCGATGTTTACGGCGCGCCAAATGATAGAATATCGATCGACTTGGGCACCGGCAAAGATACGGCAACAATTTGGCAGAGGTCCGATTCGACCTACACGACAGTAAGCGGTGGATATGGTTCCGACACATTCATTTGGAAGCCTATTTCTGGGTATTTCCAGCTATATTATTCAGCCGCACTTGAATCAAATCTCGCTCAGGGATCGAGAGATCAGTTATTTTGCACCCAACCGATGTCTTTATCCGTAGGCTTCCTGCTGGAAGACAGCAGCTTTGGAAAAAATGCCTTTGTGAGTCACGTACAAGAAGGCAATGGATGGGGAAATGTGAATTTTATAGACAAAAATGGCACGACGATGCAGGTACTGGTGCCAAATAACGTTAGTGTGTCGTGGGGCCTCATTTAGGCTTAGAACTCGGCATGCGGCAGCTGATTTGACGCCCGGGACAACACCAGATCTCTGGCCGAGCCGGTTTGCTTCAGCACCGCCGCCGTGGAGCGCTTCCGCGGCGGCGTAGTGTGTTTCCTGTTGAGGGCCACGTCACCACCTCCGCGCCGCGAGCGTCACGCCGGCGAGGATCAGGACGAACCCCGCCACGTGATATGCGGCGAGCACTTCGCCGAGGAACAGCCACGACAGCATCACGCCAAACACCGGCACGAGATGCAGGTAAGCACTCGCCCGCGGCGCGCCGACGAGCTCGACGCCGCGCGTCCAGGCAAGATAGGCGATGACCGACGTCCCGATCCCGAAATAGATCGCCGTCACCGCCGTCGTCCACGTCCACGGCAGCGGCATACCGAGCGCATGTTCCGCGACCGCCGCGGGAAGATTGGCGAGACCCGAAATGATCGAAATCGCCAGCATGAACGACAGCGGGTGCACGCCCGGCCGCAGGCGCAGACACGCCGAGTAGATGGCCCACAGCGCCATATTGAACACGACCAGCACATCGCCGCCGTTGAATGCGAGCGCCATGATCGTCTCGGGGTGGCCGCGCGTCACGATCACCAGCACACCGAGGAACGAAATGACGATCCCGAGAACCTGAATGCGGCCAATGCGGTCACGGAAGATCGCGAAGCTGGCGATCAGGATGAAGGCCGGGGCCACGGAGTTGATGACGGCGACGTTGATGGCCTTCGTGTACTGCAGGGCCAGAAACTGCAAAGTGCCGAAGACGCCCGCGCCCGTGAGCGCCAGGAACGTGATCGTGCCGAGATGGCCGCGCAGGAGTTCGCGGTCCCGGCCGAGATGAGGACGGGCCAAAACAAACAGGACGGCCGTCGCAATCAGCCAGCGACAGACGGCGAGCCCGGCCGGCGGCACCTCACCGGCGACCGCCCGGCCGAGTACGTGACTGCCGGCCCATAGAAAGGTCGGAACGGCGAGCAGGAGCGCCGGGTAGCGCGCGAAAAGCGTTGGGCTCGGCACCGACATCGATCCTTTTTATTCCCTCTAACCCACAGGCGCCGGCTCGGCCACGCCGCACAAAGACTGGCTGCCCCGCACGGGCGTTTGCTAAGAGGGGCGCACATCCTGAACAGCGGCCGATACAGATGCGCGCGTGCTGAAGATCGAAAAGCTCAAGATCGCCGGGCTGCCGCCCCTATCGTTCTCGGTGGCGGCCGGCGAGTGCATGGCCATCGACGGCCCGTCGGGCTCCGGAAAGACGCGGCTCTTGCGGGCGATCGCCGATCTCGATCCGGCACCGGGCTATGTCTCGCATGCCGGAATCGACCGGCAGGAGATGTCCGGTCCGGCTTGGCGAAAGATCGTCCGATACGCCTCTTCGGAGCCGGCCTGGTGGATGGCGACACCGAGCGAGCATGTCGCTCCAGTTGCGCGATCGAAGTTCCTCCGGCTCGCCGCGCAGATGGACCTCGACGCAAGCCTTCTCGACCAGCCCGTCGACAGGCTCTCGACCGGCGAGCGCCAACGGCTTGCCGTTGCGCGCGCCCTCGCCGACGAACCGAAGGTGCTGCTGCTCGACGAGCCGACCGGCGCCCTCGACACCGCGCGCGCCGCCCTCGTCGAGGAAGTCATCCGCTTCCAGCTTCTCGCGGGTCGAGTCGTACTGCTCGTCAGCCACGATGCCGGCCAGCTCGACCGCCTGGCGGAGGCGCGGCTCGAATTGGCACCGCCGCGCGGCTCGAGCCCGGTCGGCAACGAGGACGCGGCATGACGCAGGTGCTCCTGACGCCAACGGATCTCGGGCTCGCCGCCCTGCTCCTCGTGGCCGCTGCTGTTCTCTCTTTTTCGTTCCGCCTGCAGCTCGAGCGGACCATGGCGGTCGCCGCCGTTCGCATGGTCGTGCAGCTTCTGTTTGTCGGCCTCGTCCTGAAGTTCGTTTTCGAACAGACGTCGCTCGCCCTGACGGTCGCCATCGCTCTTGTGATGATCGCCGGCGCCACATTCGAAGCGACGGGTCGAGCTGCAGCACCGGGACTCCGCCCCGCCTTGCTCGGCCTCGGGTCGGCGACGCTGCTTGCCGTCGGCCTGTTCGCGACCCTCTTCGCCGCCGCCGTCGTCATACGCCCCGACCCCTGGTACGCGCCGCGCTACGTCATCCCAATCCTCGGCATGGTGCTCGGCAACGCGCTGACCGCCGTCGGCCTCGTCTTCCAGTCGATGGTGACGATGGTCGGTCGCGAGCGCCGCGCGATCGAAGAACGCCTCGCCCTCGGTGAAACGCGCCATCAGGCACTGGCGCCGTTGCTGCGCGAGGCCTTGACCACCGCACTGACGCCCATCCTCAACGCGATGGCCGTGGCGGGGCTCGTCTCCCTTCCCGGCATGATGACCGGACAGGTGATCGCCGGCGTCGACCCGATCGAATCGGCGAAGTACCAGATCGTCATCATGTTCGTGCTCGCGGGTGCCGTCGCCGTGGCAGCGGTCGCGGCCGGTCTCGGCAGTGTGCTGCTCTTGACCGACCGCCGCGACCGCCTCCGCCTCGACCGGATCGCCGGTCACACAACGGGCGCGACGACCGAGGGGCTCGCGAGTTCCGGCAGATAGCCGCGCGACGTGAGCCACAGGAAGCGCCAGACCAGCAGCACGGCGTAGAGCGCGATGCCGAGCGACAGCCCGACCCACACGCCCGCAGCGTGATCCATGACGTGGAAGCCCAGCGCATAGGCCGCCACGAACCCAATCACCCAGAAACTGACGCCAGCGAACAGCAGTGGCACCCGCGTATCGTTCAGCCCTCGGAGCGCCCCGGCACCGATCGTCTGCACGCCGTCGGCGATGAAGAACGTCGCGCCGACGAGCAGGAGCAAAGCCGCCAGTTCTGCCGTCTCGCGCGCCCCCGACGTGGCCGTAACGCCGAGGAAGAGCGTTGGCACCAGATCCCGAAACACGACGACGGCGAGCGTCATCACCGCCATGAAGCCACCGCCGAGCGCGATCGCGACGAGCCCCGCTTCGCGCGTCGCCCGGCTGTCGCGCCGACCGACCGCCTGCCCGACCCGCACCGTCGCCGCCATGGCGATCCCGAACGGCACCATGAACAGCACGGACGCCGTCTGCAGCGCGATCTGATGCGCCGCGAGAGCCGTTGTCCCGATCCGCCCCATCAGAAGCGCCGCCGTCGCGAACAGACCGAACTCCAGCATGAAGGCGCCAGAGATCGGCAAGCCGATGATCAGCAGCTTGCGGAAGAGTTCCCAGTCCGGAACCCAGAACCGGCCGAGCACATGGTACTTCCGGAACGGCCGGCACGCGTAAGCGACGACCACCGCGGCGACGCACATGCCGATGTTGACCAGTGTGGTTGCGATGCCCGCTCCGAGCACGTCGAGCTTCGGCAGCCCCGCAACCCCGTGGATCAGACCATAGGCGAGCAGACCGTTGATCGGCACCGCCGCGAGCGTGATCCAAAGCGCCGGTCCCGGCCGGTCGAGCGCACTCATGAAGTTGCGAAACGCCATGAACGTCCAGGCCGGCACGAGGCTCCAGGCGAGACCCTCGAGGTAGCGTTGCGCAATGCTGGCGTTCTGCGGCTCCTGACCGAGTGCGATCAGGATCGGTTCACCCCAGAGCTGGATGACCGAGAGCGGCAGCCCGAGCAGCACCGAGGCCCAGACGCCGACGCGGAGCGCACGGCGCACCATGCGCGGCTGGCGGGCGCCGTAACCCTGGGCGGCCAGCGGCGCGACCGCCGAAACGACGCCCATGCCGATCACGAACGCGGCGAACAGGATCGTATGCGCGAGCGCCGTAGCCGCGACGACCTGATCGCCGAGCCGGCCGAGCAGCATCAGGTCGGTGGTCATCATCGCCACCTGCCCGAGTTGCGTCAGCGCCATCGGCAGTGCGAGGCGCAGCGTTTCGATCACTTCGGCGCGCCAGCGCGACGCCGTGGGGCCGGTGGACGCATCCACCGTCGAGGAAGGTTCGAGCATCGTCTTGTCTCGGCCGGCAATGTCTGCGAAGTCCGCAATGGCCCGGGCCGGTCGGGCAGCGGTGATTGAAATGGAGGACGGCGATGGACGGTATGGGCAACGCCCACCGCGCGTTCTGGATGTTTCTCTTCTATACGCTCATTGGACCCTTTTTTGGCGCCTTCGTCGTCGCTCTCGCGCTTGTGATCGGACCGGCCGCCGGCTTGGGGCCGCATCCCCCGTCGCCAGCCCCCCCGATCGGCCTCGCCGTCCTATCGGCCTATGTCTGGAGTGCGATCCCGTCAGCGCTTGCCGCCGTGATCCTCCTCCCGATGGTATTGCGCCGCGGCCGTTTCGGCTGGCTGGAAGCGGCGATCGCAGGCGTCGTCGGCTTCGCGGCCGCCGGCCAGCTCTTCCCGATCCCCAATCAGAACTTACTGCCCTACTTCGCCATGCTCGCCGGCGTCGTCTCGATCGCTGCGCGCGCTGTTCTAGAGCGCGCCCGCGTGCTGGCCGAGCCGAGCGAGCATTGATCGCGGACAACTTCCTCGGTTCGGAATCGTTCCATGACGGGAACGATCGACCGGAGGTTGGAATGCTCGGACGCGCGATACGGCTCGCTTTGGCAGCGCTGGTGCTCGGCGGCGCACCTGCGTTCGCGTCGGACCCGAACGAGGAAGCCTTGCTCCAGCGTGGTCGCGAGATCGCCGTCCGATGCGCCCGCTGCCATGCCGTTGAAGCCGCCGACGAAAGCCCCCAGCGGATCACCATCCCGTTCCGCGATTTGGCGCGCCGCTATCCGGTGGAAATGCTGGTCGATGCGGCACGCACCGGGATCATCGAAGGCCATGACGAGATGCCGGCCTTCGATCTCGGCGTCGCCGATATCCGAGCCCTGCTGACCTACATCGACAAGCTCAACCCGAAGGTGCCGGGTTACGTCCATTTCATGGCCGACTGAAAAGACGAAAGCCCCGGTTGCCCGGGGCTTCGCCAAATCGGCGGACGCGAGCGAAATTGCTCAGTTCGTGTACTTCCTCCAGGTGACCGTCACCCGTGTGCCGACCGGGACGCGCGGATAGAGGTCGAGGACATCCTCGTTGTACATCCGGATGCAGCCTTTGGAGACGGCCTCGCCGATCGTCCAGGGAGCGTCCGTGCCGTGGATGCGGTACATGCTCGAACCGAGGTAGAGCGCGCGAACGCCCAGCGGGTTCTGCGGATGGCCGCCGGGCACGAAGGCCGGCAGTGTCGGGTTCTCTCGGCGCATGGCCGGCGTCGGCGTCCAAGACGGGTTGACCCGCTTGTCGGACACGCTGGTGACACCCTGCCAGCGGCTCTGCTCGCGCGGGATCGCAATCGGATAGCTGATCGCAGAACCGCGGGCATAGACCCAGTAGAGCTTGCGGTCACCGAAGCTGACTATGATCTGGCCCGGCGCGACGCTCGGATTGAACGAGATGTCCTGACGAGCCCCCCCGCTCCAGAAGAACGAGAAGAAGCTTTGCGCCTGCGCTGGCACCGTCGTGGTGGCCAGCGTGGCGGCGGCGATCAGGGTGGCGAGTACGGAACGCAGTTTCATCTTGGCCTCATCGAGTGGGGCGATTGCTGCCGGACGAATACCCAGGGCCCGTGGCGAACAAGCTGTGTTATTCTTCCTTACCGGACCTCACCAGACAAGCAACCAAGTCCTTCGAGATGGTAAATCTTTTGTCAGGCCGCCAAATTGAACTTGGACTGCCACCGCATAGCCACAAGTCGTCATGGCTCGTCCCGGTTGCCAGCGCACGCGCTCGCTTTCTATAGACGCAGCGGACTGCAAACCGAGCGCCCCACCACGAGACTTTGCCATCGCGCGCCTTGACCGGAGCACCGTTCAGATGACGACCGACCCCTACGACAGGAACCTCGGCAAAACCCCGGCGAACTTTCAGGCGCTGTCGCCCTTGAGCCTGCTCGAGCGGTCGGCCCTCGTCTTCCCGGACCATCTGGCCATCGTTCACGGCCGTCAGCGGATCACCTACCGCTTCTTTTATGCCCGCTGCCGACGGCTCGGCTCGGCCCTTGCCCGAATGGGCATCGGCCGCAGCGACACCGTTTCGGTGATGCTCTCGAACACGCCGCCGATGCTGGAGGCGCACTTCGGCGTACCGATGACCGGGGCCGTACTGCACTCGATCAACACCCGGCTCGACGCCGCCATCATCGCCTTCCAGCTCGACCACTGCGACTCGAAGGTGCTGATCTACGACCGTGAGTTCGCGCCGGTCGTGAAAGAAGCGCTGGCACTCGCGACCGTGAAGCCGCTGCTGATCGACTTCGACGATCCGGAATTCCCGCAGCCGCACCCGCCCCTGACCGACCTCACCTACGAGGCCTTCATCGCCAACGGCGACCGCGACTTCCGCTGGAAGCTTCCCACGGACGAATGGGACGCCATCTCGCTCAACTACACGTCAGGCACGACCGGCAATCCGAAGGGCGTCGTCTATCATCACCGCGGCGCCGCGCTCATGTGCTACGCGAACGTCGTCTCCGCGAACATGCAGCGCCATCCGGTGTATCTGTGGACGCTGCCAATGTTCCACTGCAACGGCTGGTGCTTCCCGTGGACGCTGGCGCTCGTCGCCGGCACCCACGTGTGCCTGCGGTGGGTGCGTGCCAAGACGATGTACGAGTTGATGGCGGAGCACGGCGTCACGCATCTCTGCGGCGCCCCGATCGTGATGTCGACGCTTCTCAATGCGCCGCCCGAAGAGAAGAAGCCGCTCGCGAAGCGGGTGACATTTCTCACCGCCGCGGCGCCGCCGCCAGAAGCCGTCCTCGCCGCGATGGGAGATGCGGGCTTCGACGTCACGCATCTCTATGGCCTGACCGAAACGTACGGACCCGCCGTTGTCAACGAGTGGCGGCCCGAATGGGATGACCTGCCCTCGTCGGAAAGGGCCCAGAAGAAAGCCCGTCAGGGCGTGCGCTACGCCGCCCTGGAAGACTTGACGGTGATGAACCCGCAAACGATGCAGCGCGTGCCCGCCGACGGCGAAACGATCGGCGAGGTCATGTTCCGCGGCAACATCGTCATGAAGGGCTACCTCAAGAACCAGGCGGCCACCGAGGAAGCGCTCGGCGGTGGCTGGTTCCACTCGGGCGACCTCGGAGTACTGCACCCCGACGGATATATTCAGCTCAAGGATCGTTCGAAGGACATCATCATCTCGGGCGGCGAGAACATCTCCTCGATCGAGGTTGAAGACGTCCTCTACAAGCACCCCGCTGTCGCCCACGCGGCTGTCGTGGCGCGTCCCGACGAGAAATGGGGCGAGACGCCTGTCGCCTTCGTCGAATTGAGACCCAGCGCGACCGCGACGGCCGACGAGCTGATCACGTGGTGTCGCGAGCGCCTCGCCCGCTACAAGTGCCCCCGCCACGTCGTCTTCACCGAGATACCGAAGACGTCGACGGGCAAGATCCAGAAATTCAAGCTGCGCGACGTGGCCAAGACAATGTGATCGCGGAACGCCTCGTCAGCGCCCGACCGTCGTGGTTGGATGGCCTTCCAACCAGGGAAGGGACTGCCGATGTCCATCCGTCGACCGTCGCGCGCGAAAGCGCTTCTCGCGCTTCTTGCCGGCCTGATCGCCACGCCGGCGGCCGCGCAGGTGCCACCGAGCGCCACGGAGATCGCAGGCTATGCGGGGCTTCACGCTGCCGTCACCGCAGGGGATCAGGCGGCACTCGCGCGGCTCCTGTCCGGCGGCGCCGATCCCAATACGCGCGACGGCCACGGACGCACACCGCTCCACGTCGCAGCCTTCAAGAAGGACCACGCCGCACTCAGGGCGCTCGCCAAAGCGGGCGCCGACGTCAACGCGCTCGAGAACGACCGCTACGACATCATCACGATCGCCGCCGTCGCCGACGACGTGCCAACGCTGAAGATCGCCCTTGAACTCGGTGGAAATCCGAAGGCCATCACCAGCCGCTACGACGGCACGGCTCTCATCGCCGCGGCTCACCTCGGCCACGACGGCGTCGTCCGTGAGCTGATTGCAGCCGGCGCACCGCTCGATCACGTCAACAATCTCGGCTGGACCGCCCTGATGGAAAGCGTCGTGCTCGGCGTTGGTGGCCCGCGTCACGTCGCGAGCGCAAAAGCTCTCGTCGGCGCCGGCGCGAAGCCGATCCCCGATCGCTCCGGCGTCACCCCGCTCCAACACGCCGAGCGGCGCGGCTACAAAGCGATGGTCGAGGTCCTGCGCTGACGGATCATCTAAGCGGCCACGTCGCGAGGATCAGCATCGTGCCGACGACCAGGATCATCAGCGAGAGTGGAAGGCCGAGACGCCAGTAATCGCTGAACCGGTAGCCCCCCGGCCCCATCACGAGAAGATTGTTCTGGTGGCCGATCGGCGTTATGAAATCGCACGCACAGCCGAGAGCAACCGCCATCAGGAAGGCCTCGGGCTTGTAGCCGAGACCGCCGGCAACCGCCCCGGCGAGCGGTCCGAGCATCAGCACCGCTGCCGCATTGTTGAGAAACGGCGTCGCGATCATCGCCGCAGCGAGCATCATGGCGACGGTGGCTTCACCCGGCATCGCGGATCCGAGGCTCGCGAGTGCTTCTCCGGCGATCTTGGTGACCCCCGTCTTTTCGAGACTGCGTGCGATCGGGATGAGCACCGCCAGCATGACAAGAACGGGCCCTTCGATCGCGTCGTAAGCATCGCGCAGGGTAATCTGCCGTAACCAGATGATTGCGACGGCCGCCCCGAAAAAGGCAATCGCCACGGGGACGATCTTGAACGCCACGAGAGCCATCGAGACGGCGAGTACGCCGAGCGACACGGCACCATGGCTCGGCGTGGCGAGGTCGAGGCTGCGATCGGCGAGTGGCAGCAGCTTGAGGTCGGTTATGGCCGCAGACATGCTCCCTTCGAAGCCCTGCAGCACGATCACATCGCCGATCTCGAAGACGTGCGTGCGCAGTTCCCGATCGATGCGCCGGCCCGCACGGCTGACGGCCAGGAAGTTGACGTTGTGGGTCTGCCGCAGACGGACGGACTGTGCCGTTTGCCCGACGAGCGGCGATCCCGCGGCGACGATCACCTCGACGGTCGTCGTCTCGCTCGCCCCCTCCTCTGTTGGCAGCCCGGTCGCCTGCGCGTGCACGATATCGAGGCCGATCGCAGACACAAGCGCCTTCAACGGCTGCGGATCGGCCTGCACGGTGACAACATCGCCCGCCATCAGCGGCCACTGCTGGTTCGGGATGCGATTGCGCGTCGCCCCGCGCGCAACGGACGTGACGACGAGATCGCCCTTCGCCGCCGTTTCGAGATCACCGACCGTCTTGCCGGCGAGCGGGGACTCTGGACCGACGGCAAGTTCGATCGTGTTGCTGCCCGGATCGAACCGCTCGGCGGCAGACGGGCGCCCGCGACGATCCCTCGGCAGCAAACGCCATCCGAACGCAAGGAACCCGACCGCGAGCAGCGTGAGCGGCAGCCCCACCCAGGCATAATCGAACATGCCGAAGGGCGGCCCGCCGAGATCCTGCCGAACCGTCGAAATCAAGAGGTTCGGCGACGTGCCGATCTGCGTGATGGTACCGCCGATCAGCGAGGCGAACGCCAGCGGCATCAGATAGATCGATGGCGACTGGCGCGATCGACGCGCGACCTGGATCGCGATCGGAATGAAGATCCCGAGCGTGCCGACGTTCTTGATGAAGGCCGACATCAGGCCGACCGCCATCGACAGCACGCCGATCTGGAGAGACGGATCGTCGACGCGGGCCAGCAGCCCCTGCACGGCCCGATCGAGGATGCCGCTCCGGGCTACGGCCCGACTCGCCACCAGCACGGCTGCAATGGTGACGATGACGGGATCGGCGAACCCCTCGAAGGCATCCTCGGGCTTCACAGTGCCGAGCGCGAGCGCAGCCAGCAGCGCCGTGACGGCGACGAGGTCGTACCGCCAGCGGTCCCAGACGAAAAGCACGAGCATCGTCAGTACGATGCCGATGGCCGCCAGTTGGTGGAATGTGAAACCGGACATGAAGCGACGCCCCCCCAGCGCCAGCAACGCCGGAGAGCATCGATTCGTTTCAGCGATGGATCGCAAGAGAGGCGGGTTTGCTCAGCCGCCGGCCAGCACCTTCGGACACTTGGCACCGACAAACTTGTTCACTTCCCCGATGATCTCGCCGTGGAACAAGCCGACCGTGTCCTCGATCTTGGCGACCGTCCAGATGGCGCCCTTGAGGACGGCCGGCGCTTCCACCTCGCCGAGACCGAGGTAGGCCTTCACGGCCTTGCCGTCCTTGAATTCGATCTTCGGCTTCAAGGTGATTTTGACCGGCGTGATCTCTTTATCGCGTTCGACTTCGCACTTGATGGTGTGCTTGGGGAAATCGAGCGTATGCGCGGGCTTCGCCACCGCATTGACAATGTCGGCGCGCGGAACCGACAGATCCAGCGAGCACCGGGCATCTCCGAGCGACCACGAAATCTTCTTCTGCTCGATCCCTTCTTTGATGTCGTCCTTCGCCCACGTTTTGGTGAGCGCACACGTCAGGTCTGCCCCGGTCGCTTCCTTTTTCACGACCATCGAGCAGATCCGCTTCTCGCACTCCTTCAGCACTTCACGTTCCTTGGCGTTCTCCTCAAGACCGAACGCCGGTCCCCCGACCGCCATTGCAACCGCCAACGCTACGCCGACAGTCGCCGGACGCCCCGACTTTCCCCCGAACCGCATCGCCTGATCCCTCGTCGCATCGCCGCGGCCTCGCCGCGCTTCGCCCACCTCAACGCTCGCAATCCAGGCGAGCGCGCGAGCAGGGTCGCGCGCGAAATTCGTCCGGATTGCGGCCGGGCCATCTCCTCAATTTGGAGATGTTGACGAGGCCGCGTGGCGTTCTCGGAAAGCCACACGCCCCCCAGGGAATGTCCGGTCAAGGTGCACGACTGCAGCACCCGCCGAGGACCCGGCCATCGGTGAAGATGACGGTACCGGCGAATGGATGCAGGGTATCGCTCATGCCGTCCGAGCAGTGCGGCTCGCGGATGACGCTGACGAAGGCGCTCAGCTGGCCACCCTCGTCGAGCCGAACGGCGAACTGGTTCGTGAGCCCGCGTGCCAGCAGCCACGGACCGGCCTGATATGCCTTCTCCTGCGCCGGCTCGGCGAACGTCGCTCCCCCCGGCGCGAGTCTGAGGTTCCAGAACGGCTCGGTGCCCATGCAGACCAGCGGATAGCCCGTCTCCGATTGATCGCCCGCCGCCGCGAGAAACTGCGCATTGACCCATCCGGTCCCACGCTCGGCGCCTGCGAACACGACTTCCCACCAGCCGCCGGACCGGCCACCCGACGCGGATGTCACCGTCTGCCGCCGTCCCGTGACGACGACCCGCGCGCCCTCAGCCAGGCTACCCACAAGCGCTTCGTCCGCGCCGGCGCCCGAGCGGACATTCAAACGATCACCGGCGGCGATCCCGCTGACCGCATAAGCTTGCCCGGGGTCGGGAAGGTCGCTCGCCGAAGCCGGCGCGATGACGAACAAAGTTGCCACAACAATCGACAGAAGCTCACGCATCGTTCGCCCTTTCATTCATGGCGTGTACGGCGTAGCGAAGAATGACGGCCGGCGAAAGCCCGCGTCGCGGCCGAATCTCGGCGCTCACAACACCCCAGGTGACGATGCTGCCTGTTGATGCGGCACGCATCCTGCGTTACCAGCATGCAACGGACCACAATTCGGGAGGGCACCATGAGCGTCGACACGTCCGACGGTCATCCGGCGATGGACTACCGCGAGCACACGCGGACGTACGAGGGCTTCCTGGTCGGCACCAAATGGTTGGCGATACTGGTGGTCGCGATCCTCGTCGGGATGGCGATTTTCCTCGTGTGATCCAGGATCGGCGCGGCCGGCGTACTAATCCGGTCGACCGGAATTCCTTTCCCTTCATCCGGCCGTAAGGCCGTTCCCTTCGAGTGATGCGATGATCACGATCGCCGTCACGGCTGAGAGCGCGGGCGAACCCCGCGTGGCCCTCACGCCGGAAACAACGAAGAAGTATGTCCAGCTCGGCTGCGATGTTCGCATCGAAGCGGGGGCGGGGCTCCGCTCCCGCTTCGCCGATGCACTCTACGAAGCGCAGGGTGCGAAGGTCTTCCCGACCGCGGCCGAGGCCGTTGCGGGCGCCGACATACTGCTGAAGGTCCGCAAGCCGGCGCCGGATGCGGTGGCCGGACTGAAGCCCGATGCGCTCGTGATCGGCATCCTCGACCCTTACGAACGGGCCGGCATCGAGCCGCTGGCGGCCACCGGGCGCACGCTGTTCGCCATGGAATTCATGCCGCGCATCACCCGCGCGCAGTCGATGGACGTGCTGTCGAGCCAGGCGAACCTCGCCGGCTATAAGGCCGTCGTCGACGCCGCCTCTCTGTTCGAGCAGGCAATGCCGATGATGATGACCGCCGCGGGCACCGTTCCGGCGGCGAAGATCTTCATCATGGGCGTCGGCGTCGCCGGTCTCCAGGCCATCGCCACAGCCCGCCGTCTCGGCGGCGTCGTGTCCGCGACCGATGTTCGTCCGGCCACCAAGGAGCAGGTGGCTTCGCTCGGCGCCAAGTTCGTCGCCGTCGAGGACGAGGAATTCAAGCAGGCCCAGACGGCCGCCGGCTACGCCAAGCCGATGTCGCCCGAGTACCAGAAGAAGCAGGCCGAACTGGTCGCCAACCACATCAAGAACCAGGACATCGTCATCACGACGGCGCTGATCCCGGGCCGCCCCGCGCCGCGCCTCATCACGACCGCCATGGTCGATAGCATGAAGCCGGGCGCCGTCATCATCGACCTCGCGGCCGAACGCGGCGGCAACTGCGAACTGACGCGGGCGGGAGAGACGGTCGAACACAAGGGTGTGCGCATCGTCGGCCCGATCAACCTACCGGGCACCGTGCCGGTCAACGCCTCGAGCCTCTACGCGAAGAACCTCGCGACGTTCCTCGAGACGATGATCGACAAGAAGGAAAAGACGCTGGCGATCAACTGGTCCGACGAGATCGTGACTGGCACGCTGATCGCCAAGGACGGCAAGATCGTCCATCCCGCTCTGCAGCCGAAGGAGGCCGCCTGATGCGTCGCGCCCTGTTCGCAGCCGGCTTGACGGCCGGCCTCCTCCTGAGCAGCCCCGCCTTTGCCGCGGTCGGCCTCGGCGGTGACGTCGACCCATCAATCTATCGCCTCATGGTGTTCGTGATGGCGATCTTCGTCGGCTACTACGTGGTGTGGAGCGTGACGCCGGCGCTGCATACGCCGCTGATGGCCGTCACCAACGCGATCTCGTCCGTCATCGTCGTCGGTGCCCTGCTCGCCGTCGGCGTGCAGTACATCGTGTCCGGATCGATCCTTTCCAAGTTCTTCGGCTTCCTCGCGCTGGTCATGGCCTCCGTGAACATCTTCGGCGGCTTCCTGGTCACGCAGCGAATGCTCGCGATGTACAAGAAGAAAGACGGCAAGCGGTAGGTCGGTTGTAGCTGGGCTCCGGCCCAACACTGACCCCTCACCACTCACCACTCACGAGCCCGAACATGTCCGCCAATCTCGCCGCCGTTCTCTATCTCGCCTCGGGCGTGCTGTTCATCCTGGCCCTGCGTGGGCTGTCGAGCCCCGAGACGTCGCGCCAGGGCAATATGTACGGCATGATCGGCATGGGGATCGCGATGATCACCACGCTGACTCAGCTCGCCGACCCAGGCTCGTTCTTCACGTGGTTCCTGATCATCCTCGGCGTCGGCGTCGGCGGTGGCATCGGCGCCTACACGGCCCGCATGATCCCCATGACAATGATGCCGGAGCTCGTCGCCGCATTCCACTCGCTCGTCGGCCTCGCCGCCGTGTTCGTCGCCGCCGCCGCGATCAACGCGCCGGCCGCCTTCGGCATTGGCGAGCCGGGCCAGATCTCGGTCGCGAGCCTCGCCGAAATGTCCGTCGGGACCGCCATCGGCGCGCTCACCTTCACGGGCTCGGTCATCGCCTTCGCGAAGCTCTCCGGCCGCATGTCCGGCAAGCCGATCATCCTTCCGATGCGCCACGTGGTGAACCTCGCGCTTGGCGGCCTCCTGCTGCTGCTGATCGTCTGGTTCTGCCAGACCGGCTCGCAGTTCCTGTTCTGGCTGATCACCATCCTCGCGCTGGTGCTCGGCGTGCTGATCATCATCCCGATCGGCGGCGCCGACATGCCGGTGGTCGTGTCGATGCTGAATTCCTACTCGGGCTGGGCAGCCGCCGGCATCGGCTTCACGCTCGGCAACGTAGCGCTCATCATCACCGGCGCGCTCGTCGGCTCCTCGGGTGCGATCCTGTCCTACATCATGTGTAAGGGCATGAACCGCTCCTTCATCTCGGTCATCCTCGGCGGCTTCGGCGGCGAGACCGCCGGCCCCGCCGCTGGCGCGGCTGAGCAGCGCCCGGTCAAGCAGGGTTCCGCCGACGACGCGGCGTTCCTCATGAAGAACGCGCAGAAGGTCATCATCGTCCCGGGCTACGGCATGGCCGTCGCGCAGGCTCAGCACGCGCTTCGGGAAATGGCCGACTCGCTGAAGAAAGCCGGCGTCGAAGTGAAGTACGCGATCCATCCGGTCGCCGGCCGTATGCCTGGCCACATGAACGTGCTGCTCGCCGAGGCCAACGTCCCCTACGATGAAGTCTTCGAACTCGAGGACATCAACAACGAGTTCTCGCAGACCGACGTCGTCTATGTGATCGGCGCCAACGACGTCACGAACCCGGCGGCCGAAGAGGACAAGACCTCGCCGATCTACGGCATGCCCGTGCTCCAGGTCTGGAAGTCGGCGACGGTTCTCTTCAACAAGCGCTCCCTGTCGTCGGGCTACGCCGGCATCGACAATCCGCTGTTCTACCGCGACAACACGGTCATGGTGCTCGGCGACGCTAAGAAGATGACCGAGAGCATCGTCAAGGCGCTCGCCCACTGATGGCCGACCGGCCTCCGACGGAAGCGCATAGCCGCTGCCGTCGGGCGCCGAGCCCTCATGCGGAGTGGCGGCCGTGAACTTGGCCGCCACCTTCTCCGAGCGCGGCGTGATCATCGTCGAGTACGCCCTCGCGGCCTCCGACGTCGACCGGCTCGCTGCCGAAGTTCCTCTCCGTAATGCACCTCAACGACGGCCTGCACCGGCACCGATGTGTGCCCGGCTCGCGCGCCATGCAGTGCTGCGGGACCTCGTGCAGGGTGTGGCAGGCGCCGGCTTGAACCTCGCCCACGCGAGCCTCGTCCACCACGTCGCCCGCCAGCCCTGGCGCACCGGCTGGCAGCCAGCCTCGGACCTCGCTACTCATCCGACAACGGAGTTGGTGATGGCAATTGCCCTTGATGCCATCGGCGAAGACCATGGCCCATGGGAGGTCCAGCTCGGCAGCCATCTCGACACCGCACAAGATGCCCAGTCGAACTCTGCGATCTGCCTGCTCCAGCCGGGCGACATCATCGTCCTCCACCCGCGCGTTTTGCTCAGAGCTCAGCGTGGTCGCTCCCCGACCGGCCGGCGTCTCGTGCAACTGGACTTCGCAACGCCCGAACGCACCCGGCCGGGCATCTGGACCGGCCCGGCCCCCGGCCACGCGTAACCGACGCGACCGTTCCTCGATGAGGCGATCCGTGGACTTGCTCACCAAACTGTTGATCGGCGCCGCTGCCCTCTACGCGCTCATCGCGCTCGCGGCCTTTTTCGGCCAGCGCGCACTGATGTACGTCCCCGATCGCCGCTACATCACACCGGCCCAAGTGCAGCTCGCGGGCGTCGAAGAAGTCGTCCTGAAGACGGCGGATGGTGAACGCGTGCTCGCATGGCACGGCAAAGCGCGGCCGGGTGAGCCGACCATCCTTTACTTCCACGGCAACGGCGGCAGCCTCGTCAATCGTTCCGAACGGATCGGGAAGTATCTCGCCCGCGGGCGTGGGATGTTCATGATGACGTACCGCGGCTATGGCGGCTCGTCGGGCCGTCCGTCCGAGCGCGCGAACGTCGCCGATGCGCTTCTCGCCTACGACACACTCGTCGCTAGCGGCGTTGCGGCTGACGACATCGTCGTCTACGGCGAGTCGATCGGAACAGGTGTCGCGGTGCAAGTGGCGGCCCAGCGCCGGGTCGCCGGTGTGATCCTTGACGCGCCCTACACGTCGATCGTCGACGTCGCCGCTCTCGCCTACCCCTATTTGCCGGTGCGGCCCTTCCTGCTCGACCGCTACGAGACGATGGGGCACCTGGCGCGCGTTACGGCGCCGATACTCGTCATCCATGGCGAGCGCGACACCATCATTCCCGTTGCGATGGGTCGTACGGTGGCCGCGGCTGCAACGGGCCCCGCGCGTCTCGTGACTTTCCCTCACGCCGGTCACGTCGACCACCACCTCTACGGCTCCTTCGAAGCCGTACAAGACTGGCTCGACGATCTGCGCGCCGGTCGCATTTCGAAGCCCTGAAAGCAAAAAGGCCACCTCGAGGGTGGCCTTCGCATCGGAGCGCGTGGCTCGATGGATCAGCGCGGGGCGCCGCCGCGACCGCCCTGGCCGCCGCCGCCGGGCGTCTTGGTCGGCTTGCCGGGGGCTGCCGTCTCGCGCTGCAGCTTCTTGCGGGCCAGTTTGCGCGCCCGACGGACGGCCTCGGCCGACTCTCTCGCGCGCTTCTCGGAGGGCTTCTCGTAGTAGTTCCGGAGCTTCATCTCACGGAAGATACCCTCGCGCTGCATCTTCTTCTTGAGCGCCTTGAGGGCCTGGTCGACATTGTTGTCCCGGACGAGAACCTGCACGAATAGCCTTCCCTTCGCTGTTGATCCAAGTAAAAACGGCCGGCGGAGGGGCGTTGGACCCATCTCAGCCAGCTTGTCATGGTCGGTGATTTACCAAAGAGCGGCGGAACTGTCCACCGGTGAGAGGAAAAATCTGACCGGTAAGCTTCAGCGGGGGCTGAGGCGGTTGACGTGGCCCATCTTACGCCCCGGCCGCGCATCCCGCTTCCCGTAGATGTGCAGGATGGCCCCCGGCTCGGCGGCGAGTTCCGGCCAGGCGTTGACTTCGGCGCCGATCAGGTTGTGCATGCTGACGTTGGAATGGCGCGCGGTGCTGCCGAGCGGCCACCCGGCCACCGCCCGAATGTGGTTTTCGAACTGATCGATGGCGCATGCGTCCATTGTCCAATGCCCGCTGTTGTGCACCCGCGGCGCGATCTCGTTGACGAGAAAGCGCGCCGCCGACCCGGCCGTCGAACCCATGTAGAACAGCTCGACGCCCAGAACCCCGACGTAGTCGAGAGCGGCGGCGATTCGGCAGGCGAGTTCGCAGGCCTCCCTGCTTTCCTCTCGCGTCAGCCGCGACGGCACCCGCGAGACCCGAAGAATGCCGCCGCCGTGCTCGTTCTCAGGCACGTCATAGCAAGCCGTCACGCCGTCCGCACCGCGGACGACGAGGACCGAAACCTCGCAAGCGAACAAGAGCCGCTGCTCCAGTACGGCCGCCGCCTTGCCCAATTCGTCCCATGCGGCTGCCAGCCCGGCTGTTTCACCGACGCTGATCTGCCCCTTGCCGTCGTAGCCGAACCGCCGCGTCTTCAGGATGGCCGGCCCGCGCCAGTCCGTCATGATCCGCGCCGCCTCAGCGATTGTTGCCGCGTCGACCGCCGCGAAGGGGGCGACCGGAATTCCGAGACCGGAGATGAAGGTTTTCTCGACGAGGCGATCCTGCGCCACCTCGAGCGCACGCGCGCCCGGCCTCACGATCCGCCCCGTTGCCGTGATGTGACCGACCGCCGCCACCGGCACGTTCTCGAATTCGTAGGTGACGACGTCCACCGCGTCGGCGAAAGCCGCGAGCGCCACCGGGTCGTCGAACGAGGCGACCGTCTGCGTGGCAGCGACGTCGGAGGCCGGCCCCGAGGCATCGTCGTAAACATGAACGCGGAAACCGAGCCGTGCGGCGGCGATCGCCAGCATGCGGCCGAGCTGACCGCTGCCGAGAATGCCGATCGTCGCCCCGGGAGGCAGTGGAAACGCAGTCGCCATGCCCCCTCAGCCCTGCTCGTTCGCCGGCGGGTCCGAGGGCACGTCCGCGACGGCGGCCGTCCGTGCTGCCCGCCACGCCGCCACACGCGTCGCAAGTGCCGCATCCCCGGTCGCCAGGATCTGCGCCGCCAGAAGGCCGGCGTTGAAGGCGCCGGCCTCGCCGATCGCCAGCGTGCCGACCGGAACGCCGGCCGGCATCTGCACGATCGAATAGAGGCTGTCGAGCCCGTCGAGCGCCCGGCTGCGCACCGGCACGCCGAGCACCGGCAGCGTCGTCAGCGAGGCGACCATGCCAGGCAAGTGCGCCGCACCACCGGCTCCGGCGATGATGATCTTGAGCCCGCGACCCGCCGCCTCCTTGGCGTAGGCGTACATGCGATCAGGCGTGCGATGCGCCGACACGATTCGGACCTCGTGGGCGACCGCGAGTTCGGTGAGGACGTCGGCCGCCCGCTTCATCGTCGGCCAATCGGACTGGCTGCCCATGATGATGCCGACGCGCGGTTGATCCGCCATGTTCGTCCTTCGGTGTGGCGACAGGAAAGCGCGCACGTTAGGGGCCACAGGCGCGCCCGGCAAGCCGGCTCAGGCGATGATATCTGGGAACAAACGGTCCTCGATCACCGTGATCTGGTCCTTGAGCTTGAGCTTGCGCTTCTTGAGCCGCGTGATCGAGAGCTGGTCCGTCATCGTGCTGGCTTCGAGCGCGATGATCTCGTCGTCGAGTTGCCGATGCTCTGCCCGGAGCTTGACGAGCATTTCACGCAGTTCTCGTTCGTCGTGCCGCTGCATCGAGAGCGTTGCCCGTTATCGATTGCCGGAACTATTGCGGGCTTCGGCCTGGAATGGCAAGGCCACATGGCAAAGTCTGCCATGAATCGTCATGTAAAACGAGGGCTTAGAATTTCACCGCTTACTAACCAGCCGGCCAGCTTTACAGCCTGTTCGCTGCCGTTTTTCCCCGATCGTCCGATGTCGTCTCTGGACGAGGTCGACCCCATCTGTCACACTTCTGTCGTCCTCAACGCTTTAACCGGAGGGCCTCATGGCACTCGACGCTCACTTGTCGGAGCTGGCGGATAAGCATCGGTTGTTGGATCGGAAGATACAGGAGGAAATGTCGAAACCTGCAGCAGACGAAGCGAAGATCGTTCGTTGGAAGCAGCAAAAGCTGAGGCTCAAGGACCAGATCGTCCGCCTGGAAGCCCAGACACGACATTGAAGTCTCGCAGGTCCTCGGTCGAGCCTGCTCGAGCTACGAACAGGCCACCGAAACCTGCATTCCCCAAAAAACACGAGTTACGGGAGCCCGAAGGCTCCCGATGAGAAACTTGTTGCGGCTCATCCCGACCTTCAAAGGCCGGCTCTGCTCCGCCCGGCCGGGGCGCTGCTGACCAGCGCCTCGCCCTCGTCCGCTAGAAAGCGCTCGAGCGTCGATCCCCACAGCTGCCAGCCGGCCTTGTCGTCGGCGAGACCATGCCCGTCCGACCCGTAGGCCGGGAGAATCTGCAGCGTCGCCCGCCCGCCGGCAGCCTGGAAGGCGCCCGCCATTTCCGTCGCGAGATCGGGGCCGAAGAAAGAATCGTTCGACGAATAGAGCCAGAGCGTCGGCACCCGTGCGGTCGCGCCGAAGTGGCCCGCCGCTGCGACGAGGCGGCCGCTGTCACACACCTTCCCGCGCTGGCCGAAGGCATGCCCTCCACGTCCACCGGCAAAGTTGACGACACGGCGAAGCCCCGCAGGGTTCCGTGCGGCGAGTGCGAGCGATGCCCAGCCCCCGGTCGAGATCCCGACGACCGTGATGTCGTCCGGGTCGACGAACGGTTGCTCGCGCATGAAGGCGAGCACCGCCGCGATGTCGGCAGCCGCCGATTTGCCAGCGCGCGCATGCTGCGGATCGCGGCAGAAGTCCCCGCCTTCCGCGAGCGGGCCACCCGTCGCGCCGTGTCCACGCCTCTGCGGCAGGACGACAGCATACCCGCGTTCGACGAACCAACGGGACAGCCAGTAGAACACCGGCATCGAAACGGCCTGACGCGTCGATTCATCCGTGCCGTGATTGATGATGACCAGCGGCCGCCGGGCCGGGGCACCTGTCGCGACCGGCACCCGTCCGCCGGGCAGCGGGGCCGCCTCTGCAGGCCGGAACGTCGTGGCCCGCAGCGGAACCTCGGGATCGGCGCCCGGCACTACCCAGAACTGTTCACGGAGTCTTTGGCCTTCCGGACCGAACCCGCCATAGGCGCGATTGTCCGTTTGCGCGTGGGCGGCGAGTGCAGAGCACCCGAACACCGCGGCGGTGAGTGCCGCTGCCGCCAACTTGCGGATCCGCGCCCCAGCGGTCCGCCCCGTCGTCGTTGTCATATTGCCCCTCACAGTCCTCGTCCCCCTGCCGACCTCGCGGCCGACGCGACTTGGTTGCGGATGCAATGGGGCATGAATGGGGCATGAACGAAGGCTGGGCTGCAAGGCCGCAGCAAGGTGTCAAGAAAAGCATGGGCCTACGGACGAATTCCGCCATGCAAAAACTGTCAGCTGGCTGTCGTTTTCGTCAGCCGCGCCATGAACTCATCGGCGAGCCGCCGGATTGCCTTTCCGGCGTCACCTGGATACTTCGCCGTGTAGGAGCGCTTGTCCTGCACATAGGACGCGGCGTACTGCATCGCCGTCGAACGCGGCACCACGGTGTCGAAGCACCAGTTCTCGGGGTCCGACACGAGCCACTTGTGAAACTCGTTGTCGACGACCGATTTCTCGTCCTTCATCGTGACGAGCACACCGAGATTGCGGGCGAACCCGCGATTGGCCTCGACTTGCTTGAACCGTCGGAAGAATGCCAATCCGCATGCGGAGATATAATCGGGCTTGGTGGGCGAGAGGTGGAAATCCGCCTCGCGCAGCCAGCTTTCAGTGACGATCGACAGCCCCGGCGGACAGTCGACCAGCACGATGTCAAAGTTCTCGCTGACCTCGGCCAGCACGTCCGCGATCACTTCCCTCAGTCGCGGCTCGGCATGCATGCGTGAAATCTCACGCTCGAGCAGCGTCAGGTTCGTATCGCTCGCCATCAGCCAGATCTTGTCGGCATCGTCGACGTCGGACACGGGGCCGAACGTGTATTGCCGCCAGTCGGCATAGTCGCGCCGCAGGACGCGCGTCAGCAGGAAATCGACGAGCGTTCGCCCGTCCTCCTGCAGACGGGAAAGTTGCTGCGGACCGGCGAGCAGGTAGCTGACGCTCGCCTGCGCATCGCTGTCGATCACGAGCACGGACTTATCGTGGTAGACAGCCAACGTCTCAGCAAGCGACAGGACGACCGTCGACTTGCCGACGCCGCCCTTCGTATTCATAACCGCAACGACGTTCGCGCGTCTTGTCATGGTCCCCCGCCTAGCCCGGCCAACGGACTAGCGCACAATCGCTCTGGTTGAAAAGTGGTGCTGCGACGGCGAATGCGCCGCGTCATGCTCCACCGCTGCGGCCGAGGATCGCTGCCAGCCGGCCCCGTGGCTCGGGCAGGTGAAGGTCGCGCGGTTGCAGCAGGCGGTCACGCAGGAAATAGCCGGTCAGGACAAAGCCATCCTGGACGTCCTGCTCGGTCACCGGGGGCACGGGCGCCCGGGCCGGGCGGGGCCGCAGAAATGGCGGCAGCCGCAGCAGCTTGTCCCGATAGGGCTCCGCAATCGACTCCGATACCGCCCTCCCGGACCGCGGCGACACGTAGGTCAGCGCATCGTTGCCACCGCTGACCGCGCACGAGGTCAGGTCGAGGCCGAAGCCCAGTTCCTCGAGCAGCGCCAGTTCCCATCGCACGTAAAGCGCCGGCCAGGCGGTCGGATCGTCGAGAAAGCCGAGGACGAAGAGCGTCACCTCGTAGAGGTTCGGATGCGGGTCTCGCTCAGGCAGCAGGTGAGAAAGAGCAGCGATCGACGACAAGGCGAGTAACGCGGGCGGATCATCGAGCACGTCGGCGGCAAAAGCCCGGCGAGGCTCGAGCGCGAAGTGGCCGAGTTGCTCGGCGAGCCGCGCCTTCCAGGTGACGTCGACTTGGTTGCCCGTCTGCAGCATCGGCCGCAACTTGCGCGACCGGCCACCATGGACGAGGCCGGCGTGGCGGCCGTGATCGCGCGTGAGAAGGTCGACGATGGCTGCCGTCTCGCCATGCGCTCGAACGCCGATGATGATGCCCTCGTCGGTCCATTGCATGGGTGGGACCCTACCCGAGGACGCGGGTGCCGGCCACGACCGGGCTCAGCGTCATGCTGCCCCGATGTTCGCGGCGACGAGTATGAGCCCGGCGATCAGCAGCAGCCCGAGCACCAGCCGCCGGAATGTTTCGTCCGCGAGCTTCTGGTAGACGACCTGCCCCAAGTAGGCGCCCACGATGGTCCCCGGAAGCGCCAGCAGGAAAGCCCGGAAAAACGCTGACGAGAGCTGGCCCATGACAGCGTAGACGACGAGGACGCTAGCGAGCACGACTAGATTGAAGCTCTGGAAGACCGCGCGGCGCTCGTCGCGCCCCCACGGCTGCAGCGAGACCCAGAGCGTGACCAAAACGCCGGACAAGCCGGCGAGCCCCCCGAGCACGCCGCCGATGAGCCCGACGGCTGCGTCACCGGGCTTCCCACCGATCCGCCGGCGGGCCGGTCGGTTCCAGAACAGCAGGAAGCTACTGCTCGTGACGAGCAGAACGCCGAGCCCGAGCTTCACCGCATTCACCGGCGTCGACGATACGAGCCAGGCACCGACCGGGACGGCCGGCAAACCGCCCATAAGGAACGGCGCGAGGCGCTTCATATCGATCGATGCGCGCAGCATCGGCAACGCCTGCAGTTGGCCGATCACTGAACAGGCCGCGACGAGCGGAGCGGCAACGACCGGCGGCATCGCGTAAAGCCAGAAGACGAGGGCCGTGATGCCGGTCCCGAACCCGGTCAAACCATTGACGAAGCCGCCGACCAGCGCGCCGACGAGGATGAGGCCCGTCTCGAATGTCAAAGCAGAGGCTCCAGCCGGTGTGAAGCGCCGTGAACGGCCTCGCGACGTAAAGGGTGCGAGGCATCGCGGCGCAAGTGGCTGAACCTTTAACGGCCCGCCGACTGTTTCGGCATCCCCTGCGGGCCCGCATCACGCAGTACACATGGCCGGGCACTGGCTCGGCACACGAAGCCCCCTGCGCGGCTCGAACAATCCAGCGACCTTTCGATCGACAATCGCCACGCTTGAAATTCGGTGCCGAGTTCACCGGCCTTGTTGCGCCAGGCTTCGAGTGCAAGTCGCTTGGCCTGCTCCTCACTGTCGCCGGCCGCACTTGTCACGATCATCCCGAGACACAGGCGACCTGAGGCTTCGGCGCTGGAGAGGGAAACCGCGACAGCCGCAGAGACCACCGCGACGGCGCGAGCGAACCTGAACGCAAGTTCAGTCCTTAGGAAACTCGAGGCCCATTTCGCGGTAGCGCTCGGGATCATCTTCCCATCCTTCACGAACCTTGACGAACAAGAAGAGATGTACACGCCGCTCCGTAATGTCGGCAAGCTCGGTGCGAGCTTCGGTCGAGATCTGCTTGATCGTACGGCCACCTTTGCCGAGGACGATCGCTTTTTGACTTTCACGCTCGACGAAAATCGTCTGCTCGATTCGCACGGAACCGTCACGCCGCTCGGTCCATGAGGTCGTTTCAACGGTAATGGCGTAAGGAAGCTCGTCGTGCAGCCAGTGGTAGATCTTCTCACGGGTGATCTCGGCCGCGAGCAAGCGCATGGGCGCGTCCGAGATTTCGTCCTCCGGATAATGCCACGGTCCCTCGGGTACGGCCTCCGCGAGATAAGACTTGAAGTCCTCAACGCCGTCGCCATCGAGCGCGGAAAGCATGAACACGCGATCGAAGGCGACGCGACCCGTGAGTTCCGTAACGAGCGCAAGCAGACGATCCTTCTCGCGAAGGCGGTCGACCTTGTTGAGCACGAGTAGCTTCGGCTGGTGGACCGAAGCGAGCTTGTCGAGAATGGCCTGAACGGCATCGTCGAGCCCCCGAGCGGCGTCGACAACGAGCGCCACGACATCGGCGTCGCCCGCCCCGCTCCAGGCCGCATCGACCATCGCTCTATCGAGGCGACGGCGCGGCGAGAATATCCCCGGTGTGTCGATGAAGATGAGCTGGCTCTGCCCCGCGAGGGCGATGCCGCGGATCGGCACGCGCGTGGTTTGAACCTTGTGGCTGACGATCGACACCTTGGTTCCGACCAGGCCATTAACGAGGGTCGACTTCCCAGCGTTCGGTGCACCGATGATCGCGACGAAGCCGCAGCGCAGCGCATCCCCCGCAGGAAGGTCGGAACGAGGTAAGTCGTCAGCCATTGGTGTTTTTCCAAACGCCTTCACGCGCCAGCAGTGCCATCGCGGCCGCCTGTTCGGCCGCGCGCTTCGACGAGCCTTCCCCGCGCGCCGGCTTGCAGCCGTTGATGCGCACCTCCGAGATGAAACGCGGCGCGTGGTCGGGCCCGCTTCGCTCGATCTCGACGTAGTCGGGAAGCTCCATGCCTCGACCTTGCGCCCATTCCTGCAACGCCGATTTGGCATCCGCCGAGACAGCGGGCAGCTTCTCGAGTTCCGGCTCCCACAGCGTCCGAACGATGCCACGCGCCACGTCGTAGCCGGCCTCGATCAGCACCGCACCGAGCAGCGCTTCGACGGCGTCCGCGAGGATCGTGTCCTTGTCGCGTCCGCCGCTTTCGGCCTCGCTCCCGGACAGGATGAGATGCGGTCCGAGCCCGATCTTCCGCCCGATCGCGGCGCACGTCCCGCCGCGAACCAGCCGATTGAAGCGGCGCGCGAGTTCGCCCTCCGTCGCTTCCGGAAACGTTTCGCAGAGATACTCCGCAATAGCCAGACCGAGAACACGATCGCCAAGGAATTCGAGCCGTTCGTTGTCCTGCAGCGGCTTGCCGGAGCGGGCGCTCGCATGCGTGAGTGCACGCTGAAACAGCGCGCGATCCTTGAATTTGTGGCCGAGAGATTTCTCGAGTTCGGTAATCCTGGCACTGCGTTTCATAAATATCACGAAAGGAACCGAATGCCGCTGTCGTGAAACCTTGGCACGCCGCAGAGGCGTCGCGCTGCCGGCCTCAGCGAACAAGGTTGAAGAACCGGCCCCAGCGGATGTCGAGCGGCCACCGCCAAGGTGTCAGCAGGCGGAATGCGTCAGGATCGTCGAAAGCAGCGGAGAAGAAAATGATCTCGGCCCGTCCGACGAAGTTTTCCAACGGAACGTAGCCAACGCCCCACAGCGCCCGGCTGTCGGTCGAGTTGTCCCGGTTGTCGCCCATCATGAAATAGTGCCCGGGCGGCACTTTGTACGGACCGACGTTGTCGAACGCCCCGCTCGGCTCGCTGTCGAGCACGCGGTAGGTCACGCCGTTCGGCAGGGTTTCCTCGAACATCGGAATACGCCGTAGCGGTCCACCATCCTCGTGTGTGCTGAAGTCGCCGATCCGCTTCTTCGGCACGGCCTTGCCGTTGATGTGGAGTTGCCCGGCGATCATCTGGACTTCGTCGCCCGGCAAGCCGATCACCCGCTTGATGTAGTCGGTCGAGTTGTCACGCGGCAGCTTGAACACCGCGACGTCGCCGCGCTTCGGCTCACTCGCGAAAACTCGCCCGGAGAACAGATTGAACCCACCCGGGAACGAGTAGCGGCTATAGCCGTAGGAGAGCTTCGAGACGAACAGGTAATCTCCGACCAGCAAAGTCGACTTCATCGACCCGGATGGGATGTTGAAGGGCTGATAGAAAAAGACCCGGACAACCATCGCGAGGGCGAGGGCCTGGATCACGATCTTGATCGTTTCCCACCAGCCGCTCACGCGATCTTTCTTGGCGTCCGTTTCAGAACTCATCGAGATCTCCCGGTCCGGGCGGCAGGGACCACTGCCGAGACACCCGCCGATCCGGTTCGCTATAGACGTTTCGGGTTGCCGGCGCAAATGAGCCGAACCGCCAAAGCATCCCACCCCAATGCCGCGCCGCCGGAGCCGGTGCGGCCACCACGCGACGCCGGCTCCGGCTACCTTTCCTCATGAACCTTCAGCGCCGAAATGATGACGACCGCCTCGGCCATCGGATAGTCGTCTGTGATCGTCAAATCGATACGCGCCTCGTAGCCGGCCGGCGTCATCGCGGCGAGGCGGGCGGCGGCGCCTCCGGTAAGCTTCAAAGTGGGCCGACCGGACGGCAGGTTGACCACGCCCATATCGCGCCAGAACACGCCATGGCGGAGCCCCGTGCCGAGGGCCTTTGAACAGGCCTCCTTGGCGGCGAACCGGCGCGCGTACGACGCCGCCCGCTGAGCCCGGCGCTCAGATTTCGCCCGCTCGACGTCCGTGAACACCCGGGCGATGAACCTCTCGCCAAAGCGTTCGAGCGTCTGCTCGATGCGGCGGATGTCGACGAGATCGTTGCCGAGGCCGAGGATCATGCGCTGGCGCGACCCTCGATGCCGGCTCGCGCCTCGTCCATCAGCGCCCGCATCCGCCGGATCGCCGAATGAAGTCCTCCGAAGATCGCCTCGCCGATCAGGAAATGCCCGATGTTGAGTTCGACAACCTCGGGCATGCGGGCGACCGCCGCGACCGTGTTGAAGGTCAGCCCGTGCCCGGCATGCACCTCGAGCCCTTGCGCAGCGGCATGGGCGGCACCGCGCGCCAACCTTTCGACCTCGCGCGCCGTACCGAAGGCATCGTTCTCGAGCGCCTTTTCGCAGTAAGTGCCGGTATGCAACTCCACGACGTGCGCCCCGAGCTGCCGCGCGGCGTCGATCTGGCGCGGGTCGGCCTCGATGAACAGCGAAACGCGAATGCGGGCGTCGGCGAGGCGGCCGATGTAGCGAGCGAGGTGATCCGCACCGCCGACCACGTCGAGCCCGCCTTCCGTCGTGCGCTCCTCGCGCCGTTCGGGAACCAGGCAGCACGCGTGCGGGACATGCCGGAGCGCGATCGCCAGCATTTCGTCAGTTGCCGCCATTTCAAAGTTGAGCGGCCGCGTCAGCTCCGCCTTGAGCCGCGCGATGTCGTCGTCCGAAATGTGCCGCCGGTCCTCCCGCAGATGTGCGGTGATGCCGTCGGCACCGGCTTCGACGGCCAAATGCGCGGCGCGCAGCGGATCCGGATGACGGCCTCCGCGGGCGTTGCGGATGGTCGCGACGTGATCGATGTTGACGCCGAGACGCTGATAAGCGGCGCGCGCGACGGACATCCTGTTCTCCTGGTGCAAGGTGGGTTATGGACCAACGATCTTACGATCTCCGACGCTGGTCGGACCGTCAACTGAACACACGCTCGACGAGGCTGACGACCTTTTTTCGTCTGAGACCTGCGATGATCGTGTTCAAGTGCGGGAGGTCGAACACCTCGACCTCGATGATCATGTCCGTGAAGTCCGCTTCGCGCTTGCGCATGCGGAGATTATCGATGTTTCCGTCGGCCTCGCCGATCACCTGAGCGATTTGGGCCAGCGTCCCCGGCTCGTTGACCGCCGAGACGTGCAGCGCCGTCAGGAAGCGCACCGGCCGGTCGGGGTCGACGTCCCACGTCACGTCGATCCAGCGCGCGGACTCGTACTCGGCGAGCTTAGGAGAGTGGATCTGGAAGATGCGGATGCCCTCGCCCGGCACCATCACGCCGACAATGCGATCGCCCGGCACCGCACCTGACTCGGCGAACTGAACCGGCACATCCGAGCGGGCACCGCGGATCGGCGCGACGGCCGCCGCCGTGTCGCTCGGGGCATCACCGTCGATCCGGAACTTGAGCCCCGGCACCTTCGAGAGGTTGAACCAGCCCTCTTGGCCGTGGGCCCGATCGTAGCGGTTTTTCGGCCGATAGGATGGGGTGGCAGGAGCGGAGACCTCCGGCGCGACGGCCTTTACGACATCGGCAACCGCCAACTCGCCGCGACCAACCGCGGCGAGCATGTCTTCATAGGTCTTATGGCCGACGCGCGGGGCGGCGCGGCGCACGCTGTCGTCGCCGACATCGATGCCGAGTTTCTCGAACCGCGCGACGAGCAGCCGTCGACCGAGTTCCGACCATTGCTGACGTGCCGCATCGCGCGTCGCCCGGCGAATCGCGGCACGCGCCCGCCCGGTTACGGCGATCCGCTCCCACGCGGGCGGCGGGCTCTGGCTCTTGGCCGTCAGGATGACGACTTCGTCGCCGTTCCGGAGCACCGTCGACAGCGGCATCTGCCGCCCGTTGATCAGCGTGCCAACGGCCGAATTGCCGATGTCGGTGTGCACCGCATAGGCAAAGTCGATCGGTGTCGCCCCGCGCGGCAGCGCGATCAGCCGGCCCTTCGGCGTGAAGCAGAACACCTGGTCCTGGAAGAGCTCGAGCTTGGTGTGCTCGAGGAACTCTTCCGGATTGTTGCCTTCGAGCAGCGTTTCGACAAGCCGGCGCAGCCAGACGTAAGGGCCGCTTTCCTTGTCGACGGAGGTGAGCGGCCGCTTGTCCTTGTAGAGTGCGTGCGCGGCGACGCCGTATTCGGCGATGTTGTGCATGTCGCGTGTGCGGATCTGCAGCTCGACACGCTGGTGGCGCGGCCCGACGATCGTGGTGTGGATCGACTGGTAGCCGTTCTGCTTCGGCGTCGAGATATAGTCCTTGAACCGCCCCGGCACCGTCCGCCACGTCGTATGAACGAGCCCGAGCACCCGGTAGCAGTCGTCGACGCGCGGCGCGATCACGCGGAAGCCGTAGATGTCCGACAGCTGTTCGAGCGAGATGTTCTTGCTCTCCATCTTTTTCCAGATGGAGTAGGGCTTCTTCTCCCGCCCTCGGACTTCAGCGTCGATCCCGGCTTCCGCGAGCTTGGCGCCGAGCGCCTGCGTGATCTCGTCGACGAGGCCGCGGTTGCGCTCACGGAGCGCGACGAGACGCTCGCTGATCGCCTGGTGAGCATCGGGGTAGCCCCAACGGAACGCGTGCTGCTCTAATTCCTCGCGCAGCGTCTGCATGCCCATGCGGCCGGCGAGCGGCGCGTAGATCTCAAGCGTCTCCTCGGAGATCAATTTGCGCTTCTCGGGCCTCATGTGCTCGAGCGTGCGCATGTTGTGCAGCCGGTCCGCGAGCTTCACCAGGAGCACGCGGATATCGCTTGAGATGGCGATCAGCAGCTTGCGGAAGTTTTCCGCCTGCTCGGCCTTCTTCGACACCAGATCGAGGCGGCGGATCTTTGTGAGGCCGTCCACAAGCTTGCCGATTTCCGGCCCGAACAGCTGGTCGATCTCGGCGCGCGTGGCGTCCGTGTCTTCGATGACGTCGTGAAGAAGTGCCGTCGCGACGGTCGCATCGTCGAGTTTGAGATCCGTAAGGATCGCCGCAACTTCGAGAGGATGCGTGAAGTAGGGCGCGCCGGACGCCCGCTTCTGATGGCTGTGCGCCTTCATGGCGTAGACGTAGGCGCGATTGAGCAAGGCCTCGTCGGCCTTGGGGTCATAAGCGAGCACGCGCTCGACGAGCTCGTACTGGCGCATCATCTGATGCCACCCATCCGCGCCGCTCGCGGCGCGGCCCGTTGCGGTCGCGCGTGCCTCAGCGCCCGTTGCCGGCCGCCGACGGCTCGGTCGGCGTCAGGCTCTCCATGCCGCGGAGCAGCTGCTCTTCGGTCATGACGTCGACGACGGCGTCCGAGTTCTGATCGTCGCGGCCGAGGATCGGCGCCCGCCGATCGACAGCCACGACCGGAGCCGCGACGGCTTCCGGCTCGTCGACCTCGGTGTTCTTCTGGATCGAATGGATCAAGCCCTCGCGCATATCGTCCGGCACGACCGTGCGCTCGGCGATCTCGCGCAGCGCGACGACGGGATGCTTGTCGTTCTCCTGCGGCACCGTCATCGGGCTGCCGTTCGAGATCGCGCGGGCCCGATGGGCAGCGAGCAAAACCAGCTCGAACCGGTTGGGCACTTTGTCGACGCAATCCTCGACGGTTACGCGCGCCATCGCTGCCACCCCTGTTCTGAAATGGAAACATGCGGGCCCAGGGCACTTTGGCCCGCCCGCGAGACGAGGGCGTTACTCGCACGGATCGAGGATGAAATCAAGCGAGCGAGACATGGCGCCGGGGGGCTGGGGAAGCCGGGCGAGCCGCGCCTTCAGCGTTCCGCCAAAGGACCGTTCACGCCATGCCGGGGCTACATCCGCGACCGGCCTGAGCACGAATGCGCGCTTTGCGGCTTCGGGGTGGGGAACGATCAGCAGACCGCGGTCCCGCCGCTTGATCGCCCGGCCGATCCGCTGCCCGCGATAACCGATGATGTCGAGATCGAGCGGCCGGCTGCCTGACCCACGACAAAAGCGCCGACCCGCCTGCCGCTCGAGTTGCTTGAACAAGCGCAGCAGATCGGCCGGCGGCCTTTCTGTCTCGACAAGGACGACGGCATTGAGAAAGTCCGGCTGGCGCCCGATCCCGACGGCGACGGTCTTGTAGATTGCCGAACCCGCCAATGGAACAACACCGCGTCTCGCCAGTTCTTTGATCGTTCGAGAGAGCGTCTGGCGAGGTGCCCCCCAGGCCCCTGCGACATTCGCGCCCATCGCGACCAAAATTTGCCGACTTTGCATCTTATGAGAAGCATCGGGGCCTAGTAAGGGCCCGCGCGAACATCTGTCTTTCATCAGGTTCGTATTTCCAGCCGAACAGCGTTCTGGCATATCATGCGTCAGAGGTTAGTTCATTTGGCACTCTCGGTACCATTGGCGCCGCACTTCAAAGAACAATAGCCGTCAGAGGAAGACATGCATTTCTATGAGCGTGAGCGCACCGCTCTTTTCATCGACGGTGCCAACCTTTACGCGACCGCCAAAGCTCTCGGATTTGATATCGATTACAAGCGCTTGCTTGGTCTTTTCCGTCAGAAGGTCCAACTCGTTCGTGCGCTGTACTATACGGCGCTGGCAGAAGATCAGGAATACTCGTCGATCCGTCCGCTGATCGATTGGCTGGACTACAACGGCTACACCATGGTGACCAAGCCGACCAAGGAGTTTACGGACTCCCTCGGCCGGAGAAAAATCAAAGGCAACATGGACATCGAATTGACCGTCGATGCCATGCGGCTCTCGGAATCTCTCGATCATGTGGTGCTGTTTTCCGGTGATGGAGACTTCCGCAGTCTGGTCGCCGCAATTCAGCAGAAGGGCCGCCGGGTCAGCGTCGTGTCGACGCTGCAGACGCAGCCGGCCATGGTGGCCGACGAACTGCGTCGCCAGGCCGATCAGTTCATCGATCTTGCCGACCTCGAGCAGCTGATCTGCCGCGATCCATCTTCGCGCCCGCCGCGCACCGAGCGCGCGTTCCCACGTCGCGATGCGACCCGCCCGGCAACCGCGCCGACCGAACCCGTGAGCTACGGGGATCACCCGGACGAGGATTGATTTGCCGGTGACGTCGGGCTCAGGACTGGATTATGCATCCGGTCCCATGGAGCCCTCTCGCGATTGCCCGCATTGTCCGCGCCTCGTCGCCTATCGCCGCGAGCAGCGCGCCCGCCATCCCGACTGGTTCAATAGTCCAGTCCCCGTGTTTGGTCGCCGCGACGCGCGCTTGCTGATCGTTGGGCTTGCGCCAGGAGTGGCGGGGGCCAATCGGACCGGCCGACCTTTCACCGGCGACTACGCCGGCGATCTTCTCTACGATACGCTCGGCCGGTTCGGCTTCACCCGCGGCACCTTTGCGGCACGACCCGACGATGGCCTCGAACTCGTCGACTGCCTGATCGCCAATGCCGTCCGCTGCGTGCCGCCGGAGAACAAGCCCACCCCCGCCGAAATCTCGACCTGCCGGCCGTTCCTCGAAGCCGTGATCGCCGCGATGCCGCATCTCACCGCGATCGTCGCGCTCGGCCGCATCGCCCACGACCAAGCGCTCGCGGTGACGGGCGCTCGCCGCGCGGCCTACCCCTTTTCGCATGGGGCGCGCCACACCCTGCCGTCGGGGATCACTCTCTTCGATAGCTTCCACTGCTCTCGCTACAATACGAACACCCGGCGTCTCACGCCTGAGATGTTCCGTGACGTCTTCGCGGCCGTCCGGTCCCACATCGCCGGACAGGCCGAAGTCACGACGGACAACTTCGCGCAAGACAAGAGAAGTTGAATGCTCTGGAGGCAAGAACGGAGCGATCGGTTGCCGGAGCCACTGGCATAACCGCCTGCCGTTTGAGATAAGGGCTCACTTCAGGGAAGGCTCGGCGGGGTCGACATGAAAAGTAGTCAGTTCGCGCTTCTCGTCGCTGGGATAGCCGTTGCTTGCAGCGCCGCGCCGGCCGCCGCAGACGGTCCGTTCGGCGCCATCGGCGGCACCTGGACCGGGCGCGGCCAGATCCACCTCGAGGGCGGTCGCAAGGAAGACATCCGCTGCAACGCCTACTACACGCCGAAGGACAACGGCGCTTCGATGGGCCTCGCCATCCGTTGCGCGTCGCCGGATTACAAAATCGAGTTGCGCTCGCAGTTGCTTCACGACGGCCGCCAGATCACGGGCCATTGGGAAGAGCGCACGTTCAATGCCGCCGGTGACGTCGTCGGCAAGGCGTCGCCGAACCAAATCCAGCTTCAGATCACCGGAAGCGCGGTAACGGGCTCGATGTCGGTGCAGACGAACGGGAGCAACCAGACGGTCTCGATCAGCACCTCGGGCTCGACACTGCAGGGCGTTTCAATCCGTCTGCAGCGGAGCTGAGAACACGCCTCCCCGCCGCCGAGCGGTCGGGGAGGCCATTTCCTGTCAGCCGCGACCGACGAACGGCATCTTCGTCGCCATGATCGTCATGAACTGAACGTTTGCGTCGAGCGGCAGCTTCGACATGAAGACGATGGCGTCGGCGACGTGCTGGACGTCCATCACCGCTTCCGCCGCGATCTGACCGTTCGCCTGCGGCACGCCGTTCTTCATCCGGCCACCCATCGGTGTGTCGGCATTACCGATATCGATCTGCGAGCAGGCGATGTCGTACTTGCGGCAGTCGAGCGAGATCGACTTGGTGAGGCCGGTGATCGCGTGCTTCGTCGCCGTGTAAGCGACCGAATTCGGCCGCGGGGCATGCGCCGAGATCGACCCGTTGTTGATGATACGCCCGCCCATCGGGCTCTGCGCCTTCATGAGGCGGATCGCCTCCTGCGCGCAGTTGAAGCAAGCCGTCAGGTTGAGGTCGACAACCTTTTTCCAGGTCTCGAGAGGCAGCTCTTCCATCGGCACCGGCGGCGCGCCCATGCCCGCATTGTTGAAGAGCACGTCGAGGCGCCCATATTGCGATTTGGTGGTCGCGAAGAGACGCCCCACTTGCTCCGGGTCCGCAACGTCGGTCGGCACGGCCAGCATGCGGCCGCCGCCCGGCTTCGCCATCGAAGCCGTCTTTTCGAGTTCCTCCGCCCGCCGGCCGGCCAGCACGACATCGAATCCCTCGGCCTGCAGCGATACTGCGGCAGCGCGCCCGATCCCGCTGCCCGCGCCGGTAATGATCGCCACCTTGTTGTTCGTCATTTGGTATTTTCCTCCCTTGAGCGCCTTTCGGTTGCCGCCGACTTTACGGGGCCTCGGCGCGGATTTCACGGGCTTTTGCCGTGCCGCCGCCGCACCCCAGCGCTGTCACCCGTGACCGGCCGAACATTGGCCATCACGGCGAACCATGGTATGCGCCCGTGAAGGTTGTCAGAAGGAAGAAGCGAATGCGGCCGACGTCAGTGCGTGCTGTTCTGCTGCTCGGAGCGTCTGCCGGGCTCGCCCTCGTCACGACGGCCGAGGCCTCGCCGCGCGATCGCGGCCGCGCCGACAGCGGCTATGTCGTTGCCGAAAGCCGTTTCGGCAACGGAACGGTCAGCGGCCCCGTCCGCCGGACCTCGACCGGATATGAAGTCCGCCTGCCGGGTGGCACTTGGCTCGCGTGCCGGAGCAGTTGCTCAGAGACACTGAGAGTCGAGACCGTCGACTTCTGGCAGAACCAGGGCCGCGGCCGCATCGATAACGAGGCCGGGCTCCTCGGCGACCTGACCATCCGCCGTCGCTTCTGAGCTCAGTCCTGCAGGAAGGGGTTTGTCTCCCGTTCCTCGCCGAACGTGCTGCCCGGGCCGTGACCGCAAATAAAGGCGATGTCGTCGCCGAGCGGCAATAGCTTACTCTTGATCGCCGAGATCAAAGCCGCATGGTCGCCGTACGGGAAGTCCGTTCGGCCGATGGATCCCTGAAACAGCACGTCACCGACGAGCGCGAACCGCTGGCGATCGTTGAAGTAGACCACCGACCCTGGTGAATGGCCGGGGCAGTGGAACACCGCGAAGGTGTGGCCAGCCACGGTCAGCGTATCGCCGTCATTGAGCCAGCGGTCCGGAACGACGTTCCGAGCCGGGATGCCATAGGTCAGGCCCTGGGTGACGAGAGCGTCGAGCAGAATGCGATCTGCCTCGTGCGGTCCCTCGATCTCGACCTTGAGCGCCTCGCGGAGTTCGGCCGCACCGCCGGCATGGTCGATATGTCCATGCGTCAGAACGATTTTTTCGACTGTGATCCCGACCTGAGCGATCGCTTGACGGATCCGCTCAACGTCGCCACCCGGATCGACGACGGCGCCGACCTTCGTATCCTCGTCCCAAATAAGCGTGCAGTTCTGCTGGAAAGGTGTCACCGGCAGAATGGCGGCCCGGAGACCCGCCGGCTCGGACGTGCTCGAAGACATAGGAGATCGGCCTTTCATCCGTCGCTGCCCCGTCGGCCGAGGCCTTCTTCCGATACGAAGGTTTGCCCTCGGCGTCGAGGCCGGCGCCCAATCATCGCCCTACGTCTTGCTGAGGTGCCGGCCAGCAATGGGCTTTGCGAGCCTGACATCCCATGCAACGCAACGAGCGGCCGATGAGCAACAGGGGTGTGGCCATATCCAGCTGATGGTCCGCGGCGAACGCCCGCGGCGCCGTGTACTTCTCACGCCCGCACGCATTGCAGCGTAGCCAGAGCCGTTGATCGAGCGCTTCGATGCTTGCCAGCGTCACCTGGCGCCAGCCGTCCGAATTCGGGATCGTGTGCCAGGACATGACGGTCAATGTAGGCCAGTCCCGGATTGGCGCCACTTGAGGTTGAGACGATCGCGATTCGCCGCACCCCTGATCCACCTCGGCCGATAACCCGTCTTACTCCCAACGGGGGAGAGAGGCATGACGATCGAGATCTTGCTGTCCGCCTGGCCTGGGTTCGTGATGCTGGCCGGCACCGTCATCGCGTTCCGCTGGCTCGACCGGATCCATTCTGACTGACGGCCCAAAGCAAAAGCGGAGGCCGAAGCCTCCGCTCACGTGTCTGAACCGTCTTGATCGCCGTTCAGGCCGCGTTGGCGTCACCTGTCCGCGGATCGCGCGGATCCCGAAGCACGTAACCACGACCCCAAACGGTCTCGATGTAGTGCTTGCCACCTGTCGCCATCTGTAGCTTTTTGCGCAGCTTGCAGATGAACACGTCGATGATCTTCAACTCGGGCTCGTCCATGCCACCGTAAAGGTGGTTGAGGAACATTTCCTTCGTGAGCGTCGTACCTTTGCGGAGCGAAAGCAGCTCCAGCATCTGGTACTCCTTGCCCGTCAGATGCACGCGCTGGCCGTTAACCTCGACCGTCTTGGTGTCGAGATTGACGCGCAACTCGCCGGTATCGATGACCGACTGCGCATGACCCTTCGACCGCCGCACGATCGCGTGGATGCGGGCGACCAGCTCGTCCTTGTGGAACGGCTTGGTCATGTAGTCGTCGGCGCCGAAGCCGAGCCCGCGAACCTTGTCCTCGATACCGGCGAGGCCGGAGAGGATCAGGATCGGCGTCTGCACCTTCGAGACTCGGAGGGTCTTCAGCACCTCGTAGCCCGACATATCGGGCAAATTGAGGTCGAGAAGAATGATGTCGTAGTCGTACAGCTTACCGAGATCGACGCCCTCTTCGCCGAGATCGGTTGTGTAGACATTGAAGCCTTCCGACTGGAGCATCAGCTCGATGCTTTGAGCCGTGGCGTTATCGTCTTCGATCAGTAGGACCCGCATGCCCTCAGCCTCTCATCGCCCGGTGGAAAAGACCGGGCGTGCCCGTCTGTGAAGAGGACTCGAACGAACTGGATAAGTCATCGTTAGGAAGTTAACCGGCGAACGGTTAACAAACCCTAAGTAGCGCCCGACCCGAGCAACGACTTCGCTAGACGAATCCCCGACGGACGGTAACGGCCTCTCGGCCGTTCCGGTCGGGCACCGAACCTCATGTTTCGGCGTCCCGTGCGGGTAAGCCGGACCACGTCCCGGCTTTGTGGAGATTGTCTTGCGAGCCCCCTCGCCGCATCGAGCGATGCGCTACGACTCAAAGAGCTAACACTATTCGCTGACCTGCCCTAGACCACCGATCAACCAAATCTTCACCCTGATGCCTACGAGCAAGAAGCGTGGCTTCACCGCAACTTAAGTGTTAATGGCTATGTTCACTCTGAAGTCGGGCGCGTGGGTTGTTCGGCCGGAGGTTGTAGGCCACGCGCAGTGGGTTTGGCACGGAAATTGTTTCTGCTGTCACGTCTCGATCTTGTCAGGGGTACGGACATGAAGCTGCGTAATCACCTCATTCAGTTGAGGCGTTTTGAACTGCAGGAGAAGAACAGGAAAGTCTCCGACATCGAGTACATGATCCGCGAGTTCGAGCAGATGGCGGCCGACCTCGATCGCCAGGTGCACGCGGAGGAAGAGCGGACCGGAATTCGCGACCCGCAGCATTTCTCGTACTCGACCTTCGCCAAATCGGCACGCCAGCGCCGCGACAACCTGAAGAACTCGGTGACCGACCTGCTCGCGCAGCTCGAGGCCGCCGTGCAGGCCCGTGAAGCAGCCGAACTCGAACTCGCCAAGGTTCAGTCTCCCGCCGACCGCGAGACAGCCGATCGCGCCGCTCCGCGCCGCGTCGACGCGCCGGCAGATTCGCTGACGATGCGCTGACGACACCCGGTGCCGCCACTCGGCACCGGATTAGTCCTCCAGGCTTGCGAGGCGCTGTCCGCCTCGCTATCTGCCGGGCGATGATGATCCAGAGTTGTCGCCCATGCCGGTGACGCCGCATCGCCGACTGGCTCGTCCTGCAGCTTCACGCGGCCGCCCAGCGGCCCTCGCGCTGGCTTGCACGGTTGTCGCAGGCTGCACCGGTGCTCCGGACATGGGAGCGCTGACCAAGGCCGCAATTCCAGGCGGCCATGCCGAACAGCTCTCACAATCGACGACGGAAACGTACGCGCGCATTGCCCGCGGCGCCAACAAGTGCTGGTTCGGGGGACAAGGGCGCTATGCGGTGTCGCATGTGCTTTACGCCGAAGTGGCGCCGCCGACGAACGGCGGAGAAGCCGAGGTCGTCGTGCATGAGCGGGACCGTCAGGCCGAACGCCCCTGGGGCGCGCGAGCCTTCCGCATCGTTCTGACGGGCGGCTCGGCGAGCACGACCATAGACACGGAGAATTTCAGGATGACCGAGGGCGATGCCGAGCGCATGCGCCGCGAGGTTCATCGCTGGGCGTCCGGAGGCACCGACTGCGACGGTGCTGCAGCCGGCTCACCGCCAGCCACGACGGCGGTCAGCCGGTGATGCACTGGGCAATCGATCGGGCGGATCGTTCTGTGCCGACCCGCCCTCTCGCGTTGCTTTACTGCCGATAGTCCTGAACCTTGGTCGCGCGCAGTCCCGGCAGGCCATGCTTGTCGATCGAGCGCTGCCAGCTCAAGAATTCGTCGACCGTGAGCTTGTAGCGTTCGCAGGCTTCTTCGAGACTGAGAAGGCCGCCGCGCACAGCGGCGACAACTTCGGCTTTGCGACGAATGACCCAGCGCTTGGTATCGCGAGGGGGTAGGTCAGCGACGGTCAACGGGCTGCCATCGGGACCGATGACATACCGTGCCCTCGCACGCATCGTGTGATCTGTCATTTTTTTACGCTTCGGCACTCCCAAACCTGCGAAGATCCTAGCGTAAGCCCCTTAAGGGCCGTCTAAATCCTTTGGTAAAGATTCCCAGAATCGCTGCATCATTCCGGCCTTACAACTCCCCGCACAGCCCGTTTCGGCTTATTCCGGCCCTGATTCTGGTGACGCTGGACGTTGGCGGCTCGGCACAGTAAATGAGACCTTTGTCTCGTGGGCTGCCCGTGCCCGCGGCGAACGTGAGCGGGCGCGGAGAGAGGAATGCAGTCGAGCACGGCCGCAGCAAAGGTGCAGCGACCTGCCTTGTCGAAGGGGTTGCGCCGCGTCGTCGTCGCAATGTCTGGCGGCGTCGACTCGTCCGTGGTCGCCGGCCTGCTCGCCCGCGAGGGTCACGAGGTCATCGGCATCACGCTACAGCTCTACGACCACGGCGCCGCAACGGCGCGCAAGGGCAGCTGCTGCGCCGGCCAGGACATTCACGACGCCCGCCGCGTTGCCGAGAAGATCGGCATTTCCCATTATGTGCTCGACTACGAGGAACGGTTCGCACGGTCCGTGATCGACAGCTTCGCCGAGAGCTATGTCGCTGGCGAGACGCCGATACCCTGCGTGACCTGCAATCAGGAGATCAAGTTCCGCGATCTGCTACTGACAGCCGAGGAACTCGGCGCTGACGCGATGGCGACCGGCCACTACGTCGAGCGCCGGCTTGGACCGTCCGGTCCCGAACTTTACCGGGCTGCTGACAGCGATCGCGACCAGAGTTACTTCCTGTTCGCGACGACGCGCAGCCAGCTTGAGCGGCTGTGGTTTCCGCTCGGTGGATACCGAAAGAGTGACGTCCGCGACTTGGCGCGTGACCTCGGGCTGCCGATCGCCGACAAGGCCGACAGCCAGGACATCTGCTTCGTACCGCAGGGCCGATACACCGATATCATCCAGCGCCTGAAGCCCGGCGCCGTCGAGCCGGGCGACATCGTGCACGTCGACGGCCGCCTGCTCGGCCACCATCGCGGCATCGTCAATTTCACCGTCGGCCAGCGCAAGGGCCTCGGTATCGCGACCGGCGAGCCGCTCTACGTCGTCCGCCTCGAAGCGGCAACCTCGCGCGTCATCGTGGGACCCCGTGAAGCCCTCAAGACGCACCGCCTGAGACTGCGTGACGTGAACTGGCTCGGCGACGAACCACTGCATCCGACCGCTTCGAAGCCAATTGAGCTGTGGGCACGCGTGCGTTCGAGCCAGCCACCACGCCCTGCCCGTCTGGACGTAGCGCCCGATGGCAGCATATCAGTTGACCTCGTTGACGGAGAGCACGGCGTGGCTGCCGGCCAGGCGTGCGTGCTCTACGTCGATGGCAGTGCACGGGCACGCATCCTCGGCGGCGGCTTCATCCGCCACGTCGAGAGTGCATCGGGGATCGCCCCGGTTCCGGACGAGCTCGCATTGTCCGGTGAGCCAGGAACTGGCTGATCAACCGTCCAGTTATGAACGTAGAACGTCCATAAGGCACGTTTTCGTGAGGCGCAGAATGAAAGTCCAAGCCACGGCCGCGACCATCGACGAGCAAGAGGTCAAAGAGGCCTATCGTCGTTGGGCGCCGACCTATGACCAGACCTTCGGGCTGGTCGCCAATGCGGGTCGCCGCCACGCGGTCGAGCACATCAACAAGCGGACCGGTTCGGTTCTCGAAGTTGGTGTCGGGACCGGTCTGTCGCTTCCGATGTTCGCGCGCCATCTCCAGATCTACGGCATCGATCTCTCGCCGCACATGCTGGAGCGCGCCCGCCAGCGCGTCCGCGAACACCGCCTGACGAACGTCAAGAGCCTTCAGGAAATCGACGCGACCGCAACGCCGTTCGCCGACGGCATGTTTGATACCGTCGTCGCCATGTACGTGATGACCGTCGTACCGGAGCCCGAGCGGGTGATGCTCGAACTCGCGCGTGTCACGAAGCCGGGTGGCGCCGTGATCCTGGTCAATCACTTCAGCCAGGAAGAGGGTGTGCGCGGCTGGGTCGAGCATCGCCTCGCCCCGTTCGCGGCCAAACTCGGCTGGCGGCCGGTCTTCGACCTTTCGCGGGTCATGGGCGCACCCGGCTTGAAACTGGTCGAGCGCCGCGCTCTGCGCCCGGCCGGAATTTTCACCATGCTTCGGTTCGAGAAGCAGGAAACCCGCGCGAGCGAGCCCGCCCCGGCTGAGGTTCTGCACGACAGCCGCGTTGCTTGACACGTGTTCGAGCCGTTACCTATATGGGCGGCGTCGGCGGGATAGCTCAGGTGGTTAGAGCGAAGGTCTCATAATCCTTAGGTCGGCGGTTCAAGTCCGCCTCCCGCTACCAACTCTGCCGATCAACTCTCAGTAAAGCTCAGTTCTCGGCGCCATCGTCGGCAGCCGTCAGTTCAGTTCGAGCTGATCGCCCCACACATATCCGGCACGATGGCGCGGCAGCGGGCGACGCCGCGCGAAGCCGAACACCACAGCGCCCTGGACACAGGCCTGCCCGAATTTCAGCGTCTTTCTCATCCGCGGGCCCTGGCGTTTTGTCCCGCCCGCCGCAGCCCTGGCTCTGCTAGGGTATTCCGCTGACTAGACCTTCAGGAGTGGGAATGGCGACTCGATCGCCAGTAGCCCTTCGCTTCGATGACCACTGTCCGCCCCATGACCGCGCCACCGGAAATCACGGTCCTCATTCCGGTCCTCAACGAGGAGCGCAACATTCCGCTGCTCGCTGACCGCCTGTTGCCGATGCTCGACGGCTTGGGCGTCGACTGGCGCGTATTGTTCATTGATGATGGCTCCACGGATGGCACGCTCGCTGCCCTGCGCACCCTGCATGCGCGCGACCAGCGGATCACCGCGATCTCGTTGAGCCGCAACTTCGGCAAGGAGATCGCCATCGCGGCGGGGCTTCGCCATGCCACCGGGCGCGCCGCCATCATCATGGATGCCGACCTGCAGCATCCGCCCGAGGTCCTGGCCGAGTTCATCCGGCTCTGGCGCAAAGGCTATCAGGTCGTCTACGGACAGCGCCGCGATCGCCACACCGACAGCGTGACGTACCGCAACTTCGCGAAGGCCTTCTACCGCGTCTTCAATGCGCTGGTGCGGACGGACATTCCAGAAGGCGCCGGCGATTTCCGCTTGCTCGACCGCGTCGCCATCGACGCGATGAACCAGCTTGGCGAAACCTCGCGCTTCAATAAGGGACTCTACTCCTGGATCGGCTTCCGCTCGGTCGGCGTGCCTTACGATGTCGCCGAACGTCAGCACGGCACGAGCAAGTGGAATTTCCGTAAGCTACTTCGCTTCGCGCTCGACGGACTGACCTCTTTTTCGACGCTTCCGCTGCGCGTCTGGTCGCTGCTCGGTCTCGCCATCTCGCTTTTCGCGTTCGCCTGCGCCGTCTACTTCGTCGTCAGCACGCTGCTGTTCGGTGCCGACGTTCCGGGCTTCCCGTCGCTGATCGTCTCGATGATGCTGTTCGCAGGCGTCCAGCTCATCTCGCTCGGTGTGATCGGCGAATATCTCGGCCGCGTCTATGAAGAAGTGAAACGCCGCCCGCTGTACATCGTAGCCGACAGCGTCGGGCTGGCCTCGTCAACGTCCCAGCCGAACCGCGACGCCCCGTTCGCGCGGCCGCAGTCGACTGCCGGCGACGTCGAAGCGATCCACTGATGCCGGCGCCCGTCCTCCTCTGCGCCGACGATTACGCGCTCGCGCCGGGTGTCAGCCGCGCGATCGAGGAACTGGCAGAGCGCGGCCGGCTGTCGGCGACGAGCGCGCTCGTCACGACGCCCCATTGGACCGAAGACGGCAAGAACGTCGCCGCGCTACGGGCACACATTGCCGTCGGCTTGCACATCGACCTGACGCTCGGTCCGGCGCTCGGCACAACGGCGAGCCTCGCGCCGGACGGAAGGCTGCCGAAAATGGGCGAGCTCATCCGCCGGTCCCTCGCCGGTGGGGTCAAGCCAGACGACGTTCGTGCCGAAGTGCTCCGCCAGATCGATCGCTTTGTTCAGATCGCCGGTCGGAGTCCGGATTTCGTCGATGGCCACCAGCATGCCCATGCGCTGCCGGGCGTAAGGCTCGGCGTCCTCGCGGCGCTGTCCGAGGCTTTCCCCGGCGGCGGCATCCTCGTGCGTGACCCGTCTGACCGCGCGTCGCGGATTCTCGCCCGCAAAGCGGCCGTCGCCAAATCGCTCGTGATCGCAAGCCTTTCATCTGGTTTCGGTGCGGCCGCCCGCGCACAAGGATTCGTCACCAACGACGGCTTTTCCGGCGTCTCACCGTTCGCGCGCACGACACCCTTCGCCGACGAACTCGACCGCTTTTTTGCAAGTCCCGGTCCGCGCCATCTCGTGATGTGCCACCCGGGCCACGCCGACGATGCGCTGCGCGCCGTCGATCCTGTCGTTGAGCGCCGTCGTGACGAATTCGACGCGCTCACCACCATGGCCGGATTGCCCGAACGCCTGTGGCGGCCGGCATCCGCCGGCGGGCTTGGTTGGGGCGAGACGGTCGAGGTCGCCGCCGCATGACCCGTGACCTGCGCCACTACGGCGGCTTCCTGCTCGGCGGCCTGTGCGCACTCGCCGTCGACGTTGGGGTCCTTCACCTCCTGACCGATCTCTTCGGCGCGCCAGCCCTTGCCGCCCGGCCATTCTCGATCATGTGCGCGATGGTCGTATCGTGGTGGATCAACCGCACGGTGACGTTCGCCGTCGAGCGCAAGCCGTCCGTCACCGAGTTTCTTCAGTTCGCGGCCGTCGTCTGGTTTGCCCAGGCGGTGAATTATGCCGTCTTCGCCGCGATCATGCTGACCGTGCCGGAAACGGCGCCGGCCATCGCCGTCGCTGCGGCATCGCTGGTCTCGATGTGCGTCTCGTATATGGGCTATCGGTTCGGTGTGTTCCGGACAGCGGGGGGTGCAGAATCGTGACCGCCGATCTTCGTGCGCCCGTTCCGGTCCTCGCCGGAGCAGCGGAATTCCTGTCGCGCTATGACGTCGTTTTCTGCGATGTCTGGGGCGTCGTCCATAATGGCGTGACTGCGTACGAAGCCGCCGGTGACGCTCTGGCGCGTTTCCGTGCCGGAGGCGGTACGGTCGTTCTCCTCTCGAATGCCCCATCGCCAAGTTCAACGGTTGCGCCGCTCCTCGACTCGAAGGGCGTCCGCCGCGACGCGTGGGACGCTCTCGTAACCTCCGGCGACATCACGCGGGCCTACGTACGCAAAGCCGGCTTCCGTCGCGTCCACCACATCGGCGAACCGCGCGACCTCCCGGTCTTCGAAGGACTCGACGCGGAACTGACGACGCTCTCCACCGCTGAAGCGATCGTCTGTACCGGGCTGATCGACGACATCAACGAGACGGGGGAGCACTACCGTCCCCTTCTCCTCGAAGCGCGCGAACGGTCGTTGCCGCTCGTCTGCGCGAACCCGGATCTCGTCGTCGAGGTCGGCGGCGTGCTGTACCCATGCGCCGGTGCGATCGCGACGATTTACGAGGACCTCGGCGGTTCCGTTTTCTGGGCCGGCAAGCCGCACATCGCCGCCTACGAGACCGCCCTCAACACCGCGACGCAAATCCTCGGGCGCACGCCGGCGCGCGATCGCATTCTCGGCATCGGCGACGCCATCCGGACCGATATTGCGGGTGCGGACGGCTTCGGCATCGATTCGCTGATGATCGCGCACGGCATCCACGCTGCTGAATTGCTCGGAGCGGGTGCACTCGACCAGCACGCACTGGCGCGCCTCGTCGCCGCGCCGGCCCCTCGACCGACGGCCGCGATGCCCGCCCTGGCCTGGTAGCTCAGCGGCCTTTACCCGCTGCGGCCGTCACGGACGCAGGCGCTTCGGACTTCGGACGCTTCGGCGTGGGGCCATCGGAGAAACTGTTGAACACGATGTCGGGCGACGACGTGTTGTGCTGCGACGGCGATAAGCGACCTGCCCATACATCGGTCGCGACGGCCTGATCGAAGGCCATGATGGGCGCTTCGCGCCAGCCCTTGGCACCCTTCTCACGAACGGCGACGCGGGCGACATCGTTGTTGAATTCCGTCACGTACATCGAGCGCAGCATGGCGAACGGACGACCCGCGACCGGCTTGTCGAACGCCACGTCGATGGCGTGCCGGTTGCTGTCGACCGAGACGAGTTTCAGCGTCGCCTGACCGCCGCGCGCAAACGCGAGCGTGAAGGTCCGGGTCTTCGGATCGAAAGCAATCTCCTTGATGTCAACGATCGGCCGGCCGGCATCCTCGATCGGACCAACGAGAAACGACGACCCGAACGCCGTCGGCGCGAGCCCTTTGGGCGCCATCGGCTTGATCCGCCAGTAGCCGTCCTGCGGATAGAGCACGAGGACCTCCTCGCCGCCCATCGGCCGGATCATCCAGAGCTGGATGAGATGCAGGCCGCGCTCGACCCGATCGCCGATCCGAACGACGGCGTTGGCCGGCCGCCAGAACGTCGGCAGCGTCCAGCCGACCAGCCAGAAATCCGGCTCCTCGTAGATCGTCTTCCGGACGGGGACCTTCACTTCGGAAGCGAATACGGGATCGGCGTCCATGTCGCAGGCGGTCCAATCCGGCTCGAAGCTGTCGCGCTGGATCATGCCGCCATAAACCGGATGCCCCGCTTCGATGCGAAAGCTGCGCACATCGCCCGAGGCGAGCGACAGGGTCACGTTGTCCTTTTCTGCGCAGAGAACAGGCTCGCTGAGGTTCTTGACCTCGACCGCCAAACCGTCGAGCGAGGCGGCCTTCGCCGGCTGCACCCCGATGATCGTCAGCAAGCCGATCGATGCGAGAAGGAGCGCGAGACCTTGCCAGGTCGTCACGTCACTGAAGAACGGCATAGACATCCCCCGAATTGGCCGCGTGCGGCAGCGCGTCGATGGCCTGGCGCGCCTCTTCGGCCGTCACCCAGCGGCCGAGCTCCAGCCGCTGACTTTCACCCAGTGCGAAATCGAACCGATAGGGACCTAGCGCCGCGATGAGCGCGAGGCACCGGGCCGCGACGTCGCGCTGGATCGTGGTGAATTCGAACGACAGCGCCGGCAAGGCCTGCGAAAGACCTCCGAGCACGTCAGCCTCGAACCCCTCGACGTCGATCTTGATGAAGTCCGGTCGCCCGTACTGGGCAATGAGCGTGTCAAGCGTCGTGACCGGCACTTCGATCTCGCGGTCCCACACCTGGCCTTCCCAGCCGCCCGCACCGTCGGCCGCCTTCACGAACTCCGTCGATGCCGTCGTCACCGTAGGGTTGGCCGAGTTGATGTGGAGCGTCAGATTTCCGACCTGGGGGCCGCACGCCGCTTCCACGAGTTTGACGTCCCCGTCTCCGGCATAGATCGACCGGATGATACGAGCGCAATCCGGCTGCGGCTCGAGCGCGACGACACGCGCACCGAGGCGCCGGAACGCACCGATGCGGTCACCGACATGGCTGCCGACATCGAACGCCAATCCACCAGCCTTCACGAAGCGCGCATAGAGCGCGTCCATCGCCGCGTCGCGTGCCGCGTCGCCATAATAGACGTCGAGCGACCGGCGGAGGTTGGCCAGCGCCGGATCGGCACGGAGCGCAGCGAGAGTGTCGGTCAGGGTCATCTCCATCCGCCTCACTTCGATAGGACGGCCTTCACCTCGGGCGGAGCGTCGAAGTCTTCCGGGATGCCGCAGAGGCCGAGGCGCTTGAAGAGGCGTCCGAGCGCCGGGCTCGCGGTGATCACCCCGAACGGCACGGCGAGGATGTAGCCGGCCGTCAGCGGCAGGCTCCACCAGAGTACTGTCGGCGAAATGAGATAGAGCAACAGGCAGACGACGCCGCCGAACGCGAGTTGCGGCCACATGGCCGAGACCGCCGTCGACCACGAGATGCCGTAGGCATCGCGTGACTGCCCGCTCCACGTCACCGACTTTCCGAACAGGAGACCGATCATGAAGATAGAGGTGCGGATCGTCGACACGGCGCCCTGCAGGAACGAGAAGACGATCTCAATCGCCGCGCTCGCAGCAAAGCGCACCGGACCGCCATAGCGGTCGACACCGCCCTTGGTCAGCACCGCGTCGATCAAGCCGGCGATCTTCGGCGACAGGTACATGAGGAAGAATACGACGTAGAGGCCGATGGCGAGTCCGGACGGATAGTCCGCAATGCTCTGAGCCTCCCAGGCGAGGAACGGCAACAGGCCGATCATCAGCGTCCAGGCCGGAATGCCGAGGAACATCAGGATCGCCCAAACGAGCTGGAAGCGGCTCATCGGGTAGAGGCCGGGCAGGTCGAGCAGCTTCACGTACTGCATGTTGCCCTGACACCAGCGCACGTCGCGCTTGATGAAGTCGAGGATCGTCGGCGGGTTCTCTTCCCAGCTGCCGCGCTCCTCCGGCAGCACGCGAACCTCGAACCCCGCGCGCCGCATCAGCGTCGCTTCCACCTGATCGTGGCTCAGCACGTGCCCGCCGAGCGGCGGCTTGCCCGGCAGTAGCGGAAGGTGGCATTCCTCCGCAAACGGCTTGATGCGCACCGCCGCATTGTGTCCCCAGAAGGGGCCGCACTCGCCGACCCACCACGCCTGACCCATCGTGTAGGACCGCATGCCGTGCCGCATGCCGAACTGGAAGATGCGCGCAAAGGCGCTCTCCGAAGGCATACCGACGACGAGGCTCTGCAGGATGCCGATTTTCGGGTGCGCCTGCATCATCCGAACGAGGCGCACGATCGCCTCGCCCGACATCAGACTGTCCGCGTCGAGCGGCAGCATGATCTCGTAGTTGCCGCCCCAGCGCTCGCAGAAATCACGCACGTTGCCGGCTTTGAAGCCGGTATTGACCTCACGGCGGCGATAGATCACCCGCGCGGCGTCTTCCGGTGACAGCTCGCGCTTCCAGGCTTCGGCGGCTGCTTCTTCCTCGGCGGCAACTTCGGGACGGTTGGTATCGCTCAGGATGAAGTAGCTGAAGCGAGCGCCGTAGCCGGTCTGGTCGAGGCTCGTTTTGACCGTCCGCAGTCGGAGGAATGCGCGAGCCGGATCTTCGTTCCGCAGCGTCATCAAGACGGCGGTGTCGATGGTGATCGGAGTCGGCAGGTCGGCCGCGGCGGCGAACGGCGCCACCTCCTTCATCGGGTCTTTGACGCCGTGCAGCAGCCAGAGCCCGATCACCGCGTTCCAGAACCCCAACACCGTCCATGGGGAGCCGATGGCGAAGGCCACGAACAGGACGATGTCGACGATCGTCCAGCCGCCCGCGCCGAGGATATGGCCGGCGAGATAAAGCAGCAGCGCGTAGGTGGCGATGTTGAGACCGGCTACGATCAGGCGCCGGCGGTTCAGCTCGTCGATGGACTGCGTCCCGGTCGGCGTAGTACGGATGCCGGCGACCGGAGCACGGTCGAGGGACGTGGTCGCAGTATGTTGCTCGCTCATGGCGAACGTGTCCTTGTCAGGAGAAGAGGGGCAGCGGCGCAAGGAGCGCATCGGCCGCGCACCGGGACGGGGCATAGCTCATGACGACATCCGTCGCCGATCGCAAGACCCGTGTCGCACGCGCACTCTGGTACGTAGCGCGGGGCGTTGCGGAGCTTCGCAGCGAAACCCTCCCCGAACTCGAACACGGTAACGTGCTCGTCCGGACGGAATTCAGCGGGGTGAGCCGTGGCACGGAACGCCTCGTGATGTCCGGATCGGTGGGTCCGAGCGAATGGGATAGGATGCGTGCGCCCTTGCAGGCAGGCGCGTTTCCTTTCCCTGTAAAATATGGCTATTGCGCGACCGGTCGCGTCGAGGACGGACCTACCGGATTGATCGGTCGTCGGGTCTTTGTGTTGCACCCACACCAGGATTTATTCCTCGCGCCCGAGAGCATGGCCGTGCCGGTGCCGGACAATGTCCCGGCTCGCCGCGCGACGCTCGCCGCCAATATGGAGACCGCCCTCAACGCGCTGTGGGATTCAGGCGCGGCACCGGCCGATCGTATCGCCGTCATCGGCGGCGGCATCGTCGGCCTGCTGGTGGCCTACCTCGTCGCCCGTCTACCCGGCGCCGAGGTGACACTGGTCGACATCGCCGAGGAGCGCCGCGCGTTGGCGGAGGGCCTCGGCATCCGGTTCACAAAGCCGGACAGCGGCCCCGAGGACTGTGACGTCGTCTTCCACACCAGCGTGACGCACCAGGGGCTCGCCACTGCGATCGACTGTGCCGGGCTGGAAGCGACCGTCGTCGAACTCTCCTGGTACGGCGACGGCACGATACCCGTGCCACTCGGCGGCGCGTTCCACAGCCGGCGCATCAAGCTCGTCTCGTCTCAGGTCGGGCAGGTCTCGCCGGGCCATCGCCCGCGCTGGAATTACCGGCGGCGCATCGAAGCCGCGCTGCGCCTCCTCGCCGATCCGGCACTCGACGCGCTCCTGACCGAAGAGATCGCCTTTGAAGCGGCTCCGGAGCGTCTTCCGGGTCTTTTGACCGATGGGCGGAAACTGGCGCCGGTGATCCGCTATTAGGCGCCCCGGTTCGCCTTGACGCCACCCCAATTTGCCGCGAAGACGGCGCCCACTGCGGGTTCGCCCGCTCAAGCCCTCCAGAAGGAGCCCGGCATGTTCGCCGTCGAAGTCCGCGACCGCATCATGATTGCCCACAGCCTGCCCGATCCGTTCTTCGGACCGGCGCAGCACATGCACGGTGCGACCTTCGTTGTCGACGTCGCCTTCTATCGCGAGACGCTGACCAAGCAGAACGTGGTCGTCGATATCGGCGCGGCGCTCGACGTGCTCAACAAGACGCTGAAGCCGCTCGCCTACAAGAACCTCGACGAACTGCCGCAGTTCAAGGGCAAGCTGACGACCACGGAATTCCTCTGCCGCTACGTGTTCGACGCGGTCGCGAAAGCGGCGCGCGAGGGAGCCCTCGGCGAGGACGGCAAGGGTCTGTCCAAGATCCGCGTCACGCTGCACGAGACCGACCTCGCCCGCGCCTGGTTCGAGGGGCCGGTCGGTGCCTGAGGTCGTTTTCGCCATCCCCGGCGATCTCGACACCCCGACGGGCGGCTACATCTACGATCGCGAAGTCCTGAAGCGCCTGCCGGCGCTCGGCGTTGAAGCGCGTCATGTTGCACTGCCCGGAAGCTTTCCGGCACCGGGCGCGGCGGACCTCGAGGAAACAGCCCGCCGCCTCATGGCGACGCCGGCGGATGCCGTCCTGCTGATCGACGGTCTCGCCTATGGCGCTTTCCCGCCGAGCCTCATCGAAACCGTCCGTCGCCCGATCGTCGCCCTCGTCCACCATCCGCTCGGCTATGAAACCGGCCTCAGCGAGCAGCGGGCACGTGCACTCGTCGCATCGGAGCGAGTGGCGCTTTCAGCGACGCGGAAAGTCGTGGCGACGAGCCCAGTCACCGCCCGCCTGCTGATCGCCGAGTTCGGCGTGCCGGCGGCCCACATCGTCGTTGCAGAGCCGGGTACCGAACCGGCGGCACGCGCGGAAGGAACCGGCGACCCGATCGAACTGCTGGCGGTCGGTGCGATCTCGCCGCGCAAGGGGTATCCGATCCTCGTCGAAGCGCTGAGCGAGCTGCGCCACCTGCCCTGGCATCTAACCATAGCGGGTGCCGCCGACCGCGACGCGACCGCTGCCGCGGCACTGTCAGCCGCGATCACGCGCCATGGTCTCGCCGACCGCATCCGTGTGGTCGGCGGTCTGCCGCGTCCCGAACTCGAAGCGCTCTATTCCGCAGCCGACATCTTCGTCATGCCGTCACTCTTCGAGGGCTACGGCATGGTGCTCGCCGAAGCGATGGCGCGCGGCCTGCCGATCGTCTGCACCACCGGCGGCGCCGCCGCGGAGACGGTGCCCGACGGCGCCGGCATCAAGGTGCCGCCCGGCGACGCCTCCGCCTTCGGCGGCGCCCTCCGGGATGTGCTGTTGAGCCCCGCGCTGCGCCAGCGTCTCGCGTCCGAAAGCTGGCAGGCGGGGCAGGCGCTTCCGCGTTGGGACGACACCGCTCGGAAGATCGCCCGTGTGCTGAAGGAGATCGGAGCATGAGCTTTTCGCCCGAGTGGCTGGCGCTCCGTGAGCCGGCCGACCATGCATCCATCAACGCGGCCGTCCGCGCGGCACTCGCCGATGCGGTGGCAGAACGGCCGGCGCTCAAGATCGTCGACCTCGGGTGCGGCGCCGGCTCGAACCTCCGCGGACTGTCGCCGGCACTTCCCTCGGGCCAGCACTGGACGCTCGTCGACTACGATCCCCGTCTTCTCGAAGCGGCCCGGACGCGCCTCACCGGTTTCCCGACCGACCGGATCGCCAGCATCGCCTATCGGCAGGCTGACTTCTCCGGCGGCGACTTCGAACCGCTGATTGAAGGCGCGGACCTTGTTACCGCCGCGGCCCTATTCGACCTCGTCTCTCCGGCCGTGATCGGCAACCTCGCAGCCGCCGTCGCCCGCCGGCGCCAGATCTTTTCGACCGTCCTCACTTACGACGGCATCGCCGCGTGGCTACCGGCAGATCCTGCCGACAACGGCATGCGCGAAGCCTTCAACCGCCATCAGCATGGCGACAAGGGCTTCGGGCCTGCAGCCGGGCCGGACGCGACGGAGGCGCTCGCCCGCGCGTTCGCAGACCACGGTTACCGGATCGTCCGCGGCAAGAGCCCGTGGGTGCTGGACGGCAGCTTCGCGGAGTTGCGTCGCGACCTCGATCGCGGCTGGGCCGGCGCCGTTCGCGAGACGGGAATGGTTCCGGGCGCAACGATCGACGGCTGGCTCGAGCGCCGGCTTGCCGACCCGTCGGCCGTTACCATCGTCGGCCACGAGGACATCCTCGCCCTTCCGCCACGCTGACAGGCAAAGACCAAAAGAAAAACCCCGCCGAGGCGGGGTTCTCTGAATGTGATCAGATCGGCGATTGGCCTCAGAGCTTGTGGGCCATGCGCTCGCGCTTCGTCGCGAGGTAGCGCGCATTGAAGGGCGACGGCTCGACGATGTGAGCGATCTGCTCCACCACGTTGATGCCGTGGCCGCGCAGTGCCTCGACCTTCAGCGGATTGTTGGTCATCAGGCGGATGTCCGTAGAACCCAGATCCTTCAGGATCTTGGCCGCCAGTTCGTAGTCACGCGCATCGACCGGGGCGCCCACCGACAGGTTGGCGTCGACGGTGTCGAGACCACGATCCTGCTCGGCATACGCCTGAAGCTTCTTCACGAGACCGATGCCGCGACCCTCGTGATACGGCAGGTAGATGATGATGCCGTACTCGCTGTCGACGATACGCTCGAGCGCCTTCTGGAGCTGCTGGTAGCAGTCGCAGCGCAGCGAGTGGAAAATGTCGCCGGTCACGCACCCGGAGTGGACGCGGACGACCGGAGCCGTCTTCACGGACCCGTTCGGACGGTGCACGACGGCCATCGCCTGATAGGACGCGCTGTCGTCCTCATAAGCATGCGCCTCCATATGAACGACCCGCCCACGAAACTCGATCGGCAATTGGGTGTGGGCCGTTTCCAGGAACATCGGCGCTTCTTCCTTGGATTTTGTCTCGGGAGCCGCGCTGGCACGCCGGAGAGCTGCGATGCCCCCGGTGTGTCCGGCGGTCCGGGCGGACCCGCCGGCGTCGGCCAAAGGACCCGCATCACGCATCAGCAATTGGGCCGAAACGGGCATGTTATGCATCATCTTGCCTCGAAGGGTCAGTGCATCTCGCCATGGAGTGACCGCTCGGCTGCCCACCTTGGACAGCGTCTCGATCCACCCCGCACGCGGGCGCCAGACGAACGCATCACACCAGGATAAAAAGCAAGAGTTTCTTTCGTTTCGTTTGCGTTACACCCATGCGGCATGGAGTCCGCTGAATGCCGAAACAACTGCTTTTCCCCGGATGAAGCGCGCCTGTGCTCCCAATTGCCTTCCTCGTGATCCGACCCCAATAGCGAACATTACTGTGGCGCGATTAGGGTGAGGATATGAGTTCGTGTCGTGTTGCACACAAGACACGGGGAGAACGGGCACGTCCCGACCGCGTGCCGCCCTCCGACCGCTTTAGAACGCCGAACCCCCTCTTCTGGATCAAAGCCAGACGAGGGTTTTTTTAAGCGATCCGGCCGCCCAGCTCGTCTTCGATGTGGATTTTGATGATGTCTTCGAAAGTGGACTCGGCCCGGAAGCCCAGTTCCGTGGCTCGGCGGGCATCGAAATTGCGGGGCCAGCCGTCGACGATTTTGATGATCATCGGGTCGGGCTCGCGCCGGATCCGGGCAACCACCTTGTCACCGGCGACCCGGCGCAGCGCAGCGATCTGCTCCCCGACGGTCACGGAGAGACCCGGCATGGTCAGGTTGCGTCGCGGGCCGACCTTAGCGCCGTCGATCGTCGCCGCGTGCAGCAGGAAGCCGACGGCGGCGCGCGGCGAAGCGTGCCAATGGCGGACGTCCTCCGAGACCGGCAGCACGGCTTCGTGCCCGGCGAGCGGCTCGCGGATGATGTTCGAAAAGAACCCGGACGCCGCCTTGTTCGGCTTGCCGGGCCGCACGCAGATGGTCGGCAGCCGGATGCCGATCCCGTCGAGCAACCCCTTCCGGGTGTAGTCCGCCAGCAACAATTCGCCGATCGCCTTCTGGGTCCCGTAGGAGGTCAACGGCGCGGTCAGGAACTCGTCGTAGATGGCGTCCGGGAACGGCGCGCCGAACACCGCGATCGAACTTGTAAAGACGACGCGAGGCTTGTTGCCGACCTGGCGAACGGCCTCGAGCAGGTAGCGCGTGCCGTCCAGGTTGATGCGGTAGCCCTTGTCGAAGTCGAGTTCGGCCTCGCCAGAGACGATGGCTGCGAGGTGGAAGATCACGTCTGGCCGGTCGGCGACCAGCTTGCCGGCCTCGGCGGGGTCCGAAAGGTCACCGGTCTTGATGGCGACCGGAAAGCCCGCTCCGGCCGGCACCTGCGCGGGGACCACGTCCTGCAGCGTCATGGCGCTGATCGCCTTGCCACCGAGATGGCCGTCCTTGGCGAGCCGCTCGGCGAGCTTGCGGCCAACCATGCCGGCGCCGCCGATGATCAGAATACGCATCGTTTGTCTCCCTGATGGTTCGTTCAGCCGAGCGTGACGCCGAGCTTCTTGGCCCAGCCGAGCCCTTCGAGCGTCGAGCTCCGCGGCTTGTATTCACAGCCGACCCACCCGTCGAACCGCATCGCATCGATGCTCCGGAACAGGTAGGCGTAGTTGACCTCGCCGTCGTCCGGCTCGCCACGGTCGGGCGGACTGGCGATCTGGATGTGCTTGATGAGCGGGGCGAACTCGCAGAGCGCCGTCGCGATGTCGCCCTCCTGGATCGCCCGGTGATAGATGTCGAACTGCAGACCGAGGTTCGGCTCGCCGACCTCGTAGATCACCGCCCGGGCCTCTCCCGAGGTGTTCAGGAAGAACCCGGGGATGTCGCGCGTGTTGATCGGTTCGACCAGGATGTCAACGCCAGCACCTGCCGCCATTTTCGCCGCCTTGCGCAGGTTCTGCACGTAAACCGAACGGCTGGCGCCGTGGTGTCTGAGGCCAGCCATGGCGTGCAGACGCCGGCAGCCGAGTACCTCCGCATAGGCGAGCCCTTTAGCCACCGCGGCCTCGAACTCAGCCTCCCGTCCGGGAAGCGAAGCGAGGCCCCGCTCGCCCTTGGTCCAATCGCCCGGCGGCAGGTTGAACAGCGCCTGCGTCAGCCCGTTCGCCTTCAGCCGCGCGGCAATCTCCTCCGCCGGCCACTCGTAGGGGAAGAGGTACTCGACGGCCTTGAACCCGGCCTTCGCCGCCGCCTCGAACCGGTCGAGGAACGGCAGATCGGTGAACAGGAAGGAGAGATTGGCGGCGAACTTGGGCATATCACACCCGCTTGTTGGTGAGGCGCGGCCGGACGCGGTATCGGCCGAAGAGGATGCATGCGACCGGACCGAGCGCGGATCGCGTCTCGGCCGGTCGATCAGAATTGCGCGATTACAAGGCGAAGCCGCCGTCGACAAGGAAGGTTTGCCCCGTCGTGAACGCGCTCTCATCGGACGCGAGATAGACGGCAATCGCCGCGACTTCCTCCGCCGTCCCGAGCCGGCCCATCGGCTGGCGATCGATGAACATCTGGCGGACTTCGTCGGTCGTTTTCCCGAGCGATTTGGCCTGTGCGGCGATGCGATCGTCGAGCGACGGCGACTGGATGGTGCCAGGGCAGATCGCGTTGCAGCGGATACCCTTGCGGATGAAGTCGGCGGCGATCGCCTTCGACAGTCCGATGACCGCCGCTTTGGTCGCACCATAGACATAGCGATTCGGAATACCGCGCACGGAGCCTGCGCCCGACGCGATGTTGACGATGCTGCCGTGCCCACGCTCGAGCATCGCCGGAATGAAAGCCTTGCAGGTCCGGTGCATCGATTTCACGTTGAGGTCGAAGGAGAACTCCCAGTCCGCGTCCGAGCACTCGAGGACCGTGCCGTGATGCACGAAGCCCGCTGCGTTGAAGAGGATGTCGACCGGACCGATCCGCTTGGCGGCGTCCTCCACCGACTTGGTGTTGCGCACGTCGATCAGGTGGGTCTCGGCGACACCCTCCTCGGCGAGCCCCTTGAGCTTCCCGAGGTCGATATCGGAGGCGATCACGCGGGCCCCTTCCCGCGCGTAGGCGATCGCCACGGCCCGGCCGATCCCGGCTCCGGACGCCGTACAAAATGCCACCTTACCCTGCAGCCGGCCTGCCATGCTTCTCTCCCTGAAGGTCTCGCTTTGTTTGCGGGCACTGTATAAGGGAGCGCGTCCCGTTCAAAAGCCCAAAAGGAGCGGGGCAGATCGACTGGGAGGACTTGCCATGCTACTCGCCGACCGCACCGCCATCGTCACCGGCGCCGCCTCCAAGCGGGGCCTTGGCCGGGCAACCGCCCGGATGTTCGCGGAGCACGGCTGCCGGGTCGCCATCCTCGACCTCGACGAAGCCCAGTGCGCCGAAGCGGCCGGAACCCTGACCGGCAAGGGCCATCTCGCGATCGCCTGCAACGTCGTCAAGAAATCGGACTGCCTTGCCGCCGTCGAGCGCACACTGACGGCCTTCGGCAAGGTCGACATCCTGGTCAACATCGCCGGCATCTCACAGGCCCGCAAACTGATGGAAATCGAGCCGGAGAACTACGACGCCGTGCTCGACGTCAACCTGCGGGGCACCCTCTACATGACGCAGGCCGTCATCCCCCACATGCGCGCCCGCAAATCGGGCTCGATCATCAACCTGTCGTCCGTGTCAGCACAGCGCGGCGGCGGGATCTTCGGCGGCCCGCATTATTCGGCGGCGAAGGGCGGCGTCCTCGGCTTGACCAAAGCGGCCGCCCGCGAACTCGCGCCCGACAACATCCGCGTCAACGCCATTTGCCCGTCCCTGATCGACACCGACATCGTCCACTCAGGACCAGGCTGGACGGAGGAGCGCAAGGCGCAGGTGATGGCGTCGATCCCGATGGGACGCGCCGGCCGGCCGGACGAGGTGGCCGGCTGCTGCCTCTTCCTCGCCTCGGACCTCTCGACCTACGTCACGGGATCTGAAATCGACGTCAACGGCGGCAGTCATATCCACTGATGGCGCCCGACCTGACCCAGATTGCCCTGTTCGTGATCGGCGCGTTCTACGTGGCCGGCGGATATCTAGCGACGCGTGCCGCGCTCATGTCGCGCTTGATTGATAACGCCATCTCGGCGATCGCGATGGAGAAGCCGAGTAAAGCGGCGACGTTGAAATCGGCGTGGCTGCTCACGACCGCCGTACTGGTCCTGGCAGGCGGCGCGGCGCTCCTGATCCTCAGCCAGCTGGCTGTCCCATTGTTCGTCGTGTCAGCCGCGAGCCAGGCGGCCTACGTCTACGTGCTCGCGCCCCGCCTGATCGACAAGAATGATCCGCCCGACGAAGCTGGCCGTCGCCGTACGCGCAACGCCCTCTACCTTTATCTGATCGCGACCGCGTTCGTGTTGCTCTCGGCGCTCGGCGGCAGCCTTTTCCCGCCCGCTGGGAATTCGAGCGCCGCGTGGCTGGCCTTCGTGGCGATCGTCGGCGGTCATCTCGCCTACGTCGCGCGCTCGCTGTGGTTTCCGCCTCCAACCAAGCGAACTTCGAGCACTTCCGCAGCCTACGATGACGAGGCAGACGGGCCGATCGACCCTGCGTCGATCAAGTCCATCGTAGTGATGGCCGACTATCAGATCGGCCCGCTGCTGCTCGACGATGGCCGCAAGGGAACGATTACGACGGACATGGTGCAGATGTCCCCCGAACTCGCAACGGCCCTCGATACCTGGGCGCGCGCCTACGACATGTCGTTCAACCACGCCGATTATTCGAAGCCGCTCTGGAGCGAGGAGCAGTACGAAGCCCACGCGGAAGCGGGACGCCGTCTCGCGAGCCGTCTTGCCCGCGAGCGACCCGATCTCAATATCCGCTTCTGGGGCAACGGCCGCAACCGTCCGCTCGACCACGGACGCAATTGAGCCGGTCAGACAGCGGCAGTCTCCTCGACCAGCCATGCGACGACCCGCGACAAGGCCTCTTCGCGCGTCGCACCCTCTTTCAGCGCTTCCTGGAACAAAGCGACCTGGCGGTCGGCGCTCGTCCCCATCGAGAGGATACTTCGGGCCCCGACGATCTCATCCCGACAGCCGAGTTCGGCTGCATCCTCGGCGACGAGCGCGAGGATCTCCTCGACCAGATCGCCGAACGCGACGAGCTCGCCCTTGCCAAGGTCGAACAGCGTGCCGGCGACGCCGTAGCGTTGTGCACGCCAGCGGTTCTCTTCGAGAAGGAAGACCGGGTAGGTGCGCCACGTCTGGTTCGCCCGCCGGAGCCGCCACAGCATGTGCACGAGTGACACGTAGAGCGCCGCGATGCAGATCGCATCGTCGAGCCGCGTGCAGACGTCCGTGACCCGCATTTCGAGCGTCGGGAAGCGGGCCGATGGACGGATGTCCCACCACACCTTTGTGGCATCCTCGATCACACCCGCCTGCACCAGAACATCGATCGTCCTGCTGTATTCGCCCCACCCCGAGAACCTACCGGGCAGCCCCGTCCGCGGCAGGTTGTCGACGACGGCGAGACGGTAGGACTTGAGGCCCGAGTCGTCTCCGTCCCAGAACGGCGACGACGTCGACAAGGTGAGCAGATGGGGCAGGAAGTAGCGCATCTGATTCATCAGATCGATCCGCAGGTCGTCGTCCTCGATGCCGACGTGGACGTGCATCCCGCTGATCGCCATGCGCCGACCGATCCCAGCGAGATCGTGGGCCAGGGCCTGATAGCGCGCGCGCTCCGTCGGCTGGGCATCGCCCGGCTTGGCGACCGGATGCGTACCGGCGGCGATCGGCGCGAGACCGAATCGCCCCGTCACGTCCACGACGGCCCGGCGAAGCCGCGAGAGCTGCTGGCGCGCCTCGACAAAGTTGCGACAGACGGGCGTGCCGACCTCGATCTGGGTCTTCAAGAACTCGGGACTCACACGATCGCCGACGATCTCGCGGCACGCTTCGATCAGTCCGGGCGGCGCCGCGGCAAGCCGACCGGTGACGCGATCGACGAGGTGGTATTCCTCTTCGATCCCGAAGGTGAAGCTCGGTCGGCTCGGCTGGCTCATGGTCGGTCCGTTCGTCTCGTTGGCGTGTTGGTGGGGCGGATCATGAAACGCCGCTCGCCGCCCGAACGTCGCGTGCGAACCGGTCGACCGTGTCGGGCGTCGTGTCCCAGGCGCACATCAGCCGGCACCCCGTCTCGCCGAGGAACGTGTAGAAGCGCCAGCCCTTGCTCCGGACAGCCGCTTGCAGGGGCGGCGGCATGTCGACGAACACGGCATTGGCCTCGACCGGGAACATCAATCGAATGCCCGACACCTCCGCCAACTGCCGCGCGAGGCGGTCCGCCATCGCGTTGGCGTGGCGCGCGTTCGCGAGCCACACGTCGCCGTCGAGAAGCCCGATCCACGGCGCCGTCATCAGCCGCATCTTCGAATTGAGCTGTCCGCCCTGCTTGACCCTCCACTGGAATTCGGCAGCGAGGTTCGGTTCAAAGAAGACGACGGCCTCCCCGAAGCCGAGGCCGTTTTTCGTACCGCCGAAGCTCAGCACGTCGACCCCGGCGCGCCAGGTGATGTCGGCTGGCGCGCAGCCGAGGCGTGCAACGGCGTTCGCGAACCGCGCCCCATCCATATGAACCCTGAGACCATGGGCCCGCGCCCGCTCGGTCACCGCAGCGAGTTCACCCGGCGTGTAGACCGTACCGACCTCGGTCGACTGAGTCAGCGAAACGGCGGTCGGCTTGTTGCCATGAACACGGCCGGTCTGCCGCCCGAGCCGGTCGATGTCGTCAGGCCGCACTTTGCCGAGCGGGCCGTCGGTCGTCAGCAGCTTCGCTCCGCCCGAGAAGAACTCCGGCGCACTGCACTCGTCCTCCGCCACATGCGAGCCGCCATGGCAAATGACGGCGCCGTAGGATCGGGAGAGATGCGCCAGGGCGAGCGCATTGGCCGTGGTCCCGTTAAACACGAAGAAGACGGCGCACTCCCGCTCGAACAGCGCCGAAATGCGCCGCGCGGCTTCGGCCGTCCATCGATCGTCGCCATAGCCCGAGACGTGCCCGGCCCCGTTGGCCTCGACCATCTTCGCCAGCGCTGCCGGGCAAATGCCGGCGTTGTTGTCGGAAGCGAATTGCTGTTCGGCCATCGGCCCGTCCTCGGTCGTTCAACATATGCAGAGGCAGCTAGCCTGACCTGCGCCAGGGTCCCATACGTTTGCACGACCGCCTCGGCAACGGCTATGGGAACGGTTCGGGCTTGCGATCGACTGGCCCGCATGCGGCGGGCTGCCCGCCCGGCCGTGCGCATTTTGACCCGAGAGCATTGCAGCATCGTGCCGGCAGAGGCCGTTTCCAAACCCGTCATGCGCCTAGGCCCCACCGAGTGGGCCATGCTCGTGATCCATTCGATGCTGTGGGGCAGCGCCTTCTTCTTCGTCGACGTCGCGAAGACGGAGATGTCGGCGTTCGTGTTCAGCTCCTGGCGGATCGTCCCGGCAGCCATCATCCTGATCGTCGTGACGAGCGCACTCGGCCACTCGCTCGCGCCGCTCGTGCGTGACTGGTGGCGCTTCGCGCTGCTTGCCTCGATCAACAATTACATTCCCTTCCTGCTGCTGATCTATGGACAGCAACAGGTCACCGGCGGTGTCGCTGCCGTCTTCAACGCGACGTCGCCGCTGTTCGCCGCGTTTCTCGCTCACGTTCTGACCCACGACGAGAAACTCACACTCAACAAAGTCGCCGGTATCCTGCTCGGGATCGCCGGCGTCGCCGTGATCGCCGCCGAGGACATCGCGACCGCAAGTCCGGCCGGCCTTCTCGCCAAACTCGCCATGCTCGGCGCCGCCCTCTGCTACGCACTTGCCGGCATCTACGGTCGCACCTTCCGCGGCACGCCCCCGTTCGTGATCGCGACCGGCCAGATGGTGTGGGCGCTCATCCTCTCCCTGCCGCTGATGATCATCATCGGGCAGCCGTGGAACATGGCGATGCCCAGTCAGAAGGCCCTCCTGGCCTGCCTCGCGACCGGGCTCTTCGCATCTGCGCTCGCATCCATGTTTTACTTCACTATTCTGAAGCGCGCCGGGGCCACGAACGCCTTGCTGGTCACCCTGCTGTTGCCGTTGACTCCGATCACCCTCGGCGCCCTCTTCCTCAGCCAATCCCTCAAGGACACCGACATCGCCGGCGGCGTGCTCATCGCCTTCGCCCTGCTCGTCATCGACGGCCGCCTATTCCGTTGGAGGCGGGCATGAGCGGCGAGCCGGCCGGCACAACGGCGACACGTCAGCAGAGCAACATTCTCGCTGCGCTCGGCTGGATGACCATCGCCCTGCTCTGCTTCTCGACCTTCGCCGTCGCCGGCCGTCAGGCGGGCAAGGAGATCGACCCGCTGCAGATCATGCTCTGGCGCGGTCCCATCTCGCTCGTGCTTCTTGCCATCGTCGCGCTCGCCACGGGCGCTCGCGCGCGAACGCACGCCTTGCCGCTGCAGATCACGCGCAACGTCTTCCACTTCGGTGCGCAGTTCAGTTGGCTGACGGCCCTCGGGCTGATCCCGCTCGCCGAGTTGTTCGCACTGGAATTCACGGCGCCCCTGTGGGTCGCGATCCTGGCGCCGCTCGTGCTCGGCGAACGATTGACGGGCACGCGGCTCATCGCTGCCCTGCTCGGTTTCGTCGGCGTGCTCATCGTCGTACAGCCGGGATCGCAGCCGCTATCCGTCGGGATGGTCTTCGCACTCGCCAGTGCCCTCGGCTTCGCGGCCTCCATGGTGACGACCAAGATCCTGACCCGGACGGATTCCGCATTCACGATCCTCGTCTACATGATGGGCATCCAGACGGTGTTCGCTCTCGTGCTCGGTCTGCCGGGCTTCGTGCTGCCGAGCGCTGCCACCCTCGCCTGGGTATTCGTCCTGTCGGTCGCGGGCCTCGTCGCTCACTTCTCGCTGGCGAGCGCTTTCAAGCGCGCGGACGCGATCCTGGTCGCACCTATGGATTTCCTCCGCCTGCCGCTGATCGCCACCATCGGCGCACTGGTCTATGGCGAAGCGCTCGACCCGCTGGTCGCCGTCGGCGCGGCAGTGATCATCGCCGCGAACCTCTTGAACATCCGTGGCGAGCGGAAAGCGCGGTAGTTTTACTTCAAGCTTCCGTAGCGCGGCACGTAACGCCGCCACAACGCGATCGTCGCCGGCAGGATGAACAGCTGCGCAATCAGCGAGGACAAAAGACAGACGGCAGCGAGTCGCCCGAACAACCGCAGCGACGGTAGATCCGACAGCATCGTCACTCCGAGACCCAACGCGAGCACGAGCGTCGTGAGGGTGACCGCTGGGCCGATCTTGTCGGCCGTCGCCATCAGCGCGGGGATCTCCGAGCCGGGCGCGCCACCGAGCCGCTCCTCCTCGATGCGGAAGCGGTTGAGGAAGTGAATCGTACTGTCGATGGCGAGCGAGAACGCGACCGTGATCGCAATGATCGAGGCGAACTGCAGCCCCTCGCCGAGCACGAACAGAAGCGCACCCGTCGCATAAATCGGAAAGAGCGACGGCAAGATACTCGCCACGCTGGCGACGAGCGATCGCAGGACCAGCCCGAGGAAGATGAAGATCACGAACATGTCGCCGACGAGCCCCCAATTGAGCTCGCCAATCAGCTTTGCGCTGTTGCGGGCTGCGATCGCCGGCAGACCCGTGACCGAGATATCATACCCGGGGTTGGCTTGGCGCACCGGATCCAGCGCCCGATCAATCTTCTCCACCACCGGCAGAATGCGACTCGCATCAACGTCGGGCAAACGCCCGGTCACCAGCACCGCATGCTCGTCCTCGGCGATGAACCGGCGGACGAGGTGCTCAGGCATCACGCCGACGTAGCGCTTCACCGTCTCGATCCGTCCGTCACCGGCGGCTTCGAGCCAGCGCCGGAGACTTTCGATCGACCAGACGTTGCCGAGCCCCGCCGTTTTCTCGAGCACCTCGTGCGCCGCCGCGATCACCTTGATGGTGGCCGGGTCGTAGAGCGTCGCTGACCCACTCCACTGGATCATCACGTGGACCGGATTGGCGCCGGTCAATTTCTGATCGAGCTGGCCCGTCGCCGCGAGCGCCTGCTCCTTATCAGGCACCTGATCGGCCAGTCGATAAGCAGGCTCGAGCTGGCGGTAAGCGAGCCCAGTCGCGCCGACCGCAATGAGACCGGCGATCATGAAGGGCCAGGGGTTCGCGATGACCATGCCGACGATCCCGCGGACAGTCGCCCCGAGCAGGCCGGACTTCTCCGCCTCTTCCTCCTGGTCGGCGGACAGCGGCGCCGCCTCCTTTCGGATCAGCAAAGCTGCGAACGTCGGGACCACCACGGCTACCGCGATGTAGGAGATGGCGACCGCCATCAGCGCCGCCTGCCCGAACGTGCGGATGAGGGCGCTCTCTGCCCACGCGAAGGAGACGAGTGCCAGCGCCGCGTTCATTGCCGTGAGGAGGCACGCCGGCGCGATCTCTTTCACGGCCCGCGTGGCCGCCGTGATGCGATCGACGCCGGCCATCACGTCGCGGCGGATCGCGAACACAAGGTGCATGGAGTCCGAGAACCCGCTGACCAAGATGAGCGGCGTCAGCACGTTGACGAACAGATTGAGACGCCAATCGAGCCACCCGATCACGCCGAGCGTCCACAGGATCGCGACCGAAGGGCCGAGTACCGCGATCAGCGTGAGGGACATCCGCCGGAAGTAGAGGAAGGCAACAGCGCCGCCGAGCAGGAAGCCGAGACCGTTGTAGACGAGCCGGTCGCGCTCCACGGCGTTGCGGATCTCGAGCTGCATGACCGGTGCCCCGGTCAGCTGCACGCCAAGCCCGAGGGGAGAAAGCTCCTGCTCGGCCGTCTTGCGGATGCTGCCGATCACCGACGCCGCACCCCGCTCGGTCACAACCTCGCGATCGAGCGCGATCACGATCAGTGCGAGCTGGCCGTCCTCAGAGAGGAATTTGCCCGAAACGATGTCGTTCGTCTTGAGCGCTTGGATCATCGCGGCGAAGCGAGCGTCGTCCTCGGGAATCGTATCGGACACGATCGGGGGCGCGTATCCGCTCTGATCGGGCGCCGCCCGCGCCGACAGCATCGACACGAGACCGCTGACGCCGTCGGCGAGCTGCAGTTCGATGACGGCGCTCTTGAAGGCTTCGAGCCCCTCCCGGGTCAGCAGCCGTTGCCCGCTGACCACCACGAGGACATCGAACTCGCTCGACGGAAACCGCCGGTCGATCTCCTCGTACTGGCGGAACTCCGGTGTGTCGGTCCGGAACAGCTCCGACAGGCTGTCGTCGACCTTGAGACGAAGCAACCCGAGCACCGCGACGATCGAGATGGCAAGAATGACGGCAGCGGAAACGAGCGGCGACTTGAGGGCCACCAGCCCGAGCCGATCGAGCCCCAGCATGACCGCGAAAGTCCGTTCGTGCGGCTCACCGGACATCGTGGCGCTCGTCTCCTCGTGGGCGCGCCGCCGGAGCCGGTGCTCCCGACGCATCGAGCGCGGAGATTGCATCGCACCACTCCGAGAGGCAAGCGGCCTCGACGGCAGCCGGTGCGAGGCGGTATGAGGGCGATGAAACCAGCCACAGGTACGACCAAATGGCCGACAAGACGCTCGATACTCAGGGGCTCGCCTGCCCGCTCCCCGTTCTCAAGGCGAAGAAGGCGCTGTCCGACCTGCCGAAGGGCGGAACCCTCGAAGTGCTGGCAACGGACCCGGGCTCGGTTGAGGACTTCAAAGCGTTCTGCTCGACGGCGGGTCACACGCTGCTCGAACAGAGCGAGAAAGCCGGCGTTTTCCGCTTCGTCATCCAACGCGCCGCCTGATCACGCGACCGCGCGACCACAAACATAAGGATCGATGCTGTGACCGAGATGCGCACGCGACTGCTGGGCCGCTCCGGCCTCAAGGTATCCGAGATCTGCCTCGGCACAATGATGTTCGGTGCGCCAACGCCCGAGGACGAGGCGCGGCGTATCGTTGACCATGCGGCCGACCACGGCATCAACTTCCTCGACACGGCCGACGTCTACAACGACGGCGCCTCCGAGGAGATTACCGGTCGCGCCATAAAGGCCAACCGGCACCGCTGGATCGTCGCAACCAAGGTCGGCAACGTATACCGCACGCCGGAACGTCATGTGACGGGGGGACTGTCGCGCCGCTGGGTGTTCCAGGCCGTCGACCTCTCCCTGAAGCGGATGGGTCTCGACCACATCGACATCTACTACGTGCACCGCACCGACGCGCTGAGCCACTGGGACGACGTCGTGGCCACATTCGGCGACCTCATCCGCAGCGGCAAGATCCGCTACTGGGGCCTCTCCAACGTGCGGGCCTGGCACATCGCCGAGATCGCCCACCAGTGCGACCTCCAGGGCGTGCCGCGCCCGGTCGTTCTCCAACCCTACTACAATGCCATGAACCGCCAGCCCGAAACCGAGGTGCTACCGGCCGCGAGGCACTACGGCCTCGGCGTCGCAACCTACAGCCCGATCGCCCGCGGAGTGCTGACCGGAAAGTACAAGCCCGGCGCTCGCCCCGCCGAAGGCACCCGCGCGGCACGCCAAGACAAGCGCATCCTCGAAACCGAGTGGCGCGAGGAAAGCCTCGTGATCGCCCAGGTGTTCAAGGCGCACGCCGAGCGCAAAGGGGGGACCGCCATCGACTTCGCCGTCTCCTGGGTGCTCAACAACGAGGCCGTCAGCTCGGTCATCGCCGGCCCTCGCACGTTCGAGCAATGGACCCAGTACTTCAGCTACCTCGACTACAAGTGGAGCACCGAAGACGAAGCCCTCGTCGACAGCCATGTCGTGACCGGCCACCCGTCGACACCCGGGTTCAACGACCCGAGCTATCCCATCGCCGGCCGGTTCCCCAAGATCCGGTAATCGGTACGGCAGCCCGGCCGCAGCCGGCGGCCCGGTGGCCGGCTCGACATCGCCTTGACAGGGGGGAGGCAGCCCCCCTATAGCCACCGCACCCCACGACTTACCGGGCGCGTAGCTCAGCGGTAGAGCACACCCTTCACACGGGTGGGGTCACAGGTTCAATCCCTGTCGCGCCCACCACTGCTCGTTACCTCATCATCACCACCTTTGATCGCAATCAGAACGCCCCGCAACCGATTGTGAGGTATGCTGATAGCGTGACAGTCTGGATGTCCGATTTTTTCTTCTCTCCGCAGATCATCAGTGGCAAAACCATACCCACGCCGGACGCGCGTCACCGGCGGTCGGCGAGGCCGCCATTCTTTGGAGCCGGCCCGGGTTGGAGCGCCCCATGTGGCAGATCATCGACGATCAAGGCCGTCTCTGGAGCAACGTTCAGCAAACGCTCGCGCTTGATCTCGGGCTGCCGGCATCCTCCAATGTCGTCGATATCCTCGTGCGCCGCCACGGGTTCGTCGCCGTCGACCGGCGCTCCGATCGCATCGCGATCAGGCTCTCACCTTCGCACGTCTCGCCCGGCGCGATCGTAGAAACGCTCTTTCTGCTGCTGACCGCGCCGCAGAACCCTCGCGTCATTCTCGACCGCTTCGAGACCGAGTGGCGAACGACGATCTACCCGACGTGCCGTCACGCCGTGCAGATATTGAAACCGATGGCCGACATCGATAGCCGCCATCGTCGCGACGACTTCCGCTCACGCAAAATCTCCGCCCAGGAATTAAAGCCCACTTGCCCACTTGCCCTAGCACTGGCCAAATGGCGCGATGCGGCCACTCCTCCGGACGATGCGGCCGACTGGGTCCCCGCCTCCCAGCGCGAACGGATCGTGGCGGCAAGTCCGCGTGGCGTGGGGGATGAAAGCCTCGTCATCCGCCACATCGGTTCCGGCTTCGGTGTGTTCCCGACGGCGTGGTTGAAACGCGCGCCTGGGACGCCGGCGGAAGATCTCCCCGACCCCCACTACGGTCTGGCCGCAATAGAGGCCTACAAAACGGCGCTGCGCACGAAAGAGCCGGTGATCGAGATCGTCGACGCCTTCGTCGACCTCGGCGGCGGTCGCTGGAATCACTCGCGCTACCGGCGGATCATCTTACCGTTCGCCCAAGAGGGCCGGAAGCTGGTGCTCGGAACCTCCGTCGTCGACCCTACGATCGACTTGCGCAACTGCGCCGCCTGAACTGGAGACTTGGATGAGCAGGTACGGCAAGTCGGAACGGCAGTTGCTGAACGAGCATATCGGCGCGCAGATTCGGGCACGCCGCGAAGAACTAGGTCTGACGGCGGATCAATGCGCCGCACGTGCGCAAATCTCGGTCGACCTTCTCGAACGGATCGAGACGGGCCGCACACGGGCGACCGCGCCTCTGCTGTTGACCCTGAGCGAAGTCCTGTCGATCCGCACCAGCGCCTTATTCGGTGGACTGGCGCGCGAGGGCAGCCACGAGGCAGACGGCGAATGGCTCCCGGCGACGCCGCGGGCGGTGCGTCGCGGGGGCTGAGGGAGCCTGTCCAGCCAACTACAGACACGATCCGGGACAAGTCGCCCGCATCACCACGCGCCTCGGGCGCCGGCCGAGACGTGGAATAGCGGACACCCACGTGAGGCGCCCGCCAAGGAGATGACGACTTTACTGATTGCCGCCGCCGCCGGAACCGCCACCACCCGCGCCGCCACCCCCGGCACCACCGCCGGAACCACCACCACCAGACTCGCCGGAGCCCGAGCCGCCGCCCGACCCGCTGCCGCCTTCACCGCTGCGGATAGCAAGGCACAGCGACTGGAACTCCTGCTGGGAAATGCCGAGGTCAGGCCGCCAGCTACCCTGGCAATCGGAGCGCGTCAGCCCCTTCGTCGTGGTCTGTGGTGCACTGGGCTGTCCGCCAGGGCTCGTCTGCGCGAGCACCGCAGTGGAGGCGAGGCCCGCAGAGGCGAGCACGAGCAACAATCGAACTGGTTTCATGGCTTACGGTCCTGTCTGGTTCGCCGCTATGGAGCGCTTCTGCGCTCGGCAACCGGGCCAACGGACCTGCCGACATTCTGTTCCCTGTTGAATCGAGGAGGCGCCGAGCGCCTGCCTCAATAGAGACCGCGCCGAGCCATCTCCGCACCCTGGCGCTCGCTCTCCTCGCGCGTCAACCCGTCGACCTGATCGGCCAGCATGTCGCCGTAACTCGGCAGCTCGCGCCGATCGATATGCCGCGAAGCGTCCCAGAGCCCGGCACGGTTGATCGCCTTCGCGCAATGGAGAAACGCCTCGCGGACCGTGATGAGGATGCCAATTCTCGGCGCGCGGCCCTGCACCGCAGACCCGGCGAGTAGCGCCGCGTCGTCCGTAACTCGACCATGTCCGTTGATCCGCAGCGTCTCGCTCATGCCCGGCACAAGAAATAGGACGGCGATGCGTGGGTCGTGAAACAGGTTGTCCATAGAATCGAAGCGGTTGTTGCCGATCCGATCCGGCAGCAGCAGATGGGACTCGTCGAGCACGCGAACGAAGCCTGCTGGATCGCCTCGCGGCGACACATCGCCTCCGGTAGGTCCCTGCGTTCCCACCACGCAGAACGTGGCGCGCTCGATGATCGCCCGGCAATGGCGGTCGAGCTTCGGAAGAACTTTGCCCGTCGCGCGCGTCATCGCCTTCGGGTGCATGGCACGGATGTCTTCCATCCGTGCAACGTAGCTCACCTGGTCTGGATCGAATGTCATGGGTACCCCCTGTAGACCGCTACCCTAACGACCCGCGCCGCGGGGGAGAAGATCGTCACGTCACCGGACCAGGGTTGAAGAGCGCGAGCGAATTGTGCAGCCGCCAGCGCTCGGCCCAGGTCTTCCGGCCGCTCGCCACGTCGAGGATCATCCTGAAGAGGTCCCAGCCGACGTCCTCGATGGTCGCTGCCCCGGTCGCAATGCGGCCGGCGTCGGCGTCCATGAGATCGTGCCAGCGCCGGGCGAGATCGCTGCGGGTGGCGACCTTGATCACCGGCACCGCCGCCAGCCCATAGGGCGTGCCCCGCCCTGTCGTGAAGACGTGGAGGTTCATGCCGGCAGCCATTTGTAGCGTGCCGCAGATGAAGTCGGACGCCGGCGTCGCAGCGAACAGAAGCCCGCGCGTCGTGGCCCGATCGCCGGGCGCCACAACACCCGAGATCGGCACCGTGCCGGACTTGACGATCGATCCCATCGCCTTCTCGACGATATTCGAGAGTCCGCCCTTCTTGTTACCGGGCGTCGTGTTGGCACTGCGGTCGACATCGCCAGCGGCAAGATAGCGGTCATACCAATCCATCTCGCGCACGAGTGCGTCCGCGACCCCGCGTGATGCCGCTCGCGCCGTCAGCTGATCGATCCCGTCGCGGACCTCGGTCACTTCCGAGAACATCACCGTCGCACCCGCGCGAACGAGGAGGTCAGTTGCAAATCCGAGCGCCGGATTGGCGGTTACGCCGGAGAACGCATCGCTCCCGCCGCATTGCATGCCGACCACGAGTTCGGAGGCCGGACACGTGACCCGCCGTCGACGGTCGAGACTGCCGAGGTGATGCTCCGCCATTTGCAGGATGGACGTCAGCATCGCTTCGAAGCCGACGTGACTGTCATCCTGCAGCGTGACGAGGCCATAGTCGCGCGGACCATCGGCAGCGGCCGACGGCATGAGCCGCTCAGGCTGCAACTTCTCGCAGCCCAGGCTCACAACCATGGTCGTGCCGCCGAAGTTCGGGTTCTTGGCGATGTTCCTCAGCGTCCGGATCGGAACGGCGGCCCCCGGCGCGTCGATCGCCACGCCGCAGCCGTACGTATGCTCGAGACCGATCACGTCGTCGACGTTCGGAAAGCGCGGCAACAGTTCGTCACGGATGCGCTTCACCGCATGCTCGACGACGCCGGCCACGCATTGCACGGTCGTTGTGATCGCCAGGATGTTCCGGGTACCGACTGATCCGTCGCCGTTGCGATAACCCTCGAAGGTATAGCCCTCGAGCGGTTCGAGGGCGGCGACCCGGGTGCCGACCGGTAGATCATCAAGCGTCGGCGCCTCCGGAATTTCGAGCAGCTTCTCGTGTACCCACCGACCGGCCGCGATCGGCTCCCGTACCCGACCGATCACGACATCGTAGCGGCGCACCGCCCCACCGGCCGGAATGTCGACGAGCGCCACCTTGTGACCCTGGGGGACGCGTTCCGCGAGCACGAGGCCGGAGGCAAGCCGAGTTCCCTGCGGCAAGCCGCCGTCGTTCGCGACGATGGCGACGTTGTCGTTCGGGTGCATCCGGATGGTCAGCGGCGCGAGCGATGTCGTCATGGTCATGCCCGCTCAGCCGCCCGCCACGCCTTGGGTGTTCACATAGAGCGCATACATCGAGTGCGCTGCCGCCATGAACAGCCGATCACGTTCGATACCGCCGAAACAGAGGTTCGCGCAGCGCTCCGGAAGTCGGATGCGGCCGATCGGTTCCCCGTGCGGATTGAAGACCATCACGCCGTCCAGATCCTCGCTGCCCATGCCCCAACCGCACCAGAGGTTCCCGTCGACATCGCACCGCATGCCGTCCGCGGTCCCGGCTCCACAGTCGACGAAGATCCGCTTGTTGCGCAGCGATCGGCCATCGGAGGAAACGTCATAGACGTGAATGAGCCGGTTCGGCTGTGCCCGCGATTCGACCACGTAGAGCAGCTGCTCATCGGGCGAGAAGCAAAGGCCGTTCGGCCCGAGCAGCCCCTCGGCAACGACGCTGAGCGCGCCGGAGGTTGCGTCGATGCGATAGACGTGCTGCGGCACTTCGGATTGTCCCGGCACGCCCTCATAAGTGCCGAGCAGGCCGAACGGCGGATCGGTGAACCAGACCGATCCGTCCGACTTCACCACGACGTCGTTGGGCGAATTTAGCCGCTTGCCCTCGAAGCGGTCGGCCAGAATCGTGATGCGGCCGTCGTATTCGGTCCGCGTGACGCGTCGGCCTTCGTGCTCGCATGTCACGAGGCGTCCCTGTCGATCACGCGTGTTGCCGTTGGCATGGTTGGACGGGCGACGGAAAACGCTGACCGCGCCGGTCTCCTCCTCCCACTTGAGCATGCGATTGTTCGGGATGTCGCTCCAGAGCAGGAAGCGCCCGTCGCCGAACCAGACGGGACCTTCGGCCCAGCGGCATCCCGTATAGAGCCGTTCGACGCTCGCCAGCGCCAAGCGATACTTGGCAAAGCTGGCGTCGAGCACATCGACGAGAGGATCCGGGTATCTGAGGCTCGGACGCCAATCGAGAGGGGCGGCATTCTCCGTCGCGGCCGGGCGGGTCAGATCCATGGGTGTCCTCCTCTGCATGCGCGCACCGTCTGGGCGGTATCAGGTTATCGTACAAGTTGGAAGCGCCGGCCCGTCAAGCTGCTGCAGGGCTGGGCTCCCCCGAGCGGCCACCCGCTTGCCGCGACCGCGCGTGCGTGCTTGCTAGGGCGCAATCACAACAACGGAGGAACGGTGCCATGGCAGGCAAAGGAGTGGTCGTCATTACCGGCGGTTCGAGTGGGATCGGTGAGGCGACATCGGAGCGCTTTGCGCGCGATGGTTATGCCGTCGCCGTGCTTGACGTGAACGACGAGAAGGGCCGCGCCGTGGTTGAGCGCATTCGCGCCGCCGGTGGCAGCGCCGAGTACTGGCACTGCGACGTCGCCGACAAGAGCGCCGTCGATGCGACCGCCGCCGCGGTGGCGGCGCGCCTCGGCAGTGCCGACATCCTCGTGACGTGTGCGGGACTCATCCCCAACTCCGAGTCCGTCATGGAGATGGACCTCGTCGCCCACGAGCGCATGTGGCAGGTCAACTACAACGGCACGATCTACGCGTGCCGGGCCTTCGCACCGCAAATGATCGCGAAGAAGAAGGGCGCCGTCGTCACCATCGGTTCGATCAACAGCCGCCTGCCCCTGCCGCTTCCGGCCTATAACCCCGGCAAGGCCGCCGTCGAGCGGCTGACGCAACTGCTCGCCTGCGAACTCGGACGCCATGGCATCCGTGTGAACAGCGTCGGCCCGACGTACGTGATGACGCCTCCCCTCCGCGCCAAAGTGGAGTCGGGCCAGCGCGACCTGAAGAAGATGATGGGCGTCCACGCGCTCACATATCTGCCGGAGCCGCGCGACATCGCTGACGGCATCGCGTTCCTGGCGTCCGATCAGGCCCGCGCCATCACCGGCATTCTGTTGCCAATCGACTCGGGGTGGCTCTCTTCCGTCTCCTACAACACCTACGCGGGCGGCGTGCCGTGGCCCACATGATCGGCCGGACGGAGACGATCAGAACCGCAGCGCGCGAAACCAGCGCATAACGTCGAGCAGGCTGATGGCGGCGGCCGCCACATACGTGAAGGCGGCCGCACGGAGGATGCTGCGCGCCGCCCGCATGTCGCGATCACCGACGTAGCGACCCGCCTCGAGGATCGGGAGCGCGCGACGGAAGCTCGCGTCGTACTCGACGGGCAGCGTCACCAGATGAACGAGCACCGACGTCGCGAGGATCAAGACGCCGGCAAACACCTGCGCGATCATTAGGTGGGGGGACTTCAGGAAGATCAGCAGGACCGGCGCCAGCAGCATGACGACCGATCCAACCATCTCGATCCGCTGCGCTTGGCGCGCCAGCTTTTGACGGGCGGCCAGCGGCGCATAGCCGGTGGCATCCTGCATCGCATGCCCGACTTCATGGGCCGCGATCACGATCGCCGAGAGCGACCGGCCATTGTGGTGCTGCGGCAGGAGTCGCACGGTCTTGGCGTCCGTATCGTAGTGGTCGCCGAGTTTCGTTTCCTCGACGCGCACGCCACCGAGACCCATGCCGTCGAGCAGATGGCGTGCGAATTCGCCCCCCGTGCCGGGGTAATCCGCGCGCTCCGTACTGTGGCGCTTGATGACGCTGCGCACCCAGAGTTGCGGCAGAAAGGCGAGGCCGAGCACAACGGCCACCACCAGCAACATGACTACCAAGGGACGATCTCCCGCTTCACCGAAAGCCAATCTAGGAAGACCGTGAGGCGAGGAGAAGTCCGTGCGCCCTGCGCTGTCATTCCGCCGCGCGACCGGACGGGGCCCTGAGTTCTTCACGCAGCCAGAATGGCACCGCGAGCCCGAGGCCGATGAACCGCACCGCATGGTGGCCGCCGACGTAGGCGACGTCGAGCCCGAGGGCGAGCGCCATGATGGCCATCATCTCGACCCCGCCCGGCGCGTACGCGAGCCAGACCTGGGCGACCGGCAGGCTGAGCAGCCAGGCAACGGGAACAGCAGCGGCGACGCCGGCGAGACCACCGACGACAACACTGCCGAGCCCGGCAGCGAGCGTGCTGGTCAGCAGCCGCCGGTCGAGCCCGGAGAAATTCGCGCCGACGATCGTACCCATAACGACGAGTCCCGGCACCGTGAGCCATGCGGGAAGCACGTTGTCGACCGCACCGGATCCCGTCGCCAACGCCGCTCCGACCATCGGGCCGAGCAGCCACGCCGCCGGAATGCGGAGCCGCTCGAAACTCCAGCCACCGATCGCGCTCAGCACCACCAGCGCAAGAAGATCCAGCAGCGGAGCATCAGGCCGCACCGCCTCGGCCGAGGGCGGCTTCGTCACCCCAAGCTGGGTCAGAACCGTGGGCAGCAGGATGAGCAGCGCCGCGAGGCGCACGACCTGGATGATCGCGACCCGCCGCGTATCTGCGCCGGGACACTGCGAGGCGAGGGCCAGAACGTAGGGCATCGCCCCCGGCACCGCCGCGAGCTTCGCCGTCGTCCGGTCGTAGCCGTGGACGCGTTCGAGATACTGCGACACCGAGACCATGATCAGCAGCACGCAGACCGCGAGGCCGGCAAGGCTGACGGGCCATCGTGCCATCAGCGACAAGGTCTCCGGCGTCACCGCCGAGCCCGCGATCACGCCGAGAACGACGAGTGACACCGTGTGCAGCCAGTGCGGAACCTCGATACGCACCCCGGCAACCGCGGCGACAGCAGCCGCAAGCCCGGACCCCGAAAGCCACGGCGCCGGCAGTCCCGCCAACGCGAAGAGGCCGCCGCCGGCCGTTCCGATGGCGAGCGACAGCCCCGTCGCGCCGAGGCCGGCGCCGTGTTTGTCCAGGAACCTGCGGACGGCCATCCTCAGCGGCCCTTGAACGTCGGACTGCGCTTCTCGAGAAAGGCCGCCACGCCTTCCCGCATGTCTTCGCTGGCAGCCAGCAGGTAGAAGGCCTTCCGTTCAAGCGCGAGCGCAGCATCGAGCGGCGCATCGGCGCCGAGGCGCGTCACCTCTTTCGCCGTTTCGACGGCCAGCGGCGGAAGCTTCGCGATCCCGGATGCTAACGCCACCGCCTGCTCGACCACCGCGCCGTCCGGCACGACACGCGACACGAACCCCATCTCGTAAGCCTCGCGCGCACCGATGATCTCGCCCGAAAGCACGAGTAGCATCGCCTTGTAGGAGCCGATGGCGCGCACGAGACGCTGCGTGCCCGACCCGCCCGGAATGAGCCCAAGCCGCACTTCCGGCTGACCGAACCGCGCGCTCTCGCCGGCAAGGATGATGTCGCAGTGGAGCGCCAGTTCGCAGCCGCCGCCGAGGGCGACCCCTTCGACGGCCGCGATCAATGGCTTGCGGAAGGCCGCGATGCGGTCCCAGATCTCGGCCGCACCCCGCCGAGATAGCTCGATCGGACCAGACGCCGCGAGTTCCTTGAGGTCTGCGCCTGCCGCGAAAGCTTTGGCATCCCCGGCGATCACGACCGCGCGAATCGATGCGTCCGCTTCCGCCGCATCGAGGGCATCGGCGATCGCACGCCGCAAGGTCATGTCGAGCGCATTGCGCGCCTCGGGCCTGTTCAGCCGCACGATCAGCACGCCGTCTGCCGGCCGTTCCGTGAGGATGGACATGCCGCGTCTCCCGTTTCGAGGGAGGCACCCTAGAAGTGCCGCCGCAGGCCGACAAGCGGTGCGCGAACATGCATTGCGCCGGTGACAACCTGGGTAATCACCTGGGTTTTACGCCGTCCACGGACATGCTGCCATGGGCTCGACGTGCTTCAGGGGTGAGGCGTGAAGAGCCGCGGACGATCGCACCATCACCATGTCTTGCGAGCTCTAGGTCGACGGGCTCGCGTCGATGCCCGGTCCGGGACCGGCGTCACGATCGCCGTCTTGGATTGGGGCTTCGACCTTTTTCACCCGAGCATGGTGACGGCGGATCGCAGGTCACGCTTCGTGGCTCTTGTCGACCAGAATGCCGACGCCGAGCGAGTCCTCGACGGCACTGTACTGGACGAATGGGTGCGCAGCGGCGACCGCGCCCGTGCTGACGCGATCTACGATCCGCACGCCAACTACTACGATCGGACCAACGGCCGCCATGGTGCCCACGGCACGGCGATGACCTCCATCGCGGCTGGCAGTCCAGTCGACCGGGAATGCGGGATCGCGCCGTCCGCCGCCCTCATCGGCATTCAACTGGCCCACACCGAGCCGGACTGGCGCGAGGTCGACGAAGCCGGCACAGCGACATGGCTCGGCTGGCGCGGTGGACCGGCACATTGGAGCGGTTGGCGGAGTTACCTCGACAGCACCGCGATCGCGTCGGCCGTTCAGAAAGCCCACCAGCTCGCGGTCGAGCGTGGCGACGCGGCACTTGTCATCAGTCTCTCAATTGGCTCTTGGGCCGGCGCGCATGACGGCGGCTCTCGGGTCGAGCGCAGCATCAGCGAAGTCATCGCAGCTGGCGCATCGGGCCGCGGGCCCGTGACCACAGTCATCCTACCGACAGGCAATGCCGGCGCGCTCCGCCAGCATTTCACCGGCCGTGCCACGGCCGCCGCTCCCGCCACCGTCGTCTGGAGCCTCGCCGCCGACGACACGACGTCGAACAAGCTCGAGATCTGGTACAGCGGCCCCGCTCCGCTAGGTGTCAGCCTGACAGCACCACAAGGCGCCGCGGTCTTCGACCTGACGGCGGGACCGACCCGCCCGCTCGTCGTCGGCGACACGCTCGTCGGTATTGCCGAGCACACGATCGCGGCGAGCGGCCCCCTCAATCGCGTCCGTATCGCACTGGTCGCGAACCGCCTCCGGTGCTGGACCACAGGCACTGGGGAGATGTGCAGCTGGTCTTTCAGACTGAGCGTACCGGAAGCCGGGAAAGCGGCAGAGATTCGGGCCTGGGTCGAGCGCAACGACGGCACGCTCCGCCCGTCGACGCTCACGCCACACGCGAGGTCTGGAACCCTCTCCGGCATCGCCTGCGCAGGTGGCGCCCTCGTCGTGGGTGGCCAAGATCCGAGCGATCCGACCTACGACGACATCCCCGGGACTGGGCCGCATCCTTGGACATCAGCACCGCTACCGCACGTCTTAGCGCCATGGCGAGACGTGCGGTGTGCTTGGTCGAGGACGTCGGACTTCACGAGCACATCCGGCACCAGCGCCGCGACAGCGCTCGTGGCCGGAGCAATGGCCGCCGTGCTGAGCGAGGTTCTCGCCGGAGCGGGGTCCGATCCGGCGCGAAAGCACGCTGCCCTATACGCAACCATCGATGAGATTCGGCGGCAGCCCGTTACGGCGGTCCAGCGACGCCGTCCAATCCGCAATGAACAGCCACGAAGTCATCAGGGAGGTTTGGCGTGAATGAGATCACTCGCATCGAGGTGGGCGGCCCGGACCGCCCCATCCCGAGGCTCGACAAACCATTCAAGCTGACGCTGTGCGTGACAGCGACTTGCGACATGGATTGTCGTCTCTGTTACGCCGACTGCAACCGCGGCAAGCCTGAGATGACGACCGCGGAATGGAAAGCCTTTATTGACCATCTCATCACTGAGGATTTCCTGCACGTCTTCATTGAGGGCGGCGAACCCCTGTTCCGGCCTGACTTCGAAGAGCTTCTCGACCACATCGACAAAAAACTGTTCATTGCGCTGCGGACGCACGCCCACCTGATCGACGACGCGAGAGCGAAGCGCCTCGCCGAATTAGGCGTCGGACGGCTCTACATCGACCTTTTTGCTGCGATCCCTGAGGTTCAGGACGAGTTGACGGGCGTCCCCGGCACTTACGATCGCGTCGTCCGCGGCATCCGCGCCGCCCGGGCCGCCGGCATCAAGGTGACGATCCTGGCGATCCTTTCGCGGAAGAATTACGGTCACCTTCAGCGTTATCTCGAGCTCGCAGAACAACTCGACTGCGATCAAGTCGGCGTCCTGCGGCTCTACCCGCTCGGTCGCGCTAAGCGGAACTGGAATGAGCTTTCGCTCTCGCTCGATGAAATGATGGAGGCTCTGAACAGCCTCGTCGTGCCGCCTTCGGTCACTCTCATGCAGTCCTGGCATCCCCGCGACGGCAACTGCTGCTGGCAGAACGCAGCGGTCAGCCCCTACGGAGAGTCGATCGGCTGCCCCTACCTGCGTGAGTACGTCAACTACGGCGACGTCCGCGTCACGCCCTTCGTCGAGACGTGGAACCACCCGTTGCATCGGGAAATCCGCGAGATGAAGGTCGAGGCGAGCTGCCCCGAATGCTCCGCGACGCAGGGCACGCACGGCGGCTGCCGATCGACCGCTTACGCCTTCCACGGCCGCTTCACCGCGCCCGATCCCTACTGCACCCACCACAACGCACAGACAGAGAAAGGAGTGGACCTCCGTGTACTCCCGCAACGGCTCTTACGCGAAAACCCCTAACGTCCGCATTCGCACGTTCGAAGACTGGGGCCGGACCTACGCCTACACACCCGACAACCCGGAAATCTACGATCTCAACGCGTCGGCCAGCCTCATCCTCCAACTGTGCAACGGCCGGCCGTTCACACAGATCGAGGCCGACTACGTGACGGCTGTCGGACCTCACATCGGTTCGGATGCCGCGCGGCGGCAGTTCCACGCGGGGTTCAATGTGCTCCTGGAGCGCAACATCGTTTCGGTCAGCGACTGAGCGGGCCGAAAACCAGGCCGCTGCGTGGCGCCGCGGCCGTTCAAGAGAGGAGAAACAGCATGTCGATAGCAAGCTTGGCCGCACGTGCGGGCCTGGATGATCCGACGGTATCGGCGATCCAGATGCAAGTGAGAACGGGAACCAGCGTTCCGTTCTCGCCCTACATGGCCGAGACCGCTCCTTCGGTCGATCCGATCGAGATGCAGGTAAGGACCGGGACGAGCGTGCCGTTCGCCCCCTATATGGCAGCGGCCGAAGCGCCGACCGCCGAGCCGATCCAAATGCAGGTGCGCACCGGGACCAGCGTCCCATTCGCGTCCTACATGAACGGTGACAAGAAGTCGGTGAAGCCGACCTCGAAGCGCAAGTGACGTGACCCGCGCGGGGCGGGACGCCGCCTCGCGCGACCTCCACCGACCGCGTCCCTCCCGGAACCAATTTAATGAACACCGCAGCCCGCAACGTTCTGGATACCGATCTCCCTTATGATCCGTTTACGTTGGATAACCACGCACAGGCGCTCCTGGAACGAGGCGTTATGCTGGCCCCTCTGATCGTCCGCTGGCAGTATCGAATCAAGCGTGTTGACGCGTTTCGCGCGTGGTTGGCCATGAAGGAGATCGTGCTGGCGGAGCGCCGCATGTCTCTCGACCCGCGGATCGGTGCCGTCCGATATCTTGGCACCTATCAAGTCGCTTCCGCAGCCGGCGGCACCTGGCAAACGATGTGGGGCTACCGTACGGCCGAAGCGATGAGTGCAATGCACGAGTTGTGCACGTCGTCCGCGCCGTCAACGACGATCATTCAGATGGAACTTTTGGATTTTGTCCGCGGCCTCAAAGGGTTCCTCGCCGAGGCCGGCAGCGAGCATTTCGTCCAGGACGTGCTGGTCCCCGGCCATACGGTCCAAGCCTGACCGCCAGCCACACTAGGGAGACGTCCGATGAGCCCTGTTCGGGACGTTTCCGAAGGCTGGACTTGGGCCATCGTCAGCGGCATCGCTGCAGCGGCCATCTGGGGCGGAGGATCGGTCGTCTCGCGTTACCTCGTCTCGAACGGCGCGAACCCTGTCGATCTCACTCTGATCCGCTATCTCGTGTGCTTCCCGCTCGGGCTCATCGCCGTCCTCGTCTGGCCAGCAGCGCGACCCCGCATACCGCTGCCGCGCCTGTTGGTTCTCACACTCCTTGCGGGCCCACCCTATCAGTTCCTTCTTCTCGCCGGGTATGGGCATGCAACGGCCGGCGCTGGAGCCCTGCTGGTCACTGGCTTGATGCCAGTTGCCGCATGCATCATCGGTTGGCTTTCGCCCGGCCCACGCCCCGCCCCAGAAGTCTGGATCGGAGCGGGCATCGGTCTCGCCGGCCTCGCACTCTTCGCTCAGGGTCTCTCGGGCGCACACCTCGACGCGCGGGGCGTGCTGGTGTTCTCCACCGCAGCGGTCGCGTGGGCACTGCTCGGCCGTTGCGCGCGGGCTTGGACCGTGGATCCGCTCCAACTCACGGTCGCGCTTGCACTGTCGTCACCATTGTTCTTGCCGGCCTGGTACCTGATAACCGGTGGGAGCGTGCCGTCGATCGACACGGCGCACCTTCTGCTGCAGGGCCTGTATCACGGCACGTTCGTCGCATTCGTCGCCACCGTTCTCTATCTTTTTTCGATCCGCGGCGCGGGCGCAGAAACAGCGGCCTGCCTGCAGGCGGCAACGCCGGTGTTCGCCGCCCTTCTCGGCGCCGGCATTCTCGACGAGCCATTGGCACCGACCCAAGCGGCCGGCGCCGTCATCGTGACGCTCGGAATTGCCATCGCCGCGACAGGCAAGCGACTTACGGCATGGCACCGTCGCGTATCTGGCAAATCGACCGAAGAACACCCTCGGTAAAGCGGAGCGAACATCTCGACCAGCGTGCAGAACCCTGGCAATCATGGCCCGGGTTGAAGCTTGGACGGCTTGCCCGTCCCATGGAGGTCTTCGCGATGAAACGTCTGCTCGCCGCATTGGCCATGGCAACGGCCGCCGCTTTCGCGACCACGTCGGCATCCGCTCAAGGCAAGATCGAAGTCGGGCAGCTGACGTGCAGCGGCAAGGGCGGCATCGGCCTCATAATCGTGTCGAAGAAGTCTTTCGATTGCGTGTTCAAACCCGTCGGCAACCGGCCAGCCCAGCGGTATCGCGGCACGGTGACGAACCTCGGCCTCGACCTCGGCGCGACCGGCGACACAGTGCTCGTCTGGTCGGTGCTGGCGTCGGCCGACCAGATCCGCCCCGGCGTGCTTGCTGGCCAGTACACCGGCGTCGGCGCCGATGCTTCGATCGCAGTCGGCGGCGGAGCGAACGTGCTCGTCGGCGGATCGAAGAAGCAGGTCTCCCTGCAACCGCTGAGCGCGCAAGCCCAAAAGGGCCTCAACATCGCCGCCGGCGTCAAAGGTCTGACGCTGCGCGCGAATTGACAGCGTTATCGCGGCCGAGCCTCGGCTGGTGACTGAATTCCAAACTCGCTGAACGGAATGAACTGGACGACGTCGCCCTCGGCGACGTCGCCCGCGTCCTCCGGAATATCGATCAGGCCCTCGGCGAAGCGGAGACCACTAATCAACCCCGAGCCATCACGGGCATACTTTTCCGCACCGAGACGACCATCAGCCCGCGCGACCAGACGACCACGCCAGAACTCGCGGCGGCCGGTCTTGCGACCTTTGAAGCCGAACTCCGCGACGGCCGGCCAGCGACGCGGCTCAGCGAACGGGCCACCGCCCAATCGCAACAGCATTGGCCTGACGTACATCAGGAAACAGACGAAGACGGCGACGGGATTTCCCGGCAGACCGACGACAGGTGTCGAGCCGATCTGCCCCAGCATCATTGGACGGCCCGGCTTGATCGCGAGTTGCCAGAAGTGACGCGAGCCCAGCGCCGCGAGCGCGGCGGACATATGATCTTCGTCGCCGCGACTAGCCCCGCCGGACGTGAGGACGACGTCGAACGTCCGGGCGGCTTCGCTAAGACGCTCCCGCACAGATGTGGCGTTATCCGGCCAGATCCCGAGGTCGCTGACGTCGGCCACCGCGAGGCGCGCCAGCGCGGCCAACATCGGCGCATTGGCATCGAACACCTGTCCCGGCAGGAGAACGCCCGTCCCCGGGCGGCGAACTTCGTCACCGGTTGAAACGATGGCGACCGACAAGCGCCGATGGCATGTCACGCTCGCCCGCCCAACCGAAGCGAGAGCAGCGAGATCCTGAGGTGTCAGAATGCTTCCGGACTCGATGAGGACGGCGCCTGCCGCAACGTCTTCACCGGCACGGCGAACATTTGCGCCCGTTTTCAGTCCTGCCGGTACGCGGATGCTGCTGTCCGATCCGATGTCGCAGTCTTCCTGCATCGCGACCGTATCGACGCCGCCGGGAAGCACCGCGCCGGTCAATATGCGGCAGGCACGACCCGGAGCGACCGCCTCGTCGAGCGGGTGGCCGGCTGCTGCTCGGCCGGCGAGTTGAAACGTGGTTCCCTTGGAGCGATCGTAGTCGGACGCGGCGAAGGCATAGCCGTCAACGGCTGAATTCGTGTGGGCTGGAACAGGCGTGGTGGCGTGGATCGTTTCGGCCAGAATGCGGCCTGCCGCCCCGTCGATCGGCACGTCCTCCACGCCGCTGATAGGCGTAAGACGCTGAGCCAGAAGCGCCAAAGCGTCCTGATGCCTGAGCCGCTGCTGGCTCGGCCGAAAGCAGTCATCCAACAGGGTCTTGACCATACCCTCACGTACTCTGCCGGCCTCCAGCCTTCAAGTCAGGCGGATGGCAACGACAAGTAAACGAGGCTGAGGCCGCGTCGTCAGATCCCTTGCATGAGGATGAAGAGAGCAACCCCGACAGCTGGCCCGGCTATCGCAGCCAGCATCATTACGAAAATAGGTTTCGCAACCACAACACAACACCCCGCTACGCGCTCAACTCAACGCCAAGCAACCGTGGACACGCCCATATCCACGGAATTCAAGAATAGTGGAAAACTCAGACGCAGGACAGTCCGTTTCGGAAGCAGTGCACACGTAACTGTGCATAACTTGCCAGTCTGCCTTGCATGCCAGAAAAGCGACCCTAGCGAGCCGCGGAATTAACGACTCGGCGCCTTAACATCGAACAGCGGAAGCTGCCGCTCGTCCTGCCCTTTTGTCTCGTGCGCGAGCTGCTCGATCCGGTCGAATGGGACTTGCTCGGCATTGATGAGCGAGCGCTGCGCCTTCATCGGCCGCACGTGACCTTCCTGCACGAGATGGAATTCGCCGACAGTCTGACCGGGCAGAACAGCGGCCGGATCGAGGCCACTCTCGCTCTGGAACGCCGCCTTCAATTTGCGCAGTGCCGTATCTTCACGCACGCGACCGATGAACCAGCTCGTGATCTGATCGCGGCTCTTGTAGTCGAGATCACCGGGTGACTGCGTCGCTAGCATCAGACCGAGACCAGCCGAGCGGGCCCGTTTCAGGAGACTTTGCAGCGGCTCGGCCGTCGCAGGCTTCGAGTTCGCCGGGATGTAGAGGTCGGCCTCGTCGAACATCACGACGGCCTGCAGCTCGTCGTTGGGGTTGCGCTGGCAGAAGCGGAGCGCTTCCGACAAGAACTGCGACACCCAGAAAAGGATGTTCTCGTTGTCGCCAAGGAAGCCCGTGTAGATCACGGACAGTCGGGTACGGCCCGGTCGCGCGAACTCACCGATCCCGAGGAGGGCCTCCATGCGCAACGGCTCGCCGCTGCCGTCGAATAGCGCCGCGTTGCGATGCCTGAGGCTGTCGAGCTGGGCGACGAGGTCGCGGCGGATCTTGCCGGAAGGATCCATCCGCTGGGTGAGGTCCGTCAACTCCGGATCCTCGTCCTCCAACAGGTGGATCAGGTCAGAAAGCGTGACCGCCTTGTTGCTCTGCGCACCCAGTATCCGCAGGGCGACGGCCAGCACGCCCCCCTGTTTTTGATGCGTCGCCGAATTCTTAAGGTGCAGCATGTCGCCGAGCGCGGCAGCCGACAAGTTGGCGAGCAGTTGCTGCTCGTGCTCGGGCAACTCGCAAATGCCGTTTGGCAACAATGTGATCGAGATCGGCCGCCCGGAAGCGCGGCCTGGCGTGTAGACGGCGACGTCGATCGCATCGGCGAGCTTCTCACGCTCACCGCGCCGCTCGAGAAGTTCGCTCTCGTTGTGGCGCCAGACATCGGGGTTGGCGTAGCTCGCGAGATCGCCCTTCCGGTCGATAAGAACGGCGGGAATGTTTCGCAGCAGAAGCTGCTCGATCAGACTGAGGGCAAGGGTGGTCTTACCGGACCCGGAGCCACCGAGCACAGCTGCGTGGCGCTTCAAAACATCGCGGTTGAGCCGGACAGGCGCCGCCCGCTGCCCGAGCTCGCGCCCCGCAACGATGCTGTTCTGCGCGTTGCCGTTTTCATCGAGGATGACAGAAAGCGGCAGCTCGTCGTCGTTGGCCGGCGCGCCATCGATCGGCGCGGCCCAAAGACCTGTCCAGTCTGAGAAATTCGGTGTGGCGACAGTGGCGAGATCGCCGGCCGGCGCCACGGGGCCAGAGACGCCGGCTTCCGAGGGAGGAACGAACGGCAGTGCCACGGCTTCGGTCCGTGGCGCAGTTCTTTGGATCAGATCCAGGCGCAGGATCTGGCTGACCGCGAGCACCTGCGACACCAGCTTCGCCTGCTCGAACCACGACGCGAATCCGGCGTCGAAGCGGTGATGAGCATGGAACTCTCGCACCGCCATCATCCGCTCCCAATCGGGGATGGGGACCAGCAACTGGCGGCCACCGGCATCGCGGAACTGGCGGAAAGACTGCGCGGTCTGGTTCTTCTTGTTTGGCGGAAAATCACTCGCCCGCAGCATCAGGCAGGTGCGGTTCTTCATGTGCCGAAGCACGCGATCGAGCTGCCGCTTGAGGCCGCCACCTTGCGTCGCCCTGTTGCAGAGAAATACGCGGGCGTCGAAATTCTGGCCCGATTTCAGGCGGGCCGACACATCGAAGGCCGGCAGTTCCTCGCCGAGATCAAGACGGTCGACCGTAATCGTTAGAGTGTCGCGCCATTCGTGCTTGGCGAGATTGATCGCACCGACCAGAACATCGATCAGCTCGTCGTCGTTGGATGGGATTTCCGCTTCGTTGGCGGCGAGGAACCGATCCCACAGTTCGCGGTAGTCGAACGCCGCGACGCCGGAATCCATGTCGCCGTCGTTGTCGGCGGCACCCAATCCCAGCGCAGCGACCAGACTGTTGAAGAAGCTCGGTTTTTCCGGCTCCGGATCGTCCTTGGTCGGCGCCGTCCGTGCGAGCAACCGGTTCTGGGCATGCTCGAGCAGCCGGCGCGTCGAGAGCCCGGCGAACTCCTCGAAGAACTCGGGCCCGAAGAAGGCGGAGGCATCCGGGAACGACGGACCATCTGCCGTCTTCTCAGCCTCGTTCTCAAGCCGCCGCGCGATGATCAAGCGTGCTTCTTCCGCCGTGCGGCTCTCGTAGAGCGCCACCGGCCCTGCCTTTTCGATGCGATCACGGTACGACTGCGCGAGCGGCTCACGCACGCGACCATAGAAGTCTTCGAGACACGAAATCAGGATGATAGACGTCGGCACCCGGTTAGCGATCTGCATCAGATCGCCAATAGCCCGCTGAAAGCGGACCTCAGGATCCTCGAACTTCGTCAGGTCTTCGACCTGGTCGATGGCGAACACGAGCGCAGCACCGTCGACCACCCACATCAGGCGGCCGAGCGAAGTGATGATCTCGAACGTCCGGTCTTCCCCTGTATTGGGATCGATCGCAGCCACGGCTTCGCGAGCGAGATCCGTCAGCGGGCGGCCATTGAGGTATTGGCGGATACGCTGGTCGATGCGCGGGTCGCGACGCTCCAAATAGAGCAGCGCGCGGACGAGATTGGCGTCGAGATCCTCGTCCCGGAACGCCGCACTCGCGAGCACGTCGTCTGCGAGGCGCAACACGAGACGTGCGAGTTTGCCTTCGTCGAGTGGCGCCTCGGCGAGCTGTTCGCGGTCTTCTTCGGTAAGACCCGCCGCGTCGATCAGTTTGCGGGTAAGCCGCTTAAGACCGCTCTCACCACCCTTGTCGGGATCGTAAGGCTTCTCGAGCGAATGCACGAGCCGGCGCAGGAAGTAATCTGCGTAGTTGCCGACATCCGGCGTCATCTGTGCGTAGCCGAAATAGGCCTTCCCCGAACGGTGCGAGCCCGTCCGTAGCGCACGGATGAGGTGCGTTTTGCCGGCTCCCGACTGGCCGTGGAACAAAAGGATACGCGCACGATTCAAGGCCGCTTTGCGATCGGCCGTCACCGCATCGAGCAGATCGTAGAACTTCCGCCTAGCCTTCTGATGCACCTGCTCGACGTCGACAGGATCGGCGCGCCAGATGTCGTCTTCCCAAGTGATCGAATGCTCGAAAGCGGCGGAAAGCTTTTCCGCTGTCTCGGCCTGCTGTGTGTCGAGCTGCATGATTGTCTGTTCTCGCTCGATCAGTCTTCCACCCGCACGAGGTGCCAGACCGTGTTCTTGTACACGATGGCCGACCGCTGGATCTCCGCGAGGTGCGCGCGATCCTTCAAGTCGGCATTGGCGAGGCGCACGTGGCCGGTCCGATGCGCCTCGGCCAGCATTCCCTTGAACTCGACTTCGGAAATTCCCCACTCTGGGTGCGCGGCCGAAAGCGCCTCCCAGACGTGGGACACATAGGCCTTGTAGCTGCCGGGCCATCCATGCGCCCGGCTCTTGGCTGCGTTCTGAACGGCCACCGCGAAGCCTGCGAGGTCAGGACGAGAAGCCGCGGGGGGCTTCTGAACGGCGGGCTTGGCCGGCGGCTGAGGGGCGGTACGTCGAGCAGACGTCGGAGCACCCGACACCTCGGCCGGCGGGACGACAGGCGCCTCGACGACGCCATCCCTCCGACCAGTCCAACGGCGTAGAATGGCGAGCCGCAAACCGTCGATGTCGGGGCGAGTGGCGCCGACCGCCTCGGCCGCGAGTGCCGAGACGAGACGACTGTCGGTTCCGAAATCGCGAGGCTGGCGCGCGAGTTGCCCAGCGAGCAGGCGACCGGCCTTCGGCGAGAGACCGTCACCGGCACCAAGGCCCGATTTCATCGTGTTGCCGAAGGCGCGTTGCAGGGCGACGACCGCGAGCTGGCTGCGCAGGCGTGCCGGCGACGCAATCGCCTTCCGCGGCAGATCGAACGCTTGCTGGAGAACGGCAGCGCGCAACCCATCCGGCCGATTGAGAGCTCGCGCCCGCTGTGCAGAGAGCGGGCCCAGCCCGAGGGCCATGGCTACCAACCGTACATTTCGGACATGGCCCCAATCGGCTGGAAGATTGCCGGTGACCGCGAGCCGCTTCAAAGCCTCGGCACGCCCGGTCTCGGTGAGCCTCCAACGTCCACGCCCCTCGGACTGGAGGAGCTTGCGAACGGCGAGGGAGGTCAAACCCTGCTCGACCGCGATTTTCTCGTCGTTGCCGAGCGAGGTGCCCTCCAGAAGAGGAGACAAATCACGCTGAATTTCCGCTCGTGTCGCGTCCCCAGCAGCCAGACGCGCCAGCAGGAGATCGTCGAGGGAGTTGCCCTCGCTCGATAAAACCCCTGTCTTTTCAAGCGCGATGACGGCCATTCCCTCGATCCGAACGAGCTTTCGGCGCACGACAGCGCCGGCGCCGAGCAAATCATCGACGACGAATCATTTTCGCCATTTTGGGAGACTCGCGCTCCCGGTGAAAGCCCATCGGAGAGTTGCTTGTCGGATGATGCCTTCCGGCCATAGGGGCCGAACCCGCATCGCCACCGGATTGCCTAGGTCGAGCCCAATTGAGGTCACCGGCAACAGGAAATCTGGGGACGCAACGCGGGGTCGCTAGACATTCCGCTCCGGAACGCCACGGATCGTGCGTTTACCGTCCCTTTACCGCGTTGCGATCAACTCTCTGTATCGCCGCGTTCAGTCTGGCGGAGGAGTTTTTATGTACCGCGTCTTGGTCTCGGGCGTGCTGGGCGTGCTCGTTGCTGGCTGCAGCCTGGGCTATTCGAAGCCGCTCTCGTTCGGCTTTTCCGACAATACCGAGAGCCGCAGAACGCCAGATACCACCGCTTCCCTCGGCGACTCCGGCCCGACGGCACCGACGCCGCGGCCGGTGACCGCATCCCAGCGCGTCGCCAAACTCGATGACCGCGCCCCCAACGGCTCGTTCGAAAAGGCACCGCAAGGCGCCCTCGCCGGTCGCGACTACACGACGACGAGCCTCAACGCTGAAATAGCCCGCGACATCATCAACGCCTACCGCAAGCAGAACGGCCTGAAGCCCGTTCGGCTCGATGCGACGCTGACCAACGCCGCCAAGGCCCACTCCCGCGATCTCGCCAAATGGGACCGGATTTCGCATTACGGATCAGATGGTTCGAATCCGTGGGACCGCGTCAAGCGGACCGGTTACAATGCCCGCCTCGCAGCCGAGAACGTCGGCACCGGACAGATCGACTTCAATGAGGTCATGAAGGGCTGGCAGCAGAGCCCCGGTCACAACAAGAACCTGCTGCTGGCTGATGCCGAGCACATCGGCATCGCGCTGGTGACCGACCCGAAGACCGAGTTCAAGACCTTCTGGACGTTGGTGCTCGCCTCGCCGATGTGATCAGGCGTCACCGACTTCGACGTCGCGGGAGCGCTGGCGCTCGCGCACGAGATCGGCGACGCCGATCCAGGCCCAACAGCGGCCGAAATCACCCCGCTGTTCGTGGCAAGCCGCGAAGAAATCAGCGATTTCTGCCGCCCACCGGCCATGCTGACCTTCGAGCACGACGGCGGTTCTTTCGATGTCGCGCGGGGTCGGCGTAGCGGCGGGATCGCGGATCCATTCGGGCGTCATGAGAAGTCTCTTTCTTGTGTGTGCCCGAAACTGTCAGCAAGATCGACGCCAACCGTTGAAGCCTGATTTTATTGAGCTTTTTCGCTGCTCCGCTGCGTCGCCTGTCTCGTTTTCGAACGCACTGACCGATCATGAACATCGCCCAGCGGACGCCCCCCCGGCCGGATGACTTTCGAGACACGGTTGACTATGAACGGGAGCCCGGCCGACCGGGTCGATCGATCACCGAGCCATGACAGCGCCCCTTCCAGTCCACATCATCACCGGGTTTCTCGGCAGCGGGAAAACGACCCTCGTGAACGAACTGGTGCGTGATCCTGCGTTCGCCGGAACCGCGGTTTTGGTGAATGAATTCGGGGACATCGCGATCGACCACGATCTGATCGCGGAAATCGAAGAAGGCGTCGTTGAAACAACTTCAGGTTGTATATGTTGTTCGGTGTCCGGTGACATCGACACGACGCTCCGCAGCCTGTCGGAGCGCGTCGCGGCGGGCACTGTCCGTCAATTCACGCGCGTGTTGGTGGAAACGACAGGTCTCGCGGACCCGGCCCCGGCGATCACCGCACTCCTCCCGCCATCCCCTGCCGCAGACAACTACAAGTTGATCTCGGTCATCACGCTCTTCGACATTATTCACGGCGGTTATGCTCTGGATGAGCACTTCGAGTCCGTGAAACAGGTCGCCCTCGCCGATGCGATCGTGCTGACCAAGACCGACCTCGCCCTCGACCCCGCGACCCGCGCCGACATGGCCCGCGACCGCGATCGTCTCGTCCGCCTGAACCCGACCGCCGAGCTCCTGGATCGCAAGGCCGACGCCGGCCGCATCCGTGACCTCCTCCTCGGCGCCGGCTCCTACGACGTGGCGGCCCGCTCGGAAGATGCTCTTGCCTGGCTCGCCGCCGAACGGGTCGGCGCGCTCGCCCATGGCCACGATCCAGCGGCACCCGCCGACCCCGACCGCCACGACGGCGTCCGCAGCCACTGCATCACCGTCGAGCAGCCGATCGATCCGCGCGGGTTCTCGTTGTTCCTCGAGGCCTTGAAACTGAGCGCCGGAGCCAAGATCTTGAGATTGAAAGGCCTCGTCGCGCTGGCCGATGATCCCGATCGCCCGGTCGTGCTGCACGGCGTGCAGCACATGATCCACCCGGTCACGCGGCTCGACCGCTGGCCGAGCGAGGACCGGCGCACCCGGCTCGTCTTCATCGGCCGCGACCTCAAGGTCCAGTCCATCGAGCGTATGCTCGCGACCTTGAAGCCGAAACGGCTTCTCTGAGAAGGATAACGACGCATGAGCACCGCGGAACTCGTTCCCGTGACCGTCCTGACCGGCTACCTCGGTGCCGGCAAGACGACCCTCCTGAACCGCATCCTGACGGAAAAGCACGGCAAGAAGTACGCCGTGATCGTCAACGAGTTCGGCGCCATCGGCATCGACAACGACCTCGTCGTCGACGCCGACGAGGAAGTGTTCGAAATGAACAACGGCTGCATCTGCTGCACCGTGCGCGGCGACCTCATCCGCATCATCAGCGGCCTGATGAAACGAAAGGAGAAGTTCGACGCCATCCTCGTCGAGACGACGGGCCTCGCCGATCCCGCCCCCGTCGCCCAGACCTTCTTCGTCGACGATGAGGTGCGCGCCCGCGCCAAGCTCGATGCCATCGTCACCGTCGTCGACGCCCGCCACGTCGGCCAGCGTCTCGGTGATGCGCCGGAAGCAAAAGAACAGATCGCCTTCGCCGACGTCATCCTCGTCAACAAGACCGATCTCGTCTCGCCGGAGGAACTGGCCGAGGTCGAGCGGAAGATCCGCGCGATCAATCCGTATGCGAAGCTCCACCGCACCGAGCGCAGCAACGTCGAGCTGGACGCGATCCTCGGCCGCAACGCCTTCGACCTCGACCGCATCCTCGAACTCGAGCCGGACTTCCTCGAAGAAGGCCACAACCACGACCACAACGAGGACGTCGCCAGCATCTCGATGGAAGTCGACAAGCCGCTCGACCCCGACAAGTTCTTCAAGTGGATCGGCGACTTCACGCAGGCGCGCGGCCCCGACATCCTCCGCCTCAAGGGCATTCTCGAATTCAAGGGTGATGGCCGCCGCTACGTCATCCAGGGCGTCCACATGATGATCGAAGGCGACCACCAGCGCGCCTGGCGCCCCGATGAGACGCGCAAGAGCCGCCTTGTCTTCATCGGCCGCAACCTCAAGCGCTCGGAGATCGAGCCGGGCTTCCGGAGCTGCCTCGCATGATCCTCCAACCCGGCGCGCTCCGCGCAGACCCGCCGCTCGCCGAAATCTGCGGGCGCGAGCGCGGGCTCGGTGCCCCGCTCGGCGGTCTCGTCTGGCTGGCCGACACCCTCGTCGTCGCGACCGGCGACGGCAAGCTGTCGACCTTCGACGGGAAGCTCACGCCGGGTGCCGTCCATGAAGCCCACGAAGGCGCCGTGCTGTCGCTCGTCACAGATCCCGCGGGACGCACAGCCATCTCCGGCGGTGACGATGGACGCGTGCTTCGCCTTGCCCCCGGCGCTGCACCGGAGCTCGTCGCGGCGAGCCCCGGCAAATGGATCGATCACGTCGCGCTCGCGGGATCGGGTGCGCTGGCCTGGTCGGAAGGCCGAAAAGCGATCCTTCAAAAGGCGGATGGATCGCGCCATACGCTCGAACATCTCTCGACCGTCGGCGGTCTCGGCTTCGACGCCGATAGCCGCCGCCTCGCGGTCGCCCATTACAACGGCGCGAGCGTCTGGACCGTCGATGGCGGCAAGCCGCAAGCGAAGGTCTACGGCTGGAAGGGCTCCCACCTCGGCGCCTGCTTCTCGCCGAACGGCAAGTTCCTCGTGACCATCATGCAGGAGAACTCGCTGCACGGCTGGCGGCTCGCGGATGGCGCCAACATGCGGATGGCGGGTTATCCGGCGAAGCCGAAGTCGCTGTCATGGTCCGCCAACGGATTATGGCTCGCGTCCTCGGGTGCCGAGGGTGGGGTGCTCTGGTCGTTCAAGGGCAAGGACGGCCCGATGGGCAAGAACGCCGAAGTGCTCGGCCAGCGTCCGGCGCGCGTCACCGCCGTCGCCTGGCATCCGAAGAGCGAAGTGCTGGCGACGGGCTACGACGACGGCGGCCTGTTCCTCGCCCGCCGCGCCGACGCCGGCCTGCTGCTCGTGCGCCGACCGAAAGCAGGCGGCGCGGTCGTTGCGCTCGCCTGGGGACCGGATGGCCGCGGTCTCGCCTACGGCACCGCCGACGGCATCGTCGGCACGGTGGATCTCGCGACGGCGGCCGCCGGGCGATGAGCGAGCCCGCCAATCCGTTCGCGCCGCGCAAGCGCGGACGCTACGAGGACGTTATTCCGCGCGTGAAGGACTGGACGCGCGCCGCGATGGAACTCGACGAGGACGAGCCCGTCTCAGTCACCGAACTCGCCTGCACCATTCCCGGCTGCCCGCCGCGCGAAACCGTAATCGTCGCGATGCCCAAGAAAGGGCATTGGCTGAAAGCAACCGTGCACAAGGCCATGGGCGACGTGCTCGAAGAAGACATCCTGTGGGCGCTCCGCTACGCCGAGCGCGTCGAGCGCACGCCGACACGCTGACGTGCTCGTTTCTCAGGCATTCATGTCCGGACCGGGACACAAACACGTGAGCCCGAGAAACTGACGCGCGTCACGGATGGACGGCCGCACGGCGGCGCGGTAAGCAGCACTAACACCGCCCCCGATGGGCCGCTCCCTTGGAGTCTTTTCTCATGCGCGCCATCAGCGTCGCCGCAGCGGTTGCGACTGCGGCCATTGCCTTGTCCGTTGCCGCCATTGCTCAGCAAGGTCCGCCGCCAGCACCGGTCGTCACCGTGGCCGAGCCGGTCGCCAAGCGCATCACGAACTGGGACGAGTACTCGGGCCGCTTCACCGCGGTCGAGAGTGTCGACGTACGCCCGCGCGTCTCGGGCTTCATCGAAAGCATCCACTTCAAGGATGGCCAGCAGGTCAACGTCGGCGACCTGCTCTTCACGATCGATCAGCAGCCCTACAAAATCGCCGTCGAGTTGGCAGAAGCCGACGTCGCCCGCGCGATGGCGCAGGTGCAGCTCGCGAGGACCGAGGTCGAGCGCGCCGAGCCCTTGACCAAGACCGGCGCCGTGACGATGCGCGATTTCGATCAGCGCGTCGCCAACCTCAACGTCGCCCGCGCAACGATGCAGGGCGCCGAAGCGAACGTGCGCAATGCCCAGCTGAACTTGAAATGGACGGAAGTTCGCGCGCCAATCTCGGGCCGTGTCTCGGACCGCCGCGTCGACGTCGGCAATCTCGTCTCCGGCAGCGGCCAGGCGACGGCGACGGTGCTCACCAATATCGTCTCGATGGACCCGATCCACTTCGAGTTCGACGTGTCGGAAGCCGATTACCTCCGCTATGCCCGCCTGATGGCGGCCGGCACGCGCACGAGCTCGCGCGACTTCGCGACGCCGGTGCGCCTGCGCCTCGCCGACGAAAAGGACTGGACGCGCACGGGCACCATGAACTTCGTCGACAATCGTCTGAACGATCGCTCGGGCACGCTGCGCGGCCGCGCCGTCTTCAAGAACCCAGACAGCCTGCTGAGCCCGGGCCTGTTCGCCCGCATCCAGGTCTTCGGCGGCGAGGTCGATGCGCTGTTGGTGCCGGACGGCGCGATCGTCTCCGATCAGGCGCGCAAGATCGTGTTCGTCGTCGGTGCCGACGACACGATCGTGCCGAAGCCCGTCGTGCTCGGCGCGATTTCCGACGGCCTCCGTGTCGTGCAGTCAGGCCTCGAAAAGACCGATCGCGTGGTGATCGACGGTCTGGCGAACCCGGCAGTGCGGCCCGGCAGCAAGGTCACGCCCAAGAGCGGAACCATCAAGACGGCCCAGAACTGAGCGTCGCATTCGTGATTTGCCGGGCCGACGAGGCTCGAGGGGGCTCGCGTGAGATTTTCCCATTTCTTCATTGAGCGGCCGATCTTTGCCGCCGTCGTGTCGCTGGTCATCACGATCACCGGCTTCATCGCCCAGTCGCGCCTGCCGATCGCGGAATATCCCGAGATCGCGCCGCCGACGATCAACGTGACCGCGAGCTATCCCGGCGCTTCGGCGCAGGTGGTGGCGGAGACGGTCGCGACGCCGATCGAGCAGGAGATCAACGGCGTCGACAACATGCTCTACGTCGTCTCGCAGTCGACCGGAGACGGCGGCCTGTCGATCAACGTCGTCTTCAAGCCCGGCACCAACATCGATCAGGCACAGGTGCTCGTGCAGAACCGCGTCGCCATCGCCGAACCGCGGCTGCCGGAAGAAGTGCGCAGGCTCGGCGTCTCGGTGAAGAAGTCGTCGCCCGACCTCATGATGGTCGTGCACATGACGTCGCCCGACGGCACGCGCGATCAGCAGTACGTCTCGAACTACGCCACCCTCTACGTGAAGGACGTGCTGGCGCGCGTCGACGGCGTCGGCGACGTCCGCATCTTCGGCGCCCGCGACTACGCGATGCGGATCTGGCTCGATCCTGCGAAGGTCGCCGCTCGCGGCCTCACCGCCGGCGAGGTCGTGTCCGCGCTGCGCGCCGCCAACCTTCAGGTGGCCGCCGGCTCGATCAACCAGCCGCCGGCGCGTTCACCTGGTGCCTTCCAGCTTTCGGTGCAGACGCTCGGACGGCTGTCCTCGCCCGAGCAGTTCGAGAACATCGTCGTCAGCGCTCAGCCCGACGGCTCGGTGGTGCGCGTGCGCGACATTGCCCGCGTCGAACTCGGCTCGCAGGACTATTCGATCAACGCATACCTCGACAACAAGCCGGCGACCGCCATCGTCGTCTTCCAGCGTCCGGGTTCGAACGGTCTGGCGACGGCACAGGCCGTGCGCGGCGCGATGGACGACCTCGCACGCAGCTTCCCGCCCGGCGTCGGCTACTCCGTCGTCTACAATACGACCGAGTTCATTCAGGCCTCGATCGACGAGGTGGTGAAGACGCTGTTCGAGGCAGTCGCCCTCGTCGTGCTCGTCGTCATTCTCTTCCTGCAGACGTGGCGCGCCGCGATCATCCCGATCGTCGCCATCCCCGTGTCGCTGATCGGCACCTTCCTCGTGATGAGCATGACGGGGATCACGTTCAACACGCTGTCGCTGTTCGGCCTCGTGCTCGCCATCGGCATCGTCGTCGACGACGCAATCGTCGTGGTCGAGAACGTCGAGCGCTACCTCGCCGAGGGCATGAGCGCACGCGAAGCCGCGCACAAGACGATGGACGAAGTGGGTAGCGCGCTCGTGGCTATCTCGCTCGTGCTGATCGCGGTGTTCGTGCCGACGGCCTTCATCACCGGCCTGCAAGGCGCGTTCTACAAGCAGTTCGCGATCACGATCGCGGCGTCGACGGCTATTTCGGCGATCGTGTCGCTGACCTTGTCGCCGGCCCTCGCAGCGCTGCTCCTGAAGCCGCACAAGAAGGACGGACATCACGAGGAAGGCCCGGCCTGGGCGCGCGCACTCGGTGCCCCATTCCGCTGGTTCTTCGACCGCTTCAACCGCGCCTTCGACTGGCTCTCACATGGCTACAGCGGCGCGACCCGGCGCATCATCAGGCTCTCCGCCATCTTCCTCATTCTTTATGCCGGACTGATCGGACTCGCCTGGAACCGCCTCGCCTCGACGCCCGCCGGCCTCGTGCCGCAGCTCGACCGCGGCTACTTCATCACCGCCTTCTCGATGCCGCCGGGCGCCACGCTCGACCGCACCGACGCCGTCGTCCGCCGCGCGACCGACATCATGCTGGCGCGCCCAGGCGTGAAGGCGGCGGTCGCATTCGTCGGCTTCGACGGCGCGACCTTCACGAACGCCCCGAATACGGGCGTGATCTTCCTGACACTGAAGAGCTTCGAGGAGCGCACCAAGGCGGGCCTGACGAAGAACGCCATCCTGAACGACCTGCGCCAGCAGCTGGCCACCCTCGAAGGCGGCTTCGCGTTCGTCATCGAGCCGCCCTCGGTGCCCGGAATCGGCACCGGCGGCGGCCTCAAAGGCTACGTGCAGGATCGCGCCGGCCGCGGGCTTCCGGCCCTCGAAGGCGCGACCTGGGGCCTCGCCATTCCAGCGAACCAGACGCCCGGCATCGCGCAGGCGTTCACGCTCTTCAACACGAAGACGCCGCAGATCTACGCCGACATCGACCGCACGAAGTCGGAAATGCTCGGCGTGCCGATCAGCCGCGTGTTCGAGGCCCTGTCCGTCTACATGGGCTCGGCCTTCGTCAACGACTTCAACATCCTCGGCCGCACCTATCGCGTGACGGCCCAGGCCGACGATCCCTACCGGCTGACGCTCCGCGACGTCGCGGCCCTGAAGACGCGCAACATCTCGGGCGAGATGGTGCCGATCGGCTCGGTCGCGAACTTCTCCGATACGACCGGCGCCTATCGCGTCGCGCGCTACAATCTTTATCCGGCGGCGGAGCTTCAGATCGCGCTGCGTCCCGGCTTCTCGTCGGGGCAAGGCATCCAGACTATCGAGCAGCTGACGGCCCAGCGCCTGCCCGCCGGCTTCGGCTTCGAATGGACCGAGATCGCGCTGCAGGAAAAGCTCGCGGGCAATACGGCCGTGCTCGCCTTCGGCCTCGCGGTGCTGTTCGTCTTCCTGCTGCTCGCCGCACTCTACGAGAGCTGGATGCTGCCGCTCGCCGTCGTGCTGATCGTGCCGATGTGCATCCTCGCGGCGATGATCGGCGTGAACGTCGCAGGCCTCGACCGCAACATCCTCGTCGAGATCGGCCTCGTCGTGCTGATCGGCCTCGCCGCCAAGAACGCGATCCTCATCGTCGAGTTCGCAAAGCAGGCGGAGGAAGCGGGTATGTCGCGCTACGACGCGGCGGTGGCAGCGGCGCGGACCCGTCTCAGGCCCATCCTTATGACGTCGCTCGCCTTCATCCTCGGCGTGGTGCCGCTCGTGCTCGCGACGGGCGCCGGCGCGGAAATGCGCCAGTCGCTCGGAACGGCGGTGTTCTCGGGGATGCTCGGCGTGACGCTGTTCGGCCTGCTCTTCACACCGCTGTTCTACGTCGTGTGCCGCGGCCTCGCCGGCTGGGGACGGAAGAAAGCCGCCGCCGAGCCCGCGCCCGCAGCGGCCGAGTGAGGAGGAGGCCGGTACCCGGCCTCAGCCTTTACTTCTTGATCGCGAGCAGCAGGTTCGTCTCGTTCGGGCGCCAGCGGTAGCCGATGCCGAAGTCGATCCGCGGTGCCTTGGCGCTGACGAACAGCTGCTTCAGCTGTGGTTGATTGTTGCCGGCGAACAGGCTGATCGGGCCAACGTAATTGCCGAACGGCTTCAGCGTCCACTTGTCGGAAGCAAAGAACCGCACCGGCACGCCGCTGTCGTCCTGGGTCAGCGTCGCGCTGTTTTCGAGCAGGAATTCGCGCACGGTCGAGAAGTTGTTGTCGTGCATAAGGTACGACGCGCTCTTCACGAAGCTGTCGGCCGGCCCGAGCGCCTGCGCGAACTTCAGGAAGCCGCTCGACTTGACGCCTGCGTTGTTGAGGTTCGTCGAGAAGTAATAGAGCGTCTGCGCCTTGCCGCTCTCGCCCTTGAAGCTGATCTTCACGCCATTGGCCGGACCCGTCGCGTCCGGATTGGCCAGCGGCTGCTCCTTGCCGTCGCTGTCGATCGAGACGTAGGCGACGTCGGTGATTGTCTTGCCCCAGCGCGCGAGGAATACGGACAGGATCGGCAGCGCGCCGCGTGCGGCGCCAGAGCGGAACTTCTCCTGCATCTCCTTGGTGATGAAGAAGCTGTAGTTCAGCACCGTGCCGATCTTGGCGTTGATCTCGTCGTAGGCGCTGGCGACGGTCCGCTTCGGCAGCTCCGCGAGGTTCGGCAGCCCGCCGACCGGCTCGAGACCGGCGAACACGTACGTCGTCGCGTCGGGCAGGAAGGCGTTGGCGTAGAGGAAATCCGGACCGCTGAAGAAGTAGAACACGGTCGGCTTGCGGGCGGGCAGGTTCGCCGCCGACCACGCGCGGATCTTCGACAGCTGCCGCTGGTCGACGTTCTTCCAGGACGCATCGAGGCGCGACGCATGGCGCTGGAAAGCCGGATCCGACGCCAGCCCGGCGAGCGGGGAGTCGGCCGCGGGCTTGATGCCGGCGAGCACCTTGGCGATGTCGTCAGGCTTCGGGTCTGCCGCCAGCGCTGCCGGCACGTGAGCCAGCAACGCTGTGGCGGCCATCGCCGTGATGGCGGTCCGACGGGTTAGGAAGATCATGGGATTAGCGTTCCGCTGTGGCTCTCGAAAGGGTCTGCCGCGCCGACACCGCGTAAAGCGCGAGGCCGAGCAGCATCCAGCCGAATCCGGCGAGCGCATGGCCCGGCCGCTCGGCGAACAGGTAGTACATCATGAAGGCGGTGACGGCGAGGAAGATGGCCGGCGTCAACGGATAGCCCCAGGTGCGGTAGGGCCGCGGCAGATCGGGCTGAGTGAAGCGGAGCACGATCACACCCGCGACCACCATGAACGAGCAGGCAAGCAGCGACACCTGGATGAAATCGAGGATCGCCTCGAAGCTCTGCGTCAGCACGAGCACGTGCACCATCGCGCACTGGAACAGGATCGCCGTGTGCGGCACGCCGCTCGCCGACTTCCGCGAGAACAGGCGCAGCAGCGGGAAGTCCTCGCCCATCACCATGGTGACGCGCGGTCCGATCCACATCATCGCGCTGATCGAGGAGACGAGCCCGATGCAGATGAGCGCCGCCGCCAGCTTGCCACCCTGCTCACCGAAGATCGCCTGCCCCGCGACGAGGCCGACCTCGAGTTGCCCGGCGAGCTTCGCGATCGGCGTCGTATAGAAGAACACCGCGTTGAGCAGCACGTAGAGCACGAGCACGATGAGCGTGCCGAACAGCAGCGCCTTCGGCAGCGTGCGCGCCGGATCGTCCACTTCGCTCGCGATGTACGTCGCCGCATTCCAGCCGGAATAGGAGAACATCACGAAGACGAGGCTGATGCCGAACGCGGCGCCGAAGACCTGCTGAAGATCGCCACTGGCGGGCGCGAACGAAATCGGCTGAGGTTCGCCGAGCGTGAAGCCGACGACGATGAAGGCGAGGATCAACCCCACCTTCACCAGCGTCGAGAGAGTTTGGAACAAGCTCCCCTGCTCGATGCCGCGCAAATGAACGATCGTGACGAGCCACACCACCGCGAGACCCGTGACGAGCGGCGGCAAGCCGGGCACGACGCCGTTGGCGTAACTGCCGAGCGCAACGGCAGCGAGCGCGACGGGCGCTGCGAAACCGACGGTCGCAGACACCCAGCCGGCCAGGAAGCCGAGGGCCGGGTGATAGATGCGCGTCAGGAAGTTGTATTCCCCGCCGGACCGGGGGAACGCGGCGGCCAGCTCCGCGTACGAGAGAGCGCCGCAAAGCGCCACGATGCCGCCGATCACCCAGAGCAGCAGCAGCGGAAATCCCGTATTCAAACCAAGCACCTGGAAACCCAGGCTGGTGAACACGCCGATGCCGATCATGTCGGCGACGGCGATCGTGGTGGCGGTGAAGAGCGAAACCTTGGCCGCGGTCGGCACGCCTTGAGCCGCGCGCTCGGGTTGTGGATCGGGCTTGTCCAACATGATTCGGCCGGTCTCGGTGAAAGGGTAGCCGACCGTAGAGGCCGCCGTTCGCTTTGGTCAATCGGCTGGGCCAAACGTCGTTACGGTGTGGCCCGGAGGCCTTCGAGCCGCGCCTTTTTTGCCGCTTGGGCTGCCGCCCTCGCAGTCGTGTTGACCGTCGTCGTGACCTCGATCGGAACGTCGCGCCCGCTTCTGGCCCAGCAGTCCCGGCCAGCCCCGCCGCCCGTCGACGCGTGGGTGCCCCATGTCCAGGAGGCGACGCCGACCCGCCCGCCCCGGCCCGCGACGCCACCGGTCCAAGCACCCGCGGCCCAGCCCCAGCCCCCTGCGGCTCAGCTCCTCACGGGGCAGGCACCAACGGCTCAGACGCCCGTGCCGAAGGCACCCGCACCCCCGCCCCCGGCTGCCAAAGCCGCCCCGCCGCCGCCGACGGTGAAGGCGAGCACCGCCCACCCGGCCGTGCCGTCGCCGAAGCCCGTCATCCGCACGCGCCCGCTCACCAAGGCGAAGACGGCCCTGCAGCCTTTCGACACCGCGCCCTTCCCCTACCGAGGCCTCGTACCGGGGACCGGGCGCCCCTTCCACAACGTCGAGGAGGACAAGCGCCTCGGCCATCGCATGCGCTCGGGCCACGTCTACTGGGAGGACGACGTCTATGCCGACCCGCGCGTGCTGCTGCACCTGCCGAAGGGCTTCGACGCGCGCAAGCCGGGCGTGATGGTCGTGTTCTTCCACGGCCACGGCGCGACGCTCGAACGCGACGTGCTCGCCCGCCAGCAGGTGGCGGCGCAGATCTCCTCCAGCGGCGCCAATGCCGTGCTCGTCGCCCCGCAACTCGCCGTCGACGCGGCCGACTCGAGCCCCGGCAAACTCTGGGAGCCGGGAGGCTTCGGCCGTTTCGTCGGCGAGGCGGCCCAGAAGCTCGCGACCCTGCACGGCGACAAGCAGACAGTCCGCGTGTTCGCGGGGATGCCGATCGTCATCGTCGGCTACAGCGGCGGCTATCTGCCGGCGGCGTGGTCCGTTCACATGGGCGGACTGACGAACCGCGTCCGCGGCATCGTCCTGCTCGACGGCCTCTACGGCGACCTCGACAAGTTCGTCCGTTGGATGACGGCCGACCGCAGCGCCTTTTTCGTCAGCGCCTATACCTCGTCGACCGAGCGCCAGCACCACGAACTGGAACGCATGCTCGCCGAGCACGAGTTGGCGCCCGATAGGAAACTCGGTCGCCGCGTCGAACCGGGCCACATCGTGTTTCTCGCCGCGCACTCGGTCGACCACCGCGACTTCGTCACCGAAGCCTGGACCAAGCGCCCCGTCGAGGACATCCTCCGCAGGCTGAAGCTGGACGGAAGGTGAGGCGCGACGATCGCGCGCGACCTCCGACTGCCATCCTGCCGGCGAGCAGCGCCTCAACCTCCCACTCTCATCCTCGCCCCTATGGCGAGGATACAGCGCGCCGCGAGCCGTGCCGGTCGAGATCGGTCCCCGCGGCTGCTGCAGCCACCTCACCCAGAGCGTCGATCCCGGCCGAACCCTGGATCCTCGGGACAAGCCCGAGGATGACAGCGTTTTGGTTGGATCAGGAGAGACAAGGAGAGGACGACCGCACGCGCGACGATGCGTGCGCCCTTGCCGCGACTCGCGTGACGCGCGAGCGTCGTCGCCGGCCCGGACAGGAGCGGCATCCGGCGCTGCCGACGAGGCCGTCCGCGTCACGCTCATCCCCAGCGAACGGACCGCCCCCGATGGAACTCGTCGTCGGCATGTACCTGGCCGCACAGGTCCTTTTCACCGTTCTATTCATCGTCCTGATGCGCGGCGCCGCCCGCAAGCGCCGCCTCGGCTTCGCGATCGTCTTCGGCGCGATGGCGCTGAGTATTCCGGTTCTGTACCCGCTCTCGGCGATGCTCGCCGGCGAATTGTCAGCGCCCGCCGGACTTGCCATTATGGCCGCGATGGTCGGGTTCGTGGGGTGGTTGGCACCGTAACACGACCGACGCAACACCTGCTCTCCCAACAGGAGTTGTCAACCGAAGAGCCTTTTTTGTAGAGCGTGGAAATAGAAACGAATTTTAAATGAGACCGAAATGGACGAAGACATCAAGCTTCCAGGCTCTTCCTTTGAAGAATTAGAAAAAATTATCCAGGGCTATGCTCACATTGACAGGGAAGCTTCGCTGGATGAAGTTGCCCGCCAAGTAGCAGTGCACCCCACCGTGGTAAGTCGCAATAACCAATTCCTAGTGTCAATAGGAGTAATTACGGGAGGCCAAAAAAAGGCCATTACACCGATCGGAAAACGACTCGGCAGAGCGATGAGTTTCGGAATAGAAAAAGAAGTGCAGGCAACGCTCCGAGATATCGTGAGCGAGAATGAGTTTATGAAAAATTTGATTGGCGCGGTGCGCATTCGCAAAGGAATGGACGAGAGCGCTTTGAAAGCCCACGTTGCATACTCGGCGGGAGCCTCGAAAAGCCCAGGAGCCGCCACCGGCGCATCAACGATCATTGAAATGTTGAAACGATCTGGCGCAATCGAAGAAATCGACGGCAAGCTAATTGCTTCGAGCACGCCAGCGAGCGACATACATTCCTCCGGAGGCCAACATTCAGAATCAAGCCACCAGACGCCCAGCATGGCTGGCCGCAGCCCTATTTCACATGTTAGCCCAGCCCCCCCGCGAGCACGTCAGGGATCAGCATCGCGATCAACATTGAAGTGCGATGCACTTTCGACGAACTAGATAACCTTGGAGAAAAATTACGCAAGCTAATAGACGACATGGAGAGAGCAAGACCGAGAAGCGCCGAAGCACATAGCGAAGATCCGAGCTAGCGAGAACACCCATGGCTCGGGTTTTTTCGAGCGCCACAGCCGAGCAGGCATTACTGGCCGTTGAAGCCGTTGTCGCTTTTGCGAAGCCGATAGAGGCCAAAACTGCATCCGACTTTGCCGATCTCACGGAGTCGCAAGCCACCAAAGCACTGAATCTCAGCGTCGATCTTGGGCTGTTGACACAGGCCGGAAATGCTTACGCCGTCAAGAGCCCATTATGCAGAATGCTCAGGACACCGCACGAAAAAGAGCGAGCTGCAATTTTACGAATAGCACTCGAGGCGTATGAGCCATTTTGTGTTTTTCGAGAAGAGTTAGAAGCTTCCGGAGATGCGGGAACGGCAGCCCACCGCACCAAGCACATACTAGAATTAGATGCGCATCGCGAGGAAATAAAAGACACCCTCCTGAGTCTTGCAACATTTAGCGGCGCACTGCATGTCACGCATGGCGGCAAATACTCACGAGATTCGACGGCCATATCTCAGTTGATTGGTGATCTTAAGCTAGGCTGTGAAGATTTTGCCGCCAGTATACAATATGTGCGCAGCGCGCTTGGCACGGCGCAAGCCAGCAGGGTTTCGCACGAAGATGTGATATTGCCCATAGCTGCTGCGCTTCGCCACGCTCTAGCCCAGTCCCCGAGAGAAGCGGTCTTGCATTCGGGCAATGCAATGGATACCTTCCTGGAACACTACGCACACGAACAAAAAATAAGCCTGCAAGGCAAACATGGAATAAACGCGAAAATTGACGAACTCTAAAAGAACAACCGGCTACCCAAGAAGCTCGCCAACATTGGGAAATACCTGGGTCATATCCGCAATGGCGCGGATCACGGCGTCGATCAGGATGTCGGCGCAGCGTGGGATGTTAGCGAATCAACAGGCATGAACTATGTTTGCGTCGCGATAAGTTTTGTGAGGTCTGTTATCCGCTTTAGCGAAAACCATCATGAATTATAGACGGCAGTTGGCATAGGTCTGAGGCGTGCTGCTAGTAGCCAGGGGAGCCTGTACACGTTAGTGGGTCCCCAACTTCAGCATAGGCGGTCCAAGCCACCCCACCCCTTCGTACGTCCCACTCCTGCGCGGCATGCTGGCGATGTTCGCGGAGGCGTTCGAGGATCGGGATAGCTATCTCGGCAATCCGCCGTCCGACACCGACCGCGCGGAGTTCCTAACCACGCCGCGCGTCATCGCACTGGCGGCAATGGACGGTGATCAGTTCGTCGGCGGGCTCGTCGCCTATCAGCTCGACGAGCGCGAACAGGTCCGCAGCGAGATCTGAACCTACGACCACACCGTCGACGCGGCCGACTCGAGCCCCGGCAAACTCCGGAAGCCCGGCGGCCACGGCTGTTTCGTCAGCGAGGCGGCCCAGAAGCTCGCCGCCCTACACCGCGTCGAGCAAACCGTCCGCGTCTTCGCAGCGAGCCGATCGTCATCCCCGGCTACAGCGGCGGCGATCTGCCCGCTGCGCGATCCGTGCACATGGGCGGGCTGACCAACCGCGTCCGCGGCATCGTCCTGCTCGCCGGCAAGGCGCGATTGTCGTGCGCGCTCGCCTCGTCCCTCTCTCCCGGCCTGCTTGCGCGTAGGAAGCCTCTGCTCGGGCAGAATTGCACCAAAACCAGCAAGCCCTCGTGGCGCGCCGCTCAGCCAGAAGCTGCATGCAGCCAGCTTGCACCCTTGGGTCTCTGGCGCTGCCTCCATTTCCCACTACTTAGCTAGAATTTGGAGTTGTCCTCTGCGACCTGCCCGTCCGCGTGTCACACCAAATTCAGAAAGGAATTCATTGTGCCTTCTCCTACCCGCATCAACGGAATCTGGACTTTGAATGGGGTGCAATTGCTTGGATCCACCGTCACCGGAACGACAAACGGTGATCTCATCCAGCTTTCCGATTGGTTCGGCACGCCGGCTTTAAGCGCAGGAACGATGTATTCGGATGGCGGCGCCGGAAATGATACCATTCACGGAACCTCCTTTTACGACATTATGCGTGGCGGCGCGGGGAACGATACGCTTTACGATGGCGGCGGCACCAGCGGAAACGCCATCTATGGCAATTCAGGGAACGACCGTATCATCGCGAGTTCCGGCGGCACCAACTCGCTCTACGGTGATGACGGCACCGAAGCCGTCACAGGCGGCAATGACGACATCCGCGGCGGGACTGCGCTCGACTTCATTTATGGCGAAGGCGGCAACGATACCCTCGATGGATCCTTGGGCAACGACTTCCTCTATGGCGGCGCCGGCAACGACATACTGATCGGCGGGCGTGGCCGCGATATTCTGGAGGGGGGCGACGGCAACGACATCTTCAGACTGAATGGAGACGGCTGGACAACAAGCTATGACCAGCCAGCGGGCGCGACGACCTTTTACGCCAACACAGCATCCAATACCACGGGCGACACTTATCGCGGTGGCAGCGGCGTCGATCGACTGCAAGCCAACGAAAACAATCTGACACTCGTTCTTGATGACAGGACATCCCTCAGTCGGGATTCGATCGAATGGCTCGATGGCGGCCTCTTTGCCAATTTCCGCGTCGCTGTCATTGGAGCCGGACCACACGACTTCACGCGTGTCGGCCTGAATAACGTCACGCTCGATTTCAGGGAAGGTGACGATACGATCACCGGATCTTCGGCCGACACCCTAATTGGCGCCTCCGGTAACGATCGTATCGATGGCAGCTTCGGTACCGATACCGTCAGGTTCGCAGGCACAACCAGCGGCTATGCGATTTCTTATCTCGGAAATGGCCAATTCCGCGTGCTCGACACTTTGTCGACGGATGGAAACACAGGCAGTGACATCCTCGTCAATGTCGAGCGATTCGAATTTTCCAACCGCACTTTCGACCTCACCCCGGTCAACTGGCAAGACACGGATCCGACCGGAGGCAGTATCGTCGGGGGAATTGCCGGACTTGTCTCGGAAAGAGCCGTCAACGGCTCGTCCACCGGTATCGACGTCAGTGTGCAGGCCAGCAACGATTTTCTGTTGCTCGCGCCCGGTGCCGCCAGCATCACTTACGCGCTCCAGAACAGCGCAGGCGGACGGTTCGCCATCGATCCGGTGACCGGCGTCGTCACTGTCGCCAACGCGGCTCTACTGGACTACGAGACGAGCACGGTCCTGAGCGGCGGGACGGACCGCGGCTATACGATCACCGTGCAGTCTTCGATGGCGGGCATTAGCGCGCTCCGCGACTTCTCGATTGTCGTCGTCGATGCAAACGATCCGCCGGAGAACGTCATCGATGCGGACACCGTCACCGATGATTATGTCGACGAGGGCGCCGCCACCGGCACCTATGCCGGCATCCAGGTGCAGGCAACCGATCCCAATGGCGATGCCCTCACCTATAGCCTTGCCGATAACGCCGGTGGCCGTTTCAGTATCGATGCAGCGAACGGCAAACTCTATGTCGCGAACGGTGGGCTGCTCGATTACGAAGTGGCTTACGCGCAAAGCGTGACCGTGCGCGTGACCGACAGCCGTGGCGCGACGACGGACCAAGCCTTCACGATCTATCTGAACGACATCGCGTCCGAGATCTGGAGCGGGACAGCCGCTTCCGACGTGTTCACGCTCGACCGCCGCGGCGACTGGACGCTCAATGGATTGTCCGGAGACGACGTGCTGAGCGGTCATGACGGCGCGAACGTCACGTTCGTCGGTGGCTCCGGTAACGACACGCTGGCAGGTCGGGCCGGTAGCGATATCTTCATGTACTCTGGAGCCGCCGAAGGTCTCGATGCCGTCGACGGCGGCGATGGCTACGATATCGTTCAAGCGACCGCGAACAACACGACGATCGGCCTGACATCGCTCGTCAATGTCGAAGAAATCTCGAGCGGCGGCTTCTCCAATATCGCGCTCCAGTTCGGGGCTCGTAGCGATGTCTTCAATTCCGATCTGATCGCGTTGAACGGAATAGCCGCGATCCGCGCCGGGGCCGGCGACGACACCATCATCGGGAGTGGCGGCAACGAAAGCATTCTTGGAGAGGATGGAAACGACAGCATTCGCGGCGGCGCTGGCGCAGACACTCTCAATGGCGGGGCTGGCATCGATACTGTGTCATTCGATGCGAACTGGACCGGTACCACCGTCAATTTGGCGACGAACGCTGTCGCTGGCGGCGATGCCGATGGCGACACGATCGTCAGCTTCGAGAACGTCACGGGGTCGGATCACGGGGACGTCATCACGGGCTCGGCTGCTGCCAACGTCATCACCGGCGGCGCTGGCGACGATACGTTGAACGGAGGGGACGGGAACGACACCTTCCTCGTCGGTCTCGATGCGGGCTTCGATTCATTGTTCGGGGGCAACGGCACCGATCGGGTACTTTTCCTCGTCGACAACGCCGCTCTCGGATTGTCCGCACTCGCGGCCGTCGAAAACTTCGACGCGACCGGCGTCGTCAATGCCACCATCGTCGGCAGCGAAATCGGCAATGCGTTGAGCTTCTCGCTTTCGACCCTGACCAATATTGCCGGGGTCTTCGGCATGGATGGCAACGATACCATCACAGGTTCGGCAGCGAGCGACACCATCATAGGCGGTTCTGGCGACGACGTCCTGAACGGCGGCAACGGCGACGACGTCTTCCGCTATCTCGGTGGAGAGGACGGGTTTGATGTCATCAATGGCGGAGCAGGGAGGGATTCCCTGGAAGCCACAGGCTTCGGCGTCAGCATCACAATCGCGTCGCTCACTGCGATAGAAGCGATCAGCGGCAAGGGTGACACGATCATCCAAGGCAGCGCGGCCGGTAACTCCCTCAATTTCTCGACCGTCGCGCTGTCCGGGATCGCGGCAATCGATGGCGGGGATGGGAATGACAATCTTATCGGTTCCAATGGCGATGATAACATCAGCGGTGGGAACGGAGGGGATCGGCTGACCGGCGGTACAGGGCTGGACCAGTTGCGCGGCGATGCCGGGCAAGACGTCTTCGACTTCAACGGCTCCGAAGAAAGCGCCTTGGGTCAACGCTCGGACATCATCCTCGACTTCGTGCGGTGGGAAGACAGGATCGACGTCACGACAATCGATGCCAATCTGCTCGTCGCGGGAGACCAGAACTTCACCTTCATCGGAACTGGTCCTTTCTCGAAGTCCGCCGGACAGTTGCGCTACGATGCTCCGCTGGCAGACGGGTATACACGCATCTACGGCGACGTGGATGGCGACGGAGTCGCGAACTTCGAAATACGTCTCCAGGGAACATACGCTTTGGCCGCTACAGACTTCATCTTGTAGAGGCGACGTTTTCGCGCGTTGGCGCCGAGAGACTGCCTGACCGAGCGGCCGTTGGCCTTTCGTACATGCGGTCACATGATGTCAGCGCGTGACCTCATGAATGCCTGGATGCGGGGCTAGTCTCACTTGATGATGCCCCCTTCCCACCCCATCCACCCAATCACCCCCTCGGACGTCCCGCTCATGCGCGGCATGCTCGCCATGTTTGCCGACGCGTTCGAGGATCGGGAGAGCTATCTCGGCAATCCACCGTCCGACGCCTACCTCGCGGAGTTCCTCGCCAAGCCGCACGTCATCGCGCTCGCGGCGACGGACGGCGATCAGGTCGTGGGCGGGCTCGTCGCCTACCAGCTCGACAAGTTCGAGCAGGACCGACGCGAGATCTATATCTACGACCTCGCCGTCGAAGCGGCGCACCGCCGGCAGGGCATCGCCACCGCACTGATCGAAGCGCTGCGCATCGAGGCCGCCCGGCGCGACGCCTGGGTCATCTTCGTGCAGGCCGATCTCGTCGATGCGCCAGCGATCGCGCTCTACGACAAGCTCGGCACGAAGGAGACCGCCCACCACTTCGACATCGCGCCGGCCGCGAAGAACCGCGGCGGCGGCGCCTGACTGTCGGCTCGGCCGGATTAGAACTTGTAGCCGTAGCGGACGCCCAGCCGGTCCAGGCCTTCGTTGCTGTCGGCAAGCCCCGCGTTCGATGTGTGCTCGAAATAGACCGACAGGCTGTTGTGGCGGTCGAAGCGGAGGCCGAGTTCGAACGGAATGTGGAACAGGGCCCGCGAGCCGAGCGCCTTCATGTCCGTCTTCACCGGGTCGACCTCTCCGTCGTGCACGGCAATCCCGACACCCGTGCCGAAGAAGAAGCCAGCCGGCAACTTCACTTGCCAGCGGGCGTCGAGGTAGACGTGGCTGGTGCCGCCGCCCGTGTTGATCGACGCGCCGATAGCCGGCTGGATGACGCCGAACAGGAACGGCAGCCGCGGCGACAGGATGGCCTCGACGTTGATGTCGACGGCGTCCGTTTCGAGGCTGAAGCCGCTCCACAGATCCGGCACGTCGTGGGCGAGCACGCCGCCCTTGATCTCGGAAATGAATTGCGCCGAGGCAGGCGTCACCGCGGCGAAGGTCGTCGCGGCGGCGAGCGTCAGGGCGGCAAAGGCGGTGGCGCGCATGGGCGGCACTCCGGTGTCGAGTCGCGACAGTGATCGATAACGGTGTTCAACCGCAATGCGGAAACCCTGTGACCGAGCGGGTTGCAGCAGCGAGCGTGGCGGAACCGCACCGCCGAGCGAGGCCGGACGCGGCGCCACGGGAGCGGAGGGGAAATCAGCCGATCAGCCGCCGCGGTTGCCCGCCATCAGCCGGCGGCTGACGACGACGCGCATGATCTCGTTGGTACCTTCCAGGATCTGGTGGACGCGAAGGTCGCGCACGAGCTTCTCGATGCCGTAGTCCTTGAGATAGCCGTAGCCGCCGTGGATCTGCAGCGCCTCGTTGCAAATTCCGAAGCCGAGGTCAGTGGCATAGCGCTTCGCCATCGCCGAATACATCGTCGCCTGCGGATCGGCGCGGTCGAGGGCGTCGGCCGCGCGGTAGATCATCAGCCGCGCCGCTTCGAGGTCCATCGCCATGTCGGCGACCTTGAACTGGATGGCCTGGAAGTCGCCGATGGCGCGCCCGAAGGCTTTGCGCTCGGCCGCGTAGCCGCGCGCCTTGTCGAGGGCCGACCAGGCGCCGCCGAGCGAGCAGGCGCCGATGTTGATGCGCCCGCCGTCGAGCCCGCTCATCGCGAACCTGAAGCCATGCCCCTCCGCGCCGACCCGCTGCGACGCCGGAATGCGCACGTTCTCGAAGATGACTTGACGCGTTGGCTGCGCGTTCCAGCCCATCTTTTTTTCATTCGCGCCGAACGACAGGCCGGGCGTGTCCTTGAAGACGACGAACGCCGAGACGCCAGCCGCACCCTCGCCGCCGGTGCGCGCGAACACGAAGTAGAAGTCGGTGGCGCCGGCGCCCGAGATGAACTGCTTGCTTCCGTTGAGGACGTAATGGTCGCCGTCGCGGTCGGCGCGGGTGGCGAGCGCGGCGGCATCCGAGCCGGCGCCGGGCTCCGTCAGACAGTAGCTCGCGAGCCAGTCCATCGAAGCGAGTTTCGGCATCCATTGTGCGATCTGCTCCGCCGAGCCGTACTTGCCGAGCATCCACGCGACCATGTTGTGGATCGAGATGTAGGAGGCGATCGCCGGGCAACCATAGGAGAGCGCCTCGAAGATCAGCGCGCCGTCGAGACGGGAGAGGCCCGAGCCCCCCTTGTCGGCATCGACGTAGATCGTCGCCATGCCGAGCGCGGCGGTCTCGCGGATGACGTCGACCGGGAAGTGGCCCTTCTCGTCCCATTCGAGCGCGTGCGGGGCGAGGCGCTCGCGGGCGAAGGCGAGCGCGGTTTCCTGGATGGCCTGCTGTTCTTCCGTGAGGGCGAAATGCATGGGTCAGGGTGTCCAGTCGGTGAGGAGGGTGGCCCGGTCGCCAATCCCGGCGGCTTTGAGCTTGGCGACGAGCTTCTCATCCATCGTGATCAAGCGCGCGTCGAGTTGCACGGCCGTCGTCACGAAAGCGCAGTCGTAGACGGGATGGTCGATCCGCAGCGCAAGAGCCAACGCATCCGACCGGATGGTCTCGAACGGGACGAGGTCGCTGAAGAACCTCGGAAGCCGTTCGATCGCGTCGATCGCCATCTCCGCCGGCAGACGCCCGAGGCGAACATTTTTCCAGATGCCGTTCGCAACTTCCAACACGACGCTGTCTGGAGCGTAGAGGACGCGGTGTGTCTGCAGCAGAAGCTGAGCTCTGTCGGCATCGCTTTCGCGCACGAACCACTTCAAGGCCACACACGCATCGACGACGAGACCACTCATCAGGTCGCGCCTTCGCGAATGTCATCCTTGTCGAGCGGCGGATAGGGGCCACCGGGGGCGGCATCGAGGAAGCGCTTCGAGATCGCCAGCCGCTCGGCGGCGGTGAAGGGCGCCGCGGCCTCGATGATCGACCGCAGCTCCTGTTCGAGCGAATGCCCCTTCAATTCGGCCTTGATCTTCAACGACTTAATGACTTCGTCGTCGATATTGCGCACGAGTACCTGAGCCATCGCCGCCTCCTATGCTATCGAAATTGATAGCACGGGAGGCGTTGGCCGTCCACGCGGCACCCGATCGGCGTTACTTCATGGTCGGGATGACGAACTCCGCGCCTTCCTTGACGCCCGACGGCCAGCGCGACGTGACCGTTTTCGTCTTCGTGTAGAAGCGGACGCTGTCGGGACCGTGCTGGTTGAGGTCGCCGAAACCGGAGCGCTTCCAGCCGCCGAAGGTGTAGTAGGCGAGGGGCACCGGGATCGGCACGTTGATCCCGACCATGCCGACGTTGACCTTGGCCGCGAAGTCGCGAGCCGCATCGCCGTCGCGCGTGAAGATGGCAACGCCGTTGCCGTATTCATGATCGTTCGGCAGGCGCAGCGCCTCGGCGTAGTCCTTGGCGCGGACGATCGACAGCACGGGGCCGAAGATCTCCTCCTTGTAGATCCGCATGTCGGGCGTCACCTCGTCGAACAGGCAGCCGCCCATGTAGAAGCCATTCTCGTAGCCCTGCATGCGGAAGCTCCGGCCGTCGACCTTGAGCTTGGCGCCCTCTTTGACACCGAGATCGACGTAGGCCTTCACCTTGTCGAGATGGGCCTTGGTGACGAGCGGGCCGAAGTCGGCGTCCGGCGAGGTCGACGGGCCGATCTTCAGGCTCTCGACGCGCGGGATGAGCTTCTGGACGAGGGCATCCGCCGTCGCCTTGCCGACGGGGACCGCGACCGAGACGGCCATGCAGCGCTCGCCGGCCGAGCCGTAGCCGGCGCCGATCAGCGCATCGACGGCCTGATCCATGTCGGCATCCGGCATGATGATCATGTGGTTCTTGGCGCCGCCGAAGCACTGAACGCGCTTACCCGCCGCGCAGCCGCGCGTGTAGACGTACTCCGCGATCGGCGTCGAGCCGACGAAGCCGACCGCCTGAATGTCCCGGTCGTCGAGGATGGCGTCGACCGCTTCCTTGTCGCCGTTGACGACGTTGAGGATGCCAGCCGGCAGCCCCGCCTCCATGAACAGTTCGGCGAGCATCAGCGGCACGGACGGATCGCGCTCGGACGGCTTCAGGATGAAGGCATTGCCGCAGGCGATGGCCGGCGCGCACTTCCACAGTGGGATCATGGCCGGGAAGTTGAAGGGCGTGATGCCGGCGACGACGCCGAGCGGCTGGCGCATCGAGTAGATGTCGATGTTCGGGCCCGCCCCCTCGGTGAATTCGCCCTTCATGAGGTGCGGAATGCCGATCGCGAACTCGACCACCTCGAGGCCGCGCTGCAGGTCGCCGCGCGCGTCCGCGATGGTCTTGCCGTGCTCGCGGGCGAGCGCATCGGAGAGCTTCTCGTAGTCGCGATTGGCGAGTTCCAGGAACTTCATCAGCACGCGGGCGCGCCGCTGCGGATTGGTCGCCGCCCAGGCAGGCTGCGCCGCCTTCGCGTTCTCGACCGCGGCCCGCACTTCGGCCGCCGAGGCGAGCGGGACCCGCGCGGCAACCTCACCGGTCATCGGCCAAAAAACGTCGGCGAAGCGGCCGGACTTGCCCTTCACGTGCTGCCCGCCGATGAAGTGGGTTAACTCCTTAGCCATGACGATGTCCTCTCGTTCGGGCGTCTTTTGTTCGAAGGCACGCATGTAGCGGCTTTGCAGCCGGCGCAAGCTATGCGAATTGAAGCGCGTCGTTCTGCGTCTTTAGCACGGCTTCCGCAACCCCGCGGGCCGGGCTAGACCTTTCGACCGGCTGAACCACGCCCATCAGAGGCAGGACGGCCGTTGGACACTTCGCCCGCGCGGGGTGTTGGAGGATATGCGTCGCGGCCTTGAATGCCGCACCAGGGAGGTTGCATGGACGTGACCGGTTCGCCGTCACGCGCTTCCGGGCATCGGCTCGACACGATGCCGAAGTTGCTGCTCCAGAATATCGAACGCTTCGCCGACCGGCCGGCATTCCGGCAGAAAGAGTTCGGGATCTGGCAGACCTGGACCTGGGCCGAAACGGCCGACGAGGTCCGCGCGCTCGCCCTCGGCCTCGCCGAACTCGGGCTGAAGCGCGGTGAGACGGTCGCCATCATCGGCAACAATCGTCCGCGCCTCTATTGGACGTTCACGGCAGTGCAGAGCCTCGGCGCGATCCCCGTGCCGGTCTACCAGGACTCCGTCGCCGACGAGATGTCCTACGTGCTGGCCCACGCCGAAGTCGCCTTCGCCGTCGTCGAGGACCAGGAGCAGGTCGACAAGGTGCTGTCGATCTCCGACCGTCTGCCGACCCTGCGCACAATCGTCTACGAGGAGGAACGCGGCCTCCAGAAGTACGACCACACCCAACTGAAATCGATTGCCGACGTGCAGACCCTCGGCCGCGAGTCCCGCTCCAAGGACGCCGGCCGCGAAGCGTGGTGGCGCGGCGAAATCGAGAAGGGCACCGGCGCCGACGTCAGCGTGATGCTCTACACGTCCGGCACGACCGGCCGTCCGAAAGGCGTGCTGCTCAGCTACGACAACCTGCTGGTCACGGCAGAGAACGCCAACCGCTTCGACAATCTGACGGCGGACGACCAAATCATCGCCTATCTGCCGATGGCCTGGGTCGGCGACCACATCTTCTCATATAGCCAGGCCTTCGCTGGCGGCATGTGCGTCGCCTGTCCGGAGGCGCCCGAGACCGTTACCGACGACCGCCGAGAAATTGGCCCGACGTATTTCTTCGCTCCCCCGCGCGTGTTCGAAAACCTGCTGACGCAGATGATGGTGCGGATGCAGGACGCCGGGCCGACGAAGCGCGCGCTCTTTAACTTCTTCATGGGCATCGCGCGCAAGGCCGGCGAGAAGATCCTCAACGGCGAAAGCGTCAACCCGTTCTACCGGATGCTTTACGCGATCGGCGATGTGCTCGTGTATGCGCCGCTGCGCAACCGTCTCGGCATGACGAGAACGCGCGTCGCCTACACAGCCGGTGAGGCGATCGGCCCCGAGATCTTTAGCTTCTATCGCTCGCTCGGCATCAACCTGAAGCAGCTCTACGGACAGACCGAAGCCAGCGTCTACATCACCATGCAGCCCGACGGGGAGATCTACCCCGATACGGTCGGCAAGCCGGCGCCGGGCGTCGACATCAAGATCGCCGAAAGCGGCGAGGTGCTGTTCAAATCGCCGGGCGTATTCCTCCGCTATCACAAGAACGAGGAATCGACGGCGGCGACGAAAACGGATGACGGCTGGGTGCACACCGGTGATGCCGGTTTCTTCGACCAGCGCGGCCACCTCGTCATCATCGACCGCGCCAAGGACGTCGGCCGTCTCGCCAACGGCGCCCTGTTCGCGCCGAAGTACCTCGAGAACCGCATCAAGTTCTTCCCCGAGGTGAAGGAGGCGGTCGCCTTCGGCGATGGCCGCGACTACGTGACGATGTTCATCAACATCGACCTCGTGTCGGTCGGCAACTGGGCGGAACGCAACAACGTCATCTACGCGAGCTACCAGGAACTCGCCGCCCATCCCGACGTCTACAAGATGATCGAGAAGCGGGTGGACGAGCTCAACAAGGCGCTCTCGACCGAGCCGCGGATGGCGGCGTCGCAGATCCACCGCTTCCTTATTCTGCATAAAGAACTCGATGCCGACGACGGCGAGTTGACCCGCACGCAGAAAGTTCGCCGCTCCTTTATCGCCGATCGCTACGCGCCGCTCATCGCCGCGCTCTACGACGGCTCCGAGCACTGCCACATCGTCACCGAAGTGACCTTCGAGGACGGCCGCAAGGGCCGCATCGAGGGCGACGTGAAGATCGTCGAAATGAAAACCTACCCGATGCCCGAGCGCGCCCAGATCAAGGAGGCCGCCGAATGAATGGCGACACGATGACGGCCGCCCGCGAGCGCGCCGAAAACTCGGCGGCACCGTCCCCCGTCGGCGGACGCGGCGGCGAGGTGGTCCTCGAAGTGAAGAACGTCTCGCTTTCCTTCGGCGGCGTGAAGGCGATCCGCGGAGTCTCTTTCGACATCCGCAAGGGCGAGATCCGCGCGATCATCGGTCCGAACGGGGCCGGCAAGACCTCGATGCTGAACGTCATCAACGGCTTCTATCATCCGCAGGAAGGCACGATCACCTACAAGGGCGCAACGCGCCGGCGCATGCGTCCCTACGTGGCCGCGAGCCAAGGCATCGCCCGCACCTTCCAGAACGTCGCCCTGTTCAAGGGCATGACCACCCTCGACAACATCATGGCCGGCCGCACCCTGAAGATGAAGCGCGGCTTCTTCTGGCAGATGTTCCGCTACGGCCCGGCGATGACCGAGGAGGTCGAGCACCGCAAGAAGGTCGAGGAGATCATCGACTTCCTGGAGATCCAGGCAATCCGCAAGATCCCCGTCGGAAAGCTGCCTTATGGCCTTCAGAAGCGCGTCGAACTCGGCCGCGCGCTCGCCATGGAGCCCGAACTCCTGCTGCTCGACGAGCCGATGGCCGGCATGAACCTCGAGGAGAAGGAGGACATGAGCCGCTTCATCCTCGACGTGAACGATCAGCTCGGCACGACGATCGCGCTGATCGAGCATGACATGGGCGTGGTGATGGATCTCTCCGATCGCGTCGTCGTGCTCGACTACGGACAAAAGATCGCCGACGGCACGCCGGACGACGTGCAGAAGAACCAGAACGTGATCGACGCGTACCTGGGCGTGGCGCACTAGGGCGGGAACGGAACCGACATGGACCTCCTGATACAGACGATCTGGGAAGGCCTGGTGGCGGGCGTGCTCTACGCCCTGATCGCCCTCGGCTTCGTGCTGATCTTCAAGGCCTCGGGCGTCTTCAATTTCGCCCAGGGCATCATGGTGGTGTTCGCGGCGCTGACGCTCGTCGGCACCTACGAGAAGCTTGCGGCACAGGGCTTCACGGGACCGGCGGCTGCCTTCACCGCAATGGCCGTCGCCATCCTCGTGATGTACGTGCTCGCGATGGTCGTCGAACGCTTCGTGTTGAGACCGCTGGTCAACCAGCCGGACATCATCCTGTTCATGGCGACGTTCGGGCTGACGTACCTGCTGATCGGTGCGGGTGAAGTGATCTTCGGCGGCGAACCGAAGGTGATGATCACCAAGGAGCTGTTCCTGCCGACGGGTTCGACGGACCTGCGCATCCCCGGTGCCGGACCCAACGGCCGCGACGGCCTCGTGCTGCTGCAGCACATCGACATCGCCGCCGCCATCATCGCCTCGGTGATGATCGCGGCGCTCGCTTTCTTTTTCCAGTACACCCGCATCGGCCGGGCGCTGCGCGCCGTCGCCGACAGCCACAAGGCAGCCCTCTCCGTCGGCATCTCGTTGAACCAGATCTGGGTCATCGTCTGGTTCACCGCCGGCATCGTGGCGCTCATCACCGGCATCATGTGGGGCGCCCGCTCGGACGTGTCGTTCGGCCTGCAGACGATCGCGCTGAAGGCGCTGCCGGTGCTGATCCTCGGCGGGTTCACCTCGGTGCCGGGCGCCATCATTGGCGGCCTCATCATCGGCATCGGCGAAAAGCTCGGCGAACTCTACCTTGCGCCGATGCTGCTCGGCTCGACGCTCGGCCGCGGCGTCGAGAGCTGGCTCGCCTACTTCATTGCACTCGCCTTCCTGCTGTTCAGGCCGCAGGGCCTGTTCGGCGAGAAGATCATCGAACGGATCTGAGGGAGGCGACGCCGTGCTCTACCGCGAATCCGGCCAGTTCAAGACGAGCTACACCGCCGACATGGCGGTCTTCCCCATCCGCGAGGACAAGATCGGCATCGCGCTCATCATGCTGGGCGCCGTGATCGTGCCGTTCGTCGCGACGGACTTCTTCCTGGCCTCCGTGGCGATCCCGTTCCTGGTCTACGTGCTCGCCGCCATCGGGCTGAACATCCTGACCGGCTACACCGGTCTCATCTCGCTCGGCACCGGCGCCTTCATGGGCGTCGGCGCCTACGCCTGCTACAAGCTGACGACGTATTTTCCGGGCGTGAACATCATCGTCTGGATCCTGGTGTCCGGTTTCTTCTCGGCGGCGATCGGCATCGTGTTCGGCCTGCCGTCGCTGCGGATCAAAGGTTTCTATCTGGCGGTCGCGACACTCGCCGCGCAGTTCTTCCTCGAGTGGTGCTTCGTCCGCATCTCCTGGCTCTATAACGACAACGCGTCGGGCGCGATCGAGGTGCCGCGGCGCACGCTCGCCGGCATGCCGATCACCGGCGCCAACGCTCTCCCCGAGGTCCGCTACCTGATCCTTCTCGCGCTCGTTATCCTGCTGACCTGGATCGCGTCCAACATCGTGCACGGACGAATTGGCCGCTCGTGGATGGCCATCCGCGACATGGACATCGCGGCCGAACTGATCGGCATCCGCCCGCTGAAGACCAAGCTGCTCGCGTTCGCGGTGTCTTCTTACTATGCAGGCGTTTCGGGCGCGTGCATGATGTTCCTGTGGTACGGCGGCGGCGAGGCTGCCGACCTCTTCAACATCAACCAGAGCTTCAACATCCTGTTCATGGTGATCATCGGAGGGCTCGGTTCGCTGATCGGCGCGTTCTTCGGTGCCGCCTTCATTTCGAGCCTGCCGACGGTGTTGAAGTTCGGCCTGCCCGCCATCGGCATTCCGATCGCGGGGGCCACGGCGGAACACATCACGTTCCTGCTCGTGGGCTTCCTGATCATCTTTTTCTTGATCGTCGAGCCACACGGCCTCGCCAGGCTCTGGCAGATCGCGAAACAGAAACTACGTCTCTGGCCATTCCCCTACTGAGGGATGGCCCAAACAGAATCCGGCCAACGAGCCGGGGCATGGAAAGCCGGACCGTGTGTGGGTCCGGGTAACCAAGGAGGACGACGACCAATGACGTTCCGGAAGTTGGCAGTCGGCGCCGCGCTCGCGGCCCTGATGGCCGGTGCGAGCACTGCAGCGCTCGCACAGGACCAGATCACCATCTACTCCAACAGCTACCGTACCGGCCCGTTCTCGGGCTCGGGCATCCCGGTCGCCAACGGCATCGGCGACTACATCGCCATGCTGAACGAGCGCGACGGCGGCATCGGCGGCGCCAAGATCAACTGGGTCGAGTGCGAAACCGGCTACGATACCAAGAAGTCGGTCGAGTGCTACGAACAGGGCAAGGCGCAAGGCTCCGTGCTCTATCTGCCCTGGTCGACCGGCGCGACACTCGCCGCAATCCCGCGCGCCCATGTCGACAAGATCCCGATCCTTTCGATGGCCTACGGCCTCTCGGCGGCGGCCGACGGCAAGAACTTCCCGTGGGTCTTCAATCCTCCGTTGAGCTACTGGGACGGCGCGCAGGTCTTCCTGCAGCACGCCGCGCAGAAGGAAGGCGGCGGGCTCGACAAGCTCAAGGGCAAGAAGATCGGCCTCATTCATCTCGACGCGCCGTACGGCAAGGAGCCGATTCCGATCCTCGAGAACCTCGCGAAGAAGCACGGTTTCGAACTGCTGCTCTATCCGATCCCGGCAAAGGAAATGCAGAACCAGGGCTCGGTGTGGCTGAACATCCGCCGCGACCGCCCGGACTGGATCCTGCTGCAGGGCTGGGGCGCCATGAACCCGACGGCCGTGAAGGAAGCGGCGAAGAACAACTTCCCGATGGACCGCATGGTCGGCATCTGGTGGGCCGGCGGTGACGACGACGCCCGTGCGGGTGCCGCCGAAGCCAAGGGCTACAAGTCGATCAGCTGGCACCAGGTCGGCGCCAACTTCCCCGTCATCCAGGACATCATCAAGCACGTCGTGGACAAGGGTAAGAGCCAGACCGAGAAGGGCAAGGTCGGCGAGGCGCTCTACAATCGCACCGTCTACCAGGGCATCATCCTGGCCGAGGCTATCCGCAACGCGCAGAAGCTCTCGGGCAAGAAGGTCATCACGGGCGAAGACCTTCGCCGCGGGCTTGAATCTCTGACCATCAGCGAGGCCCGCTGGGCCGAACTGGGAGCTCCGGGCTTCGCGTCGCCGCTGAAGATCACGTGCGACGACCACTCGGGCCACCACGCTGCGTTCATCATCGAGTGGGACGGTTCCAAGTGGGTGAAGGCCTCCGATCCGATCGTCCCGGACAAGGAAGTCGTCCGTCCGCTGATGCTCGAGGCCGCTCAGGACTACGTGTCGAAGAACGCCGGCTGGCCGCAGCGCACCGAGCCCTGCGACGCCCGCTCGTAACGTGACGTAAATCCGGCACGCGGGCCCAGCGCCTGCGTGCCGGACCTTCTCCTCCGAAACCGACCCGATGGCCGCCACGATGACCGCAGCCCCCTCCACCGCTCCCGAGACGGCGAAGCCGATCCTGTCGGTCAACAACATCGAAGTGATCTACGACCACGTCATCCTGGTGCTGAAGGGCGTGTCGCTGACCGTGCCGAAGGGCGGCATCGTCGCCATCCTGGGCGCCAACGGCGCCGGCAAGACCACCACCCTGAAGGCGATCTCGAACCTGCTGCATGCGGAGCGCGGCGAGGTCACCAAGGGCTCGATCGATTTCAACGGCGAGCGCGTCGACAACATGTCGCCGAACGAGCTCGTGCGTCGCGGCTGCATCCAGGTGATGGAGGGCCGCCACTGCTTCGGCCATCTCACCATCGAAGAGAACCTGCTGACGGGCGCCTTCACGCGCCGCGACGGCAACACCGCGATCCGCCAGGACCTCGAGCGGGTCTATACCTATTTCCCGCGGCTGCGCGAACGGCGCAGCGCAATGGCTGGCTACACGTCGGGCGGCGAGCAACAGATGTGCGCGATCGGCCGCGCGCTGATGTCCCGCCCCACCATGATCCTGCTCGACGAACCGTCGATGGGCCTCGCGCCGCAGATCGTCGAACAGATTTTCGATATCGTCCGCGACATCAACGCCAAGGACGGCGTTTCCTTCCTGCTCGCCGAGCAGAACACCAACATGGCTTTGAAATACGCCACCTACGGCTACATCATGGAAACCGGCCGCATCGTGATGGACGGCCCGGCCAAGGACCTCCGCGAGAACGAGGACGTGAAGGAATTCTACCTCGGCATCGCCGGCGGCGACCGCAAGAGCTTCCGTGAAGTGAAGAGCTACAAGCGCCGCAAGCGCTGGCTCGCCTGAGCAGCGCCGGTTTCCCGGCCCCCGCGACACCCCTGCCACTGGCTCGCCACGTCGGCGGGCGATAGGCGTTGCCGGACCGACGCCTGGAGCCGAAGCCGATGAGCGAACAGCCTGCCGCCGAAATCCACGTGCGCCACGAGGGGCGCGCCGGCCGCATCACTCTCGACCGCCCGAAGGCGCTGAACGCCCTCACCTACCCGCAGGTCGACCGCATCACCGAAGCGCTCGCCGCGTGGCGCAGCGACCCCGCCGTCGAACTGGTGATCTTCGATGCCACTGGCAGCAAGGCATTCTGCGCCGGCGGCGATGTTCGCGCGATGTACGACAGCCGCACGGCCGGCTCCGGCTACGCGCGCAGCTTCTGGGCCGACGAGTATCGCCTCAACGCCACCATCGCCCGCTATCCAAAACCGCTCGTCGCGCTGATGGACGGCATCGTGATGGGCGGCGGCATCGGCCTCAGCGCCCACGCGAGCCACCGCGTCGTCACCGAACGTTCCATGCTGGCGATGCCCGAGACGACAATCGGCCTCATCCCCGACGTCGGCGGCACCTGGCTGCTCGCCAAATCACCCGGCGAGACGGGCGTGTACCTCGGCCTGACGGGCGCGCGCATGAGCGCAGCCGACGCGCTATTCGCCCGCTTCGCCGACGCCATGGTGCCGTCCGAGAAACTCGCCGACCTCGTCGCCCGCCTCGTCGAACCCGGGCCGACGCCGGGCGAAGCGATCCGCGCCCTCGCCACCGACCCCGGCCCCTCGGTGCTGGCGGCCCGCCGCGCCGAGATAGACACACTCTATTCCGGCGCGACCGTCGAGGCGATCGGAGCAGCACTGGCGAAAAGCGACGGCGAAGCCGCCCGCAAGGACGCAACCGACCTTGCCACCCGCTCGCCGAAGGCCCTGAAACTGACGCTCGCCGCCATCCGCGGTGCCCGCCGCCTGCCGACGCTCGAAGCGGCCCTCACGGTCGAATACCGCCTGACCGTACGCCTGTTCGAGGACGGCGAGTTCCCGGAGGGCGTGCGCGCCCTGATCGTCGACAAGGATCGCGCGCCGAAGTGGAACCCGGCCCGCCTCGCCGACGTCGGCGACGATCTGGTGGCGGCCTACCTCGCCCCCCTGCCGAACGGGGCCGACCTCAGGATCTGAAGGGCTTGCACCGGGCGCCGCCCTGACTATGCTCCGCGCGCTCGAAATTGGGCGCACGGCGCGCCCGGGAGATTCAACATGGCTTCGGTCGAAAACGGCGCACCGCGCCGCGGTCCGCTCGCTGGCATGCGCGTGCTCGATCTGAGCCACGTGATGGCCGGCCCCGTCTGCGGTCTGATGCTGGCGGACATGGGCGCCGACGTCGTCAAGATCGAGAAGGCGGAGGGCGGAGACGACACGCGCCGCATGCTGCCGCCCGACATCAACGGCGAGCCGGCCGCCTTCATGATGATGAACCGCAACAAGCGCGGCATCGTCCTCGACCTGAAGCACCCCAACGCCAAGGCCGCTTTCCTGCGCTTGGTCAAAACGGCCGACGTGGTGATCGAGAACTACCGCATGGGGACGATGGAGAAACTCGGCCTCGGCTACGATCAGCTGAAGGCGGTCAATCCGGCGCTCATTTATTGCGAGGTCTCGGGCTACGGCCGCACGGGACCCTATGCGGCCCACGGCGGCTTCGACCTCGTTGCGCAGGGGCTGTCCGGCCTGATGTCGATCACGGGCGAAGGCCCCGGCCGCCCCCCGGTCAAGGTCGGCGCGCCGGTCACCGACATCACCGCGGGCATCCTGGCGGCCATGGGCGTCGCCGCCGCCTACGCGCATCGGTTGAAAACTGGCGAAGGTCAGAAAGTCGACACGTCGCTGCTCGAAGCCGGCATCACGCACACGTATTGGCAGTCGGCGATCGCCTTCGCGACCGGCGTGGCGCCCGGCCCGCTCGGTTCGGCCCACCCGCTGAGCGCACCCTACCAGGCCTTCGAAACCCAGGACGGCTGGCTGAACCTCGGTGCGTCGAACCAGAAGATCTGGCTGACGTTCCTCGATCTCCTCGGCGACGCGTCGCTCAAGTCCGACCCGCGCTTCGCGACCAACAAGGACCGCATGAACAATCTGGCGGCCCTCGTCGCAGCATTGGCCCCACACCTCCGCAAGCGGACGACGGCGGAATGGCTCGACCTGCTCGGCAAGCACGGCATTCCGGCGGGCCCGGTGCTGTCCGTCACCGAGATGCATCAGCACCCGCAAACGATTGCGAGGAAAATGGTCCCGGAGGTGAGACATCCGGTAGCCGGCCGCGTAAAGACGATCGGCCTGCCGGTCAAATTCTCCGCCACCCCCGGCGAAGTGACCCGGGCCGCTCCGGTGTTCGGCCAGCATACCCGCGAGGTTTTGGCCGAGGCGGGTTACACCGCGAGCGAGATCGACGCGTTGATCGAGTGCGGCGCCGCCAAGGCGTCCGACTGAACCAAGACGGTCCCGACGAGGATCCAACAAGGAGATGACGATGACGGAGCGCGTGCGCGCGGGCAACATTCAGGTTGCGAAGGTGCTGTGGACCTTCGTGAATGAGGAAGTGCTGCCGGGCACGGGCGTGAGCCCGGACAAATTCTGGACCGGCCTCGATGCCACGCTTCACGCGCTGGCCCCAAAGAACCGCGCACTTCTGGCAAAGCGCGACGCGCTGCAAGCGAAGATCGACGCCTGGCACCGCGAGCGCAAGGGCAAGGCGCTCGACATGACGGCCTACAAGGCGTTCCTGACCGAGATCGGCTATCTCGAACCCGAGGGCCCGGACTTCAAGGTCGACACCGCCAACGTCGACGACGAGATCGCACGCGTCGCCGGACCGCAGCTCGTCGTGCCGGTGATGAACGCGCGCTACGCCCTCAACGCCGCGAACGCGCGGTGGGGCTCGCTCTACGACGCCCTCTACGGCACCGACGTCATTCCGGAGACGGACGGCGCAACCAAGTCTGGCGGCTACAATCCCGCCCGCGGCGCCCTCGTTATCCGCTACGCCCGCGACCTCCTCGACAAAATCGCACCCTTGAAGCGCGGCAGCCACCGTGACGCCCAGCGCTACGTCGTCTCGCACGGCGCCCTCGTCATCACCGACAAGGACGGCAGCGAGCACGGCCTCGCCGACACGGCCCGCTTCGTCGGCTATACGGGCGAACCCGGCAACCCGACGTCGATCCTGCTGGTCAACAACGGTCTGCATGCGGAAATCCGGATCGACCGGACGAGCAACATCGGCAAGACCGACCCCGCCGGCATTTCCGACATCATGCTCGAGGCCGCACTGACGACCATCATGGACCTCGAGGACTCGATCGCGGCGGTCGATCCGGAGGATAAGGTCGCGGCCTATCGCAACTGGCTCGGCCTGATGAAGGGCACCCTCGCCGAAACCTTTGAGAAGGGCGGGAAGACGCTGACCCGCAAGCTCGTCGGCGACCGGACCTTCACGAAGCCGTTCGGCGGCACACTGACGCTGCACGGCCGCAGCGTCATGCTGATCCGCAACGTCGGCCATCTCATGATGGACGAGAGCGTGCTCGACACGGACGGCGCTCCCGCTCCGGAAGGCATCCTCGATGCCTTCGTGACCTCGGCGATCGCCATCCACGACCTGAGGACGACAGGTCCGCTGCGCAACAGCCGCACCGGCTCGGTCTACATCGTGAAGCCGAAGATGCACGGCCCTGAGGAAGTGTCGTTCGCAAACGACCTGTTCACCCGCGTGGAAGACGTGCTCGGCCTCGCCCGCAACACACTCAAGATGGGCATCATGGACGAGGAGCGCCGCACGACTGTGAACCTCAAGGCGGCTATTCGCGCCGCCAAGTCGCGCGTGTTCTTCATCAATACCGGCTTCCTCGACCGCACCGGCGACGAGATCCACACGTCGATGGAAGCGGGTCCGATGATCCGTAAGAACGAGATGCGCCAGACCAAGTGGATCAAGGCCTACGAGGACTGGAACGTCGACATCGGCCTTGCCTGCGGGCTGCCGGGCCATGCCCAGATCGGCAAGGGCATGTGGGCGATGCCGGACATGATGGCGGCGATGGTCGCCCAGAAGATCTCTCACCCGGAAGCCGGCGCCAACACGGCGTGGGTGCCGTCGCCGACCGCGGCGACGCTGCATGCCATGCACTACCACACGGTCGACGTTGCCGCCCGGCAGGCGGAACTCCGGTCGCGCACGCGCGCCCGCGTCGAAGACATCCTGTCGATCCCCGTCTCCGACCGCATCAACTGGTCGCCTGAGGACATCCAGAAGGAACTCGACAACAACGCCCAGGGCATCCTCGGCTACGTCGTGCGCTGGATAGATCAGGGCGTCGGCTGCTCGAAGGTTCCCGACATCAACAATGTCGGCCTGATGGAAGACCGGGCCACGTTACGCATCTCCGCGCAGCACATGGCCAATTGGCTCCACCACGGCATCACCACCCGCGCCCAGGTGATGGAGACGATGAAGCGGATGGCCGCCGTCGTCGATCGTCAGAACGCCGGCGACCCGCTTTATCGTCCGATGGCGCCGGATTTCGAGGCCTCGGTCGCCTTCGCCGCCGCCTGCGATCTCGTATTCGAGGGCCGCGTCCAGCCAAACGGCTACACTGAGCCGGTGCTGCACGCCCGCCGCGCGGAGGCCAAGCGCAAGTTCGGCCGCTGACGGATCTTTTTTCACGAACAAGAGGCGGCGCTTGCGCCGCCTCTTTTTGTTTTCCTCCTCAGGGAAGATATTGAAAACGCCACAAAATCCCGAGCCGCTTAACCGCCGCTTATCCAATCGAAGCGATAGTCTGTCGCAATCATAGATTGGACCCTTGATTCCATGCCCGCAAAGGTATTGGACGTCAGCGGAGTGTTTCATGCTGCGCAGAATTCGTATTTCGACGCTCTCGAAGCTGATCGGAACCGCCGTCATCGCCGGCTTCATGGCCGCATCCGGCGCTTCGTACTACATCCTCGATCGCTACGACATCACCGGGCCGGTCAACGCCCGCTTGACGCAAGGTCATCTGCTCAAGTCGGATGTCTCACCGCCGCCGCTCTACATCGGCGAGGCCTTCCTCGAAGCGACTTTGATCGTCCGTGAGCCGTGGAGTTTCGAGCCCCGCAAGACAAGGCTGACGGAGCTCTCCAAGGAATATGAGACGCAGCGCGCATACTGGCTGAAGGCCGACATCGAACCAGGCATCCGCAACGAAATCGAAACCGGCAGCCACCACCCCGCCCAGTTCTTCTGGGACACGATGTGGAAACGCTTCATGCCGGCGGTCGAAAAAGGCGACACCGACGCCGCCAATGAAGCCTATCTCTCGCTCGCCGACGCCTTCGCCAACCAGCGCGCCAAGATCGAAGATCTGGTGAAGGCCGTCGACAAGATGAACATCCGGATCCAGGCAGAGGCCGTCGCGGAGGAAGAGCTTGCGGTGATGGCGGTTGCCATCAAGGTCGCGGCCATCCTGCTGTTCGTGATCGGAGCGGTCGCGGGCGTCATCTTCTGGATCGCCCGGCCGATCGACCGCCTGCGCGTCGCCATGCAGAAGGTGGCCTCCGGCGATCGCACCGCCGAAATCCCCTACACCGGCCGCCACGACGAAATCGGCGCCATGAGCAAGACCCTCGCAGTCTTCCGAGACGATCTCGCAGAAGCTGAGCGTCTCCGCGAAGCGACCCTTGCCGCTGAGGCCCGTCAGGCGGCGCAGCGCAAGGAGCAGATGGAGCGCCTCGCGGCCTCGTTCGAGCAGGCCGTCGGGTCGATCGTTTCCGTGGTCGCGACCGCCGCGAGCGAACTCGGTCAGACGGCGGAACAGTTGACGGGCAGCGCCAAGGCGACGAGCGAGCGCTCGGCCGCCGTTGCGCAGGCATCAGAGGAAGCGTCCCGCAACGTGATGACGGTGGCGACCGCTGCCGAGCAGCTGTCGAGTTCGATTCGCGAGATCAGTTCGCAGGTGACGAAGTCGAGCACCATGGCGAGCAAGGCCGCCCAGGAAGCCGAGCAGACCACGGCGAAGGTGCGCGGACTGTCCGACGCGGCCGAGCGCATCGGCGGTATCGTCGAACTCATCAACCAGATCGCCTCTCAGACCAGCCTGCTCGCCCTCAACGCCACCATCGAGGCGGCGCGCGCGGGTGAAGCCGGCCGCGGCTTCGCCGTCGTCGCCAGCGAAGTGAAGCAGCTCTCGGAGCGCACCGCCAAGGCGACCGAAGAGATCGCGAGCCAGATCGGCGCGATCCAGGAGCAGACCTCGCAGGCCGCCGACTTCATCGACGGCATCTCGAAGACGGTCCGCGACCTCGACTCGATCGCCGCAAGCATCGCGAGCGCCGTCGAGCAGCAGGGCGTCGCCACCGAGAACATCGCCCGCAACGTCGAGGAGGCCTCGTCCGGCACCATGGACGTCGCCCACAACATCACCGGCGTCACCCAGTCGGCCGAAGGGTCGAGCACGGCGGCGATGGAAGTATTGCTCTCCGCCCGACAGCTCTCCGAGCAGGCGACGGCACTGCGCGGCGAGGTCGGCAAGTTCCTCACGACCGTCCGGGCCGCGTGACGATGGGCGGCGCCAGGCCAGCAGGCCCGCGCGCCCCCTTCCGCCGCGACTCTATGCAGCGTAGACCTCCGCGGTGCCGGCTGAGAACGAACGGCCGGCCGCAGAGGATTGCATCATGCCGCAGCGATTAGAGACCGGCTCGCCCGATTTCGAGGCGAAGTTCTCCGCCTTGCTCGCCCAGAAGCGCGAGGTCTCGGAAGACGTCGACGCCGCCGTCCGCGCCATTCTGGCCAACGTGCGGACCCGCGGCGATGCCGCCCTGATCGAGCTGTCTCAGCGCTTCGACCACGTCGACCTCGCGAGCCTGGGGATCGCCGTCACCTCCGCCGAAGTGGACCGGGCCGTCGCCGAATGCGCGCCCGACACCCTCGCCGCCCTGGAACTCGCCCGCGACCGCATCGCCACCCACCACCGCCGGCAATTGCCGTCCGATGACCGCTACGTCGACGCGACCGGCGCCGAACTCGGCCACCGCTGGACGGCCGTCGAGTCAGTCGGGTTGTACGTGCCGGGCGGGCTCGCGTCCTATCCGAGTTCCGTGCTCATGAACGCCGTGCCGGCGCGCGTCGCAGGCGTACCGCGAGTCGTCATGGTCGTGCCGTCTCCGCGCGGCGAACTCAATCCGTTGGTGCTTGCCGCCGCCCGGCTCGCCGGCGTCTCGGAGATCTATCGCATCGGCGGAGCGCAGGCCGTCGCCGCCCTCGCCTACGGCACGGCGACCATCCCGCCGGTCGCCAAGATCGTCGGCCCCGGCAACGCCTATGTCGCAGCCGCCAAGCGCCAGGTGTTCGGCACCGTCGGCATCGATTCGATCGCCGGCCCGTCCGAAGTGCTGGTGATCGCCGACAGGAACAACGATCCGGACTGGATCGCCGCCGACCTGCTCGCCCAGGCCGAGCACGACACGGCCGCCCAAGCCATCCTGATGACCGACGACGCCGGCCTCGCCCGCGCCGTCGAGGCGGCCGTCGAGCGCCAGTTGCGGACGCTGCCCCGTGGTAACATCGCCGGCCAGAGCTGGCAGGAGTTCGGCGCGACCATCGTGCTCCGCTCGCTCGACGAGGCACCGCCGCTCGCCGACCGCATCGCCGCCGAGCATCTCGAGATCGCGACCGCCGACCCGGACGCGTTGTCGTCCCGCATCCGCAATGCCGGCGCCGTTTTCCTCGGTGCCCACACCCCGGAAGTGATCGGCGACTACGTCTCCGGCTCCAACCATGTGCTGCCGACCGCCCGCAGCGCCCGTTTCTCCTCCGGCCTCGGCGTGCTCGACTTCATGAAGCGAACCTCTATCCTCCGCCTGACCCCGGCAGCGCTCGGCGCTCTCGGCCCGGCTGCGATGACGCTCGCCCGCGCCGAAGGCCTCGAAGCGCACCGCCGCTCCGTCGAGGTCCGCCTCGCGGGAGCGGGCCGGAACGACTGAGGGAAGGCCCCGATGTTCGAACCCGATCCCCCGCCGCCGGGCCGAGCCCGCCTCGTCGCCGTCAAGCTCGACGAGAACTCGATCGCCCGCGGCAACGCCAACATCGAGCACGAGCGCGAGGTGGCGATCTTCGACCTGCTCGAGCAGAACGTCTTCGGGGTCGATGGCCGCGACGACGGACCTTACAAACTCACACTCGCCATCCTCGACGACAAGCTCGCCTTCAACATCACCACCGAAGCCGACGAGGCGATCGTCGCGCACATGCTGTCGCTGACGCCGCTGCGCCGCGTGATGAAGGATTATTTCATCGTCTGCGAGAGCTACTACCAGGCGATCCGGTCGGCGCCGCCGTCGCGGATCCAGTCCATCGACATGGGGCGGCGCGGCCTGCACGACGAAGGCAGCCGCATCCTGACCGAGCGGCTGAAGGGGAAAGTGACGGTCGACCACGATACGGCGCGCCGTCTCTTCACCCTGATCTGTGCACTGCACTGGAAGGGCTGAGGCGAGGCGGGAGCGGGAGGTCCAGTCGTTGACCGGTCGGGAGGACATGCCGGGATCGGTGCTGTTTGCCTGCACCATGAATTCCGTGCGTTCTCCGATGGCCGCCGCCATTTTCCGCCATCTCGTCGGCCGCCGCGCCTACGTCGAGAGCGCCGGTGTACGCGCCGGCGAGCACGATCCGTTCGTCGATGCCGTGATGGAGGAGATCGGCATCGATGTGCGGCGCCATAGGCCGCGCACCATCCGCGACCTCGATGACACCTCCTTCGACCTCATCATCACGCTGTCGCCGGAAGCCCACCACCAGGCGCTCGAACTGACGCGCACGATGGCCGTCGAGGTCGAGTACTGGCCGACGTTCGATGCCTCGCTGATGATCGGCTCCGGCAATCGCGAGCAGGTGCTGCAGGCTTACCGACAAGTCCGCGACGCGCTCTTCCGGCGGATCAAGAAGCGCTTCCGGTTGGAGGGTGGCCCGACGGTGTGACGGCGGCGACCAGCCGATAGCGGTCGGCGAGCCCGAAACCCTTGAGTTCCGCCGGCGGCAACGGCTCGCAGGCAAAGGCTCCGGCAAGCCGCGGCCCGGTCGCGACGCACAGATGGATTTCACCCGGCCGGCCGTTGCTCTCGAGCCGGGCCGCGAGGTTCACGGTCGGTCCCCACACGTCGTAGGAGGGCTTCGCCGTCCCGATGACACCCGCGAGCACCGGCCCCGTCGCCATGGCGATCCGGAGCCGCACGCGATGGCCCGTCCGCGCCTCGATCGCCACCATCGCCTTCTGCATGTCGAGCGCCATCGCGGCGAGCCTGACAGCCGGATCGGGGACCGGCTCCGGCACTCCGGCAACTGCCATGTAGCAATCGCCGATGGTCTTGATCTTCTCGACCCCGTGCTTGACCGCGAGGGTGTCGAACTCGCGGCAGATCTCGTTGAAGAGCCGGACGACGCCGTCCGCTCCGAGCCGCTGCGAGAGTTCGACGAAGCCGCTGATGTCGGCGAACAGCACCGACACTTCCGCCATGTCGTCGGCGATAATCGCACCGGGTTCGGCCCTCAGCCGGGTGACGATCTTGCCCGGCAGAATGGAGCGCAACAGCCGCTCGGTCTCTCCACGCGCCCGTTCGACGAGCCGGAACGCGTACCACACCGTGCCGGCGATCAGCGCCACCGTCGTCAGCGCCGCCGAGACGAAGATGGCGTCGATGTCGTCCTGCCGCGCCGCGATGTGCGGACGCTGGAACGAGAACCACGCGACGATGTGCAGGACCGCGCCGACCGCCACGATCACCAGCACGAGGCGAATGCGCGCGAGCCCGAACACGAGAAACGGCGCCGCCGAGGCGATGATGTACTGCACGTGGACGCCGGACTCGCGGCCGAGATAGGACGTCAGCGCGAACAGCGCGACGTACTCCGCGACCACCAGCCAGACGCCGCCTGCGATCTCGTTGATGCGATGGAGGAAGGGGACCGCAAGCGCGGCGACGACCAGCGTCGAGTTGATGAGGACGACGGGCCTCCAGACCTCGTAGTCCATGAAGACGTGCTGGACGGCATAAACGAGCGTAGCGACCGCGATGAGGTAGGCGACGACGTTGAGGATCATCAGCCGGCGGCGGGTCTCCTCGTCGTAGCGATCGGTGCCGAACTCGACGGCCCGGCCTAGGAAGCGCCCGACCGCGCTGGCCCCCGGAACGCGCCTGAGGACGCCCTTGAGGGCAGAGAAACGTGCACGGATGGATCGGCCGGCCACCGGAGCGGCGGCCGGGCTGTCTGCCCCACCGCCAGGGACCATCACTCAACCTCAGCGAGCGCGCTGAGCTCCTCCACGTCACACTCGATCTTCTGATCGGTGCGCGTGATGGCACCCGAGTCTTCGAGTGCCGCGAGCGCCGCATTGACCTTCGGCCGCGTCGCCCCGAGCAGCAGCGCGAGTTCGCCCTGCGACATGCCGATGTCCAGCACCACCCGCTTGCTCTTGAGTTCCGGGTCGCGCTGCTGGATGAGGCCGACCAGGTAGCGCGCGAGCCGCACCTCGATGCGATGCAGCGCCACCCCTTCGAGCTGCTGGTCGGCATCGCGCAGGCGCTGGCAGAGCAGCCGCACGATGGCGTCGGCGAGCGGCGGCGTCGTGGCGACCAGCCGGAGGAAGTCGGTGTGCGACAGCGAGGCGGCCTTGACCGCGGTGACGGCGGTCGCGAACGCCGTTCGCGTTCCACCGTCGAGCGCGGCGATCTCGCCGAACACATCGCCGGGCCCGGCCATGTGGAAGGCGAGTTCCCGCCCCTCGACGGTGACAACCGACAGCCGCACACGCCCCTCGATCACGAGATAGACCTCGCGACCGGGCTCGCCGCGCGAGAATACCACCTGCCCGTTGGTAAACCCGACCTCGCGCATAAGGCGGGCCACCTCGCCCCGCTGCGCGGCGTCTAGCCCCTTGAAGAGGCGGGTCCGCGCGAGGAGATCGGCTACGGATTGCCGGTCCAGCATCGGAAAAACCCTTGCAGTAACGATTGAAGAGTAGGAGGTCCAAAGGTAGCATCGAACGACGTGAGCGGCCACAGGACGGCTCAGCCGACGATTCCTGCGGTTAAAGTCGAGAACCCTTGCTTTCGCAGGGGAGCGGGAGCATTGTCCGCCCCGAATTCCATCGAGAGAGGGTTTATGGCGAAAGAGGAACTCCTCGAGTTTCCGGGCGTCGTCACCGAGCTTTTGCCGAACGCGATGTTCCGCGTGAAGCTCGACAACGGGCATGAGATCATTGCGCACACGGCCGGACGCATGCGCAAGAACCGCATCCGCGTGCTTGCGGGCGACAAAGTCCAGGTCGAGATGACGCCGTATGATCTTTCAAAAGGCCGTATCACTTATCGCTTCAAGTAGCAGCGAGGGGGCACGGCGGGACACGCTGCGCCGCGAACTCGCCCGCGAACGCTCCTCGGGCCGCGATACCCAGGGCCGCCCACGCCTCGTGCTGGCGAGCGCCTCGCCGCGCCGGCTGATGCTGCTCTCGCAGATTGGCATCACCCCCGATGCGCTGCGCCCGTCGTCGATCGACGAGACGCCCCGGCGCGGGGAGATGCCGCGCACGCTGGTGACGCGCCTCGCCCGCGCGAAGGCGGAAGCCTCGCGCGACCAGATCGCCAACGATCACGTGCTGGCCGACGCCTTCGTGCTCGCCGCCGACACCGTCGTCGCGGTCGGCCGCCGCATTCTGGTGAAGCCGCGCTTCATCGAGGAGGCGGTCGCCTCGCTCGAGCTCTTGTCGGGACGCGCCCATCGCGTGCTGACGGGCGTCTGCCTGCTCACGCCCGACGACCGGCTGCGCATGCGCGTGGTCGAGACCCGTGTGCGCTTCCGCCGCCTGTCGCGGGCCGACATCGAGGCCTACATCGCCGCACGCGAATGGCGCGGCAAAGCCGGCGGCTACGGGATCCAGGGCGTCGCCGGCGGGTTCGTGCAGAAAATCGTCGGCTCCTATACCAACGTGGTCGGGCTGCCGCTCGCCGAGGTCTCGACGATGCTCTCCGGCGAGAACTACCCCGTGCACGGCAATTGGGTCGAGGCGGCCGACGCCGACCCGGAGTAAGCCGATGTCTGCTGACGATCCGACCGAAAAACCGGGCGCTCCCAAGGGCCGCTGCCCGATCTGCAGCCGCGAGGCAACAATCGAGTACCGTCCATTCTGCTCGCGACGCTGCGCCGACGTCGACCTCGGCCGCTGGCTGTCGGGGACCTACGCGATCCCGACGAGCGGTGCCGACGACGATGAGGACGGTGACGAGGCAGAAGACGACATTGCCGACCACCGGCTCGATCCGCGGACGCGGACCCACTAGCCCGCCGGTTGGGGCCACCCCGTCGCGCGGAGCGTCCAACCGAGAGGCGGTGGAACCAGCTGTCGTCGCAAGTTGGCACGATGGCGCTGGACACGCGAAAATCGAGCCTCTATAAGGCCCGAGCTTGTCGTCGCCTTCCCTGTGGAGTGGTCGTTCGAGAGCACGCCCAGGTAGCTCAGTTGGTAGAGCATGCGACTGAAAATCGCAGTGTCGCTGGTTCGATTCCGGCCCTGGGCACCATTCAACTCAACGACTTACGCCGTCATCAGCTGAGCTGCGTTGCGCCGTGCGCGACATTTTCGGGAGACGCTCCGCAACGTCTCCGGCGCCACCAGGATCTCCGACCGGTCAGCACGACGAGACGAATGCCACGGCTGCAGTCGAAGAAGCGCGAAAGCTGATCGCTAGCGACCGCGTTGTGGCGGTCACGGACGTGCGGGGTTCGGCGTCCATCCTTGCAGTCAAGCCGCTGAGAAGAATCTGGCACTGACGGCTCTCGGGTCGGCCGACGAAGTGACGACCGGCGAAATTTTCTATGGATCGGGCACGTTCGGGAGGAACGCCTGGTAAGGAGTCTAGGGTCGGACGCGGGGCGCGCGACGAGGGCCGCTCATTTTTGTCCTAAGGCGACTCGCCACGCACTTGGCGGCCGTCGATGGCGTCCAGGATGGCGGGAAGATCGGCAGCGCTGTCGATGACGTAGTGGGCGCCAGCCCGAGTCAGCTGGCGGGTGGCGTTGGCGCGGTACGTGGCAACCTCGGCGGGGCTCAAACTCGCAAGCTCTTCGCGGGACAGGCCGGTGGCGTTGCCCGATAGCGCGACGCCAACGGTCCAGCATCCGGCGGCAAGCCCCTCAGCGATGCCGACCTCCGTATCGTCGACTTTCACGACGGTCGCGGCGGGCCAGACGTCGAGATCGAGGAAGGTCTTGTACATCATCATTGGGCCAGGTCGACCCGACTTGAGGTCGCCCGCGCAGACGAGGCTGTCGGTGACGAGACCTGCGGCGGTCGCGACCGGCAAGAGGCGCTCCATGATGTCGCGCGTATAGCCGGTGGTGGATCCGATCTTGAGGCCGCGCGCGCGCAGGCTAGCGATCAGTTCGGGCACGCCGGGGATCGGGTCGGCGAAATCGGTCACGACGCGGGCGTTGAGCGGAACGAAGACCTCGTAGATGCGGTCGACATCGTGGCGGGTGGGGCGGGCGCCGTGGGCCGATGTCCAGCGGGCGGCGATGCCGGGGTCGGTTAGGAGCGCGTTGATGTGGTCCCACTTCGGCCGCCCCATCGGCCCGCGCGCTTCGGCGACGGTGATCGCAACGCCAAACTGTTCGAACACCTTGACGAACGCACCCATGGGCGCAAGCGAGCCATGATCTATGATCGTACCGGCCCAATCAAAAACGACGGCTTTGACGGTCATACCGAAGCTCCTTGGGTAGCGCTGCGGAAAAGTTCCCCGACGACGTCTTCAGCGATGGCGAAGGCCGTCGAGGCGCCGGTGCCGCTGGTTATGACGACCAGACGAATGGCGTCCGACGGGCGGTCGATCAGCATCAGGCGGTCGGTGGCCGAGGCGTAGGTGCCGGTCCAGCGTTCGGTCACGGTGCGTCCGGGAGTATCCATGACATTGTCGAACTCTTCCAGAATGAGGTCGTCGACGGCTGTCGGTGCGAACGGGTCCACGGTTTCGCCGTAGTGGTGGCTGTCGCCGACGACGAGCGACCCATCGGCCGATTGCACGGCAATGAGGTGGATGCCGTTCGCCAGATGGGCGGCTTGCTCAGCTTCCAGGCGGGCCTTGAGTGCGGCTGCTTCGGGCAATTCGGCGTAACCGAGATAGCGAACGAGGCCGAGGTCCGACATGACGGCGGCTCCCAGCTTCATCGAAGCGGCGGGGCGAACACGCATCATGTGCAGCTTGCACGTGGTCAGGTTGTAAGCCGAGATCCGCTCGGGGAAGAGAGTCAGAAAATCATGGCCGGGACAAACGATGGCGCACTCAGCGTGCACCGTTCCGCGTGTCGTTTCGATCCTGGGCGGGGCAACGTCTTTGACCTGGGCGGAGCGGAGAAAGGTGACGCTGTATGCAGCTTCGAGCCAAGCCGCCAAGCGCGGGATGGCGTCGCGGCTTTCGACGCGGAGTTCGTGCGGCGACCACAGAGCGCCAATGAGGGCGCCGCGGCGAAGGGCCGACACGTGCTCGGCTGCAGCGGCCGGTGTCAGCAACCGACACTCTCTGCCCATTTCGGTTTCGGTAAAGGCCTCAAGCACGTCGCGCGCTTCCCGGCGGCGGGCGGCGACGACGAGGCCCGCATGCTCGACACGGATACCGGCTTTTGGTGCGACTTCGGCCCAGACGTCGCGCGAGCGCATGGCGCGCTGCCAGCACGCGCCGGTCTGCTGCCCAGTAACGGTGACGAAGCCGAAGTTGCGGATCGAGGCGCCGTTCGCTTGCGCGTCCCGGTCGATCACGATGACGCGCTTGCCGCGGCGAGCGGCGGCGAGGGCATGGGCGAGGCCGACGATGCCGGCACCGATGATCGCTAGGTCGTAAGGCGGCGTGGCGGTTTGGAAGGGCACGGAGCAAGCTTGCGGTGGTGGGATGTCGGACGGTGGCGCCGAGCTTGCTGACGCAAGATCAGTCCGCCTACGAGTATGAGGACAATGATGGTAGATGTGTTTTTTATGAAGCGATTATGACAGCGCGACGGAAGAGAACGGCGTCAGCGTGTCGATGAGCCATCGGCCGGCTTCGACGCGACGGCGTGCAAGCTTCACCATCGCGTCAGGTGTGGGTCGGCAGTCGCCGTTGACGCGGGTCGCTTCCTCGAAGCTTAGCCTGCGGACCGACCCAGCGACTCGGGACGCGAACGATGGCCCGATGCTTCCTCACCGAAAGAAGAACGAGATGTACTCGCCTTTGTGAATGACTTCGAAATCGCGCCCCGCGAGCGCGGCGAACAAGGTGCGGCTCGTACCTTGGCCGGGAAACAGCCAGTCGTGCGTCTCGACCGTCAGCAGGTCGGTTTGATCGAGCCATTCAGTTCCGGAGCGAAACAGCGTGTGTTCGGCGCCTTCGATATCGACCTTGACGATCAGATTCCGCCGAGCGCCGTATCGCTGCATCAGCTGGCCGATGGTGACCGCCTCGATCGAACCCCGCGCACCTGGCGGTGCTTCGACCGTTCGGTAGGCGAATTTCTCCGCGTCTGGGTTCGCTATTCGAAGGGCACCGACGCGGTCGTGCACCGCGGCCTCGACGATCTCGATGCGTGGATTGTGCGCCGTGTTCTTGCGCGCGAGTTGCACGTTGTCTTCGGCAGGCTCGATTCCGACGATCCGAGCCTCGGGCAGGTGCTGTGCATAGTAGAGTGCCGAGAGGCCTATGTTCGCCCCACAATCGACGACGAGCGGTGTTTCGCCTGCAGCGAGGGTGGCGTCATAGGCGGCGCGCACCCATGCGAATTGCGGTGCGGTACTGATGTTGAATTCTTCCGTCGCGAAGATCTGCTCGAAAACATCTTTGTCGCTGGTGCCTTCGCGTATCCAGATACGACCTATCGCGTTGTGGTCGATAGCGCGGAGCCCCGTAGCGGTGGACATCTGGTGACCTCTAGAGCGACCCGACAGGATGCGATGGGAAGTGGCCTTGAGCTTTAACCGCCCTGCAAGCTCACTTCGTATCCAATTGCCATTTCCCCTCGAACGACGCGCCCATGCCGCAGAAGTCGTTGCAGGCTTTTGTGGCCGTGACCTTCACGATGTTGGGGCCCGGCACACTGACGACGCGCACGACGCACCCCTTCGGATCATCCACGGTCGCGGTCAGCTGGTCCTTGTCGTCGCGCGACGCGCCGAGGCCAACTGAGCACGTGGGCGTGTTCGGGGTTTTGGCCACTGTCGCGATACCGATCTGAGCCGGTTCCAGACCGGTTTCCAAGATCGTCATCACGCCCGACATGTTCTTTTCGACCATCTTGTACTTGCCGGTCAGCGAGAACCCCGGCGACTCGGCGATCGCCTTCTTCCAGTTGCACGCGAAGTCGGTGGGGTCGGTGGCCTGCTCGGCGGCTGCCTGACATGCGGCCATCGCTGTGAGCGGCTTGGATGCGGGAGGCTTGCCGGCGCGAGCCGGTGCGGTCGCCACCGATTGTGGCGCAGCAGGCGCGGCACAGCCCGCGTCACCTTTGACCGTGGCGCGGAACACGGGCTTGCCTTTGACGATGAGGATCATCACGCCGGACACCACATCCACGCGGTCGCCCTGCTTCTCGGCAAGCTTCAGGTTGACGACGACGAAGTCTTGCTCAGTCGGCATTCTATAGAGTTGGTACTCGTAGAGACCGTAGCCGGCGGCTTTGCCCCCCGTCGCCACGCGATCGAGCCGCATCACATCTTTGCCGATCTTGATGCGGGCCGGCTGACGGACGTGGTCCTTCCCGCTCAGCGTTTCGGCAAAGAGGTAAGCGTATTTGTCCTTGTCCGGATCACGATCGTCCTGCCACAGCGCGACCGAACAGCCTTTGCTTCGATCGATCTCGGATTTTTCGAACAGCTTCAGATCGATATCGGTCTTGGGCTGTGCCGAAAGCGGTGTGGCCAGCGCCACTAGGCCGGACGCCAACAGCCCGACGTATTCCAGTGTGCGCCTCATCAGTACCTCATCCGTTTGTGCCGTTACCGTCCCGAGCGTAAGCATCCCTTGGCAGGCCGTGCATGATGACCTTATCGCGCAATCGGCGATTCGCGGTGCCGTCTTCTCAATGGCAGGATCGGGCCACTTGTTGATGTCAAAGTGACTGCCCATGATGTTGGGCATCACAAGTCGTCAAGCGGCGTATGCAGAGAGATAGTCTGGCTGTCGGCGATCGCTCAAGGGCGGCGACGACGACCTCGGAGCCGACACATGTGCTCACGCACGTTGGTGCTCTGACCGACCGGTTCGGCCTTGGCAGACGAAACATGCAGCCTTGATGCGCCGGTTCGAAGCACTCGTCGGCGACGTCCTCGGTGGCGTGCCGATGGCGGCGATAGCTCTCCCCGTTCAGGATGAGAGCCGCTCCATCCAAGTGGTCGCCTCGTCGATCCGCGGCCGAGATAGATCCCGGTTCGATGGAATCAACCGCCGGCCTCCTGCGGTTCCGCTGCTCCTGATCGACACCGTGGCTGACCTCGATGCAGAGCCGATCGCCTTGCGCGCGGTGTTCGGACTGACAACGGCTGGCGGATCAGCGCCCTGCAAGCGTCGCCCAGGGCAGCGCACCGGGCGGCAGCCATCGTCCCAATCGGTCGATCGCCGAGATCAGCAGCGCGATCACGATCGTGGTGACGAGCGCCAAGGCGGCGGCTGGCCCGATCAAGCCGGCATCCTCGAGACTGAGCAGCGCAACACCCAGGGTCTCGGTTCCGGCCGACCACAAGAGCGCCGACACCGTCAGCTCGTTGAAGGCAAGCAGCATGACGAGCAGTTGGGAAATAGCCAACGCAGGGAGCATCAGCGGCCCGACGATGTAACGAAGCCGCTGCCAGAGCCCTGCTCCGCAGACCATCGCAGCGGCTTCGAGATCCCGATCGAGCTGCGCGATTTGCGCAGCGATGGGACCGACGGCTACGGCCAGAAATCGAGCGATGTAGGCGAGTATAATGATCGCCGACGTGCCGTATAAAGATAAATTCAGGATCGGTAGTGGTCGGAGCAGGAGCAGGATTGCTGCAATCGCGACGACGATGCCGGGAACGGCGTAGGGCACTTGGACAAGGAGCGCCAGAACGCCTCGCCCCTTGGTCTGACTGCGTTCGAGGGTATACGCGATGATGAAACCGAAAAGCGTGACAACGAAGCCGGCGACCGATGCAAAGATGAGCGAATTGCTGAGGGCGCGCGTCGTGACAGCCTGGGTGAAGAGAACTTCCGACAGGTTTGCGAGCGTGACAGTGTCGAGCGTAAGGCGCACACCCGCCGCCGGAACGAGGGCTGTGGCGGCCAGAGAGAAGAGAGGTAGCAGCGTCGCCAGTGCCACAAGTAGCCACAAGCTCAATTCGGCGATCGGCCTCATGGACCCGAGCCGAAAGAACGGCTTCAGAGTATCGCCTTCCGGAACCAGTTCAACAGCCTCTCGCCCGAACGCGCGGCCGACGGCGACACCGGCGATCGCAATCAGCGCAGCGAGCAGCGCGAGGGCCGCGACATCCGGCAATACGCTGGGACCGAAGCCCGAAAGCTGCCGGTAGATGAGGGTCGGCAATGTATGGACCCCCGCCGGCAGTCCGAGCAGTGCCGGGATGCCGAAATTTCCGGCGCCAGCAACAAAGGTGATGACGAAGCTCGCAGCGATCTGCGGGCGGACGAGGGGCAGCAGAATGCGCCAGACGATGCTCGTTGGACGCGCACTATCGACTGTGGCGGCCTCGATCAGGCTGTTAGGGATCGACGAAAGGCCGGCGGCGACCGTCATCGCTGCGAGTGCGACGTGATGCAGCGTAATGACCAGGATGACGCCGCCAAGTCCGAGCATTGGGTTCGGCGAGCCGATGGGTGGTGCCACATCGAACGCATGCAATAGCGGCGAAGCCGGGCCTACCATCGTCTTGAAGGCAAGCGCCATCACTTGCGGCGCGACGAGCAGCGCACCGACAAGGAGCATTGCGATCGCCCGCTTCCCCCGGACATTCGTGATCGCAAGTGCCATGGCGACGGCTGTCCCAATCAGCGTCGCTGCGCCCGCCGAGACAACGCCGATTACGAGCGTGTTGCCGAGCGCGCGCACCGCCGATCGCGAAGTCCAGACTTCGAGCAATCTGGCCGGATCCATGCCACCGGGCGACGGCGCTATGGCCGTTGCCACCAGCACCGCGACGGGAAGCACGCAAAACAACCCGACGACGGACCAAGATGCGATGGTCAGGGAGCGCACGCCGTCGGAGCGCAACCTCTTATCGGATGTCACGGACCGAAGATGTCGCTAAATCTCTTCTTGTTCGCCGCGTCGTCGGCAAGAGCCTTTGCCGGGTCGAACGGCAGGATCTTGATCGTCTCGCGGGCGGGGAAGCCGGCGGGCAGAGGTACGCCGGGATGCGCCGGCATATACCCCTGCTTCAGGGCTAGTTCCTGACCTTCTCTAGACAGAACGAAATCGACGAAAGCCTTTGCCGCGTCCGGGTTCTTCGTCGCCTTCAAGATCGCCACCGGCTCGCTGATCGCCGAGACGCCTTCCGGCGGAAACATGAACTCAACGCTGGCTCCCTTTGCTTTCTCACGGATCGCCATGAAGTCGACGATCATGCCGTAGAGCTTTTCACCGGCGGCCACTTGGCGCAACACGTCGCCATTGCCTTGCGCCGCGATCGCGCCGTTGCTCTTCAAGCCCTCGAAGAACCCCCATCCTTCCGGCCGGTTCGAAGTCAGTGCGACCGCGTGGATCATTGCGGCTCCGGACACGAGCGGGCTTGGCATCACGATCTGCCCTTTGACGTCCGGTTTGGTTAGATCGGCCCAGTTCTGTGGCTTTGCAGGGGCCTTCGTATTGTAGACGATACCGGTCGTGATCAGCTTGGTGGCGAACCACTGCTTGTCCTTGTCGTGGAGTTCACTGCCGTAGGCCGATAGGTCGGCTTTGTCGTGCGCGAGCAGCAAGCCTTCCTTTTTGAGCCCTTCCATGGTCACGCTGTCTGCGATCAAGAGCACATCGGCTTGCGGCGCACCGGCTGCGATCTCGGCTCTCAGCTTCGCCATCACCCGCGGAGTCCCGTCCCGCACGAACGAGATGTCGACCTTCGGATACTTGGCTTTGAAGGCGTCGATCGTCTGCTGCGCATCGGTGTTCGGCTGGCTCGTATAGAGCACGAGTTTGCCCTCCTGGGCTGCCGCACCAGACGAGAGCATAATGGCCGACAACAGACCGGTCGCGGCAATGGCGAGTATTCTCATCAGCGTCCTCGCATTTCCAACTCCGCCTCGGCTAGTTAGACCGCGTGACACCCTGATGACAGCCACGGATGCATCCTTGCTCGCTTGTCTTGGGCGGCGTCTCGCAAGAACACCACCGCCTTGTTCAGCGCCGCCCAGCATCACGCGGAGAGCCAGGGGAGCGGATTGGCGACGACCCGCTGGGGTGCTGTGGTTCAATGTCTTCCGCTTGCCGAACTTTCACCACGGCGGCTCACCTATCGAGACCGACCATCGGTGGAACAGGCCTCGAACAATGACGCGATAGATCACACGGCGACGGTCACGTCGGCGAGTCGTTTGGGCAGCATGATCCTTTTGGGATGACGGGGCCCCTCACCCACACTCCCGGAGACCCGCCGTTAGAAGCACGGATCGCGAACGGTAATGCGATCGCTCGGATGGCTACCGTCACCTCAACGGGTCTTCCAAAACAACAACCCACGAGCCTAGACACGTATCATCAGTGTGCGCGCGCTTTCAGAGTTCGTAGATCCAAGGATTTCCGGCCAGATTTTTTGCAGCAACGCGATGGGATAAAGAGAGGGACCGCAATCGATTACAGCGATGGCATGCACCAGCGACTGGCAGATTGAGGACGTGGCATGACTGTTAAATCTCACCCAGCAGCGGCGCATCTTCGCGCCGTTCGAGGAATTTCCAGATCTTGTTGGTCATCGCGTTGACGTGACGTCGAGTCCTCAGCAGCTTGATGTCGAGTGCAACTTCCCATTGCGGCTTACCGATCTGCACGATGTGGCCTGCCTCAATATCCGGCGCCACGAGGCTCTTCGGCAGCCACGCAATCCCAATGCCCTCGCGAACACGGATACGCAGCGCACCGGCCATCGAGTTCTCGTAGACCACCTGCAGCCTTGCATGGAGTTTGTTCGCACTGAGCAGCGGTTCGATGTGCTGGCCGATCGGCGCCGTCGGACCGAACCGCAGATAGGGGGTGACAAAATCTCGGCGTGCGAGATCGAATATGGGATGGCCATCCACGCCGCGTTTTGAGACTGGCACAAGTGAGTCGTGGCCGAGGCACAAGCCTTCAAGATCGCCGAACTGGGCCACAGACGACGTCTGACGGCCTTCATACGCAATGACGAAGTCCACAGCGCCCGTCGAGAGGTCCTGCAGGCAATTCGGCAGATCGTCGGCGCGCAGGCGTGACATGATTGGTCCGTATACAGCCTCGAAGGCCTGCAGCCACGCCGGGTAGAAGCGCCAGCCGATCGAGTGCTGTGCCGCGAACGTTACCGTATGCCGATCGGGCCGGGTCTGAGCATCCCGGATGTGTTTGCGCTCATTGTCCAAGCGGGTCCGCGCCTGCTGACCGGCTTCCAGCATCTGTACTCCGGCGGCCGTCAGTCTCACCGGATGCCGGGAACGGTCAACGAGTTCTGCACCGACCCACGCTTCCATCGACTTGATGCGACGGCTGAGGGCAGGTTGGCTCAGGTTGCTACGGCGCGCCGCCAGGGAGAAGCTTCCGCTTTCCGCGAGATGTTGGAGATCCCGAAACCAGCCAAGGTTCATGGCCCACCAGGTTATGCAACAGACGCATAATGTTAGGAGAACATAGCATTGGCCACATGTCGAGAACTGTTGGCCTAGTGGGCGGACCACATTTCAAGGGTGAGGTACCACCGATGGTCAACGCTTCTCGTCAATCTGGACCGGGCGGCGGGCTCGATCTCGGGCGGTTTCACCGCGTGCCGCTCTGCCATGGCCCGACACCCATCGAACCAATGGTCAGGCTGAGCGCCGCACTTCGCGGACCTCGCCTATTCATAAAGCGGGACGACTGCACGGGCCTAGCTGGCGGCGGCAACAAGACCCGCAAGCTGGAATTTCTCGTTGGCGAAGCTTTGAATCAGAACGCCGACATGCTGGTGACGCAGGGCGCCGTGCAGTCAAACCACGTTCGACAGACTGCCGCCGCAGCCTGCAAACATGGCCTCAAATCGCATGCTCTGCTCGAGCGGCGAGTGTCAAACCGGGCAGCCTCTTACGAGGCGACGGGAAATGTGTTTCTCGATCGCCTGTTCGGTACATCGCTGGAGTTCCGACCATCGGGGTTGGACATGAACGCGGAAGCGCAAGCCGCCACCGAACGGTTACGCGCCGCCGGTCATCGTCCGTATTTCATTCCAGGCGGCGGTTCCAATCCGACAGGTGCACTGGGATATGCCGTCTGCGCGCAGGAGATCGCCGAGCAGTGTAAGCGTGAAGGACTCGCATTCGATTGGCTGGTCATGGCGACAGGCAGCACAGGGACGCATGCGGGTCTGCTTGCCGGCTTTCATGCGCTCGGGTTTGCTTTGCCCGTCATGGGGATCAGCGTACGACAACCGAGTGCCCGCCAAATCAGCGCCGTGCACGCTTTGGCGGAGGCGACAGCACAAAAGTTGGGCGTGCCTGCGCCCGCTCCGGAGCATACGATCGTCGATGATCGCTTCGTCGGTGAAGGCTATGGCATCCCGGCGCAATCGACCATCGAGGCGATCGAACTGACAGCGCGTCAGGAGGGAATTCTGCTCGATCCTGTGTACACGGGCAAAGGGATGGCGGGCCTGATCGGATTGGCACGCGAAGGCTTCTTTAAGGCAACGGATCGCGTGCTGTTCCTGCACACCGGAGGCGCCGCGGCACTCTCCGCCTACGAGGGCGACTTCGCGCAACGAGCAAACTAATCTGGCGTAAAGTGGAGAAAAAAGCATGCGAACGATTGTGAAATCACTGGCGCTTGCCTTCGTAGCGACGGTCTGGGCGAGCAGTTCCACCATGGCCCAAAAGCCCGGCGGCACGCTGGTGCAGATTACCCAACCCGAACCGCCGAACCTCGCGCCGTACATTTCGACGGCCGGCCCCATCGGTCAGGTCACGGCCAAAGTGTTCGACGGCTTGCTCGAGTACGACTTCAATTTAAAGCCGCAGCCGGGTCTGGCCGAGAGCTTCACCGTGGCGCCGGACGGCAAGACGGTGACGTTCAAGCTACGCCGCGGCGTCAAGTTCCACGATGGGAAACCGTTCACCTCCGCCGACGTCCAGTTCAGCATCATGGAGGTTCTGAAGAAGAACCATCCGCGTGGGATTGCAACATTCAAGGAAGTGACGGCTGTCGATACGCCCGATGACGCCACGGCGATTTTCCGACTCGCCAATCCTGCGCCCTACATGATGATGGCCTTGTCGGGATACGAGAGCCCGATGGTGCCCAAGCACATCTACGGTGAAGGTGACATCAAGGCCCACCCTAACGCGAACAACCCCATAGGTACGGGCCCGTTCAAGTTCGTAGAGTGGCGTCGCGGCGAGTTCGTCCGCCTGGACAAAAACCCGGACTACTGGCGGACTGGTCGGCCGTTCCTCGATCGCATCGTTGTAAGGTTCATCGCGGACGCATCGACACGCACAGCCGTGCTTGAGAAGGGCGAGGCCCACATTGCCGGCTTCGGCGCAGTGCCATACAATGACGTGAAGAAACTCTCCGCACTGCCGTCGATCGAGGTCTCGACCAAGGGCTACGAAATGATGTCGCCCGTAGTCGAGATGGTCATCAACACCAAGAAGGCGCCGTTCGACAACGTCAAGGTCCGCCAAGCCATCAATTACGCGATCGACCGCAAGTTCGTCATCGACAACGTGTGGTTCGGCTTCGGCAAGGCCGCTGTCGGACCGATCAGTTCGAACTTCGAGCCCTCGGGCCTGTTCGGCGCCGGCGTGGACTATAATGTCGCCGACCGTGTCGAGCGCGCAAACAAGTTGCTCGACGAAGCGGGCCTTCCGCGCAAGGCGGATGGCATACGCTTCGAGATGGTCCACGACATTACGCCGTATGGAGAGGAGTGGCAGAGGTTCGGGGAAGCGACGCAGCAGGCACTCGCCAAGGTCGGCATCAAGGCGACGCTGCGCTATGAAGACGTGCCGAAGTGGCTGAAGCGAATTTACACCGACTATGATTTCGACGTGACATCCAACTTCCTCTACAATCTCGCCGACCCTGTGCTCGGCGTTCACCGCAGCTTCCATTCCGACCGCATCAGAAAGGGCACGGTCTTCGTCAACGCCGCGCAGTGGTCCAGCCCGGAGACGGATGCGCTTATGGACCAAGCGACCATCGAGCCTGATCCGGCGAAGCGGAGTGTGATCTACCGCGACTTCGTCAAGAAGGTCACGGAAGCGAGCCCCGTCGTTTATGTGCACGAACTGACTTTCCCGACGATCATCAACAAACAGTTCAAGGAACTCATCGACACACCGCTCGGGATCTACGGCAACTATGCCAACGCTCACCGGCAGTAGACGGTTGTACGAGGGAGGGCCGACAAAAGCGCGCGAGGCCCTCCCTCGGCATGCCATGTCGCAATTCACATGGCGACGGTTGGGGATCGTTCGAGATGGCTGCTTCTAGTCTCGGCAAATACGTTGTCCGTCGGCTTCTGCAGACCGTTCCGGTCGTGCTCGGCGTCGTGATTCTGAATTTCCTGCTCTTGCAGTTGGCGCCAGGCGATCTGGCAACCGTCCTGGCCGGCGAAGCGGGCGGCGCGCCTAAGGAGTATATCGACCAACTGCGACAGCGTTTCGGACAGGACCAGCCGATCTATGTCCAGCTTTTCAACTATCTGAGAAATCTGTTCGTGCTCGACCTCGGCTACTCGTTCCGCCAGAGCGCGCCTGTGCTGGACCTGCTGCTGAAACGCCTCGGTCCGACGCTGCTCCTGATGGGCGCAACGCTGATCGTCTCACTGTTGATCGGCGTGGCCATGGGCTTGCTGGCGGCATTGTGGGTGCGCACCTGGAAGGATCATGTGATCTCGGTGGCCGCCATTATCTTCTATGCAACGCCGCTGTTCTGGATCGGGCTGATGCTGATCCTGGTCTTTTCCATCAAGCTCGATTGGCTCCCGACGTCCGGCATGGAGGACGTTGTCGCCTTCCATGAAGGTTTTGCCCGCGTCATCGATATTGGTCGGCACCTCGTGCTCCCAACGGTCACTCTGTCGATGTTCTATCTGGCGCTCTATGCGCGGCTGATGCGGGCGTCTATGCTCGAACAGCGCGGTCTCGACTACGTGACGACCGCCAGGGCCAAGGGATTGACCGAGCGCCAGATCGTCACCCGCCACGTCTTCCGCAATGCGCTCCTTCCCGTCGTCACGATGGCTGGGATCCAGTTCGGCAGTCTCCTTGGAGGCTCGGTCGTGGTGGAAAGCGTTTTCGCTTGGCCAGGTCTCGGGCAACTCGCCTACCAGTCCCTATTCGCCCGCGACTTCAATTTGCTTCTCGGCATCTTCTTTCTGTCGGCCTGCCTTGTGGTCATCGTCAATCTGTTGGTTGACGTCGTCTATGTCTTTCTCGATCCCAGAATCCGCATCGGGTAGGGCTAGCGATGAAATCCTTCTGGCAGCGGTTCCTCAGCAATCCCCGGGTCGTCGTCGGGGCCGGCTGGCTTGTGCTCGTTTTGATCGTCGCGGTCTTCGCCAACGTCCTGGCGCCACGGGATCCCTTCGCGATCGTGGCTGGCCCCTTCATTCGCCCGAACAGCACATTCTTACTGGGAACGGATAGTCTCGGGCGGGATGTGCTCGCGGGCCTCATGCATGGCGCGCGGACCACACTGCTCATCGCCATACTCGCAACCCTGGCTGCCGTCGCCTTTGGCACCCTGATCGGCGCAATCGCCGGGTACTACGGCGGGATCATAGACGACATCCTGATGCGTCTGACGGAGTTCTTTCAGACTATTCCGTCGTTTCTGTTCGCGATCGTTCTGATCGCCATTTTGTCGCCCTCCGCGATGAACTTGGTGATCGCGATCTCCGTCGTCAGCTGGCCGCCCATCACGCGTGTTGTCCGCGCCGAAGTCCTATCCGTGAAATCGCGCGAATTCGTTCAGGCAGCCGTCGTCGCCGGCCAACGCGACAGCGCCATCCTCCTGACCCAGATCCTGCCGAACACACTTTCTCCACTGATCGTTACCGGTTCTCTCCTCGTCGCCACCGCCATACTCGTCGAGAGCGCCCTTTCGTTTCTCGGTTTAGGTGCGCCGAACCAGATGAGCTGGGGGTTCATGATCGGTGCCGGACGATCGTTCCTTCGCGATGCCTGGTGGCTCGTGACAGTGCCCGGCATAGCGATCCTCCTGACCGTGCTCTCGATAAATCTCGTCGGAGAAGGTCTCAACGATGCCCTTAACCCGAGGCTCGCGGACCTATGAGCGACAGCGTCCTCGCGATCGAAGGTTTGACCGTCGCTCTGCCGAGCTGGTCCGATCGCAAGCATGCAGTCTCGAACGTATCGCTTGAGATCGTCAGGAGGGAGATCGTCTGCGTCGTCGGCGAGTCGGGCTCAGGCAAGTCCGTCATGGGCAAGGCCATTCTCGGGTTACTGCCAAAGCCTCATCTCAGCGCCACGGGCGGGCGGATCGTCTTCGAGGGCCGAGATGTGCTCACGTTGCCGGAAGAGGAGATCCGCAAGCTGCGCGGTGGCCGCATCGCCATGATTTTTCAGGAGCCGATGACGGCGCTCAATCCTCTGATGAAGGTTGGACGTCAGATCGACGAAGTTCTGGAGGTGCACACCGATCTGACACCTGCTGAGCGCAAACAACGCGTCCTGCAGCTTGTTCAGGACGTCCACCTCCCTGATCCCCCGCGCGTCATCGACAGTTATCCCCACCAGCTCTCGGGCGGACAGCGCCAGCGCATCGTGATTGCGATGGCGCTCGCGCTCGAGCCTGCCCTCATCATTGCGGATGAACCGACCACTGCCCTCGATGTGACGACCCAGGCGCAGATCCTGCACCTTATGAAGGATCTGCAGCGCGCTCACGGAACGTCACTGCTTTTCATCACGCACGACTTCGGAGTCGTGGCCGAGATCGCTGACCGCGTCGCAGTCATGCGGCACGGCGAGATCGTAGAAACCGGTAGCGCCGATCAGGTACTGCGCGCACCAACGGCGGACTACACGAAAGCGCTGATCGCTGCCGTCCCGGGCCTGACGCCGAGGCTCAAGGGCCCCGACATCGCCAAGCCGTTGCTCGTGGTGCGTGATCTGGAGAAGACTTATTTCAGCGCTGGCGGCTTCGGCGGCGCGGCCCGGCGGGTCAAAGCCGTCGACAAGGTCAGCCTCGAGCTCGGTCGTCAGAGTTCGCTTGCGTTGGTGGGCGAGTCCGGATCCGGCAAGTCGTCATTGGCGCGCTGCATCGTCGGGCTTGAAGTTCCCGAAAGCGGCGAGATCCTGCTCGAAGGCGAGCGAATCTCAGGGCTCACGCGCAACCAGCTCCGCCCATACCGACGCCATATCCAGATGATCTTCCAGGATCCCTTCGCGTCCCTCAATCCGCGCCAGCGCGTTGGTGACATCATCGCGATGGGCCCCATGATCCAGGGCGTCAGCCGCGAGCAGGCCCGCACGGAGGCGCGCGAACTGCTGTCGCTCGTCGGTCTGAAACCTGAAGCGGCCGATCGTTACCCGCATGAATTCTCCGGCGGACAGCGCCAGCGCATCGGGATCGCTCGCGCGCTCGCCGTAAAGCCTAAGCTCATCGTCGCAGACGAACCCGTCTCAGCACTGGATGTTTCGATACAGAAGCAGGTTTTAGAACTATTGAACGAGCTACGGAGGAAGTTTGGATTGTCGATGCTATTCATCACGCACGACCTGCGCGTCGCCGCGACAGTCTGCGAGGACGTCGCCATTATGCAGCGCGGCGCAATCGTGGAGCAGGGGTCCACGGCGCGCATCTTTTCCGATCCGAAGCATCCCTACACCAGGAGCTTGCTCGATGCGGTTCCCGGCAAGGAATGGATAAACTCCCTGTCGTGATCCTCATTGCGTGCTTTGATGGCTAGTCTCTGAATGCCAAGTCCGACATTGCTGAAACTAGAATTGTTCATGTCGAAGCATCGAGCGCATCTGTCTGTTTCCTCTTGCACTCCCACGTTTCGTCCAATTTGGTTCAACAGGGTGCATAGACCTGCGAAGAGCCGATAGCCAGCACGGGGCGAGCAACGGAAGCGCTGCCACCGCACCAACTGGCAATATCGAGCATCGATGCAACAGCTGAACCAGACGCCGGAACCACGCTATATGCGTTTCACATTGCTCTACCAGACCCATTCACCGTTTGCGCGGAACGTGCTCGTTTCTGCACATGAGGCGGGCCTCGCAGGGAATATTGAAGTGGTCCATCAGGAGACAAGTCCGACCAATCGAAACTCGGTCGTCGTGAACCAAAACCCGCTCGGGAAAGTGCCCGTACTTCTCCGACCTGGACAATCTGCAATCTTCGATTCCGACGTGATTTGTGCGCACCTCGACACCCTCCACAGTGGAGCGGCCTTGATCTCGCCGGTTGGTGAATTGCGTTGGCGTGCATTGGGACTGCAAGCAGCCGCGCAAGGCCTTGCGGGTCCGCGGACCCGTCCGCAGTGAGCAGCTCCAGGACCTCCTGCACGGAATTTTGATCGGTGTTGATGCTGAACACCGGCGCCGTAGCTTAAGGTCCCCCAAAGAACCCCTCCAGAGAGATGGAAGGCGCCGCGTGGAACTCAACGAACTCCGCTACTTTCTGGCGATGGCCCGGGAGCTGAACTTCACGCGGGCGGCGGCGTCGTGCGCCGTGTCTCAACCGGCGTTGACCCGGGCCATCCAGAAGCTCGAAGCCGAGTTCGGCGGTCCTCTGTTCGTGCGGCAGCCGCGGGCCGTGGAACTGACACGCCTCGGGCGCGAATTGTTGCCGTTCGTCGAAGAGGCGATGTTGCGGCTCGACGCGGCCCGCGATCACGCCCTGGCGCATGCAACCACCAACGCAACCTCGCTGCGGCTTGGCGTCATGTGCACCGTGACGCCGTTGCGTTTGGTACCGCTGCTCGAGCAATTGAAGGCGCGCCATCCCGGCATCACCGTGCAGATCTACGAAGCCACGGCGAAGAAGATCGTCGACCTCGTGCTCTCGGACGACGTGGACGTGGCGTTGGCCGCTTGGCCGACCTATCCCGATACGGTGTCGGTGCAGCCGCTGTTTCAGGAGCGCTATGTGCTGGCCATGCGCCCGGACCATCCTTTGGCCGAGGCCAGGGCGGTGCCGATCGCCGCCATGGAGGGCTGCCAATATCTCGAACGCCTCAGCTGCGAATTCGACAATTTCTACGCGGCCAAGTTCGGCGAGTGGAAGATTGATCTCGACGTCTGCTTCGCGAGCGAGCGCGAGGATTGGATCCAGGCTCTCATCCTGGCCGGGCAGGGGTGTGCGGTGGTCCCGGAATATATGGATGTGGCGCCGGGCGTGATCAAACGGCCTTTGACGGAACCGGAAGTTGCGCGGGATGTCAGTCTCTTGACCATGAGAGGCCGTCGTCTGCCCGAAGCGGCGCTCGCCTTTCTGCGGTTGGCGTCACGCCACGACTGGCGCACGTGACGGCTCGCGGCGGAGCGTGCGTGCAAGGCGGAGGAAGGTCCGCACGATGACGAACGCAGCCCGCAGCGCTTCGCGCGGATTGCTCGACACCTTGGACAGCCCACCGCGTCGCCGTCGCTGACCGACCGGGATTTCGACCGTGCGGAGCCCGCGCGCCGCGACCCGCATCTGCATCTCGAGGTTCCAGCCGAACGTTTCGTCGCTCATGCCGAGGCCGGCAAGCGTCGAGACGCGGAGGGCACGGAAGGGCGACATGTCGGTCATCCGCACGCCGTATACGATGCGCAGCAAGGCTCCGGCGAGACGACCGGCAACGATCTGGGCCGCACCGAGACTTCCGGGTTCGCGCTCGCCGGCCAAGCGCGATCCCATGGCAAAATCGGCGTCGCCGGCCTTGATCGGCGCCAGAACGGCCGGAACCAGATCGGTCCTGTCGCTGCCGTCGCCATCGAAGAAGAGAACGATGGTCGTTGCTGGCGGCAAGGCTGCAAGGCCGGTCAGCATGGCGCGGCCATAGCCGCGGCGCGGTTCGACGAGCACGGCCGCGCCCGCTGCCCCTGCGCGCGCTGCCGTCGCATCCCGCGAGTTGCCGTCGACGACGAGCACCTTGTCGACACCGGCGGCCAAGAGACCGCGCACCACGCCACCGATGGCCGTCTCCTCGTCGAGCACCGGTACGATCGCGACGATGGTTTCGGGCGCCATGGGTCAGAGACTCCAGCGCAGGCCGCAGTTCTTGCAGCTTTCGGGCGGTCTATCGGAGCGGAGTGCCGTCCGGAAATGCTGGTAAGCGGGGCCGTTCCAGATCTCGCGGAGTGTCTGCTGCGTCGCGTCGCCGAGCGTAAAGTGTTCGTAGCCGTGCTGCGCGAACGGCGCAATGCAGCACGGCAGAGCCCGTCCGTTAGCTGTGAAATACATGAGCGACCACGGTCGCCGGCAGAGCGACCACGGGCTCGCATCGTCGGCGCGTTTCAGGCTTGCTTCGGGTTCGCTGGCGCCGGACGCCGAAAACTGCAGACCGAGGCTACGTGCGAGGTCTTCGGCCTGCGCGAGATGATCCGCTTCCGCCCGAGTCATCCGCTCGAACAGAGCCTGATCCGGCCGTGCGCGGCCGATGGCATCGTTGTCGAAGTAGACAAGGCGCTGGAGATAGATCTCCTTGACCCCGATGTCGTGCGCAATGCGAACGAAATCCGGCAGTTGCGCGATCGTCTCCTTGAGCCCCGTCAGCCATAACGAAACCTTCGGTGTCTGGGCGCCGTCGCGGGCCTGGGCGGCGACGAAAGCCTTAACGTTGCGGACGATACGGTTGAAGTAGTCCTTGCCGCGGATGGACTTGAACGTTCGGGCGTCGGCAGCGTCGAGCGAGACGCGCAGTTCGTCGAGCCCGGCTTCAGAGATCGCCCGGCCGTTGCTCGCGTTGAGGACGGTGCCATTGGTATTGAAAAGAACGTAGACGCCGCGTTCCTTCAAGTAGCGGATCATCTGCGGCAGATGCGGCACCAACATCGGCTCCCCGACACCGTGCAGGACTACGCGGGCGACGTTCGGCACCTGATCGACGATCTTCCGGAAGAGCTCGAAACTCATGTCGGCCGGTGGCTCAAGTTCCTCGTACGTCCGGGGGCACGTCGTGCACAGTAGATTGCAGCGGTTCGTCGTCTCGAGATACAGGCAGACCGGCATCCGGTCGGTGACCGGTCCGAAGGCGGGGTCGGACGCCTCGTGGTAGCGGCGCGGATCGGGGCGATCGGAGGCGGGCGGCATATCGAGAGGGCTCACGACGTCACGTCCTGCGGCTGTTGGGATTCGGCCAGAAGGCGGCGGACCTGCAAGGCATCGCGTCCGATGGCGACGAGGACCAGCAGATGGAAGACGGTCTGGCGCGCCAGATAGTCGGGCAGCCATTCGCCGGGAACGGCCTGATACGTCTGCAGCCCGCCGACCGTCAGGAGCCAGAGCGTCCAGCTCGTCGGGTAGACGGCGAGGAAGGGAACCAGCGCCAGATAGTACCAGGGATAGTGAGGCGTCAGTAACACGAGGAACAAGGTCAGCAGCAGCACGAGTGCCGCGATCGACGCGGCGGGAGACCGATCCTTTCGGAAGCCAACCGCCAAGGCCGCAATGGCAAGCGCAAAGGCCGCCAGCGCTCCGTAAATCCGCGTGAGCGCCGGCCAGTCGCCAGTCAGAAATTCGAGGGCTGCGACGTAGCGGAATCCGTCACCGTGTGTCAGTTCCTCTTCGGCGAGATATCCGGGCAGAAAGCCGAGCACCTTCGCGCCGACGCCGAGATAGGGCATGTAGCAGAGCACGACAGTCAATGCCACGGCCCCGACCATGCGCCAGTCCCAGGGACGCCAGAAGACCGGCAGCGCCAGCAGCGCCGTCGGTTTGACGAGCGCGGCCGCGGCGGCCGTTACAGCCGCCAATAGCGGCCGGCCGCCAAGGAACACGATCAGGGACACCATCATCAGCGCGCACATCAGCGCATCGATATGGCCACTGCCGGCAATTTCCCAGACCGGCAGCGGGTGCCAAGCAACGACGGCAATCCGCGTCGGCGCGAGCCCGAGGCGGTGAAGCATGAGAACGGTCGCACCGATCGTGAGGGCCTCACAGAGCAGCAGCCCGAGCCGCATCACGAGCACGTTCTCACCGGCGCGAGTCACGGCGAAGAAGAACATCTGCGCCACCGGTGGATAGATCGTCGGAGCGTAGTCGGCACGATTGATGAGCGGATAGATGGTGACGTCACGCAGGGGCGCGAGTTCCGGTGCAGCGGGAATGTAGCGATACGGATTGATCCCTGCCGCCTGCACCCGTCCGTCCCAGACGTAGCGGTAGATGTCGTCGGACAGATAGGGCTCGACGCCGAGTTGCGCGATACGCATGGCGACCGCCGCCGCCGCAGTAATGACCAGGGCGGACGTTGGCGATTTGCCGAGCGGCAGGCGACAGGTCCACCACGCGCCCAACGCTGCGAGGGCAACGACGGCCCAGTGGGCAAGTCCGCCGTATCGCTGATGCAGGAACGGCCCCACCGCACTCATGAGCACGAGCGCTGCACCGATGGCGCCCAGCAACCAGAGCGCGCGCCGATCGTTCGTCACCGGCGACAGTACCATGGAAGCTTCGGCCATGTGCAGCCCCGGCGCGCTCACGCGGCCCACGTCGCCCCGAGCCTCGGTCCGAGCGCCCGCACGAGCGCCGGATCGACGAGCCATCGCGCGAAGAGCATGCGCGTCGCCCGACAGGCCGGCAGACGGGGCGCGATGCTGCGGAACGGAAGGCCATCCAGCAGTTCACGGGCGAGGATGTGCAGCATCGGGGGTTCGTCGACGTCGTACCACGCTGGCAAAACGACCACTGGAAGATCGATTTCGTGAGCGCGTGCAAGGGTCTGTTCGAACACGTGCTCGGTACTCCAGGCGACATCCTCGAACAGGCGGCGATGCGGCGTCTTGAGGCCGAGCAGATAGTAGCCGCCATCGACGGAGGGCCCGACGACGGCCCGGTCTCCCGGGGCGGCCAGCGCGGTGGCCGCGCTCACGAGGAACGAGGTGGGCAGGGTCGGGCTATCGGAATTCAGCACGACGGCAGAAGCGTACCCGCGGGCAAGAAGACGCTCGACGGCATGGAACAGACAGGCGCCGAAGTCGGGCGCGGCTGTTTCGAGGAGGCCGACGTGCGACGGCAGGCACGAACGGAAAAAGGCGTCGGATCCTGCTGGAGCAAACGCCATCCAGGGATCTATGAGGGCCTGCTCGCCGGCCGCATCCAAGTTCGCCACTACATCCTTCAGAAAGGCGGTGTTGAGATCGGCAGCAGCGTCAGCTCCGAGCACGGGGATCAGCCGCGTTTTCGCGCGCCCCGCCACGGATGCCTTGGCCATTACAGCGACCCCGCACCGAACGGCGAGGTCCGGATCGATTGGGCTCATGCGCCAACTCCGGCACCAACCACACACTGGGTTGAGCCTAGTCCCGCGCGGGAGCCCGGGTCCAATGTCGGCTGGTTATCGTGTCGATAGACGGACCGCATTGGACAGGGGGCTGTGCATACGCTCGAATGGCCTGATCGGATCGTTCAGTTATATGAGATTTCGATAATGAAGTCGGAAAGCGTACGCAGCGCCGACGGCGCCCACCATGACGTGCATCCCCCGATCATCCGCTTTACGCACTGGATCAACGCGATTGCCATCGTCATCATGATTGGCAGCGGATGGCGGATCTATAACGACAGCCCGCTGATCCCGGGCTTCTTTTTTCCCGATACCTTCACGCTGGGCGGCGACCCGGCAATCTCTGACGCGAAATGGCAGAACCATGCCTCCGGCGGGCTCCTGTGGCACTTCGCGGCGATGTGGCTCCTGGTTCTTAATGTCGGAATTTACACCGGATACGGAATTTGGTCGGGCCGTTTGAAGCGGATGCTGTTTCCGATCACCCTGGCCGGCGTCCTCGAGACCGTTCGGGCGACACTCCGGTTCGATTTGAAACACGAGCATGGCGTCTACAATCACGTACAGCGCGTGATGTATCTCGGCGTAATGGTGCTCGTCATCGGTGTGATCCTGTCGGGCCTCGCGATCTGGAAGCCGGTGCAGTTCCAGACGCTGGCAGCCCTCTTCGGATCCTTCCAGGGCGCGCGATGGGTCCATTTCCTTTGCATGGCCGGGATCGTCGGCTTCCTCGTGATCCATGTGGCGCTGGCGCTCCTGGTGCCTCGCACGCTGCTTTCGATGACGGTCGGCGAGATCGCGCCAGACAAGCCGGCGACACCGGCTTCGACCCGCTAGGAGACGACCATGGACGGGAAACCTACGCATCGCCCAGGAAATGCGCGGCCTGTCGACCGGTCGCTGCTCCGCGAACACAAGAAGGCGCTGGTCGGTATCGAGCGCCGCACGCTGCTGCGCGGTGGCCTCAGTCTTGGCGCGCTCACCATGTTGACCGGCTGCGACGTGACCAACCGCGAAAGCGTCTGGAACGTTCTGAAGGCCATGTCCGGCTGGAACGACCGCGTCCAGGCTTTCCTGTTCTCGCCAACGCGTCTCGCGCCGGAATTCGACGCGAAGTATGTGATGAAGCCGCATCGCTTCAACGCCTATATCGGTGCGGACGGCATCCCGGATATCGACGGCGCGTCCTGGCGACTGGAACTCGGCGGCAAAGTCGCCGACAAGCGCCCGCGCACCCTCGCCGAGCTTTATGCGATGCCGCACGTCACGCAACGCACGCGGCACATCTGCGTCGAAGGCTGGGATTTCATCGGCGAATGGTCGGGCGTGCCGTTCCGCCATTTCCTCGAAAGCGTCGGCGCCGACTTGACCGCGAAATACGTCGCGTTCCGCTGCGCCGATAAGTATTACGGCAGCATCGACATGGCGACGGCGCTGCACCCCCAGACGCAATTGACGACCAAATATGCTGGTGAGACGATCGACAAACTCGCTGGCTTCCCGGTGCGCCTCAAAGCGCCGACAAAACTCGGCTTCAAGCAGCCGAAGCAGATCATGGCCATCGAGGTGACGGACACGTTCCGCAGCGGTTACTGGGAAGACCGCGGGTTCAACTGGTTCAGTGGTCTGTAGGGCTCAGCCGCGAACGGCAGCCGGGTCCGTCGAATAAGTCGCCAAGCCCTCGGTCTTGAGCTTTTGCTGTCCGCTGACGGCCGGGAGCTGCCCAATTCGTAGCGCTCCAACTTATGCGTTTCGCTTCACTCGTCGGGAAGGCCGGCAGCTCGCAAACCCTTTGCCGTCAACTCGCGATACTGAGGAATGCTGCTGAAGGCCGGCACCTCGAGGTAGCGTTTGATGGTGAAGTCCGGCTGGGCGGCCATTAGCCTCCTGGCGGCCGATTGAGCCGTCGACATATCCCCGGCAAGCGCTGACCAAGCGGCGAGTAATCTGTAAGCCCAGGTGACGTCGGGGTGCCTTTTGGTTTCCTCCTTGGCGATGGCTGTGGCTTCACGAAACCTCCCGACGTGGGCTAGGGCAGCGGCCTTGCCGATGCGCATGTTGAACCCAAAGGGGTCGAGTGGGCTTAGGGTCGTCGCATTGTCGAACCGCTCCGCTGCAAGTTCTGCTTGGCCTCGGTAGATCGCGCTCCAACCGTAACGCGCCCATGCCCAGGCGTTGTTGGGATCCAGCGCCAAGGCCCGTTGCAAAAGTGTGGACGCGCCTTCCTGATCGCCACACAGGCCGGCCGCGGCTCCTGCAGCCGTTAGCGCGGTCGGGTCGTCATCGATCAGTCCCAACGCCTTGTCGACCAGCTCTCGCACCTCGTTGACTTCACGGTCGACCTCAGTAGTCCAAAGGTAGGTGAGCCTGAGAGCATAGCACCATGCAAGCAATGCCAACGCTCGCCCGTAATGAGGGTCGGCCTGGATAGCTGCCTGCAATATTGGTATGGCCTCGCTGATGGCTTTTGCATTCTGTCCCCAAAGCTTCGGAAACGCGCGCATAACGAGGTCATAGGCTTGCAGATTGGCAGGCGGCTTCCGACACGCTGCTTCTATCTCGGCCCGTCTGATTTCGGGCTTTATGGCGCCGGCGACCTGTGCAGCGATGCGATCCTGGAAATCGAAGATCTCGTCAGCGTCACCTTCGAAGCGGTTCGACCACAATTGGTTGCGGGATGCCGCTTCAACCAGCTGAACCGAGATCCTCAGCCGATTGCCGCCTCGGCGTACGGTGCCCTCGACGAGGTAGGCCACACCCAGCTCTCGGCCGATATCCCGCACATCCACAAAGCGCCCCTTGAATGTGAAAGCGGACTGGCGAGCAATGACGAAGAAATCTCGAATACGAGAGAGTGCGGCGGTTATCTCCTCAACGACGCCGTCTGCAACATAGTCGTCGGACGCGTCGCCGAGATTATCAAAGGGGAGGATAGCGACGGACGGAGATGGACCGTGACGAACCAAGGCAACGTCGGTCTCGCTCGGAGCGGTCTGCACGGCGCTTGGCGGCGCCACGATGTGTTCTTGTCGGGCGACGCCGGCCGAGGCCGCGATACGCTGGGTCACGATGTCCGGCGTTACTTGCAGTTCCTCCATGAGCGCCTGCTTGCAGCGCTCGAATTGACGAAGCGCGGCGTTCACGCTGCCTCGTGCCAAGTGGACTCGCATCAGAGCACGGTGGGCCTCCTCCGCCGCTGGAGCGTGCTTCAATAGCCGCAGAGCCAGAGCTTGCGCCGCATCGAGTGCTTCCACGTCGCTAGCATCAGCCCTGCTGAGACGCTCAGCAAGCTGCAAAGCTGTATCGGTGAGGTTGCGCCGGTAGGTCAGGGCAAAGGCGTGGGCACCATCGGGAACGTCGAGACCCGATAGTGGCTCTCCGCGCCAGGCTTGCGCCGCTGCCACCTGAGCACACCTGTCATCCGCCGCCGCACCCAAGCGGAATACATCGACGTCGATAGCCCCTGGTGTCGACGATAGCCTCACCGCCTCCAGATCGCTCTCCAGGGTGACCGTGCCAGCACCAGGGCCGTCGGACGGCAAGAGCTTCCGAATTGCCGCGAGACACTGGCGCAGGCTGTTTCGGGCCTGACCCGACGGCCGGTCCGGCCAGAACAGGGTGCAAAGCTCGGACCGTGTGAGGCCTTTAGGTCCCGCAAGGGCTAGGCAAGCCAACATGAGGCGGATCTGACGCGTCACATCCGGCAGCGGCGCGCCATCCAACCTCACCAGTTCGACCGGCCCAAGAAGATGCAAGCGCATGTCGAACACCGTGCCGCTCAGTACCCATCGATAAAGCACGATTTAACGCCGAAATAACGGCGGCGCCAACGCCCTCAGACGCGCGTCTAACGGCCACCCCAACACCCGACAAGCGTCCCCCCCGTACGGTGTCCCTCGTTCGCCCATGTTGGCTAATGGAGACCTCAAGATGCAATCGATCTCTCGGAACTTCCACCAAACTGCGGACGCCGACACAGGGATGAGCGCCGGACTAATCACGCGAACTAGAATTGCAGTTCTTGGGTTCCTGGCGCGTCGGGACACCCGCGTGATCGTGCGGCACCTTTCGGATGCGCAGTTGTGTGACGCCGGAATCGATCGTGGCAACATCCTCGGAAACCGACCGGCGATGGATGTCGACCCCGAGCTTACCCGCTACCTCGCATCGCTGCGCTGAAACAATCCCCATCGAGTAGGAGGGAGCGGTGCTTCCGACAGATCTCATTCTCGGCTTCGCAGCTGCGTCTTGCGTGCTGTTGACTTTCTGTATGAAGACCATGATGGCGCTGCGCGTCATCGCTCTGTTGAGTAACGCGCTTTTTATCGTCTATGCCTGCCGGCTCGATCTTACACCGATCCTTGCACTGCATGTCTTGCTGGTGCCGATCAATCTCATCGGACTCTGGCGCGAGCTTGCCTTCCGCTCGACGTTCAAGGTGACAGGCCAGCAGCGGTCTGGCTTCACGCCCCTGAATCACCCGAGGGACGAGTTCAGGGCATTGTCAGCTCAGGGTCATGCCCTCCATCGGCGCCTCGTTGAGCAGGGCTGCCTACCGTCGGCAACCGACCTTCAACTGCACAGATCACAAACGACGACGCGATCGGCCCGAGACCGACCGTCACTTCGCTGGAAAGTCCGGGCCACGAGGAGACACATTTAGCGCGACAACGCTGGTACTGCCCGAATTGCATTGCCAAACGGCTGGCGCATATAGTCTCCCGACCACGGGCGCTTGTTTCGTCAGGAAGACGCCAGCGGACTCTATTGACCGCGCACAGCGGAGGATCATGAATGGACTTCAATTACGTTGATTACCTTCACAAGATTTGCGTTCATGCCATTGCCATCTGTTGTGGCGCAGCATGTATAGGGCCTGTCTCTGCGGCTCCGCGCGCTAGCCTCGCAGATGGGGCCACGGGCCGGATCGAAATGAACAGTTACTCCCCTGCAGGTCAGACGTCATTTGTTACACGTACTTTTCTGAAGGATCCGCCCGTCATCATCGGCGGCACGCTCACGTTGCCATCAGTGACCTCCTTCCAGAAAGACGGCAGGTTTCCCGCCGTCATCCTGATGCACGGCAGCGGCGGCATCTCACAGGAGCGAGAGCACGCCTGGGCTGAACGGCTCAACAACTGGGGTATCGCAGCCTTTGTGGTCGACAGCTTCACCGGCCGTGGCATCAAGCCGCCGAACTATGCCGATAAAAACTTTCTGCACGTCGTCGCCCATGTGCTGGATGCCTATCTGTCGCTCCAGTTGCTGGCTACGCACCCAAAGATCGACGGCACCCGTGTTGCCGTGATGGGTTTCTCGAAGGGCGGGCAGACCTCACTGGATGCGATATTCGAGCCCTTCCGGATTGCAGCGCTCGGCCCCGCCTCGCCCCATAGATTTGCCGCCTACGTCCCGTTCTATCCCTATTGCAACTTTAGACATGTCAGCAAGGTGCTCGCTGATGCCCCAATGCTGATGCTGCTGGCTGGGCGCGATGAGATGACCGAGCCGAAGCCCTGCCAGAACGCGGGGGCGTGGCTTAGAGAGCGCGGCGTGCCAGTCAAGGTCGTGCTCTATCCGGGCGCGCATCATGGTTTCGACCGGTTGAGTAAGTTGCAATTCGACAAGGCCTACGTCGGGATCAAAACCTGTGAAGCGGAGATGGACCTAGACACCCGCCACATCCGCCGTCTCGATACCGGCGCGCCGCTTGCAACGAAGGCGGCTAACGACGCCTGGCTCTCCGAGTGTCGGAAGGTCGGGGGGCACTCCGGCGGCGATACCAAGTCCCGCGAAGCCGCCATTGTCGAGGTTCGCGAGTTTCTCGGCGGAGTTTTCTCCCGCTAGCGGCTTGGTCCACGAACTCGTTCGGCCAGCGTTGGCTCGCTCAGCGCGCCTCATGGAGCGCGATGAGGAGGGGACATTCCGACGCGTTCTCGCTCTCCGCACCGAGGTCATTGATCCGCTGCTCGCCGAACACCGTGGGCGGCTGGTCAAGACGACGGGCGATGGCATGCTGGCGGAATTCGCCAGTCCACTCGTTGCCGTCATTTTTGCGCTCAAGCTTCAAAAGTCGCTGAACGACCAGCCGGACGGCCTGCGTCTGCGGATCGGCATCAATCTCGGCGACATCATCGTGGAAGAAGACGGGGACGTTTACGGAGAAGGTGTCAACATTGCCGCGCGCCTCGAGGCACTCTGCGAGCCAGGCGGCATCCTAGTGTCCAGTAAGATCCACAGCGAAGTGTATGGAAAGCTGTCCGCCCTGTTCGAAGATCGGGGAGAGAAGCACGTCAAGAACATTTCCAAATTGGTGCACGTCTTCTCTGTGCGGGAAGCGCCTGAAGGTACAATACCTGAAGCTCCGGTCCGACGCCGAATTGGTCTCGCCTCTTGGCTTACCGCCGCACTGACTGCTTCCACTCTGGTTCTCGGTGGCATCGTCCTGTTCTGGTTTCTTCGCGCGCCTGCGGAGCGATCCGCCGCCTCCGCGCGACCTTCATCAACGCATGAGTTCGACGGGCTATGGAAGCTGACAATTTCCTGCCCGCCATCGGAAACGCCCAAGGCGGCGGCGTACACCATGAAGCTTGCTGTCCAGGTGACAGAGGGGCGGCTGTTCGGCGAACTCGGTCGCCCGGGCAAACCCGGTGCCTTTGCAATTCAAGGCACAATGCGGCCGGATGGTACGGCGTTGCTCACGGCCCGCGGGATCAGCGATGCGGTTGCTGGGGCCGGCGCTGCCCCTGCCGGCTCTATATTCGAATACACGGCGACTGCCCGCTTCGCCGACAACCGCGGAACCGGCAAGCGCATCGAAACACGGCTGTGCGACCTGACTTTCGAGCGCTGAACTGCGAGTTCGCATGCAGCAGCGCCGAACGCAGCGAAAGAAAATCAGTTCGCATCGTAGCGCACGAACCGTACAGCAGACGTCCCATCTCAGGATATGAGCCGGAACAGAACCTCATCGTCGACTGGCTCACAAGTCATGTTCCTTGCAGTCAACGAGGATAAGCTACTGCAGCTAACGGAGTTTTCACCGACCAGGAATACTTATCCGAAGTTGAATTCGGCAGCCGGGGGGCATGTTGTGGTTCGCAAGCTTGTCCGCGCTGCAATTGTATCTGCCAGTCTTATCGTGACTTTCGGACAGCCGGCGCTCGCAACGTCGGTGGTGTTCGTGAACCCCGGCAAGAAAGGGGAAACGTTCTGGGACATGGTCACCCAGACGATGAAGGCAGCAGCCCGACAGCTCGGTCTCTCAGTCGAAGTGTTGTATGCAGAGCGAAATCATCGCTCGATGCAAGCCCTCGGCATCGAGGTGGCAGAGCGTCAGACGAAGCCGGAGTTCCTCATCCTCGTCAACGAAGAGGCAGCGGCACGCCCAATCCTTGCTGCTGCCGACCGCAATGGCTTGAAGACGCTCCTGATCTCCAACTCTCTCACGGGGGGCGATGCCGAAGCCGTAGGGGGCCCGCGACGTTCGCTGAAGTCGTGGCTGGGGAGCGTTATCCCGGACATGGAGCAGGCGGGCGCGCGAATGGCAAATGCCTTGATTGATTCCGCGCGTACCAACGGTCGCGTGAGCAGCGACGGCAAGATCCATTTATTCGCAATTGGCGGCGACGAGGTGACACCTTCCTCCATCGCTCGCAATCGCGGCTTTCATCAGGCCGTTTCGTCACATTCCGACGTCGTCGTAGATCGCTTCTTATTTGCCAATTGGAACAAGGCCGATGCCGAAGCGGTCACGACCGCCTATCTGGCATGGGCGCAGCGCAAAGGAATCCAGGTCGCCGGAATCTGGGCGGCCAATGACCCCATGGCACTCGGGGCCATGAGCGCCGCCGAAAAAGCGGGACTCCAGGCTGGAAAGGATCTAGCGGTCGTCGGGCTGAACTGGTCGAAAGAGGCTCTCTCCGAGGTCGCCGCCGGTCGGATGCTCCTGACGGATGGCGGGCATTTCCTAGCCGGCGCCTGGGCGATGGTCGTTCTAAGTGACTACATCGACGGTTGCGATTTCGCCGAGCATCAGACCGAGCTGCGTTTCACCACATCGGCCGTCTCGATCGCCAACCTGGCAAGCGTTCGCGACTTGATCGAAAACCAGCGCATGAACGAAATCGATTTCCGCAGCTTCACGGCCCGCCGCCACGGCCGCTGCGGGGTCTATGACTTCTCCCTCGATGCGGTCGTGTCGGCATTCCGCGCGTCCGCGACGAGCAATTAGGATCGCGCCCGATGTCGGCCCGTAGATCCGCCCGCTCAGTGTCAAGATCTTCGACGTGGGGCCTGGGCAAAGCCGCTGCTCGCCGCGTCCGCAGCACGTCCGTGCGACTGTACCGTTTGGCGAAGTCGCGACTGCGTCACACGGTCGTTGGTGGTCTGCTTTGGTTCGTGCTGCCGGGCCTCATCCTTGTTCAGGGCCTCGCATCGCTCTGGATCCACAATCATCAGTTCGACGCGATGGAGCGTCAGCTTGCGGATCAGGTCGCGAAGCTCGCCGCATCCCGAAGCGCGATCTTGGCCGAGCCTCTCTGGCGCATGCAGTATGCGAAAGTCAAAAACGTTCTGGATGAGATTGTCTCGACGGATACGGTCACACACGCCGCCGTTTTCGACGACACGGGTGCGTTAGTCGCGAGCTTCGGCAGCGAACCGGCGACCGGAAATCGCGATTACCTGAGCGTCACGCAACCGATCACATATCGGGACGGCAATCACGTGACGAGTGCAGGCCGCCTCGTCATTCAGTTCAGCAATGCCGTCATTGCAACGCAACTTCAACGCGGGTTGCAGAACACGCTGCTGGTCTCGTTGCTCGCCACGCTTGTCACACTTGTCGGTCTCTGGTGGGCCAGTCAGCATGTCGTGGGGAGACCTCTCGCTGCGATTTCCGACGCGATCAGAAGGACGAGGGTCGGCGGCGGATGGGTAAAGGCGGTCGTGACGTCACGCAACGAGATCGGGTTGCTGGCACTCGCCTTCAACGAAATGCAGGACAAACAGCGCCGAGCTCAGGAGCACCTCGCACACGTCGCAGCCCACGACGCGCTGACCGGGCTGACCAATCGCCACCGGTTCGAGGTAATTTTCGAGGAAACAGTCCGCGCGGGTGGTGACCGGAACATTGCCCTTCATTTTGTCGACATGGACGGCTTCAAGAAGATCAACGACACGTTCGGACACGAGGCAGGCGATCAGTTTCTCATCCAGATTGCCGAACGGCTGCGCGCCACCGCGGGACCGACACACGTGGTCGCCCGGATCGGCGGCGACGAATTCCTCGTTCTTCAACACGACGTGCCCGGGACAGAAGAAGCCAACTTGCTTGCGCAGCGCATTCTTGAAGCACTCGCCGAACCGGTGATTTTCGAAGACGTCTCGATCGTCCCGTGCTGCTGCATCGGCTTCGCGGTCAGGCATGTCGACAGCCCGGATGTTCGCAATCTCCGCGCCCTGGCGGACGTGGCCCTCTATGACGCTAAAGCGCGCGGCCCAGGGCAGGTTGCGACCCTGACCGACGATCGCCTGAAATTCTTCAAGCGTGTCCGCAGTCTCGAAGACGCCCTGCCTGATGCACTTGCCGAACAGCAGATCGAGCTGTGGTACCAGGCTCAAATCGATCTCAGAACGAACCGCGTCATCGCCGTCGAGGCATTGTCGCGCTGGCGTCACCCATTGCACGGAATGGTCAGTCCGAACGAGTTCCTGCCGCTCATCGAGCGCAACCGCCTCGGGCAACGACTAACGGGGCTGGTGCTTGAAGGCGCATGCGACATGATCCGGCGAATTTACCAGGCTGGACATAAAGACGTGCGGGTCGCCGTCAACATTTCAGCCCAGGAACTTTCGGACGAGACGCTCCTGAAGCGGGTCCGCGCGATCGCACAACGGAATGACGTTCCGATGTCGGCCCTTGAGATCGAGATCACGGAGGGCGCTCTCATCGACAACTTCGCGGTCGCATCACAGATCGTTGGGCGGCTGAGGGACCAAGGCGTTACCGTCGCTCTCGACGATTTCGGGACAGGCTATAGCTCCCTCGCTTATCTTTGTCGGCTGCCGATCGACAAGCTGAAGATTGACAAGTCGTTCGTGCGCGATGCCACGGACAATGCCGAAGCCCGTACCGTTCTGGAAACGATCTCGCATCTTGCCCAGCGATTGAGCCTCCAGGTCGTCGCGGAAGGCATCGAAGACCCGCAGCAGTCAGTTCTCGCGCGACTGCTCGGCGCAGACATCGGCCAGGGATATCTATTCCACCACCCACAACCGCCACCGCTTTGCCTCGAGTTCCTCGACGCAAACTTGGGGCGGCCACAGTCCGAAAATCTTGCCCCAAGTGATAGCGGCGTATCGTCTGCCGCGCCCGACACTGAGCACGCCGACGACTCGAAAGAAGCTCAATTCTCAATCCGCCGCGCCTCGTGACCCCGACTGACGGAGTGCACTGCGCGAACGGATGTCACCGATGGCGCCCATTGAGCTGGTGCTGAGCCTGCGGTCAGCGGATCAACTTGCAGCCACACCCGACCGGTAACGGCCAAGGCCTTTAGCTGTCAGCAGCGCGGGCGATGTTTCGCCCTGTCTCGTCGCCCGATAGCAGTGTTTCGGCAGCGACCCTTGATGGTCGGCACGTGGGCTGGCAGGCTGCCGCCATGCAGAAGCCGCGGCTATCGGACCTGATCGCGTTCGCGCTCACGGACGACATCGTCAGTCGCCGTTTGGCGCCCGGCGCGGCGCTGGACGAGGGCACCCTCGGCCGGCGCTTCGGTGCCTCGCGCACGCCCGTCCGCGAAGCCTTGCGAGAACTGGCGGCGAGCGGCCTTGTCGAGATCAAGCCCCATCGAGCTCCAGTGGTCGTCGCCGTCGACGAGGCACGGATCGCAGAGATGTTCGAAGTCATGGCTGACCTGGAGGCGCTGTGCGCGCGCCGAGCGTCGCGCGCCATGACGCCGGAGCAGCGCATCTCCCTGGAGGCTCATCATCGCGAGATGGGAGAAGCGGTGAGGCGCGGCGACGTAGCTGCATACCGGGCCGCCAACGTGATCTTCCATGTCCTCATCTACGAGGGCGCGCAGAATTCCTATTTGCGGGAGATCACCCAGGCGACGCGTGCTCGCATCGCGCCCTATCGTGGCGCCCAGCTGGAAGCCGCGCAGCGGCTGGCGCAGTCTTATGCCGAGCATGATGCCATCGTGGACGCCATCCTTCAGGGGGCCGGAGATCAGGCGGCCCAGCTGATGCGGGATCATCTGGCGGTCACCCGGGATACGCTCGCGCGCATTGCTTCAGTCGAGATGAAAATATAGGCAGGCAGATCCTAATTGTATGCAATTCCCTCGCGCCGAGAAATCGAGTTCGGATGTCGGCGAACCGGGAAAGGCAGCCTAAGTCACTCGCCCGAAAAGGAATTAATCGAGACGTCTCGGTTCCTCGCGCGCTTGGCACGGCGCTTGCGTGGTTAACGGCCGAGAGGGACTCAAATGACCGCGCCGATCGCCAGTTTTGCCGTCCTGCATGATCGCTATCGCAGCGGGACGTCGCCGGTCACCGTGGTCGAGGAAAGTCTCACGCGGCTAGCAGCTGTCGACGATCCCGGCATTTTCATCGAAGTCCTGCCGGCCTCGCGCTTGAGAGACGCGGCAGCGGCTCTTCCGCCCTTCGATCCGGAGCGCTTTCCGCTGTGGGGCGTCCCGTTCGCCATCAAGGACAACATCGATGTTGCTGGCGTGCCGACGACGGCGGCTTGCCCGGCCTACGCGTTCACCCCGTCGCGCAGTGCACCCGTCGTCGAGCGCCTCATCGCGGCCGGCGCACTTCCGCTCGGCAAGACCAACCTTGACCAATTTGCGACGGGGCTCGTCGGCGTCCGCAGCCCCTATCCGCCGCCGCGCAATGCGTTCGATCCGTCGCGGGTGCCGGGCGGTTCGAGCTCGGGCTCGGCGGTGGCAGTGGCTCAAGGCATCGTCACGTTCGCGCTCGGCACCGATACCGCCGGTTCCGGCCGCGTGCCGGCAGGCCTCAACAATATCGTCGGACTGAAGCCGAGCCTCGGCCTGCTCTCCACGCGCGGTGTCGTGCCGGCGTGCCGGACCCTCGACTGCGTGTCGATCTTCGCTCCAGACGTCGCAAGCGCCCGTCGCGTGCTCGACTGCGCTCAAGGCTACGACGAGAACGATCCATATTCTCGGCACGTACCGACGAGGACTGCCGCCATAAACCGGATCGCAGTTCCGCGCGGCGAAGATCTCCTCTTCTTCGGCGATAAACTGGCCGGCGCGGCGTGGGAGGCGGCAGTGGCGCGCCTCACGAGGCTCGATGCCACCGTCGCGACGATAGACCTCGGTCCATTCTTTGCGGTGGCTCGCCTGCTCTACGAAGGCCCCTGGGTGGCGGAGCGCCGCGCTGCCGTAGGGCGCCTCATGGACGACCATCCGGAGCACTTGCATCCGGTCACGCGTTTGATACTCGCACAAGCGGACCGTTTCACAGCCGTCGACACTTTCAACGCGCTTTATCGGCTGGCGGAGCTTCGGCGCGCCTGCGAGCGTGCTCTCGAGACTTGTGATGCGATCGCGGTGCCAACGGCACCGATCTTCCCGAAGTGCGACGACCTCGTGGCTGATCCAATCGGTCCGAACAGCCGCCTAGGTACTTACACGAATTTCGTCAACCTGCTCGACCTCGCGGCCATCGCCGTGCCGGCTCCCTTCAGAACCGACGGACTGCCCGCAGGGATCACCTTCATCGGCCGCGCCGGCAGCGACGACGCGCTCGCGGACATTGCAACACGCTTCTTCCCTGGAATCGGCGGCGTCGCGACCAAGACGGCGGGGGAGGCCTGACATGCTGACTCGGATCGAGATCGCCGTCGTCGGAGCCCATATGCAGGGCATGCCGCTCAACGACGAACTCCGCCGCCTTGATGCAGAATTCAGCCGGCGGACGACGACGGTGCCCGAGTACCGCCTTTACGCGCTGGCGGGAGGACCGCCGATGCGTCCGGGCCTGCTGCGCGTCGCGGCTCACGAGGGCCACGCCATCGAAGTGGAAGTCTGGGCCTTGGCCGCGGAGGCTTTCGGCCGATTCGTCGCCAAGGTGCCTCCGCCGCTTTCGATCGGCACGCTGCGCCTCGCGGACGGCACCACGCCCAAAGGTTTTCTCGTCGAGCCGCAAGGGCTCATCGGCGCACGCGACATCACGAACTTCGGGGGATGGCGAGCCTACATGGCCAGCCTCACTCCCGCAGGCTGACGTTCAGGACACCATCGGGTCTCAGCGGAGCAGGAGATATTGACCATGCACAGAAGACAAGTCCTTCTCGGGGGTGCCGCCGCAGTCGGCGCGCTGGCAATGCCGTCCATTCTGCGGGCCCAAACCCAGAGGACGGTCAAGATGGGCTCGTTGCGGCTCATCCATTCCATGACGCCGCACTTCTACGAGCGCTTCGCGCCGCCCGAACTGAAGATCGAAATCATCACCTTCGACTCGCCGACCGACGGCAAGAACGCGGTCGTCACGAAGTCCGTCGACTTCGGCGGTTTCGGTATCGCAGCGGCGACCCTCGGGGCAGCCGCGGGGGAGCCCGTCGTCGTTGTCGGCGCCTTCTGCAACAAGGGCATGGGCGTCATCGCGAAGGCCGGCTCGGACATCAAGACGATCAAGGATCTCAAGGGCAAGAAAGTCGGCATCTGGCCGGGCTCGACGCAGGAAGTCTTCATCCTCGAGCGGCTGCGGATGGAAGGCATGACCGTGCGGGACATCCAGGCGACGCGGGTGCCCTTCGGTGAGATGCACGCCATGCTCTCGCGCGGTGACATCGACGCCTACGTCGGCGCGGAACCGGGCCCCGGCCTCTCGCTGAGTTCAGGCGTCGGCCAACTCGTCGAGTATCCGTATGGAACCGCCATGGGTGGCCTCAACATGATCTTCGCAACCCACGAGGAGATGGTCGCGAAAGATCCGGCGCTCGTACGTACGATGCTGTCCGTACACCGCAAGGCGAGCGAGTTCATGTCGGCGAACAAGACCGCGGTCGCCGAAATGACCGTCGCACGCCTCGGTGCCAACAAGGCGGCCGTCGAGCACGCTCTTGCGGCGAACAACGTCGAATACACGTGGCAGCTCACCGACAAGGTACTCGAGCAGGCGCGGACCTACGCTCAGCAGATGCTGGAGCTGAAACAGATCCGCGCGCTGCCAGATTTCGCGAAGTTCCTCGATCCGAGCTTCTCGAAGGCCGTCGCCGCCAGCTGATCGCCCGCTGCCGCCGGACGCCTGCGCGTCCGGCGGCACTTCTCTGCCAAATCACCGAAGAGGTTGTTCATGGCCCTCGCCGAGACCACGGTCGGGTCCGCCACCGCGCCAGCACGCCGGCCACCGAGCACAGCGTTCATCAGCCTTCGGTCTTTTTTGATTGGCCTGGTCGTTCCCGCGCTCCTCTTGGGACTTTGGCACGTCGCCACGACGCAGCAATGGACGCGTCTCATCCCGTCGCCGGCCGAAACGGCGACGTACATGATCGACTTCGTCTTTGGCGGCATCTACGACGACAGCTTCTCGGCAACCGCGCACATTCACCTGCTCGCATCGATGCAACGCGTATATGGCGGCTTCGCGCTTGCGGCGGCGGTGGCTCTCCCTCTCGGCATCCTGATCGGACGCGTACCGCTCGCGCGGCAGCTGCTGGATCCGTTCCTGCAGGTGATGCGGCCGATTCCGGTCACGGCCTGGTTGCCGCTCTCGATGATCCTGTTCGGCCTCGGATCCAAATCCGCCTTCGCACTCGTGTTCCTCGGCGCCTTCTATCCGATCCTCCTCAACACGGTGTTGGGCGTGAAGGGTGTCGATCCCAAGCTGCTCGAGGCGGCATCGATGCTCGGCTGCCGTGGCCCTGCGCAGTTCACCCGGGTCGTTCTTCCGGCGGCCCTACCGTCGATCTTCACCGGCCTTCGCCTGGGGCTTGGTCTTGCGTGGTTCGTCATCGTCGTAGGCGAGATGACGGGCGTCCCGCAAGGGCTCGGAGCCGTCATCATGGACGGCCGCACGCTCTCGCGCACCGAACTGGTGATCTGCGGGATGATCATCATCGGCATTGCCGGTTTTCTCTCGGATCTGATCGTCGTGGCGATCGGTCGCCGCCTCCTGCGCTGGAGCCCCACGCACAATGCATGAACCCATCATCGAAGTCCGCGGCGTCTCCAAGACGTTCGAGGTGGCCGGCCAGTCGGTCGCGGCGCTGAAAGACGCGAACCTGACGATCAAGAAGGGCGAGTTCATCACGCTGATCGGCGCCTCCGGATGCGGAAAGTCGACACTGTTGCGCATCATCGCGGGCTTCGAGACGGCGACGTCGGGTGAAGCACTCATGTGGGGTACGCCGATCGTCGGGCCCGCACCCCAGCGAGGCATGGTTTTCCAGGACTACGCGCTCTTCCCGTGGCTGACGGTCCGCGACAACATCGGCTTTGGCCCGACATCTCAGGGGTGGCCCAAGCCGAAGATCCGTGAGACGACTGATCGCTTCATCGAGATGGTCGGACTGAGTCGCTTCGCGGATGCCTATCCCCACCAGCTGTCCGGCGGCATGCGCCAGCGCGTCGCCATTGCCCGCGTGCTCGCCAACGAAGCCGAAGTCGTCCTGATGGACGAGCCGTTCGGGGCCCTCGACGCGATGACGCGCGAGCGGCTCCAAGAGGAGCTTCTCGATATCTGGCGCAAGACGAAGCTCACGGTCGTGTTCGTGACGCACTCCGTGGAAGAAGCCATCATGCTCGCCGACCGCGTTGTGGTTATGACGCCAGGACCAGGCCGCATCGAGAGCGACAATGCCATCACACTGGCGCGACCGCGCGATGTGGCCTCGCCGGAGTTCAACGAAATCAGGCGCGATATGTCGGGTCGTCTGCACAGCCATCATAGCCGGCGTGCAGCATGAGCACCGTCGCCGCGCAGTTTGTTTGGAATGGAATGACCCAGGCAGCGCTCGACGCGGCCTACAACAACATGGCTGCCGTTTCGGACAGCACTGAGCGCGTTGCCTCCTGGACGGCGCGTTCGGCCGAACTCAGGTCGCGTCAAGCCGCCGAACTCGACATCGCCTACGGGCCGAAGCCGCGCAATCGCTTCGACGTGTTTAGATGCGGTCGGCCTGACGCCCCACTCGTCGTGTTCATCCATGGCGGCTGGTGGCAGCGCAATAGCAAGGAGGTATTCTCCTGCGTCGCCGAGGGTCCGCTCGCCTTGGGGCTCGACGTCGCGTTGATCGGCTACACACTGGCGCCGGAGGCAACGCTTTCTGAAATTGCCCGTGAAGTGCGCGGTGCGCTGGATGCCCTTGTCTCGTATCAAGCGGCTCATGGTCGACCGACGGAAATCATCTTGTCCGGCTGGTCGGCCGGCGGTCATCTGACCGTGCTGGCCATGGATCATCCAGCCGTAGCGGCTGGGCTCTCGATCAGCGGCGTATTCGATCTGGAGCCCATTCGACACAGCTACATCAACGACAAGCTTCGCCTCACCGAGACCGAGGTCACCGAACTCAGCCCTCAGCATCGTCAGCTGACGTCGAAACCCCTCATCGTCGCGTTTGGCCGCGCCGAGTTGCCAGAGATGCAACGCCAGTCCGTCGAGTTTCACGCGTGCGGCAGCATCGCGGGAAGTCCCGTCGAGAATCTCCCGTTGGTGGGCCGCGACCACTTTTCGATCATCGAAGATCTGATCCGCCCTGAAGGCGAGTTGGCAAAGGCATGCCGGCGACTTGCGCCCCATAATTCCGCCGACTGAGCCGGTCGCGAGATCACCCAGGCGATCTCGCGCCACGGTGAAGGCCCTCAAGACTGGAAGTCTTGCAGCGCAGCTTCGAGAAGCGCGCCACTCGATGAGAACGGGAACCCGAACTCGGTATCGGCTGGGACGCGGCATGCCGGCGCATCAGAGTCGCACCGCTGCCGGAGGTCCGTCGAGTTTGCGCAGTCCGCTGAAGAACGGAGCCATCAGAGCAAGCCCGCCCGCGATGACGGCGACGACGAGTGCGACCGCCTCGGCACCGACGATGTCGACGGCCGGCCCGCTCACCAGTGAAGACGCCGGCTGGGCGAGAAGCGCCACTGCCGAGACTGCGCCGATCACACCGCCGAGTTCTGCGCGTGGAACACGCCGCTGGATCGCGGTGAGCATTGCCGACCACAAGGGGCCGACGCCGAAGCCGATCAGCACCGGCGCCACAACGAACGCTTCACGCAGCGGCAGGGCCGACAGACCGATAAAGCCCAGGGCAGCAACCGTGACGCCACCAAGAACAATGGCTCGCTTTCCCACGCGATGACCCGCAGTCGCGAACAGTGCAGCTGACGTGAACGCGGCGGCGCCGGTCAGCGCCAGGAACATGGTGAGCGCCATGCCGCCCAGACCCGCCGACAAGGCCAGGGACGGCGCGAGGATCTCGTCGAGCGAGGTGAAGATCGCAACGAGCGGCAGCGCCAGTACCACGATTGCTCGCAGTGCCGGGTCCCGAAGAATGCGGCCGAACGGCTGCGCGGCCTCCACCCTCGGACGTGCGGACCCCGGCTTGGCACAGGAGCGGGGAAAGAACAGGGCGTCGACGACAGCGATGAACGTCAGGAATGCTACGGCCATGCCAAGAGCACCGGCCAGACTGACGAACTCGACCGCCAGCACACCGAGTGCGGGGCCACTGATCTGGCCGATCTGGTTGGCGATATCGCGCAATCCGTTTGCACGCTCGAGCTTCTGACCGGCAAGCCGCGCCAGCAGCGGGAGGCGGGCGTCCTGCGCGACCGTACCCGGCGCGCCGAGCCCGTTCGCCGCCGCCAGCAATGCGACCATGACAGCGAGGGCGGCCGGTTGCGCCGCGAGGATCAGCAAGGCCGCCAAGGCCGCAAGCAGCGTCAGGACGTTCGACGCCAGCAGCACCGACCTCGCTCCGAACCGATCGACCAGTCGACCGCCCAGCGCCATCCCCACCGCGACGGGCAGCGCAAGGCATGCGGCGGCAATGCCTGCATAGGTCGGACTGATCCCGCCCGAGAGGAGGGACCAGGTCACCGCCATGGTCACGACGCCGCCGACAAGATTGGAGGCTGCGCTGGTCGCAATCGAAGTCGCCAAGGGCACGGCGTTTTTATGAAATGATCGATCACTCATATCTGGCGCAGACCAGTTCCGTGGAGGTTTCGCGGTCATCGGGGCTACGATTGAAGAAGCGCTTCGACGGAACGCCATATCTCGTCCGGCGCAGCCGCTGGCTGCAGAACGCCGGTGGCGACGCGGGCAAAGGCCCCGTCGATGAGGCACAACAGGGCGAAGGCGCCAACTGCCGGGTTGAGATCGGCGCGCACTTCTCCGCGTGCTTGAGCTTGTTCGATCACCACCGCCAGCGCCTCGCGCTGCAAACGCTCGGCCCGGTGGACGACCTCGCGCACGGCCGGATTGCGTGTCGCTTCGGTTGTCACCTCGAGACGCAAGCGGGAAACCGAAGGATCGCTCGCTTCCTTCGTGATCGCCTCCACGGCCAACGTCATCGCCGAAGCCATCGAGTCGGCCGCCTTGATGGAGGCCATCAAAGCAAGGTCGGCCTTCAGGTCCTCCTCAGCGATCGCGACGATCAGATCATCCTTGCTGGCGAAGTACTGATAGAGATTGGCCACGCTGACGCCGGCAGCCGCAGCGACCTCCGCGATGCCGGCGGCGTGGAAGCCATGCTGATGGAAACACCTGCGCGCGCCGTCCATGATTTGCTGGCGCCGCGCGGCACGGGCGCTGTGGTCGACGGGTCGGCCAAGGCGATTGCGGAGACGCTCGGTCATGCGCACAGATATATATTAGCAATCGATCGCTTACAATAGTATTCGTTGCGCGGCTGCTTATCCCGTCGTCGCTCACCATTGGCTGAACCCCGATCCGGATGGTCGAAGGTCAGAGCGAGCACGGCGTCCGGCAGCCCCCCGCGCCTCAACGGCGCGCCACAAAGGCTTTCAGTCGTTCGGCTAGACTGTCGAACACGACGCGAATGGCCGGCTGGTCGCGTTGGTCCGCATGTACGGCAAGCCAGACATCGAGCGTGAAAGTGATTTCGTGCTCGAGCACCGGGACCAAATCCGGGTTTCGGCGCGCCAGTGCGACCTGCATCGCGCCGATACCGAGGCCCGCGTTCAAGGCAGCCATTTGCGCGGCATCGTTGTCGCAGCGAAACCTGAAGAGATCGCGCGTGATCGGCAAAACCCCCTCGGCCACCGCACGGGCCGAGTGGTCATCGCGATCGAAGCCGATGAGGTGGGCCTTCGTCAGGGCGTCGACGGTATCGGGCGTACCAAACCGCTTCAGGTAGCGCTTGTGCGCGTAAAGCTTCAGCGGCGTCTCTCCGATTTTCTTCGCCACGAGAGCGTCCTGTGTCGGACGCACCATGCGCACCGCGATATCGGCATCGCGCCGAAGAAGATCGTCCGTTCGATTGTTGAGCGCCAGTTCGAACGTGATTTCAGGATAGGCGAACCGGATCGCGGCGAGCATCTCCGGCAAAACCGCCGTCCCCATGACCTCGCTCGCCGTGATCCTGACCGTGCCACGCGGAGCCGCAGCATCGCCACCTGCCTCCGCGGCACGGATCAAAGCTGCCATCGAAGCTTCCATGGCCTCGGCATGGGCCCGCAGCGAGCGCGCAGCCTCGGTCGGGATGAGGCCGCTGGATGACCTCGTGAAGAGGCTCGCGCCGAGCGCTTGCTCGATCTGCTCGATGTGCCGCCCGATCGTCGGCTGCGTCAGTCCCGTCGCCCGTGCGGCGGCCGAAAGGCTCCCCCGTCGGAGCACCTCGAGAAACGTCCGGACGAGCGTCCAATCCGTCAAACTGGTCATACAAAAACTTATAGATGCTCAACTCTATTAGTCAATTTTCTTTCAGCCCCGGCAGGGTTGAGATTGGCTCCGGTTCAACCCTCGGAGCCTTCCATGAATACGACGCATAAACCTGCCGTTCCCATCGCACTTGTTCTCGGCATCTCCGGCGCTGTCGGCGGCGCAATCGCGAAGGTCCTGGCGGCGCGTGGCTATCGCATCCGCGCTCTCGCCCGCGCGACCTCGAGCAACCGTTCGATGTCGTTTCCGATTGACTGGGTCGAGGGTGACGCTCTCGAACAAGCAGACGTCATCAACGCCGCTCGCGGTGTAGAAATAATCGTACACGGAGTTAATCCGCCAGGTTACGCAAAGTGGCGGGAACTCGCGATCCCAATGCTCGGAAATAGCATTTCGGCTGCACGCGTCACAGGAGCGACAATCCTGTTTCCGGCCAACATCTACGTTTTCAGTCCTGCAGCCGGTCCACGCGTCGACGAGACGACGCCGATGGCACCGACGACCAGGAAGGGACGGGTTCGGCTCGAGATGGAAATGATGCTCGCCGACGCGGCCGAAAAGCACGGCGTGCGGACGATCGCGGTCCGTTCCGGTGATTTCTTCGGACCCGGCGTCGTAAACTCCTGGTTCGCGCAGGCCGTTGCCAAGGGAGGCCGTTCCGCAAGAGTCCTCCATGATCTCAGCAGCCCCGGCGTCGGGCACGCCTGGGCTTATGTACCGGATTTGGCCGAGACCTTCGGACGGCTCGTCGATTGCCGCGCCTCGCTGGCAACCTACGAAATGGTGCATTTCCACGGCCATTGGACCGATCCAGGGCGCACCATCGCGGAGACCGCGTATCGCGTCATCGGGCGAAGCGAACTGCGCATCCGGTCATTCCCCTGGATCATCATGTACGGGGGTGCACCATTCGTCACGTTCCTGCGCGAGGCGATGGAAATGCGCTGGCTCTGGCGCCATCCCCTGCGGCTGGACAACAGCAAGCTCGAACGCCTGATCGGGCCGGAGCCGCGCACGCCCCTCGAACGAGCCATCGCCGCAGCGTTCGATGAGCCGCTAGCGGACGAAACAACTCTGCACCGTACTGCTGTGGCGGCCTGAATCGTCTCAACCACTGAAAGAGCTTCGAAGGACGACGACCATGTCCAGCCATGCAAGAGACGCTATGCCCGCAGCTGCGCTGGCGCGCGCGCCAGAACCTGCGTTCCCCGCCAAGGGACCGTTGATCGGCTTGGCACTGCTTCAGTCCGGGTTGTTTCTGGTGCCCATTGTCGTGCTCGGACAAGCCATCGGATGGCCAGGCAGCCTGAGACTTCCCGCAGGCGAAGTGCTTCCATTGATCGCTCGCGAGGCCATGGCCGTGCAGATCGGTTACTGGGCCTACCTGTTGACGTCACTCGCGTTCGTTCCGCTGGCGGTCGCGATGCGGTCGTATGCAAACGCGAAAGGCATTGCTGGCCTTACCGTCGACACTGCCGCCGCCCTAGGTGTTGCGGCCGGCATCCTGAAAACCCTCGGCATCGTCCGCTGGCTGGTCGCCATGCCGGCACTCGCCGATCTCTACCGATCCACGTCGGACCCCGTGCAGAAGGCGGCGATTGAAGTCGCCTATTCGGCACTGAATGGCTATGCCGGTGCGATTGGCGAGCTTCTGGGTGTACAGCTGGTGAGTGGGATTTGGCTCGTTCTCACCGGGATTATCCTGGCTAAAATCCGCCTGCGGTGGATAGGTACGGCGGCTATGGTGATCGGCCTGATCTTCACCGCCACGTGCGCCCGAACGGTGATGCCCGAGGCTGCCGCGTTGCAGTCCGTGGCCGTGCCACTGGCGCTGTTATGGTTCCCCGCTTTGGCGATTGCCATCTGGTGGCGCGGCTGACTGTATTGGCCGCAACCCAATGCAGGCAAACCAGCGATCGGCTAGTGCGAGCCTTATGATCAAAGTTCAATTAGACGACCTCGCCTAGCCGTCCAGCTTCCGAAAAGTTCGCGCCGCAAAGGTGCTCGTGTAGACGGGAGAGGCAAATGTCCGACTTCGAAGCATTGAGAGTGCGGCTCGAGCAAACGCTTTCCGAGCTGGTCGAAACACAAGAGCGCTTGTCGCAGGAACTGGCGCGCGGGCTCATGCTCTCGACCGGAATGATGCGGGACCTCGGTGTCACGCTCACGAGGATGGATTTCGAACCGCCCGCAACCAGCTTATCGGACTGACAACTGGACTGTTGAGAGATCGCGTCGGAGACCTCCCGCCGCCAAACCTCGCCATCTAGAGATGTCGAGCCAACAAAATGGGGGAGGCCCGTATCGGCCGCATCCGCCAATCGCAAATCAGAGCGTCGAGGCCGAGCACAATTGCGTAAGCTGAATGAGCAAGGCGTCCTGTGAACACCTCGGGTCAGGCGGATTGAAAACGATCTTTCAATTCTTCTCGCATGCTCAGATCGCTACTCAAAAGTAGCGGATTGAGAGGCAAAACGCTACTCACACACTTTGGCGGTCGGCACAGGCAAAAAAATTATGCATACAAGCCGCATCGCCCGCCGCAGCAGATCGAAGGCATGACTTAGCGATCCTAACGCAGCGACGCATCGGTAAATCTGCGGGCGAAAGACTGAGTAATCTTTACACTACTCATCGGCCAACGGATTGAAACAGCACCCACCCGAAATTTTGAACTCAGTTCGAAAATTCAGAATACAGTTACCACTTGTTCGGACAAATACCCCGGGGCAAGGGCTTGACTGGGGGGACGGATCATGGCCTGGGGCGTGAACTCACTTCGACTTTCTCATAAGATGACGATCGTCGGCTCGATCGGTGTCGTCGGATTGCTGATGGTCGGCGGAACCTACTTGGTCAAGGAACGGATAAGCAGCCTCGAGCGCGAAGCAGCAGCATCCGCCAGATCGCAAGCCTTCGTGGCAATGGAGCTCGATAAAGTCTTGCTCGATGCGCGTCGCGCCGAGAAAGACTTTATCATCCTAAAGAGACAAAGTACGGTGAGCGTCACGAACAGGTCGTCAAGACGATCGACGCCCTGCTCCAGCGCCTCGCTGCGGATGGGTCAGCTCACGCAGGAAGTATCCGTGAGCTACAATCAGGCCTGAAGAACTACGCGACGGCCTTCACCCGCGCCGTCGACGCGCAAACGAAAATGGGCCTGACAGAAAGTCTGGGCCTCGAAGGTGAGCTTCGGTCGGCCGTTCGCAATCTCGAGAATCTCACGAACAAGATCGACCGCTTGGACCTCGCCAACAAGGTCCTGATGATGCGGCGGCACGAGAAGGATTACATGTTGCGGCGGGACGACCGCTTCGCCGACGAGCTGTCGAAGCGCGTCGCCGAGTTCCGATCGTTGCTTGAGGTCGGCGCGATGGATTCGTCGACGCGCGATCAGGCTCAGAAGCTCGTGGCAGCCTACGAGGCCACGTTCAAATCATGGGTCGAAGCCTCGAAGGCGGTTACCGGCCAGCTGCAGGTTGCATCCAAAGAGTATGCGGCCATCGAACCGACCATCATCGCCATGATTGGAGCGCTCCGAGCCGAATTGGCGCGCGTCGAAGAAACCACGCGCGCGACCGACGCGTTGGCGGGGACGGTCATCACCGCAGTGATCGTTCTGTCGTCTCTGATTGCCTTTGTTGTCGCGTTCCTCGTCGGCCGCTCCCTGACGTCGTCCATAAAAGCCGCCATCCAGAGCATGGTGGCTCTGGCCAATGGCGACCATCACCGCATGATCGGCAATACCGAACGCACGGATGAAATCGGTGAGATCGCGCGCGCCCTGGCCGTGTTCCAGAGCAACGCAAAGGAGCGCCGCCGCCTCGAGGACGAGGCAGAGGCAAAGCGGCAGACCGAGTTGCTGCGCCAGACGAACATCGAAAAGTTGATTGCCGAGTTCCGGGCAACGGTCGATCGGGTCACTAAGAGTCTCGGCACCCACACGCGGGGGCTTCATTCAACGGCCGAAGCCCTCGGGTCAGCGGCCACGGAAACGAGCTCCAATGCGCGCACCGCCGGCGAAGCGGCCTCCAGCGCAGCGGGAAGCGCCTCGACCGTCGCAGCCGCTGCCGAACAGCTGAGCGCCTCGATCACCGAAATCTCCAACCAAGCCCAACGAGCATCCGTCGTCGTTGCCGAGACGGCGTCTGCCGCCGCCAAAACGAACGACGATATCGTCCAGTTGGACGCCATGTCGGAGCGCGTCGGCAACATCGTCAATCTCATCACTCAAATCGCGTCGCAAACAAATCTCCTCGCACTGAACGCCACGATCGAGGCAGCGCGCGCCGGGGAGTCCGGTCGAGGCTTCGCGGTCGTCGCCAGCGAAGTTAAGAACCTCGCCACCAAGACCGCGGAAGCAACGCAGGAAATCGCGGACCTCGTCACCGGCGTCAGGGCCTCGACGGCTACAGCGGTCGACTCGCTACGGCTGATCACCGGCCGCATCGATGAGGTCAATCACCTCGCGACGGCGATCGCAGCTGCGGTCGAAGAGCAGAACGCCGCGACCATGGAGATTGCGCGCAGCGTCACCAGCGCGGCCGAAAACACGCATAAGGCGATGCATGGGTCGGATCAGGTCAAGCAGGCTGCCGAGGTGACGACGTCGCAAGCTGCGCAGGTTCTTGACGTCGCCAAGTCGGTGCATGGAGCTGCGGAGGAGATCACTGCGAGTGTGGTCAGCTTCCTAGATGCCGTGAACGCCGACGTCGAAGAGCGGAGAAAGACGCTACGGCACAGCATGCGGCGGGCGGCGAAGCTGCACGCCGGATCCAACCACCATGGCGTGACTGTGCTGAACGTCAGCTTGAAAGGACTTCGCGTCAGCTCGGCCCCGTCCGGGTTGACCAGAGGCCAGAAAGTCGGCCTCGATCTCGGCAACGGCAAAATCCCGGCACGCGTAATCTGGTCGAATGGCTCCGACGCTGGCCTCGAATTCGAGGTGCCGATCAGCGAGACCCACATGGACGAAATCAGAGCGCTTAGCGGCCAGTTTACCGACGCCGCCTGACGTGGCCAGTGGCCCGCGTTGCGGTCTGCCGAGGAGGCGGGCCGCAACGCAGCGTCCTTCTTGGCATGCATCGCGAGGGTCCCTCGCCGGCAGATTCCGAGGCGGGCGCAGTGATGAACCTCTGCCTAGAGATCACCTCGACACGACGCGCGAGCGCAGTCATCGCGCGAAGTTGACCGAGCGTCAGCTCTTCGCGCGAGCGAACTGCGCCTTGAGCCCAAGCCCGACCGCGACCAAGGCACCGACACCGGCAATCGCTGCCGCGACGGGATAGCCGAACATCGATGTTCCCAATGCCACGAGGCCGAGGCAGATCGCATAGAGCATCGCGGTAGCACCGACACTCGGTTCCTCTTTGAATGCCAGGTAGGCGGCACCTGCGAGGAGCGGAATGAAAAGGACGAGGTCGACGCGGATGTTGCAGTTCGCGTCACACAGCGTGCCGTTGGCCACGTAGTATTCGTAGACGGTGTAGGCCCCCCACAAGACCAGCGCCAGGAGCTGGGCCGGCCCGCGCCGCCGCACCGCGGCAACCAAGACCGTCAGGGTCATAAGCCCGCCGATGACCACGAACGGATACATCTGCCTGCTCCCCTGCCCGCCGCGCCGCGTGAGTGAAGTTCCGCGCGGTCCCCTGACATACTATGGCCGACACCGCTGGCTCGGCACGCCCATTCTTGAGAGAGACGGAAAGACCGATCTATAATCCGGGCGACAGCGGTCTCGTGGCATCGGTCGGCATGATGCTGCACGGCCTGATCGCGGAGGTACGGATGTCACTGGCCACCTTCGCGACGCGCATTCGCACGTTACTGATTGCCGCGAACTTCTTGTTCATTGTGGCGCCTTGCTCAGTCTTCGCGCAATCGAACGACTTGATGGCGCTGCAGCAGCGCGTCTTCCAGGCGAACCAGTCAGGGCGCTTCCAAGAGGCGCTGAGGCTTTCCGAACAGGCGCTCGCGCTCGCCGAGCGAAGCTTCGGCCCGCGCTCGGCAGCGGCGGCGCAAGCTCATCTCTCCATCGCCGTGCAACTGCAAAGCCTTGGTAACTTGTCGGCTGCCGAGGAGCATTATCGAAAAGGACTGACGACCCAGGAATCGCTGGTGCGGCCCGACGACCCTTCTCTCGGCATGTTCGTGTCGGGTCTCGGCGGTCTGCTTTACGGCCAGGGACGCTATGAGGATGCAGAGCCGTATATGCGCCGCTCCCTGGAGATCCAGGAGCAGGTCGCGAAGGCAACCGGCAACGAGGGCAGCCTTGCGATCGCGCTGTTCATGCTCGGCAGCAACCACACACTGATGGGACGCCTGGAGGACGGTCGCGGTCTTCTGGAGCGATCGTTGTCACTCTTCGAGCGCCTCCAACCCGCTGGTGGCCTGCAGACGGCCATCGTACTCAACAATCTCGCGACGAACCGCCAGAAAGCAAATGACCTGCCGGGCGCTATCGCGCACCAAGGCCGCGCGCTCGATCTGTTCGAACGTCATGCCCCGACGAACCTTCCGGCAATCGCGAAGAACACGCACAACCTCGCCTATCTCCTGCGGCAGCAGGGGCAGGTCCAGAAAGCCGCGGAGCAGTATACCAAGGCGATCGGTCTATTCCGCCGTGCCTACCCCGAAGGCCACCCGGAGATTGCCACCGCCGAAGGCAACCTCGGCGCGCTGCTGCGGGACGTCGGCGCCTTGAAGGAAGCAGAACCGCTGCTCACCAGCGCGCTCGCAACGCGGGTCGGACGGCTTCCTGCCGATCACCCCGACATCGCGGAAGCCCATAACCAGATGGCGGATCTCTGGATCCGGCGCGGCGACTGGGCTCGCGCCGTGACCGCACTCGATGCGGCTGCCGAGATCTACGTGACGCGGGCCCGGCGCCAGACCGACAGTCGCGGAAGCGCGTTGCGTGACGACGTCGCGCGCAACAAGCTGCTCTTCGGCAAACTCGTCAAGGCGCTGCATCGCAATGCGCCGAACGACGTGGGCCGGGCATTTCTCGCCGCCCAATATGCGATCGATTCAGCGGCAGCTTCGTCCGTAGCGCAGATGGCAGCTCGGCATGCGGGCGGCGATTCGGCACTGGCCACCGTCGTCCGGGCACGGCAGGACGCCGTCGCAGAGTGGGCTCAAATCGACAAAGATCTCTTGGCTTCCCTCGCCGATCCCGCGGCATCGGCAGCCCCTGCGGACAGTCTGCGAAGCAAGCTCGTCGCCCTGGATACCCGCATCCGGGACCTCGACAATCGCATCACCGCGGAATTCCCTCAGTATGCGGCGTTCGCGAGACCGGCGCTGCTGACCCTCGACGCTGCCGCCGCAAATCTCGCAGCCGACGAAGCCCTCGTCGTCTTTCTCGAGACGGCAGCGTTCCCGGCGATGCCCGAAGAGATGTTCGTCTTCGTCGTGACGACGACCGAACGTCGGTGGTTCCGGCTCGACGTCGGGCCGACGTTCATCGCCCGGGAAGTTGCAGCCATGCGGTGTGGCCTCGATTATCTCGGGGCCTGGGACATCGCGGACTCGCGCTGCGGAGAGCTGACCGGAAGCGCTTACACAGCCCACGACAATGCCGTGGGCAAGCCGCTGCCCTTCGATGCGCAGCGCGCGCACGCCCTTTACCGCGCCCTGCTCGGCCAGGCGGAGGCCCTGATCGCCGGGCGGCGGCTCCTCGTCGTCGCTTCGGGCGCCCTCACGAAGCTTCCGCTGCACGTCCTCGTTACACGTCCGCCCGAGAACCAGCATCCGAGTCGAGCCACCGCATGGCTCGCGCACACGCACGCACTCGCGGTCTTTCCAGCCGTCTCGTCGCTCTTTGCGCTTCGGCGCAACGCCAAGGCCAGCCGCGCAACGCGCCCGTACATCGGCATTGCGAATCCGCTCTTGGACGGCCCGGACGAGCGCTGGAGCCGGCCGAGAGCGGCAGCCCGGGAACGCACGTCTTGTGGTCGCTCGAAGCAAGTGGCAGCGGCCGATACACGATGGCCCGGTGCGCGCGCACCGGCCTTGCGGAGCGGCGTCGCCGACGTCGCCGAATTGCGTCGCGCATCGCCGCTCCCTGAGACCGCCGACGAAGTCTGCGACGTCGCCGGCCTGCTCGGTGCCGCGGAGACCGACGTGCTGCTCGCTGCACGCAGCACTGAGCGCGAAATCCGGCGCCTCAGTGCGGAGGGACGCCTCGGTGATTACCGCACCGTTCATTTCGCGACGCACGGAGCGCTGGCGGGCGAAGTGGAAGGTTCATCCGAGCCCGGTCTTTTTTTGACCCCGCCTCCTCCGGGCCAACCCGTATCCGCCGACGATGACGGCTATCTCGCCGCATCCGAGATCCTGGGGCTGAGGCTCGATGCGGACTGGGTCATTCTTTCGGCTTGCAATACGGCCGCTGGAGAGGCGAGCGGCGGCGAAGCGCTGTCAGGTCTCGCCCGCGCCTTCTTCTATGCGGGCGCCCGGACACTTCTCGTCTCCCACTGGTACGTCGACAGCGTCTCGACGGTCGCACTCATCAAGGGCGCCGTCGCCGAACTCGGGGCCGATCCGGCACTCGGACCTTCGGAAGCCATGCGACGGGCCATGCTGGCATTAATGGCCGGCACTGAGGAGAGGTACTGGCATCCGGCTTACTGGGCACCCTTCATCGTCGTAGGAGAGAGCGGAGCAAAAAAGACTTAGCTTTCGAGGTCCTCCTCGAGGCGAGCATGGCGTCACGTCCAACGTCTCGATCGCGTCCGTCGCCGGCTGTCTGCATCAATTCCCGTCTGGTTTCTGAGCAACGAGGAAGATCCGAGGATCCTTGCGGCCGGAGCCATGGCGGGCCCGCTCGATGATGTCGAAGCCTGCGTGCACGATCTCTGTCTCGAGCCCTGCAGCGTCGAAGAACGAAACGCTCGGCGCCTTGCCGAGCCACTGGGCGATGGGAACTGCGATCTGAATGAAAGGGTTCATCTCGGAGAGGCAGGGAGTCTTCGAGATGAGGAGCCCGCCCGGTTTCAAGGCGCGGCGGGCCATGGCCAGCGTGGCCGCACGATCATCGATCAAGTGCAACACGTTGAAAGCCAGGACTGCATCGTAGAGAGCCTCAGCTCCGAGGTCGCTCGACGCAGATCCAACTGTGAACGTAACATTTTTGACAGTCTCGGCGGCCGCCTTTTCCTGCGCGATCGCGATCATCTCGGCCGAAACATCGGTTGCGAAGATGCGCGACACCGAAGGAGCGAGTTTGAGCGCTGTCGTGCCGGTCCCACAGCCGACTTCCAGCACGGTGGCACTCGCACTCAAAAGCCGGCGCGTTCGCGCGACAGTGCGTTCGTACCCTGCCATGTCCTTGATGGGGTCGGTCGCGTATCGGCGGGCTATGCGATCCCAGAACCGGGCGTCAGGGCTCGTCGCGATCATCGTATCCTCCAACGGAATTGATCATCGACTAGCATATGCTTAAATGAATGCATTCCCTGGAAAACGCACATAGCATATACGTATATGCATGAGTTCGATCGATTGGAATCTTGCACGTGCGTTCTGCGCGACCGCTGACGCGGGCTCCCTGTCCGCCGCCGCCCGGAAGATCGGTCTCACGCAGCCGACGCTCTCGCGGCAGGTCGCGGAGCTCGAGGCCGAACTCGGCGTCGCTCTGTTCGAGCGGATCGGCAAGAAACTTGTCCTGACCGCTACGGGTCGCGGCTTGCTCGAACATGCCCGCGTGATGGCTGCGGCGGCAGATGCCATGGTGTTGTCCGCTGCGGGCCGAACGCAGGAGGTGACCGGAAGCGTCTGCATCTACGCCACCGATGCGTTCTCCGCCTACATCCTGCCTGACATCGTCGAGCGCATTCGGCGACAAGCGCCGCAAATCACGGTCTCCATCATCGCGACCGACTCCTTGAGCGACTTACGCCGCCGCGAAGCCGACATTGCAATTCGCCATGTTCGCCCGACGGAGCCAGAGCTGATCGCACGGCACATCGGCGAAATGCATGCAGATTTCTACGCATCGAGAACTTGGATTGCCCGCCACGGAAAACCGCTCACAGCGAAAGATCTCGCGGACGTCGACGTGCTCGCATTCGACCCAGTCGATCGTTTCGTCGATCAGCTGAGCAGAGCCGGCATCGCGGTAACGTCCGATCAGTGCTGCATCGTTTCGGACAACGCCATCGTGCTTTGGGAACTGGTGCGCCGGGGATTGGGTGTCGGGATGATGCTGCGTGAGGTCGCCTCGCGGACGCCAGACCTCGTCAGGTTGCTCCCGGATTGGACGGGCATCCCTGTACCGGTGTGGCTCGTCACCCACAGCGAACTTCGGACGAGCGCACGCGTCAGACTCGTGTTTGACGTTCTTGCCGTGGAGTTGAGCAAGCGTACCGCACACGCAGCCGTCGAATAGTCAACCTGCCTGGCTCGTCAGCCATCGCATCGTGGCCTCGTCTTCGGGAAACAGGAGTTCGATCTTCAGCTCTGCCACCGCGATATCCTCGGTGGAGCCGAAGTGTGCGAGCACGCTGAAGAACGAGAGCGGACCTCCGGGGGTCCTGAGGCGCGCCGGGATGGTCGCGGATGGAGGACCCGGCTCGTCGAGATCGAGCCCTTCGGCCATCACCCGTGCGGCGCGTTCAAGGACTGGATCGCCACCGTAGTGTACGCTCTCGGTTCTGAGCCGACGTGCGAAGTGCGCGCGGATTTCGTCGGCGTTGTCGAAGGTCGCGGTCAGGCGATCCCGGTCCGCGAACGTCTCGATGAGGCTGCTCCCGAGACCGACGCCGATCGCTCCGAAAAGGCGCGTCGCCGGCCCGTTGGCTTGCCGGATGCACCAATGGCGATCGAGCACGAAGCCCGGATAAGGCTCGTGCGTCGCGAGCATGCGCTCGATAGCGACACGGATCGGCGTCATCGCCGCTGAATCGAGTGCCCGCGCCCTGTAGTGACCGGCGAAACCAGCCGCATGCAGTAGACCGTTACGTTCTGCCAGCGGAACATCGAGATGACGGCAGAGGCGCAGCACCATGGCTCGGCTCGGCTGGGCCCGGCCCTTTTCGAGAAATGCGATGTGGCGGGCGGAGACCTCGGCCGTCAGCCCCAGATCCATTTGGCTCATGCGGCGGCGTTCGCGCCAGAGCTTCAAGATGCTTCCGAATGTCGAGTCCATCGCCCAAGCATAGCAAAACTCGGGAGGCCTTCACTTACCTCGAAGGTCATTGGCAGCAGGCACAGGGGCCCGCCACTCTCCACCGCACACCCAGCATGGAGACCGAAGCATGTCCTCTCAATCCACCGTGAACTGGCTCAAGGCGGTGTCGATCGTCACCGCGCTATCGGCAGTCCCGCTCGTGTTGTCGGGGCTGACCGGCCTTTCCGCGATCGCGAACGTCTTCACCGATCTCGTGTTCTGGCCGCTCGATGGACGACCGACCATCGCCGCGCCCGAGACGAGACTGTTCGCGGCAATCTCTGGCGGTGTCACCGTCGGTCTCGCCGCGTTCGTCTGGATGGTCGCCGATCGCGTGTACGAGCGCGAACCGGCCGCAGCGCGCGCCATCATTCTCACCGGCCTAACGGCCTGGTGCGTCGCCGACAGCCTTGGCTCGATCGCCGCAGGCGCGCCGATGAACGTTTTCATCAATCTGTTGATCTTCGCCGCGTTCGTCTGGCCGCTGAGAAAAGCGCCCGCAGCCGAGCTCGCGTGATCCCTCAGCCGCCCGCTACTTCGCCCCTTTCGGCACAGTGTCAAGGAATGCCTTGACCTGAGCGGTGTAGAGTTTCGCCATGGCGCCGGTGGTGCCATGGCCGCCGGTCGTCGGGCTGGCCGGGATGACGTACAAGGTGCCGTTCTTCAGCTTCTTCATCGCCGCCTCCATCAGCCCGGTCGACAGCGGATTACGCTCGTCATCGGCGGAGTTGATTGCGAGCACGTGCGCCTTCGTCTTGTCGAGCAGCGGCTCCGGATTGTAATCGGCCGACGACTGCCACTGATAAATGAAGTCATTGGCATCGGCCGTGAACGGCGCTTTGAGCCGAGCATCGACCAGCTTGTCGGCGGCCTCGCGCGTCGGAGCCAGACGCTGGAAGGCGAGATCGCCGCCGTTGGTCCCGGTCGCATAAAAGACGGCGGCGAGGGCCGCGAGCTTCGGCTGCGCGGTGTAGTCGCCGTCCTTGTAGTCCGGGTCGGCCTTGATCGTTTCGATCATCAGCCGTCGCATCATCCAGTTGCGCGACGACATCTGCGTCGGCTGGGATGCCATCGGCACGATCGCATCCATCATGTCGGGATAGCGGACACCCCACACCCAGGCGTGCATCCCGCCCATCGAGTTGCCGATGACGAGGCGGAGCCGCTTGATGCCGAGCCCTTCCGTGACGAGCCGGTACTGGGCATCGACCATGTCGTCGTAATTGTATTTCGGGAACTTCGCCTTGAGACCGTCGGACGGCTTCGACGATCCGCCGGCACCCAGCGCATCGGGCAGGATGATATAGTATTTCTTGGCGTCGAGTGGCTGGCCTTCGCCGAACATCTCGCCCGCAAACCCCGGCGTCAGCATGCTCTGCGCCGATCCGGCCGTGCCGTGCAGAACGAGCACCGGTTCGCCGGTCGGCTCTCCGACCGTCCGGTAGGCGAGCTTCACCTCGGGAAGCGTCTCACCGGTACTGAACTTGAAGTCCTTGGCGATCCACACGCCACTCTTGGGTGCCGGGTAATCGGCCGCCATCGCGACCGACGTCGCAATAACGAACACGAAGGTGACGAGCAATCGGAGCACAGGCATGGCGTCTCTCCCCGGGCGACGGGGCCGCGTCTTGCGCGCGACCTCTGTGCAAGCCCGGAAGCAGACTAGCGTGATCGATCGGCCAAGGGAATTGGAAGCGGGCCGCTGTCAAGCCGCCATGGCCGCGCCGGCGCGTTGGCCCTCGCGTCGACGGAACTCGTCGAAGGAGATCAGCCGCCGCTCCGCCTCGTCCCACAGCGTGAGCTTCACGCACTGCAGGCTCTCCATCAGAGTCATCCGCCCGGCTTCAGCGAGAGCGGGATGGTCCTTCAAAACCGCCGGCAGGCGATAGAACGGAATACCGCTGCTCAGGTGGTGGACATGATGGATGCCGATGTTCGCCGTCATCCACTGCAGCCACGCCGGCAGAACGTAATGCGAGCTCCCATGCAGCGCCGCATCATGATGGCTCCAGTCCGGCTTCCAATCCCAGTAGGTATCCTCGAACTGATGCTGAACGAAGAACAGCCACACGCCGATCGAGGCAGCGAGCACCGTTACAGGAAGGTGAATGAGGAGGAACGGCACCACACCCACCAGCCACATGACGCCGAATGAAGCGGTCGCGATCGCAAGGTTGGTGGTGAGCGCACTGACCCAGGCCCGCCGCGTCGCCCAGAACCGGCCCGACGGCACGCGGTTCTGCAGCAGGAACACGTAAGCGGGCCCGACGCCGAACATCACGAGAGGATGCCGGTAGAGGCGATAGCGCAGCCGACCCCAGCGCGACAGGCCGCGATACTCCGCGACCGTAAGGGTGTCGATGTCGCCGATGCCCCGCTGATCGAGCTTGCCGGACGTCGCGTGGTGGATCGCGTGGCTCTCTCGCCAGTGACTGTAGGGCGTCAGCGTGAGAACGCTCAGGAAACGACCGACGCAATCGTTTATTATTCGACTACGGAAGAATGATCCATGGCCGCAGTCGTGCTGAATCATGAACAAGCGGACGAGAAAACCGGCCGTCGGAAGGGCCAAGACCAGCGTCAACAGATAGGAGACCTGAAGGCTCGCCAGCATCGCCAACCACAACAGCACAAAGGGGACGAGCGTCAGCGCGATCTCGAGGAGGCTGCGGGCATGATCGGCGTCGCGATAGCCACGGAGGATGGGGGTCCAGTTCTGCGCTGTCGCGGTCTCGTTGTCTGCCTGCACGTTGCACGTGGTCCCTGCTTGGCACGCGCGCGGCGCGGCGGATGGCGAACCCGAACTGGTTAGTTCATCGACGAGAGCTTGTCACACGCTCAGTTCGGATCGCATCCGATCGGACGAACCTGTCGCGCCCACGGCACGGACGATGAAGAGAACGGCACTCGGCCCATGCCAGGGCAAGGCAATACCGACGATAATCATGAGTTGCCGTGCGCACCGATACCGACCGGACCGAGGACTCTTCAATGATCCTTTTCCGCGCCGGCATAGAATTCCTCGACCGGGGAGGAGCGTCGCCTGTGGAAAGTCTGATCGGATTGGTCGTGATGCTGGGTGGCCCTGCCGTTTACGGCTGGCTCCAGTTGCGCGCCATCCGCAGGGCGCAGGGCCTCCTAGGATGGTGCGCCGCAATGCTCCCGGCCGCGCTCGTTGCGGCGGCCACGGTCTGGACCGCCTTCGGCTTGGCCACCGACCAGAACCTGGCGCCGCTCGTCCTGGTATTGAGTTTCCCGATCGCCGTGCTTTGGCTGGCAGCCGGTGAAGCAGGACGCAAGATCCAGCACGGCTAAGGAAGCCGGGCCGGCTGCCGGTCTAACTGCGCGACCAAACCGCCTGCTACAGCCCCGACCCGTTCGCCGACGGTTGCCCCCCATCGGCGCCGAAGTCGCCGTCGACCGACTTCAACGCTGCGGTCACGAGACGCTCGATGTCGGTGATGCCGACCGAGGCGGCATTGATGATGCGGACGGCGATGGTGTCGGGATCTTCGGACGACACGCGGCGCGCGCGGTCGAAGGCTTCGAACATCCTTTGGAGTTGTTCCGGCGAAAACGCGGAGCCCATGGCGACATCCTCCTCATTGAGCGGAGGCACGGCCGTGTCCTTCAGTCGACCGATGGCTCAAAGCTGTGGGGCCGATCAAGAACACTACCACGAAAGGGGGGCGAGGAACACCAACCGCATCGCGTCAGACTCGAAAGGGAAGCGGTGACCCTTACCCGGCCAAGCCAGCAGATTTGATCCGCCGGCGAATAAAATTGCATCCGGAGAAATGCGAGTTCGTCTCATCGGGTTCGCCCGAACGGACGCCGCACGCGCGCCCGCCGATCAAGAGCCGCTAACGGCTCCCTCGTCCGGCACGTTGTCGTTCGACGACTGCCGCTCCACGACGACGACGCGATGAGCCGGCGCCTTGAGCGTCCATGTCAGCCCGCCGGGTCGGAAGGCGACCGACGCCTCACCGTCGAGCGCCTGTGCCACCATGCGCTCGATCACGACCAAGCCGAACCCCTTTGCGACCGGCGGAACAACCAGAGGGCCGCCGCTCTCCTGCCAGCGGAGTTCGAAGGTCTGCCCGACAATCCACGACACCTCGATGTGACCACCCGGGTGCGAAAGGGCACCATGCTTCAGCGCGTTGGTCGCCAACTCGTGCAAGGCCATGCCGAGGTGCTGGACGGCCTCGGGCGGCAGCTTCACATCGGGTCCGCTGAGCTTGACGCTCGAAAGTGCGGCGAACGCGGTCAACTGCTTTCCGATCAGTTCGCGGAGGCTGGCGCCGCGCCACTCGTTGCCCGTCAGAAGCTCAATCGATTGTGAAAGCCCTGCGAGGCGATGCTCGAACGTCGGCGTGAAGTCTGTGAGTCGCTTCGAGCTTCGGGCCGTCTGGCGCGCAACCGCCATCACGACCGCCATCAGGTTCTTGATCCGGTGGGAGAGCTCACGCATCAGATCGTTGACGTGCTCGACGGAATCAATGAGCGCGCGCTCTCGGTCGGCGACCCGCTCGGAAGCCGAGATGAGGGCTCGACCGACGGCGTTGACCTCCGATACGGGCGTCGTGGGAAAGGTTGTCAACTTGCCGGCGCCGAGCTTGTCCGCATAGCTCGCGAGCAAGGTGATGGGCTTCTCGATATGACGGGAGATGCGCAGGCCAAGGAAAAGCGCGGTCGCGAGCGTGACCAGCAAAATGAGGCCGCCCCACGTGAGGATCGCACGGCCATCGGCATAAACGACCGCCTTCGGCGCCCAGACGACCGCACGCCATTTCGTTTGTCCGACCGGTGCCCAAGCCGTCAGAGACGCATGTCCCTGAAGATCGGTCGTTTCCCGATATCCGCTCGGTGCACTGACGGTTTGAAAGGCTGTGGCCTTCCGGCCGAAAAAAGCATCGTGATCGACCGTTCTCGCGACAATCGTACTGTCGCCGTCGATAACGGCGGCACGCCACTCCGCCGGAAGAACCTGCTCCTGGAGCACTCGCAGGAGGTTCTGTTCGTTCCCGCGGATCGCCAGGACATATTCCGCGCGGCCGCGGGCAGCGACCGGCACCCAGACGATCACGTCGAGCGTTTGAGAAACGGTACCCGGAGCCAGATCCGAAACGAACGAACGATCGGAGTTAAGCGCCTGGTCGATTGCCTGAGTGTGCCGCGTCTTTGGGAGCGAAGCGTCGGGCGGAAGAAGGGTGTTCGTCAACTGCTGGTAGCTCTGGTCGATCAGAGCAACGGTGACGTCCATTTTCGCCGCAGCATCGCGTGCGAGGGCGTCAAATGTCGCGAGATCGTTGGCGGCGATCCACCGAGACGCGGATAGCGAGTCGCCCAATTGCTCGAGCCGGCCAATCTCGCGCGCAATCGCGGCCGCCACCGATTCCGCCCGCGCCTTTAGCCCGACGACGGCGCGATCGTGCGCAGCAGAACTCAGGAAATAGATTGCTGCGAACCCGGCGATCGCAACGGGGAGAATCCCGCTGGCCGCCGCAGCCAGCAGCAGCCACTGCAGTTTGAATTCCCGCATTCCCGCGTCTCGGTCTGAAGCCTCGGAAATGGGCCACGCAAGCTGACGGGAGTCAAACCGGAAGTGAAACGAGCGGCTCGCAAAGAGCCGCTCGGTCTCACTGTCCGCACGGAACCTCGACGGTCGCTCCGAGGCTCGGGATGAAGCGGCGGCAATCGGACATGGCGGCCGTCTTCGCTTCGGTCTCCTTGCGCGGCGCCGACTTGGCTTCGGCAACGGCTTCCTTGGCCGTTTCCTTGGCAACAGATACGGACGGCTGAGCGGGATCCTGAGCCGCCACCTTGGTGGCCTGTTGCTGGGCCGCCGCGCGGGCCGCGGCCTGCTGGCGGGCCGCCGCAGCCGCTTCGGCCTTGGCCGCCGCGATGGCCTGGAGACGCTTCGCTTCGGCAAGCTTCTGCTGCTGGGCCTGCTGCGCCCGGAGCGCTGCGTACCCACCGCCGCTCCAGCCATGCGGACCGTTTTGGACGACACCGGCCGGCTCGCAATGGAAGCCGCCCTGGCGACCACCGGCGGAATAAGCTCTCGCGGCCCAATCCGGCAGACCGTTCTTGCAAATGGCCGTCTGGGCGGAGGCCGGAGCGCCAGAAGCGAGCGCGGCGACGGTGGCGGCAGCGATGAGAGCGAGAGAGCGAGAGAGCGTCATGGCGGTGTCCTCCAAGTGATCGTGCCCCGAGGTTTAGGCCCGACATCCGCCGCCGGCTGTTCCAGACGAGACTCCGCTGTCGATTTTCTGGGGCGCCAAGGCAGGCGAAATCTCGCGTCGATTTCCGATGTCGACTAACCGCTCTGGGAGGACGCCATGCATACCCGGGACATCATCGGCACTCATCCCGACGCCAAAGGAAGCACGAGCGAGGGATTCATCGGCTCCTGCCAGGATGCGCTAAGGTCTGTGGCGCAGCGAGGCGGTCACGAACCACTGCCATGACGCTTCGGCAGCCAGCACTCGAGGGCGAGTGACAGCAAAACGTACGGCCAGAAAAGTCCCGACAGCGCGAGACTCCGCCAGGCGTCGCCCGCCCTGAGTTCGCGGAGAGGCAAGCGACGGCAGACGAGACCGTGCAACAGCACGCAGCCTGATACGCAGAGACCCGCAGTAAAATAGACTCGCCAGATGGTCCGCTGCATGTCGGGCGGCGCTGCCTTCAGCAGTGCTAAAGCGAACAGTCCCACGACGACAGAAACGACGACGATACGGCCGGCCATGACCTTCTCCAGGGAATGTCTGAAGAGGGAACCACGGTCCCGGCTGGTTCGGCTGTTCCGCATGGGACCGGTACTGGCCCCGGCCCGAGGACGGCCCCCGCCGCAGCCACCACGCGAGACACACGTGGCACGGTGGGCCGCCCTCCCGCACGCAGGGCCCAAGGTTGGCCTGCAAAAAGTGCAGCAGCAACCGCCTTGACGATGCCTGTGGAAAGGGTGGTGGCGGACGCCGAGCCAACGGGCGCGGTCAGCTCTAGCCGCTAAGAGATTGAAAAGGCAGGCTTTCGACGCCGTGAGGCGGGGCTGTACCAGTAGGTCGACCCCGCGCCTCAGCGCTGTAAGTCCTGCCTCTGCAGCGTATATGGTTGGGCCTTTTTGCCGGATGACGCGTCCGGATGACGCACCCTTGGCAGCCTCGGCGGCTTCGTTTTAAGACCTCCGGCCGATTTCGCCGGCCCGAACTTCGTGACACATCAGCCGCGGCTTTCGGAGTTCGCCATGGAACAGAAGCTGTTCATCGCCTCGGCCGTCGTCGGCCTGATGGTCGTCGGCGCCGTTGTCGCCTCGAAGCAGGAGGCCGGCCGACGCCACGTTGCTCAGGAGCAGGCGGCCCCCCGCGCGACCAAGTAGGCCCCCTTACGCCCTGGCGCGCCCAGCGAGGTGCTCGGCTGCCAGCCGAAACAATCGATCGGTCACGCCCGCAAGATCCGACTTCGAAAACGACAGGCCCGGCTCACCGGTCACCGGCGCGACCCACAACAGACCACGCTCCAGGACGACGTGCGCGATACAGACGATACCGACCAGCATGGCGGCATGCGTCGCGCTGAACCCGACGATCAATTGAAGGCGTGGTTCTTCGAAATCGACCGTGCTCACAGCGGCCGCGAGGCGATCGAGAAGCGCGCAACCGGTAGATCCGCACGCGGCGTTCATCGGCGTCCCCTGCATCGAACCGTTCAGACGCCACCCGTTCGCTACTTGAGCAGAGGTCGCTTCGGGGGACAAGCGCTTGCTTTGCGTCGGCTGCTCGAAGTCAGACAACAATCTCAGTCGAGAGACAGCTTGTAGCCCTTGTGGCTCGCGACGAAGCCGAGCCGGTCATAGAACCGATGGGCGTCCGTTCGAGACAGATCGGTGGTGAGCTGCACCGAGCGGCAGCCGCGCTCCCGGCAGCGGTCGATCGCCCACAAGATCATGAACCGGCCGATGCCAGCGCTCCGCTGGCTCCGTGCGACCCGCACCGCCTCGATCTGTCCGCGCCATGCGCCCTGTTTCGACAGTCCCGGAAGAAACGACAGCTGTAGCGTGCCGATGACCTCCCCATGGACTTCTGCGACGGCGAGGAACTGGTTGGCGTCGGTCTCTATGGCACGGAACGCCGACAGGTAGCCGGGAACCAGCGGAAGGCGCGTATCCTCGCGCTTGGCGCCAAGGTGATCGTCGGCGAGCATGGCGACGATCGCCTGCACGTCGGCCTCGGTCGCCCGTCGCATGGTGATGGCTGGCGTGGTCACGGCGGGAGGACTCATGGCGGACTTCTAGCCCGCCCGGCCCGCCTCGCTCAAGGCAGCGCTGCCCCGCCCCTCAAGCATGAGGGCGATCAGACGCTCGACGAGCGCGATCGATCCGAAGGGTTTCTGGATGAGGGCGCAGCGCGCTCCTTCCGGCATCGGTGGCACGATCGACGCCCCGCTCGCCACCAGAAACGGGATGCGCCCGGCAATGAGCAAGGAAATGAGCGGATCGGCAGTTCCGTCACGCAGAATGTAATTGATGATCGCGGCATCGATCCCCTGCGCGACGAGCGTGATGCCTGCGCTCACGGTCGTGGCCGGGCCGACGGCGATATGGCCGGCCACCTTGATCGCATCGAGAATGTCGAGCGCGATGACCGGTTCGTCTTCGACAACCGCAATGCGTTTCATGGCACCCCCTGGAGCTGCGTGCGATAGCACGCAGCCCGGCTCGCAGGTCAGCGACATCGATACGCAACGCACCGTGGGAAGAGCCGTCGGGCTCCTTGAACAAGTCGGGCTCCTTGAACAAAAGGTCTTCGGAAGTCTGCAACAGCCCCGAGCAAGAGCCGCCCGAGCCTCCGGGTGTCCTCGTCCTCCTCGGAGCTTGTGCCGAAGATCCAAACCTCCGCGGAATACGGCCGGCAGCAGGATACACCCCGGCAGCCAAGTGGCCGATCTTTCCCGGCACCGCCCCCAGCACGCTGCATCCTCGCAAAAGGGTGAGGATGACAGTGTGTTATCCGGTGCCGGCGGGTCGTCCGGGGCATCGGCCTAAAAGAAAAGCAACCGATTGCCTGGACCGGCCACGGCGGGAAAAATCTCCTTCGTGAACGCTGACAACAAAGCATGACTTGGCGAAACGGACCGGGCCGAAGAAACGGTCTCCGCCTGCTGCCCCCTTCTGCCGCACCCAACAATCGCCTATCGGAATGGCGTGGGCCGCCATCACGCCGGCCCTGAAACCTTCAAGGAGACCTCCGTGCAGACGACCAATCGGCGGATCATGCTGTCCGCGGCCGTCGCCACCCTGGCCGTCACCGCGACCGCGGTGGCGTGGGCCCAATCTCCGGCCAAGCCGGCCCCACTGACCGCCGAGGCCTGCCTGGGCTGCCACGGCCCCGCGGCCAAGGGCCAGGACGGTGTCCCCAGCCTCTACGGCTACGACAAGGCCGAATTCGTTAAAGCCTGGGCTCAATTCCGCGCCAACGAGCGCCCGGCCACCATCATGAATCGCATCGCCCGCGGCTACACCGACGAGGAAGTCGGAGCGCTGGCTGATTATTTCTCGAGCCTGAAGTGAGGTGATGCCATGACCCGTCTGTCTCGCCGCACTTTCGTCCGCCTCGCCGGCGGCACCGTGGCCGGCCTCATCGCCGCGCCGGCCGTCGTCACCGCGCAAGCCCGCCCGCGCATCCTGGTCGTCGGCGGCGGCTTCGGTGGCGCCTCGGCGGCCCGCTTCGCCGCGACGCGCTACCAGGGGCTCGACGTCACCCTCGTCGAACCGCAGGCCCGCTTCATCACCTGCCCGTACGGCAACGTGCTGCTCTCCGGACGCCGCACGCTCGATCAGATCACGCACGGTTACGACAACGTCGCGAAGGCGGGTGTCACGGTCGTGCAGGACTGGGTCGACGGCATCGATCCCGCTGGCAAGACCGTGCGCCTGCGCGGCGGTCGCACGCTCGGCTACGACAAGCTCATCCTGAGCCCCGGCATTGCGCTCCGCTGGAACGCCATCGAGGGCTATGACGAAGCGGCGAGTGCCGTATTCCCTCACGCCTGGATGGGCGGCGACGGCTCTCAGATCACCCTGCTCCGCCGCCAGCTCGAAGCCATGCCGGACGGCGGCGTCGTCGGCATCGCCATCCCGGCGAACCCGTTCCGCTGCCCGCCCGGCCCCTACGAGCGGATCAGCATGATCGCCGCCTACCTGAAGCGCAGCAAGCCGAAGTCAAAGATCATCGCCCTCGACGCCAAGGACACGTTCTCGAAACAAGGACTGTTCCAGGACGGCTGGAAGGAACTCTACGGCGACATGATCGAGTGGGTGCCGCTGGGCAAGGACGGCAAAGTCGTCCGCGTCGATGCGAAGGAGAAAGTCTTCGAGACCGAGTTCGGAAAGAAGATCAAGGTCGACGTCGGCAACGTCATACCGCCGCAGTCGGCAGCCCGCATCGCGATCGACAGCAGTTTGACGAATGACAGCGGCTGGGTCGAGGTCAAGTCGTCGACCTTCGAGTCGGTGAAGGCCGAGCACATCCACGTCATCGGCGATGCGAACATCGGCGCACCGATGCCGAAGTCGGGCTACATCGCCAACAGCACGTCGAAGCAGGCCGTCGCGGCAGCCGTAGCCTCCCTGCGGGGTGAGCCGGTACCCGCGTCACCCGTCTACTTCAACACCTGTTACAGCCACGTCGGCGACGATTACGGCATCTCGATCGTCGGCGTATTCCGCCCGGCGGAGAAGGGATTCGTCGAGACACCAAACTCGGGCGGCGTGTCGCCGCGCGGCCCTCTGGCGGAGCAAGCGAACCAGCGCAAGCTCGAAGCCCAGTACGCGGACGCCTGGTACGCCAGCATCACCAAGGACGCATTCGGCTAAAGCTGGCTCTCCCCTCCCAGGGGCGCGTGGCCTGATCGTTCATCAGCCGGCGATGAAAACTATAGTCATCCTCGGGATATGCCCGAGGATGACACTGCTCTAAGCGGCAGCCGTCTTGGACACGTCTCTAGGCTCGGACGGAACGGCGACGCGGAGAAGAGCGGCGAACGCGATGTGCGCAGGCTCCGGCTTCCCGAAGGCAAATCCCTGCGCTTCCGTGCAGCCGAGCGCCTTTAGCGTGGCGAGTTCGGCTTCCGCCTCGACACCCTCCGCAGTCGTGGCAATACCGAGGTTCCGGGCGAGACCGACGATCGCCCGGATGATTGCGGCCGACGGCCCCCCATGGGCGAGCTGGCGCACGAACGAACGATCGATCTTGATGCGGTCGAATGGGAAACTCAGCAAATAGCTGAGCGATGAATACCCGGTACCGAAGTCGTCCATTGAAACCCGCACGCCGAGACGGCGCAGCGCATAGAGCTGCTCAAGCGTCTTCTCGTCCCGCTCGAGGAGCAGTGACTCCGTGATTTCGAGTTCGAGCCGATGCGCGGCGAGACCCGACTTTTCGAGCGCCCGCTGCACCGTCTCGACGAGATCGCCACTGCGGAATTGCGCCGACGACAGGTTGACGGCCACGCCCTCCCCGTCGGGGAGCTGCGCGATGTCCGCACAGGCGCGATCCAGGACCCATGCACCGATCGGCACGATCAGGCCGATGTCCTCCGCAATTGGAATGAACTCGGCTGGAGACACAAAGCCCCGCTCCGGATGGTGCCAGCGCAGCAAGGCCTCGAAGCTCGAGATGCGCCGCGTCGCGATCTCGATCTTCGGCTGGTAGTAGACTTCAAGCTGGCCGCCGTCGAGCGCGCCCCTCAGACTCTCTTCGAGCTGCCGGCGCACATCGAAGCGCGCGTTCATTTCGGGATCGAAGAAGCGGAACGACCCGCGACCGTCGGCCTTCACCTCGTAGAGCGCAAGATCGGCGGCCTTCAGCATCGCGTCGGCACTCGATCCATCGGCGAGGGCGATGCCGACACTTGCGCCGATGAACAGTGGCTTGCCGTCGATATCATAGGGGCGGGAAAGCGCATGGCAGATGCGCCCTGCGAGCGCGCCCGCCTCTTCCGGGTCCGACACTTGGTGTTGGATCACCGCAAATTCGTCACCGCCGAGACGGGCCGCGAGGTCGCACTCGCGGAGCGTTGCCTTGAGGCGCTTCGCGACCATCTTGAGGAGGCGATCGCCGACAGGATGACCCGCCGTGTCGTTGACGACCTTGAAGCGGTCGAGGTCGATGCCGAGCACAGCGAAGTTCCGCTCGCCCTCGCCAATCGCATGTTCGAGCGCTTCGCGGAACACAACGCGGTTGGCGAGACCGGTCAGCGCATCATGGCGCGCGAGGTGCATGATCTGCGCTTCGGACCGGCGCCGCTCGGTAACATCCGTAAACGTCCGAACGAACCCGCCGTCCGGCAGGGTCGTCGTGCGGACTTCGAGGACGATGCCGTTCGGGCGCTCTCGCTCGTAGCACGTGAGGGGTGCCGCCCCGGGCTTGTCGCTGATGTAGTCGATGATGGCAGGCCCAACCTTCGAGGCGTCGCTGTACTCGCCCCGCTCCTGCAAGATACGGAACAGTTCGGCATTGCTGACTTCGCGATCCATCACGTCGGCCGGCAGATCGAGCAACTCGATGGCCCGCTGGTTGACCACCGCGACCATGCCGTCGGCGTCGACCATCAGGATGCCCTGAGCGATATTGTTGAGGGTCAACTGCAGTTCGCGCGAGCGGCTGCGCAACATCTGCTCGCTTGCGACGAGCGATACGCGCGCAGATTCGAGCCGGCTGTTGTGCCGAATGCTGATCGCCATGGTCGCTAGGACTACAAGAGTCAGCGCCAGCGAGCCCATCACGTGGACGGAGAACTGGCCGGATGGCCGGAAGGACATTGTCGGCTTTTCCATCGCCACCGTGACGAACAGCGGATGGAACCGGACTTGGCGATAAGAGAGAATGCGGTGGACGCCGCCGGCCAGCGCCGGCACCTCCACTGTGCCGCTGGCGGTCCGCGACATCTGCGCGAAGAATGGCTCCCCAGAGATGTCGGCTCCGAGTGCGACGTCCTCCCTGACACCGCCCGCCCGGATAACCCCATCAGCGCCGACGAGCGCGATCGTGCCTGCCCGGCCGATGTCGATCGAGTTGTAGAAACGCGAGATTTCGTAGGGGTCGACCGACGCAATGATGACGCCCTGGAACTCACCTTCCTCCGTCTGCAGACGACGCGAGACTTGGAGGGACCACCGCCCCGAGACCCGTCCGAGCACAGGCTTGCTGATGTAGAGACCTTCGATCGTGCTATCGGCATGAACACGAAAATGATCGCGGTCGCCGAGATAGAGTGGCGCGACCGGTCCGACCACCGTGTTGCTGGCGACCAGATAGCCGTTGCGGTCGATGGCCGAGATCTGGATGACGGATTCGCTGTAGAAGAAGGCTTGCGAGACCAGCGACTGGAGATCGGCTTGCGGCCCACCGCGCCTGTAAAGGGACGTGAGGAACAACAGCGACTTATCCACCTCGCTGATCGTCCGGATCACATTCTCTTCAAAGACGCGCGCCAGGTTCTCGGTCGTCCGCTCGATCGTGATCCGGGCTTCATCGCTGTCAATGCGGATGCGCGTGACCGTCACCGTCCAGACCAGCGCAATGAGCGACAGCCCGAAACACAGCGACAGGGTAACATGACGCGACAGCGCACGCAGACGATGCCATAGCAACGCGGCTGGCATTTCCGTACCTTTGGATTCCCTGCTCGCACGCTACGGAAGAGTAGTGAATCAATTGACAACCTTTCCGAGTAGACAGATTGAAAAAGTGTAATCGTTTGTAGGATTTACACCGATCTGCTGCACGACTCTGGGGAGAAAAAATGCTGACGATCTACGACGCGCAGGGCCAGGGTCTGGTGAAGCGCGACAGCCTCGCGGCTTGTGAGGCGGCCGTCTGGATCGACTTGCTCAATCCTTCCAAGGAGGAAGAGCGGCAGGTCGAGGGTCTCCTCGGGATCGAGATGCCGACCCGCGAGGAAATGCACGAGATCGAGGTTTCGAGCCGGCTCTACCAGGAGCGCGGCGCCCATTACATGACGGCGACCGTCATCTTCCAGATCGACGCGCCGGAACCGCAGTCGACTGCCATTACGTTCATCCTGACGGAAAAGCACCTCGTCACCCTACGGTACGCCGAGCCGCGCGCCTTCCCGCTCTTTCTCTCCCGGGCCGGCAAGGGCGACACGACCTGCGACTCCGCCATCGCCGTGATGCTGGGGCTGATGGAAGCGATCATCGACCGCGAGGCTGACCTCATCGAGCGCCTGCAGGCTGAGACCGAGAAACTCGCCCAAGCGGTCTTCACGATGAAAGGCGGCACCTCGACGAGATCCCGGCGTTATGACGTGGTGCTGAAGCAGATCGGCAAAGCCGGCGAAGTCGCCGCCAAAGCCCGTGAAAGCTTCCTGTCGATCGAGCGGGTGCTGACCTACTTGGCGCAGGTCGCCAACGCCCGCAAGGACGCGGACCCCGTCCGGCGACGGATCAAAACGGAAACGCGCGATGTCCTCTCGCTCTCAGACCACCTGACCTATCTGCACGCCCGCATTACCTTCATGCTGGAGGCCACGCTCGGCATGGTGTCGATCGAGCAGAACCAGATCATCAAGCTGTTCTCGGTTGTCTCGGTGATGCTGATGCCACCGACGCTCGTGGCGTCGATCTACGGCATGAACTTCAAGCACATGCCGGAACTCGAGTTCACCCTCGGCTACCCGATGGCCCTACTGCTCATGGTGCTGAGCGCCGTGCTGCCGTTCCTCTACTTCCGCAGCAAGGGCTGGCTCTGAGATCAGGCGAGGCCCGCCGCGTGCGCGGCAAGCCCGAGGGCGGCACTCGCCGCGAGCGTCACGAGCATGCCGCGCTTGGCGACGAACAATGCAAACGCCGCGAATGCCGCCAACGCCGCGACCACCGGATCGAGCGTTGTGAGCCGCGGGACGTGGAGGTGCAGCGGCCCTGCGGTGATCTGGTCGACCGTCCGGAAGAGCACATGGAGAGCAAACCAGACCGACAGGTTGAGGATCACCCCGACGACGCTCGCCGTCACCGCCGCGAGCGCACTCTTCAGCCGGGGCGCGGCAGACACCTGCGCGAGATAGGGAGCACCGGCGAAGATCCAGAGGAAGCAAGGCGCGAAGGTTGCCCAGAGCGTCACGACGGCCCCCAGCACGCCGACGAGGATCGCGGGTTCACCGCCGTGCCGGAAGGCCGCGAGGAAGCCGACGAACTGGGTGACGAGGATCAGCGGCCCTGGCGTCGTCTCGGCGAGTCCCAGGCCGTCGAGCATCTCCCCGGCCGTAAGCCAGCCGTACTGCTGGACGACTTCCTGTGCCATGTAGGCGAGTACGGCGTAGGCGCCGCCGAACGTCACGACCGCCAACACCGAGAAGAACCACGCGAGCCGGGCGAGCACGTGGTCGACGCCAACCGCCACCGTCAGCAGGGCGAGCGGAACGAGCCAGACCGCGAGCCAGATCGTCACCGTGCGCATGGTTTGCGCGAGGGGAACCGGTGTGCCCGGAGCGGACAGCTGACCGGTCGATGAGGCTGCGCGGAGATAGCCGACAATCGCCGCAGCGAGCACGATGACCGGAAACGGCAAAGCCAGGAAGAAGATGCCGACGAACGCCCCGGCGGCGATCAGCCAGTCGACCGGACCCGAAAGCGCGCGGCGAGCTACGCGCAAGAGCGCTTCGATAACGATCGCCAGCACGGCAGCCTTGATGCCGACGAACAGCGCCGCAACCAGCGGCACGTTGCCGGCGAGCGCGTAGACGAGCGACAGCGCGAGCATCACCGCCGCGCCCGGCAGGACAAACAGAAGCCCGGCGGCGAGGCCGCCCGCGACGCCGTGCAGACGCCATCCAACCCACGTCGCGAGTTGCATCGCCTCGGGACCGGGCAGGAGCATGCAGAAGTTCAAGGCGCCGAGATAGCTCTTCTCGTCGACCCACTTCTTCTCGTCGACCAGGACGCGATGCATCAGCGCGATCTGACCGGCCGGGCCACCGAACGAGAGGACGCCGATGCGGCCGAACACGCCGACCAGTTCGCCGAACGAGGGGCTCTCGACCCGCACGGAACCGTCTTCAGTCGTCAACGCCCTGCTCCGCATTCGCCGCGACGTCTCCCTTCTAGTCAAAATCCCGGGCGGGGATACAGGAGCTTTGCGACAGGTCTCTAACGCCTCATCTGCAGCGCTCTTGCCCTCCGAGCACCCGCCAGGGCACCATCAGCCGAACCACGAACGGGAGGACTGAGAATGGATCTCGGCATCAAGGGCAGAACAGCGATCGTCTGCGCGGCGTCGAAAGGGCTCGGCAAGGGCTGCGCCGTCGCGCTCGCGCGGGAAGGTGTCGACGTCGTCATCTCCGCGCGTGGCGCAGAGGCTCTTCACGCCACCGCCGAGGAGATCCGCCGCGAAACGGGCGTCCGCGTCACCCCCGTCGCCTGCGACGTGACGACCGACGACGGTCGCAAGGCGCTGCTGGCCGCCTGCCCGAACCCCGATATCCTGATCAACAATGCCGGCGGGCCGCCACCGGGCGACTTCAAGGACTTCAGCCTCGACGACTGGCGACGCGCCGTCGAGTGGAACATGATTTCGCCGATCGCGCTCATCCACGCGACGGTGTACGGCATGATGTCCCGCGGGTTCGGACGTATTCTGAACATCACCAGCTTCTCGGTGAAGGCGCCGATAGCGAACCTGGAGCTTTCGAACGGCGCCCGCGCAGGTCTGACGGGTGCGGTCGCGGTTCTCGCGCGCAAGGCGTCCGCCTCGAACGTGACGATCAACAACATCCTGCCGGGACCCTTCGAAACGGACCGCCTGCGCGGCACGACGACGAAAATGGCGGAAGCCTCGGGACGCGCGTTCGACGACGTCCATAAGGAGCGCATGCGCGGCGTGCCGGCCGGACGCTTCGGAACGACGAGCGAGTTCGGGGCGATGGCGGCGTTCCTGTGCTCAGGCCACGCCGGCTTTGTCACCGGCCAGAACATCGTGATGGACGGCGGCTCTTATCCCGGCACGCTCTGATCCGACGCCCTCGGCCATCGGCCGAGCGCCCGGAGCGCATTGAGGACGACGGCGACATCGATCGCTTCCTGGGCGAGCGCACCGGCGAGCGGCGGGAGATATCCTGCCGCCGCCGCAAGCATACCGACGACCGACAGCGCCATGCCGACCGCGACGCTCTGGACGGCGATGGCGCGCGTGTCTTGTGCGATGCGTATCGCTTCCGGCACGCGGTCGAGGCGATCCACCAGCAGCACGACATCAGCCGCCTCGGCCGCCGCCGCGCTGCCCCGCGCCCCCATAGCGACGCCGACCGTCGCCGCCGCCAGCGCCGCGGCATCGTTGATGCCATCGCCGACCATCACCGTGTGACCGCCTTGGGACTCGCGCGTCACGATCGTGACTTTGCCCTCGGGGCTGACGTCAGCATGCGCGGCGTCGAGCGAGAGTTGGCCAGCGATGCGTTCCGTGACGTGGGCGGAATCACCGCTGACCAGGACGATTCGCGCCACGCCGGCGCGGCGCAGTTTCAGGAGAGCATCGGCCGCTTCTTGTCGAAGCGGGTCGGCGAGCGTGACGATCGCCGCAAAGCGCCCATCGATGCCGATGGCGAGTTCCGCCGCACCGTCGCGCGAAAGCTGGCCGGCCAACGGACCACCGGCGCCGGCCCGGCAGTGTTCCGCCACGAATGACGGCCGGCCGACGGCGACGCGCACGTTGCCGACTTCGCCGACGATGCCGGCGCCTGCCATTTCAACGACCCGGCTCGGCGCCGCGAGCGCATGGCCACGCGCCCGCGCTTCCTTCACCATCGCTTCGGACATCACGTGTCGTGAGCCCTGCGCCAGCGAGGCGCCGAGGGCGAGAATACGGTCAGCGCTCTCGCCGGGACTGGTTTCGAAGGCCGCGAACTCGGCCGAACCGCGTGTCAGCGTCCCGGTCTTGTCGAGCAGCACCGTTCGCGCCGCGGCGAGGCCTTCGAGCGCCGCCGCCGACTTGATGAGAATGCCGCGCCCTGCCGCGCGCGACATGCCCGCGACCATCGCAACCGGGACGGCGAGGATGAGTGGGCATGGCGTTGCAATGACGAGCACGGCGAGCGCGCGTGTGAAGTCTCCTGTCGCCGCCCACGCACCACCGGCGAGGATCAGCGTGACAGCGAGAAACCCGATCGCGTAGCGGTCGGCGAGCCGCGACATGGGAGCCTTGGATCGGCGCGCGGCGTCGACGAGAGCGACGATGCGCGCAAGAGCGCTGTCGGCGGCCGCGGCGGTCGCCTGAAGCCGAAAGGCCGGACCCGCGTTCTGCGCGCCGCTCTCGACGGCCGAACCCGCCGCATGTGTGACGGGTACGGATTCTCCGGTAAGTGCCGCCTCGTCGAGAACGGCCGCGCCTTCGACGACGATGCCGTCGACAGGCACGATCTCACCGGGTGCAATCAGCAGGCGGTCACCCGGCGCTATGGTCTCGATCGCGACATCGATGACGCGATCACCGTCGAGGCGGCGGGCGCGCTGCGGAACACGCGAGAGCAGCGCCGTCATCTCCTGCTCGGCCCGCGCCTGCGCCCGCGCTTCGAGCGCCTGCCCGCCCGCATACATCAGGGCGACGACGGCACCGGCGAGCCACTCACCGCTGACAAGGGCCGCTGCCATCGCGAGTGCGGCGATGACGTCGAGGCCGACTTCGCCGGCTGCGAGGCTCGTTACGATCTGGCGGACGAGAACCGCAAGCACGATCAGTGTGGCGACGATGAAAAAGCCGTTGGCAAGGGACGCGTGCCCGAGGCCGAGCAGCACGAGGCCGATCGCCAGCGCCCCGCCGGGGACCAAAGCGAGAAGGTCCCGGCGCGTCGCAATCAGCTGCGCGAGTCCAAGGTCTGAACGCTCGATGAGTGTGTGCGTGCCCACGTGCCCTCCGCCGGCGCACGGTCGCCGATGACCAGTCGACCTGCCATGCGTTCGGTCAATGGGCCGGCCGGAACGCGCTCCGCATCTTCCACGTTTGCCAGGGACAAACGAAAGGAGCAATCCGTGCGTGGTTTGTTACTCTGGCTCGTGGGGATTCCGATCCCCGTCATCCTGGTACTCTGGCTGACGGGGATGCTCGGGTGACCTACTCGGCGGCTGCAGCAGGTGCTGCGGCCGCCGGTACCGCCGCGAGACGGCCGTCGCGACGCGGCACCGCCTTCTCGATGCGCGAGAACGTGGCGAGCGCCTGCCCGACCACCTGATCCATGTTGTAGTAGCGGTAGGTCGCGAGGCGACCGACGAACCATACGGCCGGCACCTGCGCTGCAAGGGCCTCGTACTGCTTGAACAGCGCCGCATTCTCAGGACGCGGCACGGGATAGTAGGGATCTCCCTCAGCCGACGGATACTCGTAGGTCAGACTGGTCAGCCGATGCTGCTGGCCGGTCAGATGCTTGTACTCGGTGACGCGCGTATAGGGCTTGTCCTGCGGATAGTTCACGACACCGACCGGCTGGTGCCATTCCTTGTCCACGGTCACGTGCTCGAACTGCAGAGACCGGTAGGGCAGGCGACCGAGGCGGAAATCGAAATACTCGTCGATCGGGCCCGTGAAGATCAAATGTCGATATGGCACGAGACCACGGATCTCGCGGAAGTCCGTCTGCAGCATGACCTTGATGTTCGGATGCGCGAGCATGCGCTCGAACATGCGCGTATAGCCTTCCGCCGGCATGCACTGGAACTTGTCGGTGAAATAGCGGTCGTCATCGTTCGTGCGTGTGGGCACGCGCGCCGTCACAGAACGGTCGAGTTCGGACGGGTCGAGCCCCCACTGCTTGCGCGTATAACCGCGGAAGAATTTCTCGTAGAGCTCGCGGCCGATCGTCGACACCACGACGTCCTCCGAGGTGCGGATGTTGTCCACCGGCTCCGCCCTTGCCTTGAGGAAGGCTTCCGCCTCCTCGGGCGTCAGATCGAGCCCGTAGAGCCGGTTGAGCGTCGTGCGGTTGATCGGGATCGGCACCAATTGACCGTCGACACGCGCGAGCACGCGGTGCTCGTAAGGCCGCCACGACGTGAACTGCGACAGGTAATCGACGATACCCTGAGCGTTGGTGTGGAAGATGTGCGGGCCATACTGATGGATGAGCAGGCCCGCCGCATCGTGGCGGTCGTACGCGTTGCCGGCGATGTGCGGGCGCCGGTCGACGACCAGCACCTGCTCACCGCGCTGGCTGGCGATCCGCTCCGCCAGCACGCTGCCGGCGAACCCGGCCCCGACGATCAGCCAATCAAACACCGGCCGCCTCCCGCCGCGCCGTGCGCGCTTTGGCCGCCGCCGGACGGCGCGCGAGTTCGCGGCGCCTCACAGCCTTGATGCAGGCTGCCATGCCGCTCCAGGTGCGATCCCACGACATGGTCGAGAGCCGGCGATCCACGGCCTCCAGCCAGGGGTCCCGCGGCTCGCCCATCACGCGGTCAAGCGCGCGCACGGTTTCGTCGGCATCGCGGGCGATGGCGACCGTGCCTTCCTCGCCGTAGGGCCTGACGACGTCGGCAATGGGCGTCGAAACAACGGGCAGGCCGGCGGCCAGAAACTCCGGCGTCTTCGTGGGTGAGATGAACTTCGTCGCATCGTTGAGCGCGAAGGGCATGAAGCCTGCATCCCAGCCGGCGAGATAGGTCGGAAGATCCGTATAGGCCTTGCCGCCGAGCCAGTGGATGTTCGCCCGACGCGGCAGATCTTGCGGATCGATCTTCACGACTGGTCCGAGCATGATGTACTGCCAGTCGGGACGCGCGGCCGCCGCCTCGGTCACCAGACCCAGATCCATCCGCTCGTCGATCACGCCGAAGAAGCCGATCCGCGGCCGCGCGATGCCGCACTGATCGACCGGCTCACGCACCGATTTCGCACGCGCCCGCCCGAAATGCACAGCATCGATACTGCTGGCGAACAGGTGGACATTGATGTGCTGCAGGCGCTTGGCTTCATAGAGCCGCGCGCCGCCCGTAAAGACGACGTCGGCCCGTTCAAACAGCTGGCGCTCGAGCTCTGGCAGCTTCCGCGGCGAGTTCTTGAATGCGGACAATTCGTCCATGCAGTCGTAGACGAGGACGTCCGGCGCGAGCTCGTCCGTGAACTGGAGCGCCATCGGTGTGTAATACCAAGCCACGAGCTCCGTACTCGCTCGACCGAGGTCGTCCATCAGGCGCGACAGCATGCGGCGCTGCACGGCGATGGCTTCCTCTTCCGTCGTCCCGGCCGGCAGAACGGGCACGGCGACCGTGACACCCGGCTGCGGTGTAGACAGACGAAGCAGCGGACGATCCGACCGCGCACCGCCTGGTTCCTGGACGACGGGTTCCTCGAAGAACACCACCCGGAATGTCCGTGCGGCCCGGCTCAGAAGATGCTGCGGCCTCTGATAGACGAAATTCCAGCGCAGATGAGAGAAACAAACGAGAAGCGGCTCGGCACCCGCCGAACCAGAAGACGTGCGACGGCGCGGCGTTGAGCCGTTGGAGAAATTCATGCGAACTCCGTGGAAAGCCGTGATTTTCGGCAGGCGTCCAAACAACGGAGACGGTCGCCCCCGGTTCCAGAGAAGAGCCAGCTACGCACCGCCCAGGCTGCTCAGCCGCGGTCTGAAACGGCGATGGGATCACTCGCCGGAAACGTCTCTTTGATCGCCTCGGTCAAGGCCGGATCTTCAGGGGCCGGCGTCGCAGGATCGGGCTGGGGGGTCCGCGCCGCCTGACGGGCCTCCTCGCCGAGCCGATCCGCGACCTCCGACCACGCCACCGAGAAGCTGGCCGCCCGGTCGGCGCAGCGGAGCATCTGCCCGTCGCTGCCGATGGCGCGGCAGGCGCCTTCGACCTCGCCGGCGAGCTGATACGCCGCCTGCCAGACCCCCCGCCGCAACTGCCCGCGTTCAAGCGTCCCGAGGGCACAATCCGCGACCTCGGCTGCGTCCTCGAGCAAGGGCACGAGGTCGGCGAGACCCTCGTCCCGCAGGCGGTCTAGGGCATATCTGCCACTCTCGCGGGCCACCCGCCGGAAGGCGCTCGCCTCTTCGATCAGCTGTACCGCGTCCATCGCTTTAACTCCTGTTTCGATGAAGCGAACGCCAACAATCTCCGTCAGTTGCGCCATCGGCGTCTGGAAGCACCGGAACCGGACAATTGCCGGCGCGTTCAACAGCTCGAAAGGCTGGAACACATGGGACGGCCTTCCTGTCCGCATCGCGGGTCAGAACCGGTTCGAGCGAGCTTGGGGAAGTAGGAGCGTACCAAGATGACCAACAAGACAGGCGGGCGTGGCTTCGCCTCCATGGACTCCGAGAAGCAGCGAGCGATCGCCAGCAAGGGCGGCAAGGCGAGCGGCGGTAACTTCGCCCGCGACCCGCGCCGCGCCTCCGAAGCCGGCCGCAAAGGCGGCCAGGCCAGTGGGGGCAATTTCGCGCACGACCGCGAACGCGCTTCGGAAGCCGGCCGCAAGGGTGGCGAGGCGAGCGGCTCGAGCCGCCGGTCTGGCGAAGGTCGTGGCAAGGGTTCCGGCGAAGGCGAATAAAGGCGCCCATCGGCAACGGTGAAAGGCGGGCCGCAAGGTCCGCCTTTTTTCTAGCAATTCAAGGTAAATGCGAGGGACTGGCCGAATCGCCGCCGTCCCATGGGAACACTCAGGTGCGACGCACCAGTCGCCGGTATTGCTGCTCGGTGAGGCCATAGGTCCAGGCAACAGCCTCGCGCGCCGTCCGCATCTCGGGCGGCACTTGGAGATAATAGCGTTTCAGGGTGCCGTCGGGCTCCGGCGTGCCGTTGACGACTTCGACCGCCGCCCACACCTGGCGCGCCCAATGACGCCGCCACAACGTGCCCGCATCGTCGCGCGAAACCGGAACGGCCTCACCGAGCGCAATGTATTTTTCAGGCGTCAGAATCTCGATCAGGCAGCGCCGCACGCGCGGATCTCGCTCGCGATTGATGACCCGCGGACCGATCGAGGCCTTGTTTTCGATCATCCACGGCTGCAGGCGAATGCCCTTCCAGGCATAGATGCCCCAGCCGTCGGCATAGGCGAGGGCCGGGCCGTCCTTACTATGCAACCGGCCCTGCGGGTCGGTGTCGAGCCGAACTGGGCGCTCGGCGAGCCAGCACTCGTTGGCATGCGGAAGGACCCAGCCGACGTGCTTGGCGAGGCCCCAGAGGCCCTCCAGCTGACGGGTCTCCTCGACAAGGCCACAGAGGTCACGCAGGCACTCCTGTACGCCGAGCCAGCCCAAATCGAGCGTGCCGAAGCATGCCGCATAGAGTCGCCAGTCGTCGTCCGGCAGCGCCTGGACCGTCCGCCAGCCCGCGAGGCGGCGGAGCACGCGATCCTTGAAGCTCGGGCGGATGCGGCTCGCAGCGTCATGAACGGCGACGTTGACGGCCATCGCGACCTGCTCGGCGACGGCAGAGCGCACGCCATGGAAGACCGCCGACCGCACGAGCGCCGAAGTGCGCGCTTCGACACGTGCGACAGCGGAACTCCTCACGCTATCGAGGATTTGAGCTTTAACGCCCGGCCCGAGATCGGCCTCGCTCTCGACACGCAGGCGGGCAAGTTCAATCGGCCCGCGTGCCCAACGGATCGTCTTTGGGGGCGCGAGCCCGGCGCATTCGTACGCCCGGGCTGCCGCCGCTTCCGCGGCCGGTCAGTCGACCGGCCGGACACCGAGGCGAAATTCCGTCCAGCGATCCCGATACTTCGCCAGCCGGGTTTCCTGATCTGCGGTCAGCGTCTTGATGGTCGCCGTCATGTCGCCCCTGCCCCTGTGTCGGGTTCATCGATCGGTGGATCGTCCGATCGATCGCTAGTCAGCGACCAGCGACACGTCTTGCGGCTCGAGCTCGCGCTGGCGACGGATACGGTATGTTCCCGGCGGCAGCGACAGCGCCGTATGCTCTTGGTGCTGAATGAGAGCCGTCGCACCATCGACCTTCACATGGCCGACATAGAGTCCGTTCGGGATATCGTGCGCCAGCGAGTCGTCTTTGAACATCGTGACGCGGTCGAAGATCGCGTGACGGTGACCCGTCAATTCGCCTTCGAGCAGAACGACGGCCCCGTCGGGCCCTGGCGGCAGATGGCTCCCTGTGGGTACCACGTCAGGCACCCTTTCGACCAGAAGGTCGCCCTGGGCAAAGAGCTCGAGCATGCTGTCTACTCCTGAGTGCTGCAGGTTTCGCGCCGCTTGAGGCTGCCGGGGTTTGCCGAACACCTCATGATCGGTCGTCAGCAAAACTCGGACGCGAGGGCATGTGTTCCCGATTGTCGCAGCCGATGTCCGTTTGGGCTGGCCTCCCGGCATGGCGCACGCCCGTCGGCGGCGAAGGGAACCGGCCTTTCCGTGGCGACGTTCTGCCGATGACGCAGCTCGCGAAGGGAGATGAAGCCCCGCTGGGACTGATCCTTCACGTTGCGGCGTTGTTCTGTGCCGTTTCGACGGCAGCGGATTTACTGGGTGCAGAAGACATCGCCAGCGCACTCATGAGGATGGCACGCCAGCTGGCGTGGGCCTTTGTGATCGCAGGCTTTGCGTCGGGCGCAGCCACCGCCGCCGCCAAATGGTTGTTCACTCGTGACTTCGAGGAGTTCGCTATGGATTGGGATCGCATCTCCGGCAACTGGAAGCAGTTCACGGGCCGCCTCAAGGAGCAGTGGGGAAAGCTGACGGACGACGACATTACGCAGCTCGACGGCTCTCGCGAGCAGCTCGAAGGCAAGATCCAGGAGCGCTACGGCTACGGCAAGGATCAGGCGCGCCAGGAAATCGACAACTGGACCCGTCGACTCGACTGAGAGAGCGCGGCCGTGGCGTGGCGGATCCTTCGCAGGGAGCGCTCTCCGCGCACGCCCCGGCCGGCGCCGGTGGCGGGAACATCGCTGTTCTCCGCCATCGGCCAACTGATCCACTCCGGCTATCGCCTCGGCCGGTCGGTGTCGCGTACGGCACCGGACGGCCGCCTCAGCCGTGTCCTCCTGGGCCGGCCGGCGCCGAAGAAGGTTCGCGCGAAACAAGGCGTCGTCTTCGCCATCGCCGAAGGCTTGATCGAGCTCACCGGTCGGCTGCAGCGCCATGAAGTATTGGCCGAATCCGGCAAGGTCGCATTCTACGTATTCCTGGCGATCCTGCCGGCCCTCGCCGCATTCGCGTTCTTCTCGTCGATGCTCGGCGAAACCGATGAGCTGACCCTTTCCGTGCCGGCCCTCACCGTCATTCTCCCGCAGCCCGTCGCCATGCTGCTCGCCGAGCATGCGACCCGCCTTGCCGGTGAGGCGGCGGCCACCGCGGGCATCGCCGGCCTCGTCAGTTTCGCGCTGGTGCTCTTCTCGGCAAGCTCCGGCGTCATGGCGCTTTGCGACGGATTGAACGTCGCCTTCGAGCGCCCGGAGACCCGCTCGCTGATCCGCCTGCGCGTGCGAGGTCTGATGATCACGCTGATTGTAGTGATCGCTGCCGCGGCCATTATCGCCGCCATCGGCCGCGTCCACAGTATCGCGCTCGGCTACGGCGTACCCGGCGCGGTCCTCGACTGGATGCGCTGGCCGCTCGTTACATTTCTGGCAGCCGTCGCACTCGCCGCCCTGTACCGTCACGGACCCGACCGGCCGACCGGACCTGCCTCTTGGATAACCGTCGGCAGCTTAATCGGTGCAGTTTTGTGGGTCGGGACGTCACACGCGCTCGGCTGGTATCTCGCGACATTTCCAGGGTTCGGCGTCGTCTACGGATCTCTCGCGACCCTCGCCGGCTTCCTGTTCTGGGTGTGGCTCGGCTCCATCGCCGTGTTGACGGGAGCCGAGATCGATGCGGTGCGCGAGGGGCTGTGACGCCGCCGGATCAAGTCCGATCGACGTCCTCGTCCGGATGCGTGGTCATCGCCGAGCGGGCGAGCAGAAGCCCGCCGACGAGGGCCCCGAGCATGAACAGCGGTGCCCGCTTGCCGACGGCACGAGACAGCTTCACGCCGCTCATGATCGCCATGGGCGTCGCCGACATGATGCCGGACATCAGCGCCGATTGCTGTGAGGTCCGCTTCATCGCCGCTTCCTGATGACGCTGCTGCAGCACCACCAGAACGGCGACGATCAAGGCGAGGACGACGAAGGCGGCCGCCATGATGACGCACGCCCACACCGCGCCAAGACTTTGCGCGAGTGCAACGTAGATCGCGGCCACACCGAAGCCGGCCGCGATGAGGAAAAGCACGCCGACGACGAGTTGGCCGCCAAGCCGTGTCGCCGTCGTCGAGATCCTCAACTTGGCGTGGTCGACCAGGTTGTTGAGCATGATGGCTCAGCGTTGCCAGAGGGCACCGAGGAAGAACCCGACGGCGACGGCCATGGCCAAGGTCGTCATCGGGCGCTTGTCCAGGCTTTCTTCGATGGCGTTCGCAAACGTATCCGTCACTTCGCGGATGTTCTCCGCCGCCTGACGGCCTTGCTCAGCCACCGAATGGGCCGCACCTTCGACGCGCTCCATGGCTCCGTGTGCGGTCTCCTGAAACTGGCGGGTCGCCGTGCTGCCGGTCGAGGTGGCCGTCGCCGTCGAGGTCGGATCCGAAGGATTGGACGTGCGCTTGCCCGGTTCGAAAGACGCGGTGGCCATGACTTTGCTCCGTTGGCTTGAATTCAAGATGGCGTGTCGCTCGAGCCGCCGCCGGTGGCGACGTCACAGGGAGCAAACGCCGGACTCGCTTTCGAAGTTTCAGGCCGGCAGGTCCGGTTTGTCGTCGGGAACGAGATGACGAGCGACGACGACCATGGCGAGCACGATGGGCACCGCGAGAAAGGCGCCGATCGGCCCCCAGAGCCATGTCCAGAAGCCGATCCCGAGGAAGACGAGGAACGGATTCATCGTCAGCCGCCTGCCGATGATGCCGGGCGATAGAAAGTGCCCCTCGATCGAGGTGATGAGCACGAACAGGCCCGGCGCGACGAGAGCCGGACCGAGCGTCGGGAACGTCAGCAGCCCGGCGAGCAGCAGCGTCGCGGTGACAACGGCCGGCCCGACGTAGGGGATGAAGTTCAAGACTGCCGCGAGCAGGCCCCAAAGCACGGGGTTCGCGAGTCCCGCCCCCCACGCGACGAGTGCAGTCACGACACCGAGCGCCATATTGATCAGCGCGACGGTGGCGAAATACACGCTCATCTGCCGCTCGACATCACCGAGAATGTGGAGTGCCTTGAGCCGCACGTCGCGGTTCGTGAAGAACAGCACGATGCCGCGCTTGATGCTCGCGTGATAGATCAGGAAGAAGACGAGCGCACCGAGGAACAGCAGGAATTGACCGAGCGCCGGTGTGACGACCCCGAGAACCGTCTCGACGAGGTTGGTTTGCGACGTGTCGACCGCCACGACAGGCTTCGGTCCGCCCGTCAGTTCGTGCATCGAAGACAGCAGCCTCTGGATCGCCGAAATCGGCCGGTCGATGCCACTCAGCCGTTCGCGGAGCAGGCTGCCGAACTCGGACGCCCGGCTGACCCACTGCGAAATCGGCATGGCGAGCACGGCGACGGCGGCAGCTGCCACGCCGGCGAGAAACATCGTCAGCGAAATTGCGCTGACGGTCCGAGGTACGCCGCGCTTCTCGGCGCCCGAAATGATCGGCATCAGGATCATGCCAATGACGATGGCAGCGATGATTGGCACGACGACGGGCTTCGTGATCGCGGCGAGGACGGCGATAGCCAGCAAGAATAGACCGACGAGCGCGAGTTGGGCCGCCTGCGCAAGTGACCACGAGACAGCCGCCTCGCCGGTCGGAACGGCTGGATCGTGGCCGCCGTCAGGCATATTGGGGTGGCTGACGGACGGGCTCCGCCGGCGGCACGATGCCCGGCTGATCGGGCGGAGCCGGCACCGGATCGCCCGGCTGCGGCGGAATGATCGGCGGGCCGGGTGGTGTCGCCGGATCCGGTGTCGGCTGACCGGGCATCGGCTGCGGCGGCAACGGCATGGTGATCCTCATCGGTTGGCTAGGCCGCCCCGCGGACAGCCGCGGCATCCAGGACGCGCCTGAAAAAGGCTTCCTCGGAAAAGCAATATCCGTCCCCGCATGGCTGGAGCGGCGTCTCCGCTGCGGCCACGAGCACCTCGAAGCCGACCGGGCCGTCCCTCGTCCGCACCCACATGGCAAGCAACGGCGATGCACAGAGCCGACAGAGAGCATCGAGACGGGCATCGATCGCGCGGCATGTTTCGAGAATGTGCGCGGTGCATCCCTCGTCGATCAGAACTTCGAGAATGGCGCGATTTCTCGCGACGGCATCGGTGTCCTCCGGCAGCCGGCAAACCGCAGCGGCCGCCTTGTCCAGAAGCTCCGGGGTCACGCAGGCGGCGGGAACGGCCAAGTGCGCCAAACTCAAGGACATGAAACGATCCCCTCGACTGATCGAGTGCAGAACGGTTGCGACAATTGTCCGGTTCCGTCCGATGCGCCGTCGGGGCGTGCGTCAGGGCCGCACCCGACGCTGGCGCCACGCTTCGAACGCGGCAAGATCGTCAATCGCGGCGTCGCCGCGCTCGGAGCACCAGGCGCGGTAATCGTCGTCGAGCTGGTTCAACTGGGCGGCGCGCCAGCTCGCGTATTCTGGCGAGTACCAGGCGTCCCGCGTCGCTTCGCCGGGGTAGCCGCCTTGATAGGCACCATAAGGCTCGCGGAAGCTCTGATTGTAGGCCGCCTCGCCACGCATCGTTTCAAGCGCCTTTGCCTCAGAGGTCCCGCCCGCATCTTCGGCCGAATGCGGCGACTCCGGACCGACACCGCGCGCCCACGGTCCGCTCGGCTTGTCGAACGATTGCGTTCCGTCCAGCTGGTAATCCTGCCCTGTGCGACCCGACCAACCCTCGTAACTCGACGGCGGCGCGATGCCCTCGGCAGCCGGAGCAGCGGCTCCCGACTTCGAACCGACACCCCAGCCCGCGCCGAGATCGCCCGTGGCGGCACGCCCACTCGGCGCCATTGGTCCCGAGCCGGTCGGCCCCAGCCGGTCACGACTGTGATTGCCGCCTTCCTGCCCTGGCTCGGTATGCTCGGCGCCTGATTGCGGCTCACCCGGACGGCGGCCGCCTTCGGGTCCAGCGTCCCGCGACCCATGAGGAATGCCACCGGCCCGGTAGCTCCGGGTCACGGTCTTGTCGTCTTTCTCGTCCCGCTCGGCCACGTCGAACGTCTCCCGATTATCCGGGCGGCGGACACAGCGATCCGCCGCCGGACGAGTTCAGGCTGCCTGCCTGTTGATGTTGCGCGACAGCTTGTTCAACAGCTCGTCGGTCTTCTTCTCTTCTTCGAGCGTCTCGTGGAGCAGATGTGCCGCATCGTCCATGCCGAGCTCCTTAGCCCAGGCGCAGAGCGTGCCGTAGCGCGCAATCTCGTAGTGCTCGATCGCCTGACCGGCTGCGATCATGCCCGCGTCCTTGACCGCGTTCTCCTCTGTTTCGTCCATCACTTCCTGACCCTCGGCGATCAATCCTTCGATCGCCTCGCAAGTCTGGCCGCGCGCAGGCTTCTGCATCATCTCGAAGACCCGCTCGAGACGTTCGACCTGATGCATGGTCTCGTCGCGATGCCGTTCGAACGCCTGCTTGAGTTCAGGGCTTCCGGCTTGCTTGGCCATCTTCGGCAGAGCCTTCAGGATCTGCTTCTCGCCATGATAAATATCTTTCAGTGTTAAGAGGAAAAGATCCTGAAGAGTGCGTGCTTGCGCCATGAGTTGCTCCCGTGCAATGCGCGAGCCGTCCCGGCCGCGCTCCAGCGTGAACGAGACCCACGACGCAATGGTTCCGGGTCGCTCAGGCTGACCATATGTCAGACAATCTTGATGCTGAGCCATAATCGGGCGAAGCGGTCTGCACGCCAGCAGAACTCTGGGAAAGCAACTTTCTTTCCAACGGAACCGCCTGTCTACCAACGCGTTTGGCGCTCGATCGGGGTTCAGATCATGTGCAGTCAGACGAAAATCGGGGAGATCCCCCTACCGACCGCTGTTCCGCGTTCGGCTCGTCGCCCTCCACTGCGCCTCGAGCCCGAGACGGCGCCGCCGCATACCCCGCCACCTCCGGCGGACGCGGCTCGTCAGAATGGCGGATACGCATGAAGACCGACACGCTCGAACTCGTCGTCGCCTCGTGGAACACTGCGCCGGCCCGCTTGCCGAGCCGCATGCCGGAGGTACCCGACCGCCTGTCGTGCATGATCGCTTTCCTCGATCGCGCAGCCGAAGGGATGGCGCTGACACTCGGCGTGCCGGTGCCGCTGCTCGCCGTCGAGCGCAATCCTTCGGTCAACGCAACGCTGGTGCTGCTGGCCGGCAATCAACCGGTTCTCGTCCTCTCGACGGGGTTGATCGACCGGCTGCGCCCCGATGAGGCGTGCGCCGTGATCGCCCACGAACTCGCTCACCTAGCAAATGACGATCCCGGCTGCCCGGTCGCGCCGTCCGCCGCTCTCGACTGGATGACCCGCGCCGTGGCGACCTGGCAGACGGCTCTCTGGGCGCTGCGCAATCGGCGCCGCGAACTGAAGGCGGATCGGCTCGCCGCCGAACTTGTCGGCGTCGATGCGCTCCTCCGCGCGCTCGCCAAATCGACGCGGCCCGCCAATCCAGGTGGTCTCTTCTCAACCCACCCGTCGCCCGAGGCGCGGATGCGCCACCTGCGCCGCGACAAGCACGTCGTCCGCCGGCGCTGGAACCGAACGGGCTTTTCGGCGTTTTCGGGCTGAAGCAAGCGCGGTTCGGCCAGCGTTCGGGCCACCGCATTCCGGGCCCGCGGTTGAGATGTCTCCCGCGGGCCCTCTTCTTTTCCGGCGCTGTGGGCGTGATTTCGGGCATTTGAAGCGACCGAACGCATCAAGCGTCAGAGAAAAACAGACCAAGATCAGATACTGTAAAGTTTTTTTGGAACCAACCACTAGCGCCGTGGTTTTCTGATGTACCGAACGGGCTCCCTTCCCCCTCCCCCTAGATGATCCGTTCGGTCCCCCCCGGGGCCCGCGAGAACCCCCTATCGCGGGCCCCAACTTTTTGCCCCACCACACAAGTCGAAAAGCGAACGGCCCGCCGAAAGGCGGGCCGCGCGGTCGGTCAGTAGGGTTGAAAGGTTGAAAGCAGGTTAGCTCGCCGCCGGCGCCAGACGGGCCTTCGTGTCGAAAAATAGCGCCTGGCTGATGATCGCTTTCACGTTGTCCGCCTGGAACGGCTTTCGGCTCCGGCCGAGTCCCGGTCAGCAGACGGTGGGGATAGGCGGTGATGAACACGACCGCGACCTCGTAGGTCTTCAGAACGTCATTGATGGCGTCGAGCCCAGAACTGCCGTCGGCCAGCTGAATGTCGGCGAGCACCAGCCCAGGCTTGTGCTTGTTGATCGCAGCGATGGCTTGCTGACGGGTGCGGGCCACCTGAACAACCCGGTGGCCGAGATCGCTCACAAGCTGCTCGAGCTCCATCGCGATCAGCGGCTCGTCCTCGATGATGACGACCGTGGTCGCCATTTCCTGAGCGATCTCACGCCCGGCCTGATCAATCAGGTTCTGCAGCTCGACCGGCGAGACATCCATCACGGCGGCGGCGTCGCCGGCTGGAAAGTCTTCCACCGCGACGAGAAGAAACGCCTGCCTGGCTCGCGGCGTTAAGACATCAAGGTGCCGGTCGGCGGCGTCGAGAGCCGCTCCGCCGGCTTTCCCGCCCGGCCGGTCGTTGACCGAGACCGAATTCAAGATCTTCAGAAACGTATGATACAGGGCCACCCTCGCCGGCAGATCGTCGGGAAAGATATCCGGATCCGCGACGATCGCTTCGAGGGTCGAGGCTACATAGGCATCGCCGCTCTTCTGACTTCCAGTAACCGCGCGCGCGAACCGGCGCAGATACGGCAAATGGGCGGCGACTTCGTTAGCGACCGACATGAACCCCTCCAGGAACGAATACTCACCCGAGGTCCCGGGCATGGGGTGGCGGTGATCGAGCCCCCCACCGGACAGAACGCGTGCTGCGCGCCATGGTTCCAGACCGGGAACTTAGCACCGGTCCGCGCGTTTGCCGACCGGAAGTGGTTCTCACCGCTGCCGACCGTGGGGATTTTGGGGTAATAGGAGGGACGGACTTGGCAAGGTCGAGTAACGGAATGACGTCTTCCGACCTTTCGAACGGCCGACCCGGCCGCGAGAAATCAGAGAATAAGACCGCGCGCAAAGGCGAGCCGAGCGTTCGTCTCGTATCGTCGCGCCATAAGACGGACGTCCCGGCCGATCGTGACGCCGATCACGACAGGGACGCCATGACCCCAGCGCCGCGCCATGACGACACGCCGCTCAATGGGCACGACCATTCGGCAGACGATGCATCTGCACGTGGGCCGGACGCCGAGGCGGCGCCGGCGGCCCGGACCGCCGAGCCGAGCGACAAACCGGCTGGCGGTGACGAGACCGCTCCCGTCGAGCCGGCTATGGTCGATCGCAGCATGCAGGCCCAGCTCGGGCAGCAGCTGCGCGCCCTGTTCGATCACGTCGCGAGCGAGCCCCTGCCCGATCGGCTCGTCAATCTTCTCCGTGACCTCGAGAGCAAGGAGAAGAAGGGTTGACCACCGATTCACCCCACGTGAGGAAGGCCCTGCTCGACTTGGTGCCGAACTTGCGCGCATTCGCGGTCTCGCTGTGCGGCGATTCTGATCGGGCGGACGACCTGGTCCAGGAAACGCTGATGAAAGCGTGGGACCACCTCGACAGCTTCGCCGAAGGCACGAACCTGCGTGCCTGGCTGTTTACCATTCTTCGCAATACCTACTTTTCGGAGTGCCGGCGTCGGCGCCGTGAAGTCGAAGACCGTGACGGCGCGCGTGCCGCCGAACTCGCCGTGCATCCGGGTCAGCAAGGTCACATCGACCTGCAGGACTTCAAGCGGGCGCTGCAGTTGCTGCCGCCCGACCAGCGCGAAGCGCTCATCCTCGTCGGCGCCGCCGGCTTCTCCTACGAGGAAGCCGCCGCGATATCCGGCTGCGCGGTCGGAACGATCAAGAGCCGCGTGAACCGGGCGCGCTCGAAACTTGCCCAATTGCTCGGCGTCACCTCGGTCGACGAGTTTGGACCCGACCCGTCGACGGAAGCGATCATGGTGCGCTCGGGCAGCGGCGGCTCCCAGTCGTGACGACGCCATGAGCCACACGCCAGATGATGGCGGCGGCCGCGACGTCGACGCGGTCCGTGCCCGCCAGGGCCAGAGCCAGGAGACGGGCCGCAACTTCAGCGTCCTGACAGCCGGACTGGTGCTCGCGGGGATCGCGTTCGTGCTCCTGTTCGCCTACTTCTATGCCTAATCCGGGCGCCGCAGTCCGATCCGATGGCCTCGTCACGGTAGCGCCAACGAAAAAGGACCCCGGTTCGGGGTCCTTTTCCGTTTGTTGAGCCTTAGCCTTACTTCGTCGGCTGCGAACCGCCACCCGGCGTCGTGCTCGGCGAGCGGGTGGTGCTGCCTGATCCGGTCGATCCGCTGCCGCCACCCGACGACGTCGAGCCCTGATCGCCGCTCCAGCTCCAGCGCGGCGCGTCCTTCAGCGTTTCCTTGGTGGCGTTCATGGTGACCGTAGTCGCCGAGCCTCCGGCCGCGTTATGCTGCATCTGAAGCGAGTTCATCGAAACGGCGACTTCGTGTTCGCCGAGGCCGAGGAACCCGCCGACACCAACCACGACAGCGCGGATCTGACCGTCTGGAGCCAGAACGATGTCGTTGATGTCACCTACCTTTTCGCCCTGAGTGTTCTTGACGGTCGTCCCAATGAGACGGCTCGCCCGCATATCGTCTGCCTTGTGCGAGTAGTATGCGAGCGAGCCAGTACCGACGCTGCCGCGCGGCGGGGTGGCGCTGGTCGTGCGCCCCGTCGTGCTGTCGGTCGCGGGCGGCGTCGAACCGGTCGTGCCGGTGGCGGACCCGCTGCCCGTGGTCGAGCCGGACGGCGTCTGTTGGGTGGTCGACCCCGGGGCGGTGGACGGCGAACCTGGCGAGGAGGGGCTCGTCGCGCTCGGCGACGAGGTGGACGGCGGCGAACCCGACGTTTGCGAGAACGCGGGATAGGCGGCCAGCGCGACTGCCGCCGCTGCAATGGCGATCATCCTATGGGTCATGTAGCTCTCCTGACTTCTCTGAGCCGAGGCCGGTTGTTCGTTGGTGGCTCGCTGGTCTAACGTCGCGCTCTTGGGTCGGTTCCGGTCGCGCCGATCGCTAAGCTGCTCGTTTGGTTGAGAATTTTCGGTAGATTCGGGCGCTGCGCACCGATCGCTGCGCTTTCGAAAAAAAGTTCGCTTCGCCTCGGAACCGAGCGGGTGGGTCGCGTGTTTATGCGACAGTCGGGCGTGAAAACGACCTCCCCCGTTGCCACCCAGGGCGCCCGATCGCGACCCGCGGCGAAAGCCGCGGGTCGCTTTACGTTTGGGGGCCCATTCGTCGGAACCGGCGCGGAAGCGGGAACGTTGGCGAGCCAACCGTCCCCCCGACAGCCCTGCGAGAGCCCCATGGCATCCGACACCGACAATCGCCAGGCCGACCAAAGCATTCCGGCCCAGCACCAGGAGCACCAGCCGGGCCGCGAAACGGAGATGCGCCCTCGTCCCGAATTCGAGCCGATGTTTCCGGGTGTCGGGCGGCTTCACGACCAGGTGGCTCTGATCACTGGCGGCGATAGCGGCATCGGTCGAGCCGTCGCCGTCGCCATGGCGCGCGAAGGCGCCCGCATCGCCGTGCTTTATCTGGACGAACAGCGCGACGCCGAGGAGACCTGCCGCCTGATCGAGGAGGAGGGGAGCGAAGCGTTCGCCCTCGCCGGCGACATCGGCGACGAGGAGTTCTGCCGGCATGCGGTCGAAGAAACGGTCCGCCGCTTCGGCCGTCTCGACATCCTCGTCAACAACGCGGGCGAACAACACGAGACCCAAGACCTCGAGAAGATGCCGACCGCGCAAATCGAGCGCACGTTCCGTACCAACGTGTTTTCCTGCTTTTTCTTCGTGAAGGCCGCCCTGCCGCACCTGAAGCCAGGTGCGTCGATCATCAATACGACGTCGGTCACGGCCTACCAGGGTCACAAGACCCTGGTCGACTACAGCGCGACCAAGGGCGCGATCGTCACGCTCACCCGCTCGCTGTCCCAGCGCCTTGTCGACAAGGGCATTCGCGTCAACGCCGTCGCGCCGGGCCCCATCTGGACACCGCTGATCCCGGCCTCGTTCGACGCCGAGAAGGTGAAATCGTTCGGCGAGCACGTGCCGATGAAGCGCGCCGGACAGCCGAACGAAGTGGCGCCCTGCTACGTGTTCCTGGCTAGCCGCGAGGCGTCTTACATCTCCGGCCAGGTGCTACATCCGAACGGCGGGACCCTCGTCGAGTCCTGACGAGGAGAGTGACCCATGGCCCCCCGCCCGAGCTGGAAAGGCTACCTGAAGCTCTCGCTCGTCTCGTGTCCCGTCGTGCTCTACCCGGCAACGACGACCTCCGAACGGGTCTCCTTCCGCACCCTGAACCGAGAGACCGGCAATCGCGTCCGCCGCCAGTACGTCGACGAGGCGACGGGCGAACCGGTCGAGCCGGATCAGCAGGTGAAGGGCTATGAAATCGGCAAGCGCGAGTACGTTCTCGTCGAGGAAGACGAGATCAAGGCGATCCAGCTCGAAAGCACGCACACCCTCGACATCGAGCAATTCGTGTCACGCAGCGAGGTCGATGAACTCTATCTCGATACGCCCTATTATCTGGCCCCCGACGACCGCGTCGGCCAGGAGGCATTCGCAGTCATCCGGGAATCGATGGCCGACAGCGGCATGGTCGGCATCGCTCGCGTCGTCCTGTTCCGACGCGAACGGATCGTGATGCTGGAGCCGCGCGAGCGCGGGATGGTCGCAACGACACTGCGCTACGCCAACGAAGTGCATGCCGCCGACGCGTACTTCGAAGAAATCCCCGACCAGCGCGTGCCGGGGGAGATGGCCGATCTCGCCAAGCACATTATCGGCCGCATGACCGGCGAGTTCACGCCGTCGCGGTTCGAGGATCGCTACGAGCAGGCGCTCGTCGATCTCATCCGGGCCAAGCAGGCGGGGACGACACCGGCACCGCAGCCGGTGTCGCGGCCGAGCAACGTCGTCAACCTCATGGATGCGCTCCGCCGTAGCGTGGCTGCGGAAACCGGACAGGGCTCTCCGGCGAAGGCGGAAGCCGACAATCAACCCAAACCGGCGGCCAAGCCAGCCCGCAAGGCAATCGCCGCCGAGCGCGGCGCTCGCGAACCGGCGAAGCGAGAGCCGGCCAAGTCGGATCCCTCGGGCGCGAAGAGAAAGCCGCGCGCCCGCAAGGCGGGATGACGAACGCCGATGCCGCTGCGCGAGTACCGCCAGAAGCGCGATTTCACCAGGACGACCGAACCGCGAGGCCGTGACGCCAGGGCCGACCGGCACCGCTTCGTGGTGCAGAAGCACGTCGCGCGACGCCTCCACTACGACCTTCGCCTCGAACTCGACGGCGTGCTGAAGAGCTGGGCAGTGACCCGGGGACCGAGCCTCGTCGCCGGCGAAAAACGCCTCGCCGTTCAGACAGAGGACCACCCCCTGCAATACATCGACTTCGAAGGTCCGATCCCGGAGGGCGAGTACGGCGCCGGCCGCATGATCGTCTGGGATACCGGCACCTGGCACACGGAGGGCGATGCCGAAGCCCAACTCGCGAAGGGCCACCTGACCTTCGAGCTCGCAGGCGAGAAACTTGGCGGCCGCTGGCATCTCGTCCGCCTGCCGAGCGACCACGAGCGAAACCACGGTCGCGCTCAGGCCAAGACGAATTGGCTGCTCATGAAGTCAGACGACGAGCGCGCCGTGAAGCCGGGCCGTGACGTGCTGACGGAACTGCCGAAGTCAGTGAAGTCAGGCCTCACAATCGAGGAGATCGATCCGCCGCCCGCCGCCGACCCGAAGCCGGCCCCGCGAGGAGCTCCGGCGGCCGACAACTCACGCGCGGCGCCCGCGAAGCTCGCTCTGCCGAAGGAAGCAAAGCCGGAGCAGCTTCCGGATTTCATCCCGCCCGCGCTTGCCACACCGGCCGAGACGCCACCGACCGGCTCCCGCTGGCTCCACGAAATCAAGTTCGACGGCTATCGCCTGATGGCGCGCATCGATCGCGGCCGGGTCAAGATCAAGACCCGCAGCGGGCTCGACTGGACGGCAAAGTTCAAGAGCATCGCAGAAGTCCTGGCACGGCTGCCGGTGACGGCGGCACTGATCGACAGCGAACTCGTCGTCGAAAGCGATAACGGCGTGTCGAGCTTCTCCGACCTGCAGGCCGATCTCGCAGCCGAACGGCAAGACCGGCTCGTCCTCTACGCCTTCGACCTGCTGCACCTCGACGGCCAGGATCTGCGCCGGGCACGTCTTGACGCTCGCCGCGCACTCCTGAAGCAAATTCTCGAGAACGCCGGCCCGACGGTCCGATTTTCCGAAAGCTTCGAAGAGGACGGCGCCGTCATCCTGAAGCACGCCTGCCGGCTCGGCCTCGAGGGCGTCGTCTCGAAGCGCCGGGATGCTCCCTATACATCCGGCCGCGGCAAGGCCTGGATCAAGACGAAGTGCATCGCCAGCGACGAATTCATCGTTGCCGGCTACACGCCTTCGACTGTCGCGCGACGCAGCATCGGTGCATTGGTGCTCGCACGTCGGACGGCCTCGGGCCTCGGCTATGCGGGTCGCGTCGGTACGGGCTTCTCCGCGATAACGGCGGAAGCGCTCTGGAACCGCCTGAGTGCGCAGCTGGCCCGCATCCCGCCTCCCCTAGAAGGGTTGACGGCCGAAGCCCGCCGCGGCGTTCGGTGGGTCGAGCCCACCCTCGTCGCCGCCGTCGAATACCGCGCCTTGACCGGCGACGGGCTTTTGCGCCACGCCTCCTACAAGGGGCTCCGCGACGACAAGCGAGCCGACGAAATCGTCGTCTCCGCCTTCACCGCTGCGACACCGCGCGAGGCCGAGATGACGACCCGATTGACCCATGCCGACCGACGGCTCTGGCCGGATGACGGCGTCACGAAAGAGGGGCTGGCGGATTACTTGACGTCGGTCTGGCCGTGGATCGCACCATTCGTACTCGACCGGCCACTCGCCCTCGTTCGCTGCCCGAGCGGCATCGCCGAGGCGTGCTTCTTCCAAAAGCACCGCTTCGCTGGGATGACGGACGACATCCGCGTCACGACCGACCCGGACGACGGCAAGGACATCCTGTCCGTGGGTTCGCGGGACGGCCTCGTCGCACTGGCCCAGGCGAGCGTCTGCGAGATCCATACCTGGGGCAGCACCCTCGCCGACATCGAACACCCGGACATGATCACGTTCGATCTCGATCCCTCCGAGGACGCCGGCTGGGAAGCCGTACTCGCCGGCGCACACGACGTGCGTGACCGCCTCGCCAAGGCCGGCCTCGCGAGCTTCGTCAAGACGTCCGGCGGCAAGGGCCTCCACGTCGTCGCGCCGCTAAAGCCCAGGGCGGATTGGGAGACCGTCAAGGCGTTCTGTGAGCGGATGGCACGGGAGATGGCGTCCCAGTATCCGGACCGCTACGTGGCCGTCATGTCGAAAGAAGCGCGGCGCGGACGGATTTTCGTCGACTATCTCCGCAACGGTCGCGGCGCGACGACGGTTTGCGCCTATTCCCCGCGCGCCCGCGCCGGCGCGCCGGTATCGATGCCACTCGCCTGGGACGAACTGTCGACCGCGCTCCGCCCGAACCGCTACACGGTCGAAAATGCTGCGCACCGCCTCGACAACGTCGGCACCGACCCGTGGGCCGGATTCATGGACGCCGCTGAACGGCTTCCCGGCAGCCGCACGGAACACCGGCCGCGGCGCCCGGTTATCGCCAAGACACGAAAGCCGAGGAGCAAGAAATGAGCGGTACGCGCGGAATGAACGGCTCGGCGCATGGGCGCGAGAGTCTGGCGGCGAAGCGAGAGCGCTACGAGAGCGAGGGCGGGGCGATGAACGATCCGCGTCTCGGCCAGCGGCACCCCGGCACAGTACACAAAAACACCGAGAAGGCCGCCCCGCGCAACCGACCGCAGACAGGTCGGGTCAAGGACTAAACCGACGTTCTCACACGGAGCAATCAGCCGGCGGACATTTTCGTACCCTGCGAGGACGGGAAACCGCCGGCGGTCGCCAGCCGGGTAAAGTGTCCGCCGGCCCGCATCAGGTCTTCGAACGTGCCGCGCTCGACGATCCGCCCTCCCGCCAGAACGAATATCACGTCGGCGTCCGTCACCGTCGAAAGCCGGTGCGCGATGATGAAGGTCGTTCGGCCGCGACGGGCCTGATCTATGGCGAGCTTGATCCGCGCTTCCGTCTCGGCGTCGAGGGCACTCGTCGCCTCGTCCAGGAGGAGAACCGGCGCCGCCCTGAGCATCGCCCGCGCGATGGCAAGCCGCTGGCGCTCGCCGCCGGACAGCAGCGAGCCCCGTTCACCGATGACGAAGTTAAATCGACCCGGCTTCATTTCGATGAAGTCGAGCGCCTCTGCAGCGCGGGCAACGCGGATCAAGTCGGCGTCGCTGGCATCGGCGCTCCCGACCCGGAGATTGTCCGCGATCGACCGATTGAACAAACCCGCATCCTGAAACACCACCGCCATGGCGCGGCGCAGCGAAGCGAGCTTGAGCTGGCGGATGTCGTGACCGTCGATCTTGATCGTCCCAAGGTCCGGATCGCGCAGCCGCTGCAGCAGCGCGAGCATCGTCGTCTTGCCGGAGCCCGTCGGCCCGACCAGCGCCACCGTCTGGCCCGGCGCGATGTCGAAAGAGATGTCGAAAATGCCGAGGTCCGTTCCCGGAAAGCGGTAGCTGACGTTGTCGAACGTCACTCGCCCGGCAACATGAGTGAGGTCGACGGCGTCCGGCCGGTCACCGACGGTATCGGCGGAATCGAGCAGCTCGTAGAGAGCCGTCAGAACGGGAGCCTGCATGAACAGGCGGCCGACGAACCCGGCGAGCTGATCGAGCCGAGTGATCAAGAGGCCGGCGAAGCCGACGAACGCCACCACCTCTCCGACGGTAACCTCGCCTGCTGCGACGAGGACCGAGCCCGTGGCGAAGATCGACACCATGGCGATCGTCGCCGCCGCCCGCGTGAGCACCATCAGTAGCGCCCACCAGTTGAGCACCGGGAACTGCGCCGCGAGCAACTGGGCCGAGATGTCCTTCAAGGCCACCGCCTCGCTCTCGAGCCGTGCGAACGCCTGCACGACACCGACGTTGCCGATGACGTCGCCGACGCGGCTCGACAGCGCCTGATTGTATTGTTCGACGGACGATTGCCTGCCCTCGGTGCGTGCCACCACGAACACGTTGACGATCGCATAGAGCATCGCGAGCGCGAACAGCACCATGGCGAGCCACGGGTTCAATATGATCGCGATCGGCACCAGCAGCGAGATCGACAGGATGGCGACCAAGTGCTCGCGGAAAAAACTCAGCCAAAGGACGAATAGGGTGTCGCCTCCGAGCAGGATGATGCGCACGATGCGTCCGGTTCCGCGCTCCGACAGATAGGTCAGCGGCAACGTGATCGTGCGCTCGAACACCCGGTTCATGGCGAACAGACGGTTCCGGTGGGCGAGGCGGTCGGCAACGAGCGACACTGCCACACTGGCGACGATCGAGAACACGCCGAGCAACGCCCACGTCGAAATCACCCCGAACGCCGGCCGGCCGGCAGACAGCGCGTCGACGACGAGGCCGAACAGCACCGCTTCGTAGAGCTGCACGCCGGCGATGGCGAGGTTTGCGAGGGACAGTACCATCGCCGTCCGCACATGCTCGCTGAGCATGCCGAGGGCGCGCAGGTAGTTCCGGACCACCGCCACCCCACCCCCTCGCCGCTACAGCGCGACCTTCGCCGGAACCACCCCGGGCCTCTTGAGCGGCGTGCCGGTCAGCGACGCGTGCATCGAGCGCTGGACAGCCGCACTGAGCCGCAGCGTGCGGACATGGCCCGCATCAAGAAGCATGAAGCGCGCCGAGTTGAGCGCGAAGCGACCATGCTCGACGAGCCGTCGCGTGCGCGGCACCGGCACGAGGCTGTCGCGCATGCCGACGACGAACGTGCTGCCGCGCGCAAGCCCACGCATGTTTTCGACCGGGTTGTAGCCGCGCAGGGTGCGGGCGAAGTCGAGCAGGCGAAAACCCTTGGCGATAGCGCGTTCCTTCACGCCAACGGCTGCCGGACTTTGCCAGAGCATCAGATCGCCGCGGTCAGCGGACGCGACAGAGCAGAGCCGCGCGCCGAGCGCGTTGGCGAGATAGGTCGCAGCATAAGTGCCGACACTGAGACCGACGATCAGTACCTCGCGCCCGCTGAGGCGGCGCGCGTCGAGAAGGCTCGCGGCGTCGTCGACCATGCGCCGCATCGCAGCGATGCTGGCCGATGGGTCTGAGCTTACGATGGCCGGCGGCATTTCGTAGGCGGCAAGGAACGGCAGCGGCAGGAAGCCGGCGTGGCGCGCGACCAGGTAGGGCGTGTTCCAGGGCAGGAAGTAGATGACGCGCGCTTCCGGGTCGCCATCGATCCGGCGGCCGACGAGCGTCCAGTCGTCGTCCGGGACGCGGCGTGAGATCAGGAAGTGATCGATGAGCTCGAACATGCTCGACCTTGAACGCCCTTGTACTGGCACCGTTCCCCTTGTTGACCGGCTGAAATCAGAGCGTGAGCGCACAGACGAAACAGATCGCTTACGCGCCGGAACGGATGCCCGAGACGCCGCGTTCTCACGACGACGGGCTGGCACGAATGAGGTCGGGTTACATGATGGCGGCAGAGCAAGAAGACGTATTCGGAATATTCTCCCGGATGTACGACCGTGAGCGAACCTCCGAGATGTCGCTCAGGCAGTATCTCGAAGGCTGCCGTGAAGACCCTATGCTCTACGCGACGGCGGCCGAGCGCATGATCAAGGCCATCGGCGAACCGACGATGGTTGACACCGCGAAGGATGCGCGACTCGGCAAGATCTTTTCTAATCGCACGATCAAGGTGTATCCGGCTTTCCGCGACTTCTACGGTCTTGAAGACACCATCGAGCGGATCGTCGGCTTCTTCCGGCACGCCGCTCAAGGCCTCGAGGAGCGCAAGCAGATCCTCTACCTGCTCGGTCCGGTCGGCGGCGGAAAGTCGTCGCTTGCCGAGCGGCTGAAGGAACTGATGGAGGTCTGCCCCGTCTACGCGCTGAAAGCGGGCGACGACGTAAGCCCCATCTTCGAAAGCCCGCTTGGGCTGTTCGATCCGCGCAGCATGGGCAAAACGCTCGAGGAGCGCTATCGCATCCCTGCCCGCATTCTCCCCGGCCACATGAGCCCGTGGGCCGTGAAGCGGCTCGAGGAATTCGGCGGCGACGTCTCGCGGTTCTCCGTCGTCCGCCTTTACCCGTCACGGCTCCGCCAGATCTGCATCGCCCGCACGGAACCCGGCGACGAGAACAACCAGGACATCTCGTCCCTCGTCGGCAAGGTCGACATCCGCAAGCTTGAGTACTTCGGCCAGAACGATCCGGATGCCTACTCCTACTCCGGTGGGCTCAACCGCACGACGCAGGGCATCCTCGAATTCGTCGAGATGTTCAAGGCGCCGATCAAGATGCTGCATCCGTTGCTGACCGCCACGCAGGACCGAACCTACGTCGGCACGGAGAATGTCGGCAGCCTGCCGTACCAGGGCATCGTCGTCGCGCACTCCAACGAAAGCGAGTGGCAGACCTTCAAGTCGAACAAGGCCAACGAGGCGTTCCTCGACCGGATCTGCGTCGTCAAGGTGCCCTACTGCCTCCGCGTCACCGAGGAGCGGCAGATCTATCAGAAGCTGATCGCTGGCAGCAATCTCGCCGAGGCGCCATGTGTAGCAAGCACGCTCGACCTGCTGGCCCAGTTTTCAGTGCTGACGCGCCTCGCTGAATTGCCGCATGGTAACATCATTTCCAAGATGCGGATCTACGACGGTCAGAGCCTTAAAGACGTCGACCCGCGCGCTAAGACCATGCAGGAGTATCGCGATGCTGCCGGCGTCGACGAGGGCATGCACGGCATCTCGACGCGCTTCGCCTACAAGATCCTGTCCGAGACCTACAATTTCGACACCGAGGAGATCGCAGCGGACCCCGTCCATCTCTTCCACGTGCTCGAGACCTCGATCCGGCGCGAGCAGTTTCCCGAGACGGAAGAGAAGCGCTATCTCGAATTCCTGAAGGAAGAACTCGCGCCGCGCTACGCCGAGTTCATCGGTAACGAGATCCAGAAGGCCTATCTCGAGTCTTACGGCGAATACGGACAAAATCTGTTCGACCGCTACATCTCTTACGCTGACGCCTGGATCGAGGATCAGGACTTCAAGGATCCGGATACCGGCCAGCTGATGAACCGCGAACTGATCGATCAGGAACTCTCGAAGATCGAGAAGCCAGCCGGCATCGCGAACCCCAAAGACTTCCGCTACGAGATCGTCAAGTTCGCGCTACGAGCCCGCGCCCGTAGCGGCGGCCGCAACCCCGACTGGACGAGTTACGAAAAGCTCCGCGAGGTGATCGAGAAGCGGATGTTCAGCCAGGTCGAGGACCTGCTGCCCGTAATCAGCTTCGGCGCGAAGAAGGACAGCGAAGCCGAGCGCAAGCACGCCGACTTCCTGAAGCGCATGGTCGAGCGCGGTTATACGCCCCGTCAGGTCCGCCGCCTCGTCGACTGGTACATGCGGGTGAAGAAGTCCCAGTAGCCCGCGACCCGTTGCGCCTTGCACCTTGCAACACCGCACGCGAGCATCGGCATCGCGAATAGCGGGATACCGGCGCAAGGAGACGAGGCATGGCAGGCACCTGGGACATGACCGCCCAGCTCGGCGGCAACGCGTTGCGCTTCGGCTGGTATTTCGCGGTCAACCAGATGATCGACCGGATGGCGCGACGGCACGCGCCGGCGAGCACATTCCGCCCTGAGCGGCCTGTCCCCTCGCTCGGCGAATTGCTCCGTGATTTGGCGGGTTTGTTCGTCGCCGACGCAGCCGCCGTGCGCGACGGTATCTATCCGCCGACCACCGCCGAGGGCCGTGATCTGCCGCGCGACATCGCCCGCATCCGCGCCATGATCGCCGATCTGCCGGGCGCGGTCGCACGCCGGATGGAACGACGGACGGAGACGGCAGCAACGGCCTCCGCCGAAGACGCCCTGCCCGACTACTACGTCCAGGACTTCCACTTCCAGACCGGTGGCTACCTGACCGACGAGAGCGCGCGGCTCTACGACGTTCAGGTCGAAACATTGTTCTATGGCTCGGCCAACGCCATGCGCCGCGCCGCACTCCGGCCGATCGCGGACTTTATCCGTGGCCGTGATCAGCGCACGCTCGCGCTTCTCGACGTCGCCTGCGGAACGGGACGCCTCATTCGCGACATCCGCACGGCCTGGCCCGCCCTCAAGCTGACCGGCCTTGATCTCAGCCGCGCCTACCTCGACGAAGCCGAGCGTCACATGCGCGGCCGGCGCGGTGCGACGTGGATCGCCGCCAATGCCGAGCAGATTCCACTGCCGGACGCGAGCCAGGACATCGTGACGACGGTTTTCCTCTATCACGAACTGCCGCCCGAGGTTCGCCCACGCGTGACCGCCGAGATGGCACGCGTGCTGAAACCCGGCGGTCTGCTGGTCTTTGTCGACAGCCTTCAAATGGGCGACAAACCCGGCTGGGACGGCCTTCTCGAAGGCTTCCCCGTGCGTTTCCATGAGCCCTATTACCGGCACTACACGATCGACGATCTCGACGCCCAGTTCGACGCCGCCGGTCTCGCGCTCGTCTCGAAGTCCACCGCATTCTTGTCGAAGGTCGTGGCCTTTCGGAAACGGTAGGTTTCGCTGCTCCCCTGGCTGAACTATGGATAACTGCCGGCAACCGCCGGTAGCGACGCCATTGTTTTGCACGCCATGCGCTGCATTCCTGGTCGCGTGTGACCACACAATCGGAAGGGGGAATGGAAATGGCCTTCTCTTTGAACAAACTGGTCGCGGCCGCTGGCCTGACACTCGCAGTGGTGCTCGGGTCCGGGTCCGCCTTCGCGCAGACCTGTAACGATCCGCGCATCGGCAAGTTGCCGGACGGCTGCCAGAAGGAGCGGATCTCCGCCACCGGCAGCCTGCGCTTCCTAGGCGACAACGCGGCACGCAAGTCCGCGGAGGCGGCCTGGAAGCGTGAGGTGCTCAACAAGTACGGCGAGCGCTTCACGGTTTGGGACAACTCCGCGTGCCCGCAGACGGAATGCACGCCGGGCTCAATATCCGGGTCGAAGCGCTGCTCGTACTCGGGCTATCCGTGCGCGAAGGCGCTGGTCGAAGGCGGCGCCGACCTCTCGGTCGCCGAGATCACGGAAATCCAGAAGCTGCTGGTGCGGCTCGGCTACCCGGTCTCGACCGACGGCAAGTTTGGACCGAACAGCTCGGAAGCACTGAAGCGCTGGCAGCGCGCCAACAAGCTCGACGAGGACGGTCTGCCGTCGAAGGAGAACCTCGAGGCGCTGCGCAAGGCGGCCGAGAAGAAGAAAGTCTAGAGCACCGGATCGGCGTCCCGGGCCGCGAGGTCCGGGACACCGCCCGATCGACATTCATCAGTCGTCGAACAATTGCCCGCCATCGTAACCGCAGGCGATGCGCCCGAGCCTCGCGCGCCCGGCATCCGACGCGAGTTCCGCCGCCACCCGGTCGATGTCGGCCGGCGTCGCGGCCTTACCCTCTCCACGCAGCAGATAGGCCGCGACCTCGCGGGGATCGAGCGCGGGCAGCGACGCCCAGAAGCCGCGGGAAATCGCCTTCGCCAGCGCATGCTCCGGGTGGTTCGCATTTTCGGGCGCCCGCCCGATCTCGTACATGTGCGTCGCGCTGGCCCAATCCGCTCGCTGGCGCGGCATCCGCGCAAGCACGTCCTTCGCCTCCTCGGCGACGTAGAAGCGATTGAGCTCGTCGAACAGGCAGAACTGGTAGCCCTGCGCCAGCAGGAACGGCTCCCACGTATCCCATGCCGGCAGGTTCGAGAGCGGCGCGATCGCCTCACAGGCGACCACGCGCGGTCGGAACCGTTTCCAGTCGTTTCCCGCCAGCACATCCGCCTCAGCGCCCTCGACATCGACCTTCAGGAAGTCGATCCGCTCGACCCGATGGCGTTCGCAGAGCGCGGCGAGCGTCGTGACCGGCCGCCGCTCCACCCGATAGGATTCGTGGGCGCCGCCAGTGTCGGCGTGCTCCTTCACAGTGGTCGACAGCCCATGCAGCCGGTCGAAGACGTGGAAGTCGAGTTCCCCCGGCTCGCGCCCGACGAGCCCGACGACCACCTCGTCGCGCGGCCGGATATGGCGATAGAGGTCGGCGAGCGGCTGCTGCGGTTCGACGATGATGCCCCGCCAGCCCCGCTCGTAGAACCAGAAGGAGACGTTGTCGGCGATCGGGTGCCCGCCGCCCACGTCGATGTAGAACCCCGGACCGTCGGCCCCGACGGCCTGCCAGAGATGATAGTCTTCGAGGTTCTGGGTGTAGGAAAGCATGATGATCCGCCCGATTGCGCCGGCGGCACGTTAACCGAACGTTTGCGCCAGGCCTATGGCGGCGGAATACCGAAATCGGCCTCCTGGCGGACGTCGGACTTGCCTTCCGTGCCCCGACCCGGCAATGAGAAGCTTCATCCGGCCAGGGCACGGCCCCGGCCGGCCATTTTCATTGGTTCCGACGGAGTGCGTCATGCCGAGCCCCTGGTCCCCGGATAGCTGGCGGTCGAAGCCGATCGTGCAGGTCCCGGAGTATCCGGACCTTGCCGTTCTGGGTGACGTCGAGAAGCGCCTCGCGACCTTTCCGCCGCTCGTTTTCGCAGGTGAGGCACGCGAGCTGAAAAAGACGCTGGCCCAGGTCGCCGCGGGCAAGGGATTCCTCCTGCAAGGCGGGGACTGCGCCGAGAGCTTTGCCGAACATCGCGCCGACAACATCCGCGACTTCTTCCGCGTCTTCCTGCAGATGGCAGTCGTGCTGACCTATGCCGGCGGCTCGCCCGTTGTGAAGGTCGGTCGCATCGCCGGCCAGTTCGCCAAGCCGCGCTCCTCGCCGACCGAGAAGAAGGGCGAAGTCGAGTTGCCGAGCTACCGCGGCGACATCATCAACGGACCCGAGTTCACCCCGGACGCCCGCATCCCTGACCCGAACCGGCAGCTCGAGGCCTACCGCCAGTCGGCCGCGACTCTGAACTTGCTGCGCGCCTTCGCGATGGGCGGCTACGCCGATCTCGAGCGCGTGCACCAGTGGACGCTGGGTTTCGTGAAAGATAGCCCGCAGGCGCACCGCTATCAGGCACTCGCCGATCGCATCACCGAGACGCTCGGCTTCATGCGCGCCTGCGGCATCACCTCGGAGAACACGCCGCAGCTCCGCACCACGAATTTCTACACGAGCCACGAGGCCCTGCTGCTCGGCTTCGAGCAGGCGATGACCCGAAACGACTCGACGACCGGCGAGTGGTACGCCACGTCCGGCCACATGATCTGGATCGGCGATCGTACCCGCCAGCCGGACCATGCCCACGTCGAGTTCTGCCGCGGCATCCGCAATCCGATCGGATTGAAGTGCGGTCCGTCGCTGGAGCCGGATGGCCTCCTGCGCCTGATCGATGTTTTGAATCCGAAGGACGAGCCGGGCCGCCTCACGCTGATCTGCCGGTTCGGCTCGGACAAGGTCGAGAAGCACCTGCCGGCCCTGATCCGCGCCGTGAAGCGCGCCGGCCGCACGGTCGTCTGGTCCTGCGACCCCATGCACGGCAACACGATCACCGCCGTCTCCGGCTTCAAGACCCGGCCGTTCGACCGGATACTGCGCGAGGTCCAGAGCTTCTTCGACGTCCACCGCGCCGAGGGCACCCACGGCGGCGGCATCCACGTCGAGATGACCGGCCAGAACGTGACGGAGTGCACGGGCGGCGCGACCGCGATTTCCGAACAGGACCTCTCGGACCGCTACCACACCCACTGCGACCCCCGGCTTAACTCCGACCAGTCTCTGGAGCTTGCTTTCCTGGTGGCCGAGCGCCTCCGAGAGGAGCGCGAACAGGCCGCGGCCGGTCAATCTGCCGCCGCACTCACGGCTTAACGCTGCGCGCGTGTGGAGCTTGTAGGCGCGCGGGAAGGGAGGCTACCCCTGTCTTCCGCCCCGGACGCCCCCGTCGGTCTCTCGACGGGCGGCCGGAAGCGCGCGTGGCCGGGAGGAGTTATGTCGACCAGTGAGCAAGCGACGGCGGGCCGAGCGCCCGTTGCCGGCCCACCGGTCCCGCAATGGCCCTTGCCGATCGCGGAATTCCTCGACGGTCCCTGGCTCGAACCCGCCGACATCCTGCTGATGCGTGAGCGGTCGAGCCTGTTCGCTCGCCTTGTCCGCCTGTTTACCGGCAGCTACTTCTCCAAGGCCGCGATGATGTTCATCGTGCCTCATCGCGAGCGCGACTTCGCCACGCCGTATGTGATCGAAGCTGCTTTCGAGGGCGTCGACCTCACGGATCTGTCGGCATTCGTCCACGCCCGTGAGAAACGGTTCGTAATCGCCGTAAAGCGCTTCGAGGCCAACTGGTTCGAACGCGAGGAGCGCCACCTCGTCCGCGGCTTCATGCTGAACCACATCAAGGCGGATTACGACTACGGACGCTTGTTCGATAATCTGTGGGCGGCACTGAAGGGAAGCTATTTCTACTTTATACGGATCATTCTCGGTCCCTATAAGGCGCTCCGCCTCTTCACCAAGCGCAAACCGGCGGAGCGGCTGAACAAGTTCATCGGCCCCGGCTTCGTGCAATGGGGGTATTGGGAGGCGACCAAGTTCCTCGTCGACAACGGCCTTCTGCCACGTGAAACACTCGACGACGTGGTGTTCCGGGAAGCCCTCCTCGAAGCGCGCGCTAAAGGCACGGAGTTCAACGACGACGATCTGCTCGGCGTGACGGCGGAAGATCTTGCGAAAAGCCCGCGCCTCAACTGGAAATACGCAATCGTCGACGGCCGAGTCTGGGAGGTCGAGTCCGAAGCGGCCTTCTACGCTCTGCTCGAACAGTTGCGGGCCGAGCGCCGTCACGGCGGGGGAGCCTCCGCATGAGCGAGATGATCCGCCGCGTCGCGAAGCACCCGTTACTGTCGCTGCTCGAAGCGCCGCCCAAGGAGGACACCTGGCCGCTGCCGGTCGACGACTTCCTCGCGCGAAACTACCTCCGCCACGCCGACGTGCTGATGACGACCCGCAAGGGCAACCTCCTGTCCTGGTTGATCCGCCGGGCGACGAAGGGCAACTTCAGCCACGCCGCGATGGTTTTCATCACGCCGAACCTCACCTACGGCTGGCAGTCGACTTACGTGATCGAGAGCGTCTTCTCGGGCGTCGAGGTCACGGATCTTCGCGACTACTTCCGCTATCGGGGCATCAAGGTCGCGATCCAGCGGCTGAAACACGAGTGGTTCGCCGACGAGATCGCCAAGCGCGTCCGCGGCCGCATGCTCGGCGACATCAAGGCAAAGTACAATTTCCCGCTGATGATCGCGATGGCCGAGGGGCTCTGGTTCAGCGTCGAAAGCATGCTGCAGGGCCACAAGCGCACGATCATCCGGCGCAGCCAGCCGGGCCGGCGCGCCGCCCCCAACGAGTTCATCTGCTCTGGCTTCGTCCAGCGCGGCTACGTTCTGGGTCTCGCCGAATTCATCCGCAACGGAACGCTACCCTCTGAAACGCTCCGCCATGTGATCTTCGACCGCAATCTTGCGAGCTTGCTGCCGGAGGACTGGAGTGCCCACTCCCCGGAAGAGCAGATCAAGATCGTCGACAAGTTCATCGAGGAGTTTTCCGAGGAACTGCTCGCCGCCACGCCACGCGACATCGAGGTGACGCCCGAACTCGAATGGGTCTACGTGATGACCGATGGCGTCGTGCACCCGGTGTCGAGCTACCGCGAAGTCGTCGATCTGATGGGCCTGCGCGGCTTTCCCGGATAATACCCGGAGCCGTCAGAGCGGGACGGTGATGACCGCCCTGAGCCCGCCCATCGAGCTTTCGCCGAGCGTGATGTTACCGCCGTGGCTCTTCGCGATGTCACGCGCGATCGCGAGGCCGAGCCCCGTATTGCCAGCATCCTGATTACGCGCGTGGTCGAGCCGATAGAACGGGCGGAAGACGTTGTCGCGCTCGCCCGGAGGGATGCCGGGGCCGTTGTCGTCGACCTCGATCCGAAGCCAGCCCATTTCGGTCGCCGCACGGATCACGATCTGGTCGCCGAACCGCGCCGCGTTGCTGATCAGGTTGGTGATCGCACGCTTGAAGGCCTGGCGCTTCAGCGGCAGCACGAGATCGCGCTTGCGCTTGCGCATCTTGAGCTCGATGGCGACACCGAAGATCTGGCTCTCCTCGTGGATCTCCTCGAGTAGCGCCCGCAGGTTCGTCGGCTTCGCCTCCTCGCCGCCGTCACCGCGCGCGAATGCGAGGTAGTCCTCGAGCATGTGCTCCATCTCGGCGACGTCCGACTTCAACGCACGGATGTCCTTGCTGTCCCCGAGGAGCGCGAGTTCGAGCTTGAAGCGCGTCAGCACCGTGCGGAGGTCGTGGCTGACGCCCGCCAGCATGTGCGTCCGCTGTTCGACGTGCTGCGTGATACGATCGCGCATTTCCATGAAAGCATGCGCCGCCTGCCGGACTTCCCGCGCGCCGCGCGCCTTGAAGTCCTCAGGGACCGGCCGCCCTTTGCCGAAGGCGTCGGCCGCCTCGGCGAGCTTCTGGATCGGCCGGATCTGATTGCGCAGGAACAGGATCGCGACGCTCAACAGAACGACCGACGTACCGACCATCCAGATGAGGAAGATGTGCGAGTTTGAGGCGTACGTCGCGCTCCGCTTGGCGATGAACCGCAGCACCGCATCGTCCAGCTTGACGCGGATCTCGACGCGGGTCGACGCACCCAGCGTATCGATCCAGAACGGATGGCGGATCTGCTTCCGGATCTCGTTCGACAGCGTACGGTCGAGCAGCGCGAAGAAGGGCTTGGGCTGCGCAGGCGGCAGGTCGCCCGCCGGCAGGATCTGCAGTGAGAGTTCAAGATTGTCGCGAGCGATGTCGACGAGGCGACGATAGTCGTCGCCGTCGGCGTAGTCCTTGTAGATCTCGATGATGGCGGCGATGTCGCGCGCCGTCGCTTCGGACAGGCGACGCGTCACCGCCTGCCAATGCCGCTCCATGAAGACGAAGGCAACGACACCCTCGAGCAGCACGATCGGCGTGATGATGATGATCAGCGCGCGGGCATAGAGGCCTTTCGGCAGGAGATCGGCGATCCCGTGCGACAGCCGCGCGGTCACGAGACGGAAAAGGTCGCGCGCGTTCGCCCACGCCGAGCGGATCGGGCGGCTGGCCGGGCGATCCTCGTGTGCGGCGACCATCGTCTCCCCTGCGGTCAGTCGACGTAGAGAATATAGCCTTTGCCGCGCACCGTCTGGAGATAGACCGGGTTTGACGGGTCGATCTCGATCTTGCGGCGCAGGCGATTGATCTGCACGTCGATGGCGCGTTCGCTGCCGGTCGTATCGTCGCTCGACAATTCGTGCCTGGCGATCGGCGCACCGGCGCGGCTCGCAAACTGCCGGAGCAGGTCGCGCTCGCGCTCGGTGAGCTTGATGGTCTCCTCGCCGCGGCGCAGCTCGCCGCGTCCGAGGTGGAAGACGAACTCGCCCATACGCACTTCGTCCTGTGGCGTCGCAATGCCGCGCGCCCGGCGCAGAATGTTCTGCAGGCGTAGAAGAAGCTCACGGGGCTCGAACGGCTTCGGCAGGTAGTCGTCGACGCCGGCTTCCAGCCCCTCGATCCGGTGCTCCGGGTCGGCCCTCGCCGTGAGCATGCAGATCGGAATGTTGGAGGCGGACTTCAAATCACGCGCAAGATCGAGCCCGCTCTCGCCCGGCATCATCACGTCGAGGATCACGAGGTCGAAGGTGAGCCCGCGCATGGCCGCCCGCGCCGAGGCCGCATCGGCCGCCGGTGTCACGCGGAAACCGTGCTCGACGAGATAGCGGGCGAGCAGATCGCGGATGCGGTGGTCGTCGTCAACGACGAGGATGTGCGGCGCGTTGTCGGCCGGCGGGGTCCCGCGAGGCGAGGTCTCCTGGTCCATGCGTCCGTGTGCCGTCAACTGGTTCAATTCTGCTGGCGGCTGGCAGCCGCCTGCAGCATGGCTTCGATGGCCTCGCGGTCTGCATGCGCGACCATCGCGGCGAGGAAGCGGCGAACTGCCTCCGGACCTTCCGGCCCGGCCGCTGCCAGCGCTTGCCCGACCCGGTCAACCTGGAGGCTCACCAGCCGGTCCGCGAGCGCCCGCCCCTTCGCGGACGTGAAGAGCAGCCTTTCCCGCCGGTCGCTCTCGCCTGCCCGCTGCTCGATGAAGCCACCATCCACGAGTGTCTTCAAGACGCGCGCGAGGCTCTGCTTGGTGATCCGCAGGATGTCGAGGAGGTCGATCACCCGGAGGCCCGGGTGCCGGTTCACGAAATGCAGAACCCGGTGATGCGCCCGGCCGAGACCGTAGCGGTCGAGAACCACGTCGGCTTCGCCGGTGAAATCGCGGTAGGCGAAGAACAGAAGCTCGACGAAGGCCACGAGATCGGCACGCGCAGGCTCGGCGCCGGTGCGCCGTTCCGGGCTCGTCGCAGGCAAGGAATTTATGTCAGCCATGTTGACTTATTAGGGGTGCGGCGGTAGGCGTGACAAGATCATTTCGCGGCCCGGCTTGGCTCGTTGCGGATAATTGCGGCGGCCGACGGTTCGCCAATGCGGCCAAGCGGACGAACCGGCCCGGATCGCCCCGGCTTGGCAGCCCACCAATCAAGAAACCGGAGGAGCGGCCATGGCCTCGTTGGTTCCCTATCATGATCGCGACGGCGTGATCTGGATGGACGGCAAGCTGGTGCCGTGGCGCGAGGCCAACGTTCACCTGCTGACCCACGGATTGCACTACGCCAGCGCCGTCTTCGAGGGGGAGCGGGCCTACGGCGGCGAGATCTTCAAGCTCACCGAGCATTCCGAGCGCCTCGTCGAAGGCGGGCGCACGATGGACTTCGAGATCCCCTATTCGGTCGCCCAGATCGACCAGGCCTGCCGCGACGTCGTGAAGGCCAACAATCTCGTCGACTGCTACGTCCGTCCGATCGCCTGGCGCGGGTCGGAGCAGATGGGCGTTTCGGCGCAGCAGGCGAAGATCCACCTCGCCGTCGCGGCCTGGGACTGGGGCTCCTACTTCCCGATGGAGCAACGCCTTAAGGGCATCCGCCTGACGTGGGCGCAGTATCGCCGTCCCGACCCGCGCACGGCGCCCGCCAAGACGAAGGCGGCCGGCCTTTACATGATCTGCACCCTCGAGAAGCATCGTGCCGAGCGCGCCGGCTACGCCGACGCCGTGATGCTCGACTGGCGCGGTCACGTCGCCGAGTGCACGGGCGCCAACATCTTCCTCATCAAGGACGGCAAGATTCATACGCCCACGCCGGACTGCTTCCTCGACGGCATCACGCGCCGCACCGTCATCGGGCTCGCCGAGAAGCGCGGCATCGAGGTCATCCAGCGGACGATCATGCCGGAGGAGATGGGCAGCTTCCAGGAGTGCTTCCTGACCGGCACCGCCGCCGAGGTGACGCCCGTCTCGCAGATCGGCGAGCACACGTACAAGCCGGCGAAGGTCTGCGAAACACTGCTCAACGACTACATGGCGGCCGTTCAGCCCCAGCGCAAAGCGGCCGAGTAACCGTCACCGGCAACACCGGGCGCCTTTACCGTGGCGCGCCGACCACATCGGTCGGCGCGTCACTGCGTTTTCGGAGGTGGCTTGATTGCCAGTCCGGCCGCCGTGGAGGACACTCCACCCGGACCAATTCGCCTTCGCACACCGGGACACGACGCCGATGCCGCGCTTCGCCGGAGTTTTCGCCCTGACCCTAGGCCTGCTGGCGGCTCTGCCGGCCGCCGCCCAAACGCCCGTAATCGTCGGCCCCGGCGGCATCAACCAGGGTCGCGACTGCAAATTCGTGCGCTTCTGCAACGGCCGTACGAACTGCACGGCGAGCATTTACGCCTGCCGCGTCTGCCAGCTCGTACCGGCCCGCTGCACGGTCGGCACGGCAGGCCGCGTCTGCCAGCGGATGGCCTGCACCTGGAATTGAGGGCGCGGCTGCGACGCCGCGCCGCCCTCTTCACCACGCCTTGAACGGCGTCTCGGGAACCGGCGTCTTCGGCGCCGTCCGCGCCTTGTAGGCGAGCGCGTTATCGACAACGAGCTGCCCCATCGCATTGCGCGTATGAACCGACGCCGAGCCGACGTGCGGCAGCAGCACTAGGTTGTCGAGCGTCATCAGCACCGGATCGATCTTCGGCTCGTTGAGCATGACGTCGAGGCCGGCGGCGAAGATCGTCCGATTGCGCAGCGCCTCGATCAGCGCCGCCTCGTCCACGACCGTGCCGCGCGACATGTTGATCAGAATGCCGCGTGGGCCGAGTGCTTCGAGCACGGCCTTGTTGATGAGGTTCTTCGTCGACGGCCCGCCCGGCGTGATGACCATCAGCGTGTCGACGTCGCGCGCCATCGCCACGAGGTCGTTGTAGAAGGGATAGCTGACGTCCGCCTGCTTGGTGCGGCCGAAGTAGCTGATCGGCAGACCGAACGCGGCAGCACGCCGTGCGATCGCCTTGCCGATGCGGCCGTAGCCGACCATGCCGAGCTTGCGATCCCGCAGCGAAGCCGGCGTCAGGTGATAGTCGCCCTCGGCCGCCCAGCACCCTGCACGCAGATACTGCTCGGCCATGCCGAGTTCGCGCACCGTCATGAGAAGCAGGCCGAGCGCCGTATCGGCGACCTCTTCGTTGAGCACGTCCGGCGTGTTGGTGACGATGATGCCGCGCTTTCCGGCGGCGCCGGCATCGATCGAGTCATAGCCGACGCCGAAGTTCGATATGATCTTGAGTTTCGGCAGGCGCGCCATCAGGGCATCGTCGAATTTCACGCCGGCATGGCCGCCCGTGACGGCAACCTCGATCCGCGCGCCCTCCTTCGCAATAAGGCCGTCGCGATCGGACGCTTCCCAAAGACGAATGACGTCGAACGCCGCGGCGAGCTGGTCCTCGATGAGCTTCATCATCGAACCGGTCTGCAAGAGCGTCGGCTTCGACATGTCATCCTCCCGTTGATTTCTGATCCCTTCCCTGCTCCGTAGCACCGTGGCCTCCGAGACTTCAATCGAAAGCCGGTCATGAGCGGACAGCAGATTTTCGACGTCGCCGTGATCGGCGGCGGGCACAACGGACTGACGGCGGCAGCCTATCTGGCAGCGGCCGGCCTCGACGTCGTCGTTCTGGAAAAGAACGACGTGGTCGGTGGCGCCGCCATCACGGAAGAGTTCGCGCCGGGTTATCGCAACTCCGTCGCCTCCTACACGGTGAGCCTGCTCAACCCGAAGGTCATCGCCGACCTCGACCTCGAACGGCATGGGCTCAAGATCGTCGAGCGCCCCGTCGCCAATTTCTGGCCGGTCGACGCCGAGCGCGGCCTCGTCATGCCGTATGGGCTGCCGGGACGACAAGCCGCCATCGCCCAGTTCTCGAAGCGCGATGCCGAGCGCCTGCCCGACTACGACGCCGACCTCGAGCGGGCCGCCGCGGTGCTGCGCGATCTCGTCCTGCGCACGCCGCCCAACGCCGGCGGCGGCTTGATCGAACTCATACGCAGCGCCGGCCTCCTGAGACGGCTCGGCGGACTCGACCTCGCCACCCAGCGCCTCGTCACCGACCTTTTCACCAAAAGCGCGGCGGACGTCCTAGACCGCTATTTCGAAAGCGAGGTCGTCAAGGGCGCCTTCGCATTCGACGGCATCGTCGGCGCCTTCGCATCGCCCTATACGCCGGGCACGGCCTACGTGCTGCTCCATCACTGCTTCGGTGAGGTCAACGGCAAGGCGGGCGTCTGGGGCCACGCCATCGGCGGCATGGGGGCGATCACGCGGGCGATGGCGACAGCCGCACGCGCGCGTGGCGCGACGATCCGCACCGAGGCTGCCGTCGCCTGCGTCGACGTCGCGGACGGCCGCGCCACCGGCGTCACGCTCGCCTCCGGCGAGCGGATTCGCGCCCGCGCCGTCGCCGCCAACGTCGGCCCGAAGCTGCTATTCCGCGACCTCGTCGCTCGCGGGACCGTTCCCGACGACCTCCACGACCGGTTCACCAACCTGAAGACCGGATCGGGCACGTTCCGCATGAACGTCGCCTTGTCCGAACTGCCAGACTTCCTCTGCCGACCGAGCAAAGAGTTGCAGCCGCATCACGGATCAGGGATCGTCGTCGGCCCGACGCTCGCCTACCTGGACCGCGCCTTCCTCGACGCCCGCCGGTTCGGCTGGGCGGAGGAGCCGGTCGTCGAAATGCTGATCCCCTCGACGCTTGACCCCGGTCTGGCCCCGCCCGGCCGGCACGTCGCGAGCTTGTTCGTGCAACACGTCGCGCCGCACCTGCCCGATGGTCGGTCGTGGGACGAAGCCAAGGAAGCGTTCGCCGACGTCGTCGTCCGCACTGTGTCGCGCCACGCCCCGAATTTCGGCGCCAGCATCGTCGCCCGGCAGGTTCTCTCGCCTCTCGACCTCGAACGCCGTTTCGGACTCGTCGACGGCGACATTTTTCACGGCCAACTATCGCTGGATCAGCTGTTCTCGTTACGCCCCGTGCTCGGCCATGCGGACTATCGCATGCCCCTCCCGGGTCTTTACCTCTGTGGCTCGGGCGCCCACCCCGGCGGCGGCGTCACCGGGGTACCGGGACACAATGCCGCTCGCGAGATTCTGCGGGATTTCGGCCGAGCGCGCCGAGGCTTGCCGCGGCGTTCATCGTGAACCCGATGGATCGGAGCGGGCGAGGCCGACGTATGCAAGAATGGAGATCGGTGAACATGGGTAGCGCCCGACCGTTCGACAGGTCTCGGGCGGCAGCGGAGGACGGTGCAGGTGGACGGCGGTATCGTGGCTGAAACGAGCATCGAGTCCGCAGCGTTCCGGGCGCTCCTCCGGCAGGTGCCGGCCGCCGTGGCGGTCATTGCCGCTGGTCCGCTCGGCCAGCGTATGGGCCTGACAGCGACGGCCGTTTGCCCGCTGTCGGACGCCCCTCCCACCATGCTCGTCTGCGTCAACCGCTCGGCGACCGCCCATGATGCGATCGTTCGCGCCGGTCACTTCAGCGTCAACATGCTGGCCCTCGGCCAGGAGGACATCGGTAATCGTTTCGCCGGCCGGACGGGCCTGCGCGGCGAAGCCCGCTTCGAGGGTCTGGCGTGGACCACGCTCGCCAGTGGTGCCCCGATCCTGACCGGCGCCCTCGCCGTGATGGATTGCGCGCTGGTCGAGATCAAGCCCGTCGCGACGCATTCCGTTTTGATCGGCCGCGTACTTGCTGGCACGATGACACCCGGTGCGTCACCGCTGCTCTATCACGACGGCGACTTCCTGGGACTGCCGTCGGTGGTCTGATGAGCTGCGCTCTGACGCGCGAATAGCCGCCCGTCAATGACGAGCAAGGCAACGCCGATCACAACGCCACCCGCGATGTGGCGCAGGTGGATGGGCTCCCCCAGCACAAGATGACCGAGCACCACGGCGCTGATCGGAATGATCAGCGTGACGAGCATCGCGTTGCTCGGCCCCGCCGTCATCATGAGGTGGAAGAAGATCACGTAGGCGAATGCCGTCGACAGCGCGCCGAGACCGATCATGGACACGATCGCCGCGGTACTCGGTACTGGCAGCGTCCACGGCTGCTCGATGAGAAGGGCGGCCGGCAGGAGCATGACGGTCGCACAGGCGAGCTGCGCCGCGGCCGAAACGATCGGCGGCGTTCCCTTGAACCGACGCGCCCAGACGCCGGACAGACCGTAGAACAGCGTCGCCACCAGCATCCCGAACATCCCGAGCGCGACGAGCCCATTGCCACCAAGCGCTTCCGGGCCGACGAGCACGACGACGCCGACCACGCCGATCAGAATGCCGATGACCCGGTTGAGTGTCATCGCCTCGATGGCGAACAGGTGGAAGAGTAGAACACTCCACAGCGGCGCCGTTGCGTTGAGCACGGACGCGAGCCCCGCCGTGATGTGCTGCTGGCTCCAGACGATCAGCGTGAACGGCACGGCGTTGTTGAGCACCGCCATCACCGCATAGGCGCGCCAGGCCTTCACGTTGTTCGGCAGCGCGTGGCCGAGCAGAATGACCATCGGCACCAGGATCATCGCGCCGATCGCCACCCGCGCGAGCACGATCGTCACCGGCGGCAATTCCTTGACGCCGATGGCGACAAACAGGAACGACCCGCCCCAGATGAGCGACAGCAGAACCAGCAGGGACCATTGGCGCGGCGACAAGGAACGGCTCCGCAGAGGTTGTCCGGCTGTCGTAGCGGAGGGGCGCCGATCGCGCGACCCGAAACCCGTCAGCCCGTGATGCGGGCGAGCGCGGGCAGGAACGCGTCGTAGTGATCGATCACCGCATCGGCCGCGAGTTCGGAAATCGGAATCGACGTGTAGCCGAACGTCACGGCGATCACCGGGATGCGGGCCGCTTTGGCTGTTGCGACGTCAACGTCGCTGTCGCCGACCATGACGGCGCGGGCGGGATCTCCGCCGGCGAGCCGGATCGTTCCGAAAAGGTGGTCGGGATGCGGCTTGCACACCGAAAACGTGTCCCGCCCAGCAAGGGCCGCGAAACGCGGTGAGAGCGCGAGCTGATCGAGCAGCATGCGCGACAAGTATTCCCGCTTGTTGGTGCAGACGGCGAGCCGGGCCCCCGCTGCAGCAGCCGTATCGAGAACCTTCAGAAGCCCGTCGAACGGCCGGCTTTCGACGGCGATGTTGGCTTCGTAGTAGCCGAGAAAACGGTCGAGCAGCACGTCCACCTCGGCCGAGGTCCTATTCTGCCCCCGCGCCGCGAGCCCCACTTCGATCAGCCGGCGCGCGCCATGGCTGATCCAGGGCCGCAGTGCTTCCGCCGGCATCGGGTCCAGGCCTTCGCCGACGATGACGTGGTTCGTGGCATGGATCAGGTCGGGAGCCGTGTCGATGAGCGTTCCGTCGAGATCGAAGACGATCGTCAAATCGCGCATAGGGCCCGCCGTGCCGTGAGGATCGTCCGTTGGTAACGGGCGACCCGCGCGTTGTCACCTTGCCGAGACGGCTGGAAGGCTTAAAACCTACGGCCACAGCGAGGAAAGGCGGGTGCCCGATGACGACGGACGCGTGGAAGCGCCAGGCGGCGGAGCGGGCAGTCGCCCATGTCCGGCCGGGGATGAAGCTCGGCCTCGGCACAGGGTCGACGGCGGCGCATTTCGTCCGCCTCCTCGGTGAACGCGTCCGCGGCGGGCTTGAGGTCGTCGCCGTGCCAACGTCGGAAGCGACCGCCGAACTGGCCGCACGCGAAGGAATTGCGCTGACGAGCCTCGATGCGCACCCGTTCCTCGATCTCACGGTTGACGGAGCCGACGAAATCGACCCGGCGTTGCGCTTGATCAAGGGCGGTGGAGGCGCACTGCTCCGGGAGAAGATCGTCGCGATGGCGTCCGACCAGATGATCGTCATTGCCGACCAGGGTAAGCTCGTCGGTCAGCTCGGCCGCTTCCCGCTGCCGATCGAGGTGGTTCCCTTCGGCCTCGCCGCGACGCGTCAGATGGCAGAACTCGTGGCCTCGGACGTCGGCTGCGTCGGCGAGATCACGCTCCGCGAAGCCGGCGGCCGGCCGTTCCTGACCGACGGCGGGCACTACATCTTGGATTGCGCCTTCGGCAGCATTCCCGAGCCCGAGGCGCTCGCCGAAGCGCTATCGTTCGTGCCCGGCGTGGTCGATACCGGCCTCTTCATCGGCATCGCAGATCTCGTCATCGTCGCCGGACCGGACGGTGTGCAGGAGATCAGCTCAGGCGCCGACGACAACGACGCCTGACGGGAGGACTGCCATGTCGATCATTCGGGCCTTTACTGCCCTCATCCTCGCGGCAACCGTCCTGACGGCTCCCGCAATCGCCCAGCAGACGGCAGTCGATCCCGCACGTCTCGCCGCCGCCCGCGACCTCTTCCGCGCGATGGGCTCCGAAAGCCAGATGAAGGTCGCGATCGAAACGATGACGACCGGGCTCGCCAATATCGTCAAGCAGCAGCGACCTGGCGCCGCCAGCGTCATCGACGATGTATTCCGCAAGCTGAAGGACAAGTTCCTCGCCCGCACGACCGAGGTGTCGGACATGGTCGCGCCGCTGTGGGCCGAGAAATTCACGGCCGATGAACTGCGTGACATCGCCCGCTTTTTCCAGTCGCCGATCGGCAAGAAGCTCGTCGAAGTGCAGCCCGAGCTGATGCAGCGCTCCATGCAGATGGGCATGGCCTGGGGCCAGCGGATCGGCCAGGAGGTCGAAGCCGAGGCCCGCCGTGAGTTGAAGATGCGCGGCATCGATCTGTGAGCCAGCCATGACCACGTACGACTACGACCTCTTCGTCATCGGCGGCGGATCGGGCGGCGTGCGCGCGGCCCGCATTGCGGCCGGTTACGGCGCCCGCGTCGCCATCGCCGAGGAGTATCGCTTCGGCGGCACCTGCGTGATCCGCGGCTGCGTGCCGAAAAAGCTGCTCGTCTACGCGAGCCGCTACGCCGACGATTTCGCGGACGCCCGCGGCTTCGGCTGGGACGTCGGCGACGCGACGTTCGATTGGCCGAAGCTGATCGCCGCCAAGGACAAGGAGATCGCGCGCCTCGAAGCGGCCTACCGCAGCACGCTCGAAGGCCGCGGCGTCACGACCATCGCGGCCAGGGCGGTGATCGCCGGCCCGAACGCGGTGCGCCTCTCGGACGGACGTACGGTGACAGCCCGCTACATTCTCGTCGCGACGGGCGGCAAACCGAACCTCGACCCGGGCCTACCCGGCATCGAGCATGCGATCACCTCCAACGAGGCATTCCATCTGGCCGAGAGGCCGAAGCGGATCGTGGTCGCCGGCGGCGGCTACATCGCCGTCGAGTTCGCCGGCATTTTCCGCGGCCTCGGCGCCGAAACGACCCTGATCTATCGCGGCGAGAAGGTACTCCGCGGCTTCGACGAGGACCTGCGCGATGGCCTGATGGACGCCTACGGCAAGCGCGGCATCAAGCTGACCATGGGCACCGTCTTCACGCGCATCGAAAAGACGCCCGCCGGTCTCGTCGGCCACCTGAAGAACGGGACGACGGTCGAGGCGGACGCCATCATGTTCGCGATCGGTCGTAGCCCGATGACAGAAGGCCTCGGCCTCGCCGAGGCGGGCGTCAAGCTCGCCCCGTCCGGCGCCGTCGTCGTCGATCGCTTCTCGCGCACAAGCGTGCCGTCGATCTATGCGGTCGGCGACGTCACCGACCGGGTGAACCTCACCCCGATAGCCATCCGCGAAGGCCACGCCTTTGCCGATACCGTCTTTGGCGACCGGCCGACCGCGGTCGATCACTCGCTGATCCCGACCGGCGTATTCTCGACGCCGGAGATCGGCACAGTCGGACTGTCCGAGGCCATGGCCCGCGCCAAGGGGCATACGATTGATCTTTACAAGGCGCGCTTCCGGCCGATGCGCAACACGCTCGCGGGCCGCGACGAGCGCACCCTGATGAAGCTCGTCGTCGATCAGGCGAACCAGAAGGTGCTCGGTGTGCACGTGCTGGGGCCTGACGCTGGGGAGATCATCCAGATGGCGGGCATCGCCCTCGGCATGGGCGCGACCAAGGCGGACTTCGACCGCACCGTCGCCGTCCACCCGAGCGCGGCCGAAGAACTCGTCACCATGCGCGAGAAGTGGGTCGGCTGAGTTGGCCCAGCTGCGCGGCCACGACTCCCAAGCGGTCGAAACGGCAACGCCCCCGGCAAGGGCCGAGGGCGTGAAAATCGCGTGAGACACGTGGGCTGCGATGGCCTCAGGCGTTCGCGGCTTCCTCGGCCTTCTTCTCGGCTTCGACGCGGGCGATGTCGTCCTTGCCCTTTGCCGTCTCGTCGCGATCGACGAGTTCGATGACCGCGCGCGGAGCGCTGTCACCATAACGGAAGCCGGCCTTCAGGACGCGCGTATAGCCGCCGGCGCGCGACTTGTAACGCGGGCCGAGCACGTCGAAGAGCTTCTTGACCATGTCGTCGTCACGCAGGCGCGAAGCGGCGAGACGGCGCGAGTTGAGATCACCGCGCTTGGCGAGCGTGATGTACTTCTCGACGACGCGCTTCAGGTCCTTCGCCTTCGGCAGCGTGGTGACGATCTGCTCGTGGCGGATGAGTGCCGCGGCCATATTGGAGAACATCGCCTGGCGATGTCCGCTGTCGCGGCTGAAGCGCCGCCCGATCTTCCGGTGTTGCATCGTTCTGACCCTTGCGTTGTTGAAAGCGGAGTTCTGTGGCTCCGCGTTTTTTTCGTCCCGGTGATGGCTCTTCGGACTCGCGCCCCTGAACCATCGCCGTCGTGGCGGCGCTTGCGCCGGGAGCCGATCGGCTCCTCGACCCTCGCGGGTCGTTCAGCAAGACGGAGGGGAGAGAGGTCGCCCTCCGTCAGCCGATCAGTATTGGTCCTCGAAGCGCTTCGCGAGCTCTTCAATGTTGTCCGGCGGCCAGTTCGGGACTTCCATGCCGAGGTGCAGACCCATGGAGGCCAGCACTTCCTTGATCTCGTTGAGCGACTTGCGGCCGAAGTTCGGCGTGCGGAGCATCTCCGCCTCGGTCTTCTGGATCAGGTCGCCGATGTAGACGATGTTGTCGTTCTTCAAGCAGTTGGCCGAGCGCACGGAGAGCTCGAGTTCGTCCACCTTCTTGAGGAGCGCGGCGTTGAAGGCGAGCTCCGGATGCTTCTGCTCTTCCTGCGCCTTCTTCGGCTCTTCGAAGTTGATGAAGACGGCCAGCTGATCCTGCAGAATGCGCGCAGCGAGAGCGACGGCGTCCTCCGGCCGCACGGAACCGTCGGTTTCGACGGTCATCGTCAGCTTGTCGTAGTTGAGGATCTGCCCTTCGCGGGTATTCTCGACCTTGTAGGAGACCTTCTTCACCGGGCTGTAGAGGCTGTCGACCGGGATCAGCCCGATCGGCGCATCGTCGGGACGATTGCGATCAGCCGGCACGTAGCCCTTACCCATGTCGGCGGTCAGCTCCATGCGGATCGACGCGCCCTGGTCGAGGTGGCAGATGATGTGGTCGGGGTTCAGGATCTCGACATCCGAACCGGCCTCGATATCGCCGGCGCGGGCCGGACCCGGACCTTCCTTCTTCAGCACCATGCGCTTCACGCCTTCGGAGTGAACGCGCAGCGCGATCTCCTTGACGTTCAGGATGATGTCGGTGACGTCCTCGCGGATACCGGGGATCGAGGAGAACTCGTGCAGCACGCCGTCGATCTGGATCGTGCGGACGGCAGCGCCCTGCAGCGACGACAAGAGCACGCGACGCAGTGCATTGCCGAGCGTCATGCCGAAGCCGCGCTCGAGCGGCTCGGCGACAAGCGTCGCCATGCGGCTGCGGTCGCGACCGCTCTCGACTTGCAGCTTGGTCGGCTTGATCAGGTCCTGCCAGTTCTTCTGAAGCACGTTCATCATGGCGACCTCTTTCCGTTAGGGGCGCAGCTCACGTCGGACGGGGGGCGGCGTCAACGGAGCGCGAAAACACAGCGAACGGACCGCACCCACGGCACGGTCCGCAAAGGCTTGACGATCAGACGCGGCGACGCTTGCGCGGCCGGCAGCCGTTGTGCGGGATCGGCGTCACGTCGCGGATCGCCGTGATCTGGAAGCCGACGGCCTGCAGCGCACGCAGCGCCGACTCACGGCCCGAACCCGGTCCGCACACCTCGACCTCGAGGATCTTCATGCCGTGCTCGGCGGCCTTCTTACCGGCGTCTTCAGCCGCGACCTGAGCGGCGTAGGGCGTCGACTTGCGCGAGCCCTTGAAACCCATCGTGCCCGACGACGACCAGGCGATCGTATTGCCCTGCGCGTCGGTGATGGTGATCATCGTATTGTTGAAGCTGGCGTTCACATGCGCGACGCCGGACGTGATGTTCTTGCGCTCTTTGCGGCGAACCTTGCCGCGCTGTGCCGTCTGCTCTTTGGCCATGGATGAGGTGCTCTAGCCCGCACGGGCTCCCAAGTTGACGATTGGACGATAAAAGAAATTCCGGCGCCGGATCAGGTCTTCTTCTTGCCAGCGATCGGCTTCGCGGGACCCTTCCGGGTACGCGCGTTGGTATGGGTGCGCTGCCCACGGACGGGCAGACCACGGCGATGACGCAGGCCGCGGTAGGAGCCGAGATCCATCAGGCGCTTGATGTTCATCGCGACTTCGCGGCGAAGGTCGCCTTCCACCATGAAGTCGCGGTCGATCGCTTCGCGGATCTGCAGGACTTCGGCGTCGGTCAGTTGGTTGACGCGGCGCTCAGCAGGAATACCGACCTTCTCGCAGATGTCCTTTGCGAACTTCGGCCCGATACCATGGATATACTGCAGCGCGATGATGACGCGCTTCTGGGTCGGGATGTTGACGCCTGCGATACGGGCCACTTGTCTCTCCTTGGTCGTTCTTTCGGTGCGAGTGGGGGCCGCCGCTTCCCGGTCCTGCTCGCCGTAAAGCACCCAACAGCGAATCGGCGGTCCCGGAGTTACCGGCCCCGCCGCGGCGTGGGTGCGTCATGAAATCGCGGGCTGTATAGCGAGCCTCGCCCTATCCGTCAACGCTTCGTGACCGCGTCAAGCCGCCACGAGGTCGCCGGCTCAGGCTTTGCTCACAATCTTGTCGATCTCCTTCGCCACGTCCGCGATCGCCGCCATGCCATCGACACTCTGCAAGTTGCCCTTGCAATAGTAGTACCCGATCAGCGGGGAGGTCTCGCGGTAGTAGGCCATCAAACGCGTCTTGACCGTCTCGGCGTTGTCGTCAGCCCGTCGGGTGAACTCCGTTCCCCCGCAAGCATCGCAAACGCCGGGCTTGGCCGTCTTCTTGAAGGTGTCGTGATAACCGGTGCCGCACTTGGCGCAGGTGAAGCGTCCCGAGATACGGTCGACCAGAACGGCGTCGTCGACCTTCATTTCGATGACGGCATCAAGCGTCTTGCCGAGCCGGCTCAGCAGCCGGTCGAGGGCATTGGCCTGAGGGAGGGTGCGCGGGAAGCCGTCGAGGATGAAACCCTTCGCGCAATCGGCTTCCTTCAGCCGGTCCTCGATGATGCCGATAACGATCTCGTCCGATACGAGACCGCCCGACTTCATGATCGCCTCGGCCCGCTTGCCGATTTCGCTGCCGGCCTTGACCGCGGCCCGCAGCATGTCGCCCGTTGAAAGCTGCGGGATGCCGTGGCGCGTGGAAAGATCCTTGGCCTGCGTCCCCTTGCCCGCCCCTGGCGGTCCCAGCAGGATGATTTTCATCGACGGCCCCTGAGCTTGGCCTTCTTGATCAGCCCCTCGTACTGATGTGCGACGAGATGGCTCTGAACCTGTGCCACCGTGTCCATCGTGACGCTGACCGCGATCAGCAAGGAGGTGCCGCCGAAGTAGAACGGCACCGCCGCATAAGAGATCAGGATTTCGGGTAGCACGCAGACGGCCGCCAGATATATCGCACCGACCACCGTTATGCGCGTCAACACATAGTCGATGTACTCGGCCGTCTGCGCGCCGGGGCGCCGCCCGGGCAGGAAGCCGCCATACTTGCGTAGATTGTCGGCCGTCTCCTGCGGATTGAACACGACCGCGGTGTAAAAGAAGGCGAAGAACAGGATCAGAGCGACGAAGATCAGGATGTGCAGCGGCTGACCGTAGCCGAGCGCCGCGACCACCGCCTGCAACCACTCGGGTCCCGAGCCCGGCGGCATCATGTTGGCCGCCGTCGTCGGTAGCAGCAGCAGCGACGAAGCGAAGATCGGCGGAATGACGCCGGCCGTGTTGAGCTTCAGCGGCAGGTGCGAGCTGTCGCCCTGGAAGATGCGGTTGCCGACCTGTCGCTTTGGATACTGGATGAGCAGCCGGCGCTGCGCTCTCTCGATGAAGACGACGGCGGCGACGACGAACAGCATCAGCGCAAGCAGCGTCAGCAGCAGGAACGTCGAGAGCGAACCGGTGCGGGCGAGTTCGAACATCTGCACGATCGCCGAGGGCAGACCCGCGACGATGCCGGCGAAGATGATGAGCGAGATGCCGTTGCCGACGCCGCGGGAGGTGATCTGCTCGCCGAGCCACATCAGGAACATCGTGCCGCCGACCAGCGTGATCACGGTCGACACGCGGAAGAACCAGCCGGGCTCGATCACGACCGAGCCGCTCGGGCCCCGCGATCCCTCCAGACCGATCGCGATGCCGTAGGCCTGGAAGGCGGCGAGCACGACGGTCAAATAGCGGGTGTACTGATTGATCGTCTTGCGGCCCTGCTCGCCCTCTTTCTTGAGCGCCTCGAGCCGTTTGTCGACTGAGGTCAGGAGCTGCATGATGATCGACGCCGAGATGTACGGCATGATGTTCAAGGCGAAGATCGCCATGCGCTCGACGGCACCGCCGGCGAACATGTTGAACATCCCGAGGATGCCGCTCTGGTTGGCGCGGAAGGTCTCACCGAAAGCGACCGGATCGATGCCGGGCAGCGGAATGAAGGTGCCGAGCCGATAGACGAGCAGCGCCCCCAGCGTGAACCAGATGCGCTTCTTCAAATCGTCGGCTTTTGCGAACGCGGAGAAGTTGAGGTTCGCGGCAAGCTGCTCGGCAGCGGAAGCCATGCGGTATCTCCTCGTTGGCGAGACGAGGCCCAAGGCCCCACTCGCAGTCTCGTGGACCGGACGACCGGCCCGGGCGCGGCTCGGACCCTGGGGGGAGCGGCACCGATGTCATGTAGGTCCTGGTCCGGCGACAACCTAGACCAGCATGCGGCGCATGCACAGCACGAGTGGAACCTGCCGGGAGCGCCCTCGGGACGCACCCGGCCGGTGGATCACTCTTCGGCCGCGGCCTTCTTCGACCCGCCAGCGCGAGCCTGCTTCTTGGCAGCCGACTTCTTGCGCTTCGCCTCGTCAGCCGCCAGCACTTTTTTCTCGATCAGCGTGATCGAGCCGCCGGCCGCCTCGACCTGCTGACGCGCACGTGCCGTCGCATGGTCGACCGTGATGGCGATCTTTGCCTTGAGCTCGCCGTCGCCGAGCAGGCGCAGGCCTTCCTTGGCGCGACGGAGAACGCCGGCCTCGACCAGTTTCGCCATGTCGAGCGCCGCACCCGACGCGAGGCGGCCGTCGTCGATGGCCGCCTGCAGGGTGCCGACGTTGACTTCAGCGTAATCAACCGGATTCCAGGCCTTGAAGCCGCGCTTCGGCAGGCGGCGATGGAGTGGCATCTGGCCGCCTTCGAAGCCGCCGATGGCGACACCGGCACGCGCCGTCTGACCCTTGCCGCCGCGACCGCCGGTCTTGCCGACGCCGGAGCCGATGCCGCGACCGATGCGGACGCGCGTCTTGCGCGAACCCGGACGATCCTTGATCTCGTTGAGGCGCATGGCCCTGATGCTCCTGTCCTCAGGCCTTCTCGTCGACGATGCGAACGAGATGGGGAACTTTTGCAAGCATGCCGCGCACCTGGGGAGAATCCTTCAGCGTACGGCGGCGGTACATCTTGTTGAGGCCGAGCCCAATCAGGGTCTGTAGCTGACGCTCGGTGCGCCGGGCCGGAGCCTTGATCTGCTCGATCGTGATGGTCTTGTCAGCCATGTCGGATCATCCTCTCCGTCACGCCTCGGCGGCGGCGGCTTCACCCGCCTCGACCGTGCCGTCACGACGGCGCGCGGCGATCTCGCCGTACTTCTTGCTGCGACGAGCCGCAACCGCGCGCGGGTTCTCTTGCAGCTTCAGCGCGTCGAAGGTGGCGCGGACGACGTTATAGGGGTTCGTCGAGCCGAGCGACTTCGCGACGACGTCCTGCACGCCGAGCATCTCGAACACGGCGCGCATCGCGCCGCCCGCGATGATGCCGGTGCCGGGAGGCGCCGAGCGAACGACGACGCGGCCCGAGCCGTGACGGCCCTTGCTGTCGTGGTGCAGCGTCCGGCCTTCGCGAAGCGGCACGCGCAGCAGCGAGCGGCGTGCGCTCTCGGTCGCCTTGCGGATCGCTTCCGGAACCTCGCGGGCCTTGCCGTGGCCGAAGCCGACGCGGCCTTTGAGATCGCCCACGACGACGAGCGCCGCGAAGCCGAAGCGCTTACCGCCCTTCACCACCTTGGCGACGCGGTTGATGTGGACGAGCTTGTCCGTGAACTCGCTGTCGCGCTCTTCGCGATCGCGTTCCCGGCCGCGCCCTCTATCGGGTGAACGTGCCACGGGTCAGTCCTTTCCCAAAAATTCCGTTCTCAGAAGTTCAGGCCGCCTTCCCGCGCGGCGTCGGCGAGCGCTTTGACGCGCCCGTGATAGAGATAGGAGCCGCGATCGAACACGACGTCCTTGATTCCTTTCGCCAGGGCCCGCTCGGCGACGAGCTTGCCGACTGCAGCCGCAGCCGCCTTGTCGGCCCCCGTCTTGAGCGAACCTTTGACGCCCTTCTCGAGGGTCGAAGCCGCAACCACCGTCGTGCCGGCGGCGTCGTCGATGACCTGCGCGTAGATGTTCTGCGACGAGCGGAACACCGACAACCGAGGACGGCCGTTCGCCACCGCCTTGAGGCGACGGCGGATGCGGGCCTTCCGGCGCTCGATCTGCTTGTTGACCGCAACCATGGTGTCCCGTCCTTACTTCTTCTTGCCTTCCTTACGGAAGACGAATTCGCCTTGATAGCGCACACCCTTGCCCTGGTAGGGCTCGGGCGGACGGTAGCCGCGGATGTCTGCCGCGACCTGGCCCACGAGCTGCTTGTCGATGCCGGTGACGGTAATCAGTTCCTGCTTGGCGCCGGCGACTTTCACCTCGACGCCCTTCGGGATCTGATGGACGATGTCGTGGCTGAAGCCGAGCTGCATCTGCAGCACGTCCTTGCCCTTCATCGACGCGCGGAAGCCGACGCCCTGGATTTCGAGCGTGTGGCTGTAGCCGTCCGTCACGCCCTTGATCAGGTTGGCGACCATCGTGCGGGACATGCCCCACATCGAGCGCGCCTTCTTCGACTCGTCGCGCGGCGTCACCTCGACGCCCGCATCCGTCTTCTTCACCGAGATCTGATCCGGCACCGTGAACGAAAGCTCGCCCTTCGCGCCCTTGATCTTCACCGTTTGCCCGTCGACCGTCGCGGTCACACCGCTCGGGACCGGAACGGGCTTCTTGCCGATACGTGACATGGTTGGCCCTCCCCGATCAGAACACGCTGCAGAGAACTTCGCCGCCGACGTTCTCTTCGCGCGCCCGCCAATCCGGCATCACGCCCTTGGGCGTGGACAGGATGGAGACTCCGAGACCGTTGGCGACCGTCGGCAGATCCTTCACCGGCGAGTACACGCGGCGACCCGGCTTCGACACGCGCATGATTTCGCGGATCGCCGGCTGGCCGTTGGCGTACTTGAGCTCGATCTCGAACTCAGCCGTCTTGTTCTTCTGCTCGACGCGGGTATAGCCCCGGATGTAGCCCTCTTCGACGAGCACGTCGAGCACGCGCTGGCGAAGGTTGGAGGCGGGCGTGACGACTTTCGGCCGGCGGCGCATCTGCGCGTTCCGGATGCGGGTCAGCATATCGCCCAGCGGATCATTGACGGACATCGACGCGCCTCCCTTACCAGCTCGACTTCACGAGGCCGGGGATCAGACCCTTGGAGGCGAGCTCCCGGAGCTGATTGCGGCAGAGCTTGAGCTTACGATAGTAAGCCCGCGGACGACCCGTCAGCTCGCAGCGGTTGCGGATGCGCGTCTTCGAGGAGTTGCGCGGCATCTCGGCGAGCTTGATGCGCGCAGCGAACCGCTCTTCCGCCGGCTTCGAGAGATCGTTGGCGATCTCCTTCAGCTTGGCGCGCTTGGCGGCGTACTGGGCCACCATGCGCCGGCGCTTCTCGTTCTTCTCGATCGAACTGGTCTTCGACATGCAGTGTCTCCAAAGGCCTTTCGGCGTTGAGGGCCGAGGTCCTAAGTGCGGAACGGGAAATTGAAACCACGAAGCAGCTCACGCGCTTCGTCATCCGTGGGGGCGGACGTGCAGACGATCACGTCCATGCCCCAGATCTGGTCGACCTTGTCGTAGTCGATCTCGGGGAACACGATGTGCTCCTTGAGACCCATCGCGTAGTTGCCGCGGCCGTCGAAGCTCTTCGGGTTGAGACCCCGGAAGTCCTTCACGCGCGGCAGCGCGATCGTGACCAGACGGTCGAGAAATTCGTACATGCGGTCGCCGCGCAGCGTCACCTTCGTGCCGAGCGCCATACCGTCACGCACCTTGAAGGTTGCGATCGACTTCCGGGCCCGCGTCACGACCGGCCGCTGGCCGGAAATCGCGGCTAGGTCCGCCGCCGCGCTCTCGACCTTTTTGCGATCGTTGACGGCTTCGCCGACGCCCATGTTGAGCACGATTTTCTCGAGCTTGGGCACCTGCATGGGGTTCTTATAGCCGAACTTCTCTGCGAGCGCCTTGCGGACGACCGCCTCGTAGTGCGACTTCATCCGCGGCTTGTAGCCCTTCGGACGAGCGAACGACCGAGGCTCCGTCGAAGCCGGAGCCGCTGCCTTGCCCTTCGCCTCTTTGGCCGGCTTGCCGCCCTTGCCACCCTGCTGCGGGGCGCCTTTCTTCTTTTCGTCGGCCATCGTTACTTCCTTTCAGGGATCTGCTCGCCGGAGCGCTTGGCGAAGCGGACCTTCGTCCCGTCTTCGAGGATGCGGAAACCGACGCGGGTCGGCTTGCCGTCCTTCGGATCCTCGACGGCGAGGTTCGACAGCTCGATCGGCGCCTCTTTCGATATGATGCCGCCCTGTGTCTGGGCGGTCTGGCGCGTATGCCGGCGCACGATGTTCACGCCACGGACGATGGCGCGGTTCTCTTTGGGCATCACTTCGAGCACTTCGCCCTGCTTGCCCTTGTCGCGACCGGTCGTGACGATGACGCGGTCGCCCTTCTTGATCTTCAGGCTCGGCATCACAGTACCTCCGGCGCGAGCGAAACGATCTTCATGTGCGCCTTGGTGCGCAGCTCGCGCGTCACCGGCCCGAAGATGCGGGTGCCGACCGGATCGCCCTGGTTATTGATCAGCACCGCCGCGTTCCGGTCGAAGCGGATCAGCGAGCCGTCGGGACGGCGCACACCCTTCGCGGTGCGCACGACAACGGCCTTCATCACCTGGCCCTTCTTCACGCGACCGCGCGGAATGGCTTCCTTCACCGACACCACGATCGTGTCACCGATCGTCGCATACTTGCGCTTCGAGCCGCCGAGCACCTTGATGCACTGGACGCGCCGGGCGCCCGAGTTGTCGGCGACGTCGAGATTGGTCTCCATCTGGATCATCGGACCAGTCCTTTGTGCTGGGCTCCCGCAGGAACCCCCGTCTCGCCTCGTTCAAACCCATGGCCCGGGCGGTCCCGGGCCGCTCAAATCGTTCGTCGTCAGCCGTTGGCCGGCAGCACGACCCAACGCTTGTTCTTCGAGATCGGCGCCGACTCTTCGATGCGGACGATGTCGCCGACCTTGAACGTGTTCGCCTCGTCGTGGGCGTGGTACTTCTTCGAACGCCGCACCGTCTTCTTGAGCAGCGGGTGCGTGAACCGGCGCTCAACTTCGACGACCACGGTCTTGTCGTTCTTGTCGGAAACGACGACGCCCGTCAGCACGCGCTTCGGCATCTTTCTCTCCTCAACCCTTCTGGGCCGCGGCGCCGGCCTGCTTTTGGCGCGCGATTGTCTTCACGCGAGCGATGTCGCGGCGAACCTCGCGGACGCGCGAGGTGTTTTCAAGCTGCCCGGTGGCGGCCTGGAAGCGCAGGTTGAACTGCTCTTTCTTCAGGCGCACGAGCTCCTCGTCGAGCTGGTCGAGCGTCTTAGTGCGAAGATCGGACGGCTTCATCATATCATCCTCCGTCAGATCGTACGCGACACGACGCGCGTCTTGATCGGCAGCTTGGCGGCACCGAGCTCGAGTGCCTCACGGGCGACCGCATCCGGCACGCCGTCGAGCTCGAACATGATGCGGCCGGGCTTCACGCGCGCGACCCAAAGCTCCGGCGAACCCTTGCCCGAGCCCATGCGGACTTCCGCCGGCTTCTTCGACACCGGCACGTCCGGGAAGATGCGAATCCAAACGCGACCCGCACGCTTCATGTGACGGGTGATCGCGCGGCGGGCCGCCTCGATCTGGCGCGCGGTCACGCGCTCTGGCTCCATGGCCTTCAGGCCATGCGAGCCGAAATTCAGAAGGGTGCCGCCCTTGGCGGTGCCCTTGATGCGGCCCTTGAAGGCCTTTCGGAACTTCGTCCGTTTCGGTTGCAGCATGGGTCAGCCCCCGCTCCTCAAGCCTGCTCGGCCGCTTCGCCGCCGCGATCGCGGTCACGGTCGCGATCACGATCGCGTCCGCCGCGCTCCCGGCGCTCGCCGCCGTCACGACGGCCACGTCCGCCGCCGCCCTCTTGCATGTCCGCGGCCCGCTTTTCGGCAGCCATCGGATCATGCTCCATGATCTCGCCCTTGAAGACCCACACCTTGATGCCGATGACACCGTAGGCGGTCTTCGCGAGGCCGTAGCCGAAGTCGATGTCCGCGCGCAGCGTGTGCAGCGGCACGCGACCTTCGCGGTACCACTCGGTACGGGCGATTTCCGCGCCACCGAGGCGACCAGCGACATTGATCCGGATGCCGAGCGCGCCGAGACGGAGCGCCGACTGCACGGCCCGCTTCATCGCACGGCGGAACGCCACGCGGCGCTCGAGCTGCTGGGCGATGCCTTCCGCGATCAGCGTCGCGTCGATCTCCGGCTTGCGGATCTCGGTGATGTTGAGATGCACTTCCGAATTCGTGAATCGGGTCAGCTCGTTCTTGAGCTTCTCGATGTCCGAACCCTTCTTCCCGATCAGAACGCCCGGGCGCGCGGTATAGACCGTCACCCGGCACTTCTTGTGCGGACGCTCGATCACGACCTTCGCGATGCCGGCCTGACGCTGCTGCTTCAGGATGTGATCGCGGATGCGATAGTCCTCGTGCAGCAGCCTGCCGTACTCACCCCGGCGCGCGAACCAGCGGCTGTCCCAGGTGCGGTTGATGCCGACACGGAGGCCGACCGGATTGACTTTCTGCCCCATGACCTCAAGCCTCCTTGGCCGCTTCGGCCTCGCGGACCACAACCGTGATCTGCGAGAACGGCTTCATGATCGCGCCCGAGCGACCGCGGCCACGCGCATGAAAGCGCTTCATGACCAGGTTCTTGCCGACCCACGCTTCCGCGACGACGAGGTTGTCGACGTCGAGGCCGTGATTGTTCTCGGCGTTGGCGACCGCGCTCATGACGCACTTGCGCACGTCCTGCGCGATCCGCTTGCGCGAGAACTCGAGGTCGGCCAGCGCTGTGCTGACCTTCTTGCCCCGGATCAATCCCGCCACGAGATTGAGCTTCTGCGGAGAGACCCGCAGGTTCCGGGCGATGGCGCGGGCCTCGTTGTCCTTGAGGCTGCGCGGGTGTTTCGGCTTGCCCATCAGAGCCCCCGTTACTTCTTCACGGCCTTCTTGTCCCCGCCGTGCCCGGAGAAGGTCCGGGTGGGCGCGAACTCGCCGAACTTCATGCCGATCATGTCTTCGGAGACGTTGACCGGGATGTGCTTGTGGCCGTTGTAGACGCCGAACGTGAGCCCGACGAACTGCGGCAGGATCGTGGAGCGGCGGCTCCAGATCTTGATCACTTCATTGCGGCCGGACTGGCGGACCTTGTCTGCCTTCTTCAGCAGATAGCCGTCGACGAACGGGCCTTTCCAGACTGAGCGTGCCATGGGCCTCTCCTTGCCGCCTTAAGCCTTGTGGCGGCTGCGGACGATGAACTTGTCCGTCGCCTTGTTGCTGCGGGTCTTCGCACCCTTCGTCGGCTTGCCCCACGGGGTGGTCCAGTGCTTACCGCCCTTGGTGCGGCCACCGTTCGGATGGTCGACCGGGTTCATTGCGATCGAGCGCACGGTCGGACGCTTGCCCTTCCAGCGGGTGCGGCCGGCCTTGCCGACGATCTGGTTCGAGTTGTCGGGGTTCGACACCGCACCGATCGTCGCCATGCATTCCGCGCGTACGCGCCGCGTCTCACCCGAGCCGAGCTTCAGGATCGCCCAGCCGGCGTCGCGGCCGACGAGCTGCACGTAGGAGCCGGCCGAACGGGCGATCTGGCCGCCACGACCCGGCTTCAGCTCGACGTTGTGCACGATCGTGCCGACCGGCATGGCGCCGAGCGGCATCGCATTGCCGGGCTTCACGTCGACCTTGGCGCCGGCGATGACCGTGTCACCGACGGCGAGGCGCTGCGGCGCGAGGATGTAGGCGAGTTCGCCGTCCTCGTACTTCACCAGGGCGATGAAGGCCGTCCGGTTCGGATCGTACTCGAAACGCTCGACAGTACCCGGAACGTCGTGCTTCTGACGGCGGAAGTCGATGAGCCGGTAGGCCTGCTTATGGCCGCCGCCGATGTGGCGCGTCGTGATCCGGCCGTGCGTATTGCGGCCGCCGGACTTCGACTTGCCCTCGACCAGCATCTTGACCGGTTCGCCCTTCCAAAGGTGGCTGCGATCCACCGAAACGAGGTGGCGCAGGCCGGGCGAGGTCGGACGGTATGTCTTGAGTGCCATGACGCTACCTCAGAGCCCCGTCGTGACGTCGATGCCGTGACCCGGCTCGAGCGTGACGACCGCTTTCTTGACGTCCGAGAGCAGCGCCCGCTGACCCCGGAAATTCTTCAGCTTGCCCTTGCGGACCAGCGTATTGACGGCCTTGACCTTGACGTTGAACAGGCCTTCGACCGCCGCCTTGATCTCGGTCTTCGTCGCGTCGCGACGGACCTTGAAGACGACCTGGTTGTTCTCGCTGGCCCGCGTCGACTTTTCGGTGATGACCGGCGACAGGATCACGTCGTAGCTGTCGAGCTTCTTCATTTGAACCGCGCCTCCAGCGCCGCGACGGCCGCCTTGGTCAGCACGAGCTTCCGACGGCGGAGGATGTCGTAGACGTTGATGCCGGCGACCGGCAGCACGTCGATGTTCGGAATGTTGCGCGCCGCCTTTGCGAAGCCGACGTCGAGGTCGACACCGTCGATGATCAGCGCGTTGGCGAGCTCGAGCTTCTCGAAGTTCTGCTTCAGCACCTTTGTCTTCGGCTCGGCGAGCTTCGCGGCATCGAGCACGACGATGTCGCCGGCCTTCGCCTTCGCGGAGAGCGCATGCTTCAGAGCGAGCGCACGGACCTTCTTCGGCAGCTCAATGGCGTGGCTGCGCGGCTTCGGCCCGAACGCCTTGCCGCCACCGCGCCACTGCGGAACCGACTTGTCGCCATGACGAGCGCTACCGGTCCCTTTCTGCTTGTACATCTTCTTGCCCGTGACGTTCACTTCGGAACGATCCTGGGCATGGTGCGTACCGGCCATCCGCTTCAGGAGCTGCCAACGGACCATCCGATGCAGGATGTCCTGGCGCGGCTCGAGACCGAAGATGTCGTCGCGAAGTTCGACGGTGCCGGCAGAGCCGGCGTCGAGCGTGGTGACGTTCGCCTGCATCGCCTTACTCCTTCGCAGCGTTCGCGGCGCCGTCGGCCGGCTTGCGGAACGCGCCCGGCTTCGGAGCATTGACCCAGGTCTTGGGCTTCTTGACCGCGTCGCGGATCATCACCCAGCCACCCTTGTTGCCGGGTACGGCGCCGCGGATCATCACGAGACCCCGCTCGACGTCCGTACGGACGACCTCGAGGTTCTGAGTGGTCACCTTCTCGGTGCCCATGTGGCCGGCCATCTTCTTGCCCTTGAACACCTTGCCGGGGTCCTGGCGCTGACCGGTCGAACCGTGGCTGCGGTGGCTGATCGACACGCCGTGCGAGGCGCGCAGACCGGCGAAGTTCCAGCGCTTCATAGCGCCCTGGAACCCCTTACCTTGGTTGGTGCCGGTCACGTCGACCAGCTGGCCGGTGACGAAGTGGTCGGCCGTCAATTCGGCGCCGACCTCGATCAGGTTCTCGGGGCTGACCCGGAACTCGACGAGCTTGCGCTTCGGCTCCACCTTGGCAACGGCAAAATTCTGCCGCTCGGCCTTCGGCATCTTCGACGGCTTGCGCGACCCGACGCCGAGTTGCAGCGCCGTGTAGCCGTTCTTTTCCTGCGTCCGGTGAGCCACGACCTGACAACTGTCGATCTTCAGAACCGTGACGGGGATGTGCTCGCCGTCCTCGGTGAAGATGCGGGTCATGCCCACCTTCTGTGCGATCAATCCGGAGCGCATGGGCCTGCGTCCTTCCTCGTTTGATCTCTAGGGATCCCCGGAGAACCCGGGCCGATCCGGCCAACCCTCAGAGCTTGATCTCGACGTCCACGCCAGCGGCGAGGTCGAGTTTCATGAGCGCGTCGACCGTCTGCGGGGTCGGGTCGACGATGTCGAGAAGACGCTTGTGCGTGCGCATCTCGAACTGCTCGCGGCTCTTCTTATCGATGTGCGGAGAGCGGTTCACCGTGAAGCGCTCGATGCGCGTCGGCAGCGGGATCGGCCCGCGCACCTCGGCACCCGTCCGTTTCGCCGTGTTCACGATCTCACGCGTCGACGCATCGAGGATTCGATGGTCGAACGCTTTGAGCCGGATGCGGATGTTTTGACCGTTCATCGCTCTTCTCTCACCCCAGAAAGAGGAGGGTGCCCGCCGATGCGACGGGCACCCGATCCGTCTTCCGTTATTCCACGATCTTCGTGACGACGCCGGCGCCGACGGTGCGGCCGCCCTCGCGGATGGCGAAGCGCTGCTTCTCTTCCATTGCGATCGGCGTGATCAGCTCGACGTCCATCGCAACGTTGTCCCCCGGCATCACCATCTCGGTGCCCTCGGGAAGCGTCACCACGCCCGTCACGTCCGTCGTCCGGAAGTAGAACTGCGGACGATAGTTCTTGAAGAACGGCGTGTGACGGCCGCCTTCGTCCTTCGTCAGGATGTAGGCTTCCGCCTTGAACTTCTTGTGCGGCTTCACCGAACCCGGCTTGCACAGCACCTGGCCGCGCTCAACCGCTTCCTTGTCAACGCCGCGAAGCAGGCAGCCCACGTTGTCACCCGCAACGCCCTCGTCGAGCAGCTTGCGGAACATCTCAACGCCCGTCACCGTCGTCTTCTGCGTGTCGCGAAGACCCACGATCTCCGCTTCCTCGCCGACCTTGATCTTGCCGCGCTCGATGCGGCCCGTCACAACCGTGCCGCGGCCAGAGATCGAGAACACGTCTTCGATCGGCATCAGGAACGGCTGGTCGAGCGGACGCTCAGGCAGCGGGATGTACGTGTCGAGCGCGTTGTAGAGACGGATGATCGACTCGTCCGCCAGATCGCCCTTCTCGCCACGCAGCGCCAGCAGAGCCGCACCGCGGATCACCGGAACGTCGTCGCCCGGGAACTGGTACTTCGACAGAAGCTCGCGAACCTCCATCTCAACCAGGTCCAGAAGCTCCGGATCGTCAACCACATCGCACTTGTTCAGGAACACAACGATGTAGGGAACGCCAACCTGGCGGGCGAGCAGGATGTGCTCGCGCGTCTGCGGCATCGGCCCGTCAACCGCCGAAACAACCAGGATCGCGCCGTCCATCTGCGCCGCGCCCGTGATCATGTTCTTCACGTAGTCCGCGTGCCCAGGGCAGTCGACGTGCGCGTAGTGCCGCTGCTCCGTCGAATACTCAACGTGGCTCGACGCGATCGTCAGGATCTTCGTCTCGTCGCGCGTCCCCTGAGCCGCAGACGCCTTCGCAACCTGGTCGTACGGAACGAACGTACCCCAGCCGCGATCCGCCGAAACCTTCGTCAGCGCAGCCGTCAGAGTCGTCTTCCCGTGGTCAACGTGCCCGATCGTCCCAACGTTGCAGTGCGGCTTCGTCCGCTCGAATTTCTGCTTACCCATGTCTCGGCTCCTTGATGTCGAAGCCCCGCAGACGGCCTTGCGGCGCGCGGGGCAGTTTCAGTGTCAGGCGAACTTTGCTTTGACTTCGTCGGCCACGTTGCGCGGCACGTCGGCGTAGTGCGCGAACTGCATCGTGTACGAGGCGCGGCCCTGGCTCATCGAGCGCAGCTGGCTGACGTACCCGAACATGTTCGCGAGCGGCACATAGGCGCGGATGACGGTGGCGTTACCGCGCATCTCCTGGTTCCTGATCTGGCCGCGGCGGCTGTTGACGTCGCCGATGACCGAACCGACGAAGTCGCCAGGCGTCACGATCTCGACGTCCATCACCGGCTCGAGCAGCTTGACGCCGGCTTTCTCGGCCGCTTCCTTCATCGCGGCACGCGCCGCGATTTCGAACGCGATCGCCGACGAGTCGACTTCGTGGTACGCGCCGTCGAACAGCGTGACCTTCATGTCGACCATCGGGAAGCCGATGAGCACGCCGTTCTCCCAGACGCTCTCGACGCCCTTCTCGACGCCCGGGATGTATTCCTTCGGCACCGTGCCGCCGATGATCGCGGCAGCGAACTCGTTGCCCTTGCCGGGCTCGTTCGGCTCGAGACGCAGCTTGACGCGCGCGAACTGGCCGGTACCGCCCGTCTGCTTCTTGTGCGTGTAGTCGACCTCGGTCGCGCGGGCGAGCGCTTCGCGATAGGCGACCTGCGGTGCGCCGACGTTGACGTCCACCTTGTGCGTCCGACGGAGGATGTCGACCTTGATCTCAAGGTGGAGTTCACCCATCCCCTTGATGATGGTCTGACCGCTCTCCTGGTCGGTCGACACGCGGAACGACGGATCTTCGGCGGCAAGTTTCATCAGCGCGACGCCGAGCTTCTCCTGGTCAGCCTTCGACTTCGGCTCGACGGCCTGCTCGATGACCGGGTTCGGGAATTCCATCTTCTCGAGCAGCACCGGCTTCTGCGGATCGCAGAGCGTCTCGCCCGTGCGGGTGTCCTTGAGGCCGGCGAGCGCGATGATATCGCCCGCGAACGCTTCGTCGATCTGCTCGCGGTTGTCCGCATGCATCAGATACATGCGGCCGACACGCTCTTTCTTGTCGCGCGTCGTGTTGGCAAGCGCCATGCCGCTCTCGACCTTACCCGAGTAAACGCGGCAGAAGGTGATCGAACCGACGTGCGGGTCGTCGATGATCTTGAAAGCGAGCATCGACATCGGCTCGGTGTCGAGCGGCTTGCGCACCGTCTCTTCGCCGGTCTTCACGTCGATGCCCTTGAAGGCCTCGCGATCGCCGGGCGACGGCAGGAAGTCAACAACGGCGTCGAGCAGCGTCTGCACGCCCTTGTTCTTAAAGGCCGAGCCGCACAGCATCGGGTAGAAGGCGCGCGTGATCGTCGCCTTACGGATGAGCTTCTTGAGCGTCGGGACGTCTGGCTCCTGACCGTCGAGGTAGGCACCCATCGCGTCGTCGTCCATCTCGACCGCGGCTTCGATCATGGCGGAACGATATTCGTTCGCCTTGTCGAGCATGTCGGCCGGGATGTCCTTCTCGATCATCTTGGCGCCCTTGTCGTCGCCTTCCCAGATGATCGCCTTCATCCGGATGAGGTCGATGACGCCGGCGAACGTGTTCTCGGCACCGATCGGCAGCTGGATCGGCACCGGACGGGCGCCCAGCTTCTCCTTGATCTCAGCGACGCACATGTAGAAGTCGGCGCCGGTCTTATCCATCTTGTTGGCGAACACGACGCGCGGCACGCCGTACTTGTCGCCCTGGCGCCAGACCGTCTCGGTCTGCGGCTCGACGCCCTGGTTCGAATCGAGGACGCAGACCGCGCCGTCGAGGACGCGCAGCGAACGCTCGACTTCGATGGTGAAGTCGACGTGGCCGGGCGTGTCGATGATGTTCAGGCGATGGTCGAGGCCACCAGCGACCTTCCAGAAGGTTGTCGTCGCGGCCGACGTGATCGTGATGCCGCGCTCCTGCTCCTGCTCCATGTAATCCATGGTCGCAGCGCCGTCGTGCACTTCGCCGATCTTATGCGACTTGCCGGAGTAATAAAGAATACGCTCCGTCGTCGTCGTCTTCCCAGCATCGATGTGCGCCATGATGCCGAAGTTGCGGTAGCGGTCGATCGGGTGTGAGCGCGGCATGGCCGTGATTCTCCGGTTACGTCACCAGCGGTAGTGCGAGAACGCCCGGTTGGCGTCCGCCATCTTGTGCGTGTCCTCGCGCTTCTTCACCGCTGTGCCGCGGTTGTTTGCAGCGTCCAGCAGTTCGCCAGACAGCCGCTCCACCATGGTATTCTCGTTGCGAGCGCGCGCCGCCGTGATCAGCCAGCGGATGGCAAGCGCCTGACGACGGTCGGGGCGAACCTCGACCGGAACCTGATACGTGGCGCCGCCGACGCGACGCGACCGGACTTCGACCGCCGGCATCACGTTGTCGAGCGCCTGGCGGAAGAGCAGGACGGCTTCCTGCTTCCCGCGCTGCTCCATGCGCTCGAAAGCGCCATAGACGATACGCTCCGCGACGGACTTCTTGCCCTGCTCCATCACCGCGTTCATGAACTTGGTGACGACCAGATCCCCGTACTTCGGATCCGGAATGATTTCCCGCTTCTCTGCTTTGCGCCGACGAGACATTCGGTCTGGCCCTTCGCTTCGTTCCTGCTAACTCGACGCCGAAGTTCTTACTTCGGCCGCTTCGCGCCGTATTTCGAACGACGTTGCCGGCGGGCGGAGACGCCCTGCGTGTCGAGCACGCCGCGCACGATGTGGTAGCGCACGCCCGGCAAGTCCTTCACGCGGCCACCGCGGATGAGCACCACCGAGTGCTCCTGCAGGTTATGACCTTCGCCCGGGATGTAGCCGATCACCTCAAACCCGTTGGTGAGGCGGACCTTCGCGACCTTCCGGAGCGCCGAGTTCGGCTTCTTCGGCGTTGTCGTGTAGACGCGCGTGCAGACACCGCGCTTCTGAGGGCACGCCTCCATGTGGCGGGCCTTCTCGCGGTAATCTTTCTGCTGCCGCGGCTTGCGAATGAGCTGCTGTATCGTCGGCATGCGTTTCGTCCGATCCTTCGGTCCCTGCGTCCGCCCCGCACGAGCGAACACGAAAACGGCCTGACGGTCCCCGGTTCACCCGGCACCGACAGGTCAAAACCAGAGGATCCCCGTCCCTTGCGGGCGGCGATCATGGTCCCGTGTCTGCTCTGCTTGTCGACGATAGCGTCTAGGCCAAATCGCACTGAACCGGCGCGCGGGGGCCTACCGCCTATCGTGAGAGTGGCGCACGTATATACAGGCGATGCAGCAAGGTCAACACCTGCACGCTCGCCTAAGGAAAATAAATCTAGCTCGATTCGTCGCGGCGCGAAGCGGTGCCGTCCGAAGCGCTGAACTCTCGGGATTTCGGCTGTTGCAGACGGGCGTCGATCGTCCGAGCGCGGGCCACGGCGGGCCGTTCTAGCACGCGTGCGACGTAGGCGTCGATTTGCAGGCTGTGCGGCACCAGCCCGAATCTCGTCAGCCAGTCGAGTGCGACTCCCCAGATCACGTCGGCTCCGCTGAACGTGTCGCCGAGAATGTAGGGGCCCTGCTCGAGTTGGCGAGCCACCGTCGCAAGGGTCGTGTCGTAGTCGCCGTAGGGCATCATGCCCCGTCGGCCCGGCTCCCGGCCCAACGCCTTGTCGACACAGGCCGGCTCCATCGCGGCCGCGTAGTAGACGAGCCACCGCAGGTAGGGCCCGCGCTTCGAGTTGCCGATCGAAGGAGCGAGGCCGTTCTTCGGGAAGGCGTCGCAGAGGTAGATGGCGATAGCGACCTGCTCCGTCACGACGGCGCCGTCGTGGACGATGGCAGGGACCTTCCCGACCGGATTAATCGCCAAGTACTCCGCCCGCCGCTGGTCTTCCGCCGCGAGGTTCAGAACCTCGAGCTCATAAGGCGCGCCGAGTTCTTCTAGCAGCACGAGCGTCCCGAACGCCCGCGAGGGCGCGGCGTAATAGAGCGTCACGTGAGCGCGATCGTCAGCCATGGCGGACTCCGGAGCAGGCTCGGCGAAACGAACGTAGCGGTCCTGGGTTCCCAGCGCGTGCCGATCCCGAAAAGCAGAACGGCGCCCGAAGGCGCCGTTCGCTGATCTCGATTTATTCGGCCGCGTCTTCGAGGCGGCGGCGGCGGCGCACCGGCGATGCACCTTCGCCGGGTCCGGCCAGCGCCGGATCGCCGTCGGTCTTCGCCCGCTCCTTCGCGATAAGTTCATCGCGCTTCGCAGCGATCTTCCGCAGGCGGCGTAGCATGCCACCGGTACCGGCCGGAATGAGTCGGCCAACGATGACGTTCTCCTTGAGGCCCTCGAGCGTATCGACCTTGCCGTTGACGGCGGCGTCGGTGAGCACGCGCGTGGTCTCCTGGAACGAAGCCGCCGAGATGAACGACCGCGTCTGCAGCGAGGCCTTCGTGATGCCGAGCAGCACCGGCTGCGCCGCCGCCGGCCGTTTGCCCTGCTTCTCGATCTCACGGTTCTTGTCGTCGAACTCGATCCGGTCGACCTGCTCGCCCTTGATGAGGTCGGTGTCGCCCGTGTCGGTGATCTCGACCTTCTGCAGCATCTGGCGAACGATCACTTCGATGTGCTTGTCGTTGATCGTCACGCCCTGCAGTCGGTAGACGTCCTGGATCTCGTTGATCAGGTAGTTCGCGAGTTCTTCGACGCCTTTGATCGCGAGAATGTCGTGCGGGGCCGGGTGGCCGTCGTACACGAAGTCGCCGCGCTCGATGCGATCGCCGTGCTGAACCGCGAGGCTCTTGCCGCGCGGGATCAGGTACTCGACCGCCTGCGCATTCTCATCGTCCGGACGGATCGTGATGCGCTGCTTGTTCTTGTAGTCCTTGCCGAACTCGACGGTGCCGGAGATCTCCGCGATGATCGCGTGGTCCTTCGGACGACGCGCCTCGAAGAGTTCCGCGACGCGCGGCAGACCGCCCGTGATGTCACCCGACTTCGCGGACGCCATCGGGATACGCGCGAGCACGTCGCCCGCCTTCACACCGCCCTCGCGGTCGACCGAGAGAATGGCGTCGACCGGCAGCAGGTAGCGGGCATCGCCACCGCGGCCGACCTTCACCGGCTTGCCCTTGGCATCCTTCACGACGATCGCCGGCTTCAGTTCGGAGCCACGCGGCGTCGCACGCCAGTCGATGACGACGCGGTTCGTGGTGCCCTTCACCTCGTCGGTCTGCTCGCGCATGGACGCGCCTTCGACCAGATCCTCGAAGTCGACGGTGCCGTCGACCTCGGTGAGGATCGGACGCGTATAGGGGTCCCACTGGGCGAGGCGCGTGCCGCGCTTCACCGCATCGTTCTCGTCGACGAGCAGCCGGGCGCCGTACGGCACCTTCTGCGAGGCGAGTTCCTTGCCGCCCTGGTCGACGATCGTCACTGCCATCGAGCGGCCCATCGCGATGAGACGGCCCTGGCTGTCCTTCACGACGTTGCGGTTCTTGATCCGCACGGTGCCGTTGAAGTTGGACTCCATGAACGACGTGTCGACCACCTGCGCCGTGCCACCGATGTGGAACGTGCGCATGGTGAGCTGCGTGCCGGGCTCGCCGATCGACTGAGCGGCGATGACGCCGACAGCCTCGCCGATGTTGACCGGCGTGCCGCGGGCGAGGTCGCGCCCGTAGCACTTCGCGCAAACGCCGTTGACTGTCTCGCAGGTCAGCACCGAGCGGATGCGGACTTCCTGCACCTGCGCCTTTTCGATCATCTCGGCCTGACGCTCTTCGATGAGCTCGCCGGTCGGGATGAGCACCGTGCCCGTCGCCGGGTCGATGACGTCCTCCTGCGCCGTACGGCCGAGCACGCGTGCCGCCAGCGACACGATCACCTGGCCGGCGTCGACCACCGCCTGGACGTTGATGCCCTTGTCGGTGCCGCAGTCGACTTCGCTGATGATCGCGTCCTGCGCCACGTCGACGAGACGTCGCGTCAGGTAGCCCGAGTTCGCCGTCTTGAGCGCGGTGTCCGCGAGGCCCTTACGCGCACCGTGCGTCGAGTTGAAGTACTCGAGCACGCTGAGACCTTCCTTGAAGTTCGAGATGATCGGCGTCTCGATGATCTCGCCCGACGGCTTGGTCATGAGGCCGCGCATCGCTGCGAGCTGGCGCATCTGAGTCGGCGAGCCGCGCGCACCCGAGTGGCTCATCATGTAGATCGAGTTGATCGGCTTGGTTCGGCCGGTCTTCTCGTCGACATGTACGGCCGAGATGCGGTCCATCATCTCCTTCGCGATCTGGTCGGTGCACTTCGACCAGGCGTCGACGACCTTGTTGTACTTCTCAAGCTGCGTAATCAGACCATCGTTGTACTGCTGCTCGAATTCGAGCACGAGCTGGTTGGTCTGCTCGACGATGCCGGTCTTGGTGTTCGGCACCACCATGTCGTCCTTGCCGAACGAGATGCCGGCCTTGAACGCGTGGTGGAAGCCCAACGCCATGATCCGATCGCAGAAGATCACCGTCTCCTTCTGACCGCAGTTGCGGTAGACGGCGTCGATCATCTGCGAGATGGCCTTCTTGGTCAGCAGCTGGTTGACCAGCGCGAACTTGACCCCGGACCGCTTCGGCAGAAGCTCACCGAGCAGCATCCGGCCCGGCGTCGTCTCGACGACTTCCGTGACCGGGTTGCCCTCACCGTCGACCGTCGCGACGCGGCCCTTGACCTTGGCGTGCAGCGTGACCGCCTTGGCCTCCAGCGCGTGATGCACCTCCCAGATCGAACCGAGGAGCATGCCCTCGCCCGGCTCCTTGTCGCGCACGATCGACAGGTAATAGAGACCGAGCACGATGTCCTGCGACGGCACGATGATGGGCGAGCCGTTGGCCGGGTGCAGAATGTTGTTGGTCGACATCATAAGCACGCGCGCTTCCAGCTGCGCTTCGAGCGACAGCGGAACGTGCACGGCCATCTGGTCGCCGTCGAAGTCCGCGTTGAACGCCGCGCAGACGAGCGGGTGCAGCTGGATCGCCTTGCCCTCGATCAGCACCGGCTCGAACGCCTGGATGCCGAGGCGATGCAGCGTCGGCGCGCGGTTGAGAAGAACCGGATGCTCGCGGATGACCTCGTCGAGGACGTCCCAAACTTCGGGCTTCTCCTTCTCGACGAGCTTCTTCGCCTGCTTGACGGTCGCCGCCTGTCCGAGCGTCTGCAGCCGCGCGTAGATGAACGGCTTGAACAGCTCGAGCGCCATCTTCTTCGGCAGGCCGCACTGGTGCAGCTTCATTTCGGGGCCGACCACGATGACCGAGCGGCCCGAGTAGTCGACGCGCTTGCCGAGCAGGTTCTGGCGGAAACGGCCCTGCTTGCCCTTCAGCATGTCGGCAAGCGACTTCAGCGGACGCTTGTTCGCGCCGGTGATGACGCGGCCACGGCGGCCGTTGTCGAACAGCGCGTCGACGGCCTCCTGCAGCATCCGCTTTTCGTTGCGGATGATGATGTCGGGAGCGCGCAGCTCCATCAGCCGCTTCAGACGGTTGTTGCGGTTGATGACGCGGCGATAGAGATCGTTGAGGTCCGACGTCGCAAAGCGGCCGCCGTCGAGCGGAACGAGTGGGCGCAGCTCCGGCGGAATGACCGGCACGACGGTCAGAATCATCCACTCCGGACGGTTGCCGGATTCGATGAAGGCCTCGATGACCTTGAGCCGCTTGCCGAGCTTCTTCGGCTTGAGGTCGGTGGTCGCCTCAGCGATCTCCTGGCGGAGGTCGTCGCGAATCTTCGGCAGATCCATCGCGGCGAGCAGCTCACGGATCGCTTCGGCGCCGATGCCGGCAGTGAAGCTGTCCGGACCGAACTCGTCGAGCGCCTGGTTGTACTGCTCTTCCGTGAGCAGCTGCTTCTCGCGGAACGTCGTGACGCCCGGCTCGAGCACGATGTAGTTCTCGAAGTAGAGCACCCGCTCGAGGTCCTTGAGGCCCATGTCGAGCAGGAGGCCGATGCGCGAAGGCAGCGACTTCAGGAACCAGATGTGCGCGACCGGCGCGGCGAGCTCGATGTGGCCCATCCGCTCACGGCGCACCTTGGCAAGCGTCACCTGGACACCGCACTTTTCGCAGACGAGGTCCTTGTACTTCATGCGCTTGTACTTGCCGCACAAGCACTCGTAGTCCTTGATCGGTCCGAAGATCCGGGCACAGAACAGACCGTCACGCTCCGGCTTGAACGTGCGGTAGTTGATCGTCTCGGGCTTCTTGATCTCGCCGAACGACCAGGACAGGATATCGTCCGGGCTCGCGATCGAGATCTTGATCTGGTCGAACGTCGGGACCTGCTGCTGCTGCTTGAAGATGTTGGCGATTTCGTTCATCGGCCTTCTCCTCGAAGGACGCCGCGGGGGCAGTGCGGGTCCTGAAATTCTCTAGGCGGTCGAAGCCGGCCCGCAAGTGGGCGGACCGGCGGTCGGCGAAACCGGCGTGCGCCGGTCCCGCCTTATTCGGCGGCAGCCGGTGGCAGCTGCGGCCGCGGTGCCGGCTCCGGCGTCTGCTCGACGACGGCCGGCTCGGAGTTGATAAGGTCGACGTTGAGACCGAGCGCGCGCATTTCCTTGACGAGCACGTTGAAGCTCTCGGGGATGCCGGCCTCGAAGGTGTCGTCGCCACGGACGATCGCCTCGTAGACCTTGGTGCGGCCGGCGACGTCGTCCGACTTCACCGTCAGCATTTCCTGCAGCGTGTAAGCGGCACCGTAAGCCTCGAGCGCCCACACCTCCATTTCGCCGAAGCGCTGACCGCCGAACTGCGCCTTACCACCCAGCGGCTGCTGGGTGACGAGGCTGTAAGGACCGATCGACCGGGCGTGGATCTTGTCGTCGACGAGGTGGTGGAGCTTCAGGATGTACTTGTAGCCGACGGTCACCTTGCGATCGAAGGGCTCGCCCGTACGACCGTCGAACAGCGTGACCTGACCGCTCGTGTCGAAGCCGGCAAGCTTCAGCATGTCGACGATGTCCGCCTCGCGGGCGCCGTCGAACACCGGAGTCGCGACCGGCACGCCCGTCTTCAGCTTGTCGGCGAGACGCAGCGTCTCGTCCGAACCGAGCTTGGCGACGTCGAACTGATCGCCGTAGATCCGGCCGAGGCTCTTCTTCACGGCTTCGAGTTGACCGCTCGCGCGGTACTCTTCGAGCGCCTGATCGATGATGCGGCCGAGACCGCGGCACGACCAGCCGAGATGCGTCTCCAGGATCTGCCCGACGTTCATGCGGCTCGGCACGCCGAGCGGGTTAAGCACGACGTCGACCGGCGTGCCATCCTCGAGGAACGGCATGTCCTCGCGCGGCACGATCATCGACACGACACCCTTGTTGCCGTGGCGGCCGGCCATCTTGTCGCCCGGCTGGATCTTCCGCTTCACCGCCACGAAGACCTTGACCATCTTCATGACGCCGGGCGGCAGCTCGTCGCCGCGCTGCAGCTTGTCGACCTTGTCGACGAAGCGCCGCTCGAGGCCCTTCTTGGCCTCTTCGTATTGGCGCTGGATCGCCTCGACCGAGCCCTGGGCCGCGCCGTCGCGCAGACCGATTTCCCACCACTGGCTGCGCGGGATTTCGGCGAGGATTTCCTCGGTGATGTCGGTTCCCTTGCGGGCGCCCTTCGGACCCTTGGCCACTTCCTGGCCGAGCAGGGCTTCCTTCAGACGTCCGTAGACGTTGCGATCGAGGATCTGCAGCTCGTCGTCACGGTCCTTGGCGAGGCGCTCGATCTCTTCGCGCTCGATCGCCATCGCACGTTCGTCTTTCTCGACGCCGTGACGATTGAAGACGCGCACTTCGACAACCGTGCCCGAAACGCCAGGCGGCAGCCGCAGCGAGGTGTCGCGCACATCCGACGCCTTCTCACCGAAGATGGCGCGGAGAAGCTTCTCTTCCGGCGTCATCGGGCTTTCACCCTTCGGCGTGATCTTGCCGACGAGGATGTCGCCCGGATTGACCTCGGCCCCGATGTAGACGATGCCCGCCTCGTCGAGGTTGCGCAGCGCTTCTTCGGAGACGTTCGGGATATCGCGGGTGATTTCCTCCGGGCCCAGCTTGGTGTCGCGGGCCATCACCTCGAACTCTTCGATGTGGATCGAGGTGAACACGTCTTCGGACACGACGCGCTCGGAGAGCAGGATCGAGTCCTCGAAGTTGTACCCCATCCACGGCATGAACGCGACGAGCACGTTCTTGCCGAGCGCCAGATCACCGAGGTCAGTCGACGGACCGTCGGCGATAATGTCGCCCGCCTGCACCGCATCACCCACGTTGATCAGCGGACGCTGGTTGATGCAGGTGTTCTGGTTCGAGCGCTGGAACTTCCGTAGACGGTAGATGTCGACGCCTGGCTTCGACGGATCCGTCTCTTCCGTCGCGCGAATGACGATACGGGTCGCGTCGACCTGGTCGACGACGCCCGTACGGCGGGCTGCGATCGCAGCCCCCGAGTCACGCGCCACGACCTCTTCCATGCCGGTACCGACGAGCGGCGCCTCGGCCTTGATGAGCGGCACCGCCTGACGCTGCATGTTCGAGCCCATGAGCGCGCGGTTGGCGTCGTCGTTCTCGAGGAACGGGATGAGCGCCGCGGCGACCGACACGAGCTGCTTCGGAGACACGTCGATGTAGTCGACCTTCTCCTTCGGCACGAGGATCACGTCACCCTGATAGCGGCAGGTGACGAGTTCGCCCGTCAGCCGGCCCTTCTCGTCGACCTCGGCATTGGCCTGGGCGACGTGGTGGCGCATCTCCTGCATCGCGGAGAGGTAAACGACCTCGTCCGTCACGCGACCGTCACGGACCTTGCGATACGGGCTCTCGATGAAGCCGTACTTGTTGACCCGCGCGAACGTGGCGAGCGAGTTGATGAGACCGATGTTCGGGCCTTCCGGCGTTTCGATCGGACAGATGCGGCCGTAGTGCGTCGGATGCACGTCGCGCACTTCGAAGCCTGCGCGCTCGCGCGTCAGACCACCCGGACCCAGCGCCGAGAGACGCCGCTTGTGCGTGATCTCGGAGAGCGGGTTGGTCTGGTCCATGAACTGCGAAAGCTGCGACGAGCCGAAGAACTCGCGCACCGCCGCAGCGGCCGGCTTCGCGTTGATCAGGTCCTGCGGCATGACCGTGTCGATGTCGACCGAGCTCATGCGCTCCTTGATCGCGCGCTCCATGCGGAGAAGCCCGACGCGATACTGGTTCTCCATCAGCTCACCAACCGAACGGACGCGGCGGTTGCCGAGATGGTCGATGTCGTCGATCTCGCCCTTCCCGTCGCGGAGGTCGACGAGCGTCTTGATGACCGCGAGGATGTCCTCACGGCGCAGCACGCGGACGGTGTCCTCGGCCGGCTCGAAGTGGACCGTGTCGCCATCGATGACGTAGCTGACGGCCGCCAGACGGTCGTTCATCTTCACGCGACCGACTGCCGACAGGTCATAGCGCTCGGCGTCGAAGAAGAGACCGTTGAACAGCGCCTCGCCAGCCTCGATGGTCGGCGGCTCGCCCGGGCGCATCACCCGGTAGATGTCCATCAACGCTTCGACACGGTTGGCGTTCTTGTCGATGTTGAGCGTGTTGCGAATGAAGGCGCCGACCGAGACGTGGTCGATGTCGAGAATCTGGAATTCCTTGATCTCTTTGTCCTTCAGCTCGGCCAGCAGCTTGGCGTCGAGTTCGTCGCCCGCCTCGCCGTAGATGATGCCGCTGCTGAGGTCGACAATGTCCTCGGCGAGGTAGCGCCCGGCCAGGTCTTCCGAAGAGACGAGCACTTCCTTGAGGCCGTTCTCGGCGAGTTCGCGCGCCTTACGGGCGGTGAACTTCTCGCCGGCGCGCGCCACGACTTCGCCCGACTTGGCGTCGACGACGTCGGCGGTCGGCGTGGTGCCGCGCATCTTCTCGGGCACGAACGGCATGCGCCAGCCGCGCTTCGAGGACTTGATCGGGATGTGCTTGTAGAAGGTCGAGAGGATCTGCTCGTCGTCGAGGCCGAGCGCATAGAGAAGCGTCGTCACCGGCATCTTGCGGCGACGATCGATGCGCACGTAGACGACGTCCTTGGCGTCGAACTCGAAGTCGAGCCACGAGCCGCGATAGGGGATGATGCGCGCGGCGAACAGCAGCTTGCCGGAGGCATGCGTACGACCACGGTCATGGTCGAAGAACACGCCCGGCGAGCGATGCATCTGGGAGACAATGACGCGCTCGGTACCGTTGATTACGAAGGTGCCGTTCGACGTCATGAGCGGCATGTCGCCCATGTAGACGTCCTGCTCCTTCACGTCCTTGATCGAACGCGAGCCGGTCTCTTCGTTCACATCGAACACGATCAGCCGCAGCTTGACCTTGAGAGGCGCGGAGTAGGTCATGTCGCGCTGCATGCACTCGTCGACGTCATACTTCGGCGGCTCGAAGTCGTAGCGGACGAACTCGAGCGTCGCGCGCTCCGAGAAGTCGGAAATCGGGAACACCGACTTGAACACGGCCTGCAGCCCCGTCTCGGGCCTTCCGCCCGCGGGTTCCTTGACCATCAGAAAGTCGTCGTAGGAGCTCTTCTGCACTTCGATGAGGTTCGGCATCTGGGCCACTTCGGCGATACGGCCGAACTGCTTCCGGATGCGCTTGCGGCCATCGATGATCTGAGCCATGTCCGCTCCTTGTCTGTACGGGGCGGCTACCCCGTCACGCCTCTGCGGGAGGGCGAGCGCCACTCCCGGTATCTTCGAACCCTGAAACGGCTCGCCGGAGGCTCCGCGCCGGGCTTTGCGCCCTGCGGAACCTCCGGGGAACCGTCCGACTTTTGCTTCCGTCGCCCGTACTGCCTGCCCCGTCGTCACGAGGTCGGCAGAGCGCGCACGGAAAGGCCGGTGCCAGCCCCGCGATCGGCGGGGCCGGCACCGACGGAGATCACTTCACCTCGACGGTTGCGCCGGCATCCTCGAGCTGCTTCTTGATCTTGGCGGCCTCGTCCTTCGAGACGCCTTCCTTCACGACTTTGTTGCCCGCTTCGACGAGATCCTTGGCTTCCTTCAGGCCGAGGTTCGTGATGGCGCGGACTTCTTTGATGACGTTGATCTTCTTGTCGCCGCCCGACTTCAGGACGACCGTGAACTCGGTCTGCTCCTCGACGGGAGCGGCAGCGGCGCCACCGGCCGGAGCGGCTGCAACCGCAACGGCAGCGGCAGCCGAAACGCCCCACTTCTCCTCGAGCATCTTGGCCAGTTCGGCAGCTTCGAGAACAGTGAGCTTCGAGAGGTCGTCGACGATCTTTGCAAGGTCAGTCATTGTACTTCAGTCCTTCCGGTTTGAACCTGTTACATCTGGCCGCGTCGGTGAGGGGACGCGCCAGCGGGGCGAGGTTTGCGATCAAGCAGCCTCGCCAGACTTCGATGCCTTCGCCTGGATGACGCGCGCGAGCTTCGCACCCGGCTCCTTGACGGTCCGCGCGATCTTGGTCGCGGGCGCGTTGAGGAGACCGATGAGCTTGGCTCTGAGCTCGTCCAGCGAGGGCAGTTCGGCGAGCGCTTTCACGCCGTCGGGGCCGAGGACGGTGTTGCCCATCGCGCCGCCGAGGACGACGAGTTTGTCGTTCTCCTTGGCGTACTTGACGGCGACCCGTGCTGCAGCGATCGGATCCTTCGAGTAGGCAATGCAGGTCTGCCCCTTGAAGAGATCGGCGATGCCAGCAGCGTTGGTGTCCTTGACCGCGAGCTTCGCCAGCCGGTTCTTGGCCACCTTGACCGACCCACCTGCCTCCTTGATGCGGCGGCGGTAGTCGGTCATCTGAGCGACCGTCATCCCGGCATAGTGGGCGACGACGACAACACCCGTGTCCTTGAACACGGTGTGCAGCGTGTCGACGAGCTCACGTTTCGCGGCTCTTTCCACCTGCTCACTCCTGGTTGCGGACCGCTGATGCGATCCGCGGGTTGCACCTGCCGTAACCTCGAACCGGTCTGGCCGGGTGGCCGCCCGCCCTTGCGGGACGTTCGGCCGCCGAAGTCACGGCGCTAGACCTGTCCAACCAAGCGCACGAGGTCGCCCGGTGCTTCCCAACGAGGGTTCAAACCGAACAGGCGAGCTTGCGCCCGCAAATCCGGCCGTCTCTCCCGTCTCGTGCAGGCGCCCCGGTCGATGGGCATTAGACCGGCTGAGCCGGAACCTGCAGTCTCGGACAGGTTCGGGAAGCGGCACTGGTCCGCCTCCCTCGCCTTCCCGGGCCCGAAGGCCCGGAAACTCTTCGCGGCGATTAAGCCGCGCCACCGCCGGTGATGCCGCCTGTGTCGAGCTTCACGCCCGGCCCCATGGTCGACTTGATCGACACCTTGCGGATGTAATTTCCCTTCGCGCCAGCCGGCCGCGCTTTGTGGACGGCGTCGACGAAGGCGCGAATGTTCTCGGCGAGCTGCGTCTCGGAGAAGCTCACCTTGCCGACGCCGGCATGCACGATGCCGGCCTTCTCGACGCGGAACTCCACCGAGCCGCCCTTCGCACCCTGCACCGCGCCGGTGACGTCCATGGTCACCGTGCCGACGCGCGGGTTGGGCATCAGGCCACGCGGCCCGAGCACCTTACCGAGCCGACCGACGAGACCCATCATGTCCGGGGTCGCAATGCAGCGGTCGAAGTTGATGACGCCCTTCGAGACTTGCTCGACGAGGTCTTCCGCACCGACGACGTCGGCGCCGGCGGCGCGGGCTTCGTCAGCCTTGGCCCCCTTCGCGAACACGGCGACGCGAACCGTACGGCCCGAGCCGTTCGGCAGCGCGCAGACGCCACGCACCATCTGGTCGGCGTGCTTGGGGTCGACGCCGAGGTTCATGGCGATGTCGACCGTCTCGTCGAACTTCGCCTTGGCGCGCGACTTGATCAGCTTCACGGCCTCCTCGATCGGGTAGGCCTTCGTGCGATCGATGCCCTCACGAGCGGAGCGAATACGCTTTCCTGCTTTGCTCATCGAATTACTCCACCACCCGGATACCCATCGACCGAGCGGAACCCGCGATGATGCGCGCGCCCTGCTCGAGGTCGTCGGTGTTGAGGTCCTTCAGCTTCGTCTTCGCGATGTCGCGGCACTGCGCCATCGTCACCTCACCGGCGACGTCGCGGCCGGGCGTCTTCGAGCCGGAGCCCACCTTCGCGGCCTTCTTCAGGAAGAAGGAAGCCGGCGGCGTGCGCAGCTCGAACGTGAAGGAGCGGTCGGAGTAGACCGTGATCTTGACCGGAATCGGAGTTTCGGGCTCCATATCCTTCGTCTTGGCGTTGAACGCCTTGCAGAACTCCATGATGTTGACGCCGCGCTGGCCGAGAGCCGGGCCGATCGGCGGCGACGGGTTGGCTTTACCTGCAGGTACCTGCAGGTTGATGAAGCCTTCGACTTTCTTCGCCATAGGGTCTCCCCTGGTTGCATCGGAGGGTCGCCCCTCCAGGGTTAGCGGTAATTGGGCCGGCTAAAGCCCTCCCGCGTCGTTCGACGGACCGCCGAAGCGGACCGCCTGACCGTCAACCACCATCGTGGCTGCCGGAAAACTATACCTCGGTTGTCAAGCCACCTTCTCGACCTGACCGAACTCCAGCTCGACCGGCGTCGGCCGCCCGAAGATCGACACCGCCACCTTGAGGCGGGCGCGCTCCTCGTCGACTTCCTCGACGTGGCCGGAGAACGAAGCGAACGGCCCGTCCGCGACGCGCACCTGCTCGCCGATCTCGAAGCTGATCGTCGGCTTCGGACGCTCCACGCCTTCCTTGACCTGGTTCAGGATGCGCGCGGCCTCGTCGTCCGAGATCGGCATCGCCTTGTTGTCGGCGCCGAGGAAGCCCGTCACCTTGGGGGTATTCTTGATCAGCAGGAAAGCCGGATCCGTCATTTCCATGCGAACGAGCACGTAGCCGGGCAGGAACTTCCGTTCCGCCTGGACCTTGCGGCCACGCCGAACCTCGACGACGTCCTCGGTCGGGACGACGATTTCTTCAAAAAGGTGCTCGAGCCCGGCCTGCTTCGCGCGCTCGCGGATCGAGTCCGCGACCTTGCGCTCGAAGTTCGTATAGGCGTGCACGATGTACCAGCGCTTGGCCATTCCTAGTATTTCCTCGCCTCGCCAGCTGATCGCCGGCCGTCGCGGCTCAGCGCCCCAAGCCCAGAACCAGACTGACCAGCCATCCAAGCAGCTGATCGGCCAGCAAAAAGAAGATGGCCGCCGCCGTCACCATGACCAGCACCGCCAGCGTCGTCACCCAGACCTCGCGCCGGGCCGGCCACGTGACCTTGGCCGTCTCTTGCCGGACTTCCTGGATGAACTGAAACGGATTCAATCGGGCCATGACCTCGACTTCCGGGAGGGCGCGGCCCCTCCAGGCGGCTCGCGCCGCTCAGTTGCAAACAAACCAACAAGGCCGGATCGGGACGTGCCGCAACATCCCGGGTCCAGCCGCGTTATCTGGCAGGGGCAGAGGGTCTCGAACCCCCAACCTTCGGTTTTGGAGACCGACGCTCTACCAATTGAGCTATACCCCTATGGTCCCGAGGCAGGCCCCGGGGCCGACTTGATAGCCGATCGTCGACGCCTTGTCACACTTTTTTCTTGACACGCGTCTGGACGGCCGCGCCCCTCGCCGAACCCGGTGGAAAAGGTCCGGCGAGAAGCAAAGTTCTCTATTATTTCAACGCGTTATCTGACAAGGCCGCGGGTGACCCAAGGCCGGTGGGTTCTGTGCCCGACAATGTCTCACGCGTCCGTGAAGTGGTCGGTGAACCGCACACTAGCCAAGTGCCGGCCGCACATGCGGTGTTCCGCATGTGCGCACCGAAGGCGAAGAGCGAGGACCGTTGTCGTGAACTACTCCACGATCTTCGTGACGACGCCGGCGCCGACGGTGCGGCCGCCCTCGCGGATGGCGAAGCGCTGCTTCTCTTCCATTGCGATCGGCGTGATCAGCTCGACGTCCATCGCGACGTTGTCCCCCGGCATCACCATCTCGGTGCCCTCGGGAAGCGTCACCACGCCCGTCACGTCCGTCGTCCGGAAGTAGAACTGCGGACGATAGTTCTTGAAGAACGGCGTGTGACGGCCGCCCTCGTCCTTCGTCAGGATGTAGGCTTCCGCCTTGAACTTCTTGTGCGGCTTCACCGAACCCGGCTTGCACAGCACCTGGCCGCGCTCAACCGCTTCCTTGTCAACGCCGCGAAGCAGGCAGCCCACGTTGTCACCCGCAACGCCCTCGTCGAGCAGCTTGCGGAACATCTCAACGCCCGTCACCGTCGTCTTCTGCGTGTCGCGAAGACCCACGATCTCCGCTTCCTCGCCGACCTTGATCTTGCCGCGCTCGATGCGGCCCGTCACAACCGTGCCGCGGCCAGAGATCGAGAACACGTCTTCGATCGGCATCAGGAACGGCTGGTCGAGCGGACGCTCAGGCAGCGGGATGTACGTGTCGAGCGCGTTGTAGAGACGGATGATCGACTCGTCCGCCAGATCGCCCTTCTCGCCACGCAGCGCCAGCAGAGCCGCACCGCGGATCACCGGAACGTCGTCGCCCGGGAACTGGTACTTCGACAGAAGCTCGCGAACCTCCATCTCAACCAGGTCCAGAAGCTCCGGATCGTCAACCACATCGCACTTGTTCAGGAACACAACGATGTAGGGAACGCCAACCTGGCGGGCGAGCAGGATGTGCTCGCGCGTCTGCGGCATCGGCCCGTCAACCGCCGAAACAACCAGGATCGCGCCGTCCATCTGCGCCGCGCCCGTGATCATGTTCTTCACGTAGTCCGCGTGCCCAGGGCAGTCGACGTGCGCGTAGTGCCGCTGCTCCGTCGAATACTCAACGTGGCTCGACGCGATCGTCAGGATCTTCGTCTCGTCGCGCGTCCCCTGAGCCGCAGACGCCTTCGCAACCTGGTCGTACGGAACGAACGTACCCCAGCCGCGATCCGCCGAAACCTTCGTCAGCGCAGCCGTCAGAGTCGTCTTCCCGTGGTCAACGTGCCCGATCGTCCCAACGTTGCAGTGCGGCTTCGTCCGCTCGAATTTCTGCTTACCCATGTCCTGTGATCCTCGACCGTCGCGCGAAAGTTGCCCCAGCACCCGAACAGAGAGGGGCAGACACCCTTTTTGTGGGCGCTTCCTCTAAGGGGTGTGCGCTATTTCTTCAAGAGCCAACTGAGGAACTGGGCCGGGCCTCGCCCCTCAATAGAAGCGCACGGCATAGACCGGCGGCAGCGTATGCGACACGCAGCTCCAGGTATCGCCCCCCGTCTCGCTCACCCAGAGCCCGCCGGTGGTCGAGCCCATGGCGAGGCGCTCGCCCGTTTCGTCGATGTCGAAGCCGTGGCGGTAGACGACGTCGTAAGCGTGCTGCTGCGGCAGGCCTTCGGTCAGCACGTCGAAGCTGCGCCCGCCGTCGCGCGTGCGGGTGACGACGAACCGGCCGCCGACGGGGATACGCTTCTCGTCCTTGATCTCCGGCACGAACCACGCGGTATCGGGATCGCGCGGATGGACGACTACCGCGAAACCGAACGCGGACGGCGGCACGTCGGTGATTTCGCGGAACGTTCGCCCGCCATCCGACGAAACGAAGATGCCGTTGTGATGCTGCACCCACATGCGCTCGGGCGCCGCCGGGCAGCTGACGAGCCGGTGCACGTCCTGAGCGATCGGATCGTGCGTCATCTCGGGCGGCACGTGCTCGGCGCGCATGCCCTCGCCCCGCTGCGTCCAGCTTTCGCCGCCGTCCTCCGTCGCCCAGAGGCCGCCCGTCGAAACCGCCACCACGACCTCGCGCGGGTTCGTCGGGTGGATGCAAATGGAATGCAACCCTGGAAGGTCGGCGCCGCCGCCCATCCACTGCGGACGCTTCGGGTGATCCCAGAGCGACCGCACCATCTGCCAGCTCGCGCCGCTGTCCGCCGAGCGAAACAGTCCGCCAGGCAGCGTCCCGCACCAAAGGACGCCGGGTTCGGACACTCCACCCGGCTCAAGTGCCCAGACCCGGACCGTACTCCAGGGCAGCGGTCGCCCCCACATGTCGTTTTCCTCGTGGCCCTCGGGCTTCGGCGGATAGGCCGGCGCCGGCACTTCTTCCCAGCCGTCTCCCGACGAGCGGTGCATCTTGACGCCGAAGTGGCCATGATCGAGCGCAGCATGCAGCCGCCCGTCGCGGGGGTCCGCCATCGCCAGCGAGACGTTGTCGCCGAGGAAGTCCACGCTGATGATGTCCCAGCCACCGGCGCACCGCGCCAGCCTGAACAATCCTTTGCGCGTCGAAACGAGCAGGCGGTCGCTCATGGCTACCCTCCCGAAAGAGCCTGAAAAACGTAGATTGTGCTGGTGTCGTCGACGGGATCCGAGAGCTGTGTGCGATCGGCGATAGCCCGACCGTCGACGTAGACGATCATGTGTTTGCGCAAGGCCGCCTGATCGTCGAGCACGTAGCCGCGGGCGAGCGGTCGCTCGGTGAACAAGCGGTCGAGCACTTCACGCACCGTGCGGCCGGGCACTTCGGCCGGCGGACAGGCGACATGCCGCTGGATATTGGCAGTGAAGAGAACGCGCGCCATCGCTGACCTCCCGCCCTCCTAATCTCGAACCCGAAGACCGGTTCCCTGCCAGCGAGCAAAGATGCGAGGTGCGCTCACGAGGTCACACGACACCGCGGCGATAGAGGTGCCAACTCGCATAGCCGAGCACTGGCAGCACTGCAGGCAAAAGCAGCAGTCCCGTTCCGATCGCGGCAACAATAGATGCCGCGATGATCGCGCACCACGCCGCCGATACGATCAGATTGCGCCGCACGAGCCTGATGCTGGTCGCGATCGCCGTCAGCACGTCGACGTCGCGGTCGAACAGCATGGGAAACGAAACGGCTGAGATAGAGAACACGAGGAGCGCGATCACGGCCCCGACGACGTGCCCGACTACGATGAAGATCCAGCCTCGCGTCGTGCCCAGGAGCTCGCCGAAGAACTCACTCGCATCGAGTGCCGCCGCGCCAAAGAACGACAGCGTCAGCATCGCCGCGATGTCCATCCAGATGAAGAAGGCGAAGGCCGTAATGAGCGCCATCCAACGGAGGTCGCGACCGCTGGCCGCCCGCACCCCCGACCAGACCGACGCGAGGCGCACCGGCCGCCCGCGCTCGATTTCGCGGCTGACGGCATAGAAGGCGACGGCGACGAACGGCGCGATCAGCGCGAACCCCATCGCCAGCGGATAGACGAGGTAGGGCAAGTCGAAGACGACGAGGTTGGCCGCGAGCAGCCAGCCGCCCACCGTATAGATCGAAGCGATGGCGACGCTCGCACCCGGTGCGCGAACGAGATCGGTGGCGCCCGCTTTGAGGATCGCGCCGACATCGGCGAAGGCGAGTTCGCGAACGTTCGGCTCCTCTTTCGGCATATCGGCTCCCTGGGACGCGATCCGCCTAGTCTAGCGCTTGAAGCGTCCGGGAGGAGGCCCGCGAACCCTCGATCGGTTCAGGCCCGAGAGGTCGCCCCCCCGGCCCGGGCCGCCGCCGCGCGCGCCCGCAAACCGCTGCGGTCGATCTTGTTCGTACCGGCGAGCGGAAGCGCATCAAGGAAATGGACGTCACGCGGATGCTGGTAAGCCGGACCGTTTGCCAGCGCCCACGCCTTGACGCCCTCGCCGTCGAGTTTCGATCCCGCGCGGCGAACGACGAACGCCACCGGCAGCGCTTGCTTGGTCTCATCGGGGACGGGCACGACGATCGCCTGGGCGATTTCCGGATGCTTCTCGAGCATCTTTTCGACTTCGCCGGGCCAGACGTTTTCACCGCTGGAAACGAACATGTCGTCTTCCCGGCCGATGAACCAGTGGAAACCCTGGGCGTCGCGGCGCACGCGATCGCCGGAGTGGTACCAGCCGCCGTCACGCAAGGCGGAGCGCGTCTTCTCCGGCAGATTGCGGTAGCCGCGCATGGTCGCGGGGTTGCGCATCTGAAGAACGCCTTCGCCCGGCCCCTCGACGACGTTCCCCGACGCGTCGACGAGACGCGTCGTACCGGCGAGCGGATAGCCGAGGGCGCAATCGGGCGTCGGAATTCCATCTGTATGCGGACCATAGACGGCGGGTCCCGCCTCCGTCGTACCGTAGCCATTGGTGATCGGCGCGTTTGGGAAGAGAGCCTTGACCCGATCGAGAAGCTGTTGGCTGTAGGGCGATGAGCCCATGAAAATACGCGTCACGCCATCGAATACGGCAGGACGCGGCCTATCGCCGAGGTGATTGGCAACGAGCGCCAGCATCGTCGGGACCGAGGTCAGCCACGTGGCCCCGAACCGCTCGATGGCCTCGATATAGCTCGCCGCCGTGAAGTTCGGCTGCAGAATGATGCGGGCCCGATTCAAGAACGCGAACTTCAGATTGAAAAGCGCATTCATGTGATACATCGGCGCCGCCACCAGCAGCGTATGGTGGCTGTTGTCCTGCCGCGTGACGACCGAGACAGCCCAGTGCTGGCCCGAATGGCTGAGCGGCACGCCCTTGGGACGACCGGTCGACCCGGAAGTATAGAGGATCTGTGCGATCTCCTCCGGTCCGACTTCCACGGTTTCAGAGGGCCCAGGGTCGAGGAACGCCTGCCAATCGGCCGAGCCGATTTCGATCGCCGGCACGCCAGCAGGCACGAGAAGCGCTCGTTCCCGATCGAAGAACACGATCTTGGCCGCACAGTCCCCCAAGATATAGGACACGTTGTCAGCCGAGAGTTTCCAGTTGATCGGCACGCAGACGAATCCTGCCCGCATGGCGCCGAAATAGACCGCGACGAAGTCGGCACTGTTGGCAGCGAGAATGGCAACGGCATCGCCAAGCAGAAGGCCACGCCCTTTCAGCCCGCGCGCAACGGCCGAGACGTGGGCGTCGAGCTCGCCCGCCGACCACGACCGCGGCTCGGCACCAGTCCGATATTCGATCAGCGAAATCCGCTCGGGGTTTGCGCCGGCCGTCGGCAAGCCGCCGAGGTTGACGTTAGTGGCGCCGGTCATGGCACCAAAACCACTTTTCCGAACACTTCACGGTTGGCGAGCGCCTCGAGCCCCGAGCGAAACTCCCGGATCGGCAGAACGCGGTCGATCACCGGCTTCAACGTACCGGCCGCCACCATGTCCATCAACGCAACCTGATCCTCCGGGGTCCACGCATTCGAGCCGACGATCGAAAGCTCGTAGGACCAGATGTAGCGGATGTCTTCCTTTGGATCGTAACCCGTGGTCGCACCGCACACGAGCATCCGCCCGAAGCGCGTCAGAACCTTCAGGCTTTTCGTCCAGCTGTCGCCGCCGATGTAGTTGACCACCACGTCGACGCCGCCACCGCCCCAGATCTTCGGTTTGCCGAACCGCTCATGGATCGCCATGACGAAGTCCTCTTTCGAGGTGTCGATCGTCTGGTCGGCGCCTATCGCTTTGAGCTTCGCGCACTTCTCGGCGTTGCCGCCGCAAGCGATCACTTCGGCGCCCGCGAGCTTCGCGAGCTGAACCGCGCCCGTGCCGACGCCACCCGTCGCACCGAGCACGAGCACGCGCTCGCCGGCCTTAACCAAGCCGCGCGCGACCATCATCCGCCGCGCGGTTCCGTAGGCGATCGGCAGGGCCGCCGCGTCGACGTCGCTCACCTTGTCCGGGATCGGTAGAAGGAACCTCGCTTTGACCGCCACCTTCTCGCACGCGCCACCGCGGAGCGTTTCTCCCATCTGCCCGATGCCCGGCTGGAACGGCACGACCTGCACGCGGTCCCCGACCTTGAAGCCGGCGACGTCCCGCCCGATCTCGACGATCTCACCGGCGACGTCGCCGCCCGGGATCATGGGAAAAGGTGTTTTGAGTCCAGGGATGCCCCGGAGGATCATCGGGTCGAAGCCGTTGAGGGCTACGGCCTTGACTTTCAGGACGCAGCTGTCGGGCTCACACACGGGGTCGGGAAACTCTCCCCAGCGCAGGTTCTCCGGTCCTCCGTGGGCGTCGAATAAGATGGCCTTCATGCCTTGGTCTCACCGGTTCCCTGCGTGCCATCGGGCTGCGGCTCGTAGCGGTAGCGAAAGTCGCAGTGGCTGGCGCCTTGCATCAACGTTTGCCGGCGCTCGAGCTTGATCGCCGGATCGTATCCCTGACAGAAGGCACCATCGCGATTGCAGGACAAGAGGTGACCGATTTCTGCGAGGCCCATCTCCTTGTACATTTCCGCATACCGGCAGCGCTTGACGTCGAAGTCGAAATGCGTCGCATCGCGCCGCTTGATGTCGACGGTCAGCGCATCTTCCGCGGTCCAATACTTGTAGAGATCGGCGAACGTCTCGAGGCTCGTGCCATTCGGCTCGCGCTCGGCGAACTGCCTCGCTTGCGCGATGGCCGAGCGGCGGATCGTCTGTGCGATCACGTCCTTCGCCGTCGCCTCACCGAACCGCTCCTTGAGCGTGTCGTACATCTCCTTGATCAGTTCGGCTTCGATCCGTCGGCGCTGGATAATCGGCATCGACACGGTTGAAGGCTCCTTCTAGACGAGTTTGGTGCGATAGAGGCGGCCAAAGCCGACGATGTCGTCGTCGATCCCGGCGAGCCGAAGCATGTGCCAGGCGAGCGCATGATTGCTCGACGTCACGGGCTTGCCGATGATCTGCTCGGCCTTCTCCGCGATCTTCGCGACGCGCAGCGACGTGCAGGAGACGAATACGCCGTCGCACGCCGGCGACTTGCCGATTTCAACGATCGCATCGAGCAAAGAGTCGGGCGTGATGCGGGCGACAATGTCGTCGTCCGGCTCATTGAACGAGCCCATCACGGGAATGTCGAGCCCCCGCGCGATCAGCGCCGAACGCAGGCGCACGTTGATCTCGCGGACGTAAGGCGTCAGCAGCGCGACGCGCTTCACACCAGTTGAGCCCAACGCCGCGATCGCCGCCGTCACCGGATCTGTCACCTTCGCGGTCGGCCGGATCGAGCGGACGAGTTCGGCGACCCGATCCTCGCCGATGACGAGCGCACCCGACGTGCAGGCGAAGGCGATCACCGACAGATCGACCATGAACGGCAGAAGCTGCGTGGTCGGAGCGATCAACCCTTCCATTTGCTTCAATGTCTCGGGAGTGATCTGCACGTCATTGTGGAGTCGGGCTGCGTAAAGCGCGACGCCGTCGCGCGGCCAGATGGCCCTGAGCTCGTCCTCGATGGTCTGGTCGGTCTCGAGCACCAGGAGACCGATCGCGGCGCGTGCGCCGATTCCCTTATCCGTCCGGAATGGCAGGCGTTCGAGATCGACCTCGAGACCGTCTTCCGACTGAACCCGCCCCGTCACCTGCTCATTCATCAAGCAATCTCCGCACAAAAGCAGCTGTTGACGCTCCAAGTGTATTCAGTCGAAGATACAGTCCGGTGGCCGCTGCGACAAGCCGAGGCGGTCGAAGGTTCGCTGGGGAGAGCGAACCGCAGAGCGGAGGGAACCATGGAAGACAGGCGCAAATTCCTGCAGGCGTTCGGTGTTGGAACGGCGGCGATCGCCGCCTCCTCGCTCGCGCCGACGACACCGGCCGAAGCGCAGCAGACGACCCGCTGGCGCGTTGCTCACTTCGCCGGCGAGACGTCGATGTTCTATTCATTGACGATCCTGCCGTTCGCGCAGCGCGTGAACCAGATGACGGGCGGCCGCTTCCAGCTTCAGCCGTTTCCGGGCGGCGTGATCGCACCACCGCTCGAAAGCTACAAGGCGGTTGAGGACGGCTTGGCCGATGCTGGCCACCTGACGCCGCTCTACATCGTCAACCGCGATCCCGTGAACACGTTCTACGGCGGCCACCCGGGCGGCATGCCGCCGGAAATGCTGATGCACTGGCTCTATAACGGCGGCGGCCAGGAGCTGCTCACCCAGCACCGCCGCGAGACGATGAAGATGCACTCCATCATCGTCAGCATCGGACCGGCAGAGATCTGGCACTCGCACAAGATCATCAAGACGGCTGCCGACCTCAAAGGCGTGAAGTTCCGCGCCGCCGGTGCATGGGCCGCCATCCTAAACGAAACCTTCGGCGCGGCCGCGACCACCGTCGCCGGCTCCGAACTCTACTCGATGCTCGAGCGCAAGGGCGTCGACGTCGTCGAATGGTCGGGCCCCGGCGAGAACCTGAAGATGGGTCTCCAGAATGCGGCGCCTTACATCGTCGTCCCAGGACCGCACACCAACGCGTTCGCCTTCGAGTTCATCATGCCGATGGCGAAGTGGGACGCCCTGCCGGACGACATCAAGAAGCTCGTCGAAGCCGCCGCCAAGCTCGCGACACTGGAAACCCTCCTCGCCTGGACGATGGAGGACGTAGCCGCCCTCAAGAAGATGCGCGAAAGCAAGGCGCAAATCATCGAAGTCGATCAATCGCTCTTCAAGGATATCCGCGAAGCCGGTCGCGCCTGGGCCATGAAGCGCGTCGCCGAGCAGGACGCGAAAGGCAACCCGTGGATGAAGCGGATCACCGAGTCCTACTACGGCTTCTATGACAACTGGCTCGCCAACGCGAGCTATCGCGCACTCGACTAATGCGATCTGCGGCCGGATGCTTTCGGGTGTCCGGCCGCCAAGACCAAAAAGGTGGCTATGAGACCCGTCACGCGCCTGATCGAAGGCTTATCCGAAGTCACAGGGGCACTGGCCGCCCTCGCTGCGCTCGGACTCATCTGTGTGACGATGTTTGAGGTGATCGCGCGGTATGTCTTCCGTGCGCCGACGGTTTGGGCGTACGACGTCGCCTACATGCTGAACGGCGCAGCCTTCGTACTTGCCTGCGCTCTGGCGCTGAAACAGAACCAGCATGTCTCCGTCGACATTCTCTCGCAGGCCTTCAGTGATCGCTTGAAGCGGATCATCGAGATCAGCGTCTTCACGTTCCTGGTGCTCCCGGCGCTCGGCTTCCTCTGCTGGGCGGCCTGGGGTGACTTCTGGAAGGCATGGGTCACCGGGGAAATTGAACAGGTCAGCCCCTGGCGACCTCAGATCTGGCCCTTCCGCCTCATCCTCGCCGTCGGCCTCACAGCCCTGTGGCTGCAGGTGCTCGGCCGCATTCTCAAGGCTCCCGAGCCGCAACGAGCTCACTGAGAGACCGGCCATGTTCGAAAGCATTCCGATGGCCGCGTGGATGTTCCCGGCCGCCTTCGTGCTGATCTTCGCCGGCATCCCGATTTCGCTGAGCCTGATCATCACGGCCGTCGCCTTCGCGCTGCCGATCTTCGGCGATCGGGCGGGCCTGCAGCTGGTCCGTTTCGTCGGCAGCGTGGCGTCGAACTACGCGCTCGCCGCAGTTCCGCTTTTCATCTTCATGGGGGCCGTTCTCGAGCACTCCGGCATGGGCCGGCGCGTGTTCGAGGCGATGAAGCTCTGGCTCGGACGTTTCCCGGGCGGTCTCGCGCTGGCGACGATGGCCATGTGTACGCTCTTCGCGGCCGGCACCGGCGTCGTCGGCGCCGTCGAAGTGATGGTCGGCCTGCTCGCCATCCCGCCGATGGTGAAAGCCAACTACTCGAAGAGTTTGATTTCGGGAACGATCACCGCTGGCGGCTCGCTCGGCACGATGATTCCGCCGTCGATCGTCGTCGTGATCTACGCGTCGGTCGCGCAAGTTCCGGTCGGCGATCTACTGGCTGCCGTGCTCATCCCTGGGCTGGTGATGGTCGGCCTCTTTCTGTCGTGGATCATCGTCTACGCCATCCTCTTCCCCGATAAAGCCCCACGCACCCCGGCAAGCGAGCTTGCGACGCCGTTCGGCGAGAAACTGATCTTTACGGCGCGCGCTCTGCTGCCGCCGCTGATCCTCGTCGTGTCGGTGATCGGCTCGATCCTCGCCGGCATCGCGGCCGTCACGGAAGCTGCGGCCGTCGGTGCCGCCGGCGCGGTCATCCTCAACATCATCTACCGCGACTTCACCTGGATCGGCTTATGGCGCGCGACCGTGAAGACCGTGGTGATCTCCGCCATGATCCTGCTGATCGTGACGGGCGGCACCATGTTCACGAGTATCTTCCGTCTCCAGGGCGGCAGCCAGCTCGTGACCGACCTCGTCAACTCGCTGCAGCTCGGTCAGGTCGGACTGATCATCCTGTTCCTGACGATCGTGTTCATCCTCGGCGCCCTTCTCGACTGGGTGTCCGTGGTGCTGATCTGCATCCCGCTGTTCGTGCCGTTCCTTGCGCCCGCCGGCATCGAGCCGCTGTGGTTCGCAGTGCTCGTCGTCATAATGATCCAGACGTCGTATCTGACACCGCCGATGGCACCCGCGATCTTCTATCTACGCGGCATCGCACCCAAGGACTTCAAGACGGTCGAGATGTACTGGGGTGTGCTTCCCTTCATCGCTTGCCAGCTTTTGACGGCCGTCGTGGTGTACTGGTTCCCTTGGACCGCGCTTTGGCTCCCGTCGCTGAACTGAGCGGCGGGCCGTCGGCGGAGAGAAAGATGCGGGCGATCAGTTCCTTGGTCACCGCCAGCGCGTGCTCGCGGCTGAAGACGACGTGCCGCTCCATGATGTCGGCCGCACGCGCAGCATCTCTCTTGGCGAGGCAAGTGAGGATTTGTTCGTGCTCTCCGTAAGTCTTGTGCCGCCGCTCGTCGGACTCCTGGTCGACGCGGCGCAACAGCTTGATCTGCGCGTTGAGCGCGTCGAGCGCAGCAACGATCTGTTCGTTTTCGGACAGGCGCGCGATCCCGCGGTGAAACGCCTCGTCGGCCGCCGCCATGCGGTCCAGCTCAACCGTGGCTCCGCGGCCCGCCGCCGCGTGCCACGCGGCAGCGACCTTGGCGATCCCTTCGTCGGAAGCACGCGCGCAGGCGAGACGCACCGCCGCCACTTCGATCGCGGCGCGCAGCTCGTAGAGGTCACGCACCAGTTCCGGCGTCAGATCCCGCGCGAAGAAACCGCGATTGGGGACGAACCGCAGGAAGCCATCCTGCACCAGGCGGTTGAGCGCTTCGCGGATCGGGGTCCGGCTGACCCTGAGGCGACGCGCGAGGTCGACCTCGTTGATCCGTGCGCCCGGCTGAAACCTGTAATGCATGGCCAGCGACTTGACGGCCCGGTAGACCTTCTCGACGCTGTCCGCGGGTCGTCCGACGCGCGCAAGGGGAATGGCGGCATGTTCGTCTGCGCGCCTGGATTGGCGGCCGCTGCCATCACGGCCATCTATCTTCGGTCTGCGCGCACTTTGAGCCCGCATGTCGTCGATCCACCAAGTTCGTAGGTCGCGCCCATCCGCGAACGCACGCATCTTGTGTATACAGTTTCCGGACCGCTAAGCTAGCCCCCGACAAAGTCGAACGAGGTGACGACCATGACCATCAAGCGCATCGACGCCGGCCCCCGGATGAGCCAGGCCGTCGTTCACGGCAATACCGTCTACGTCGCCGGCCAGGTGGCCCTGGAAGCGCCTGGCAAGAGCGTGACCGAGCAGACCCAGAACATCCTGGCGCGGATCGACCGTTATCTCGCCCAAGCCGGCACCGACAAGACGAAGCTTCTCCAGGCCACCATCTGGCTCGTCGACATCTCCAAGTTCGACGAAATGAACAAGGTGTGGGACGCCTGGGTCGCCCCGGGCTGTGCGCCGGCGCGCGCCACCGTCGAGGCGAAGCTCGCCGCCCCGCAATTCCATGTCGAGATCGCCGTCGTCGCGGCACTCTGAGTACGGAGGACGCATGCGCATCGCTGTGCTCGGCGCCGGCATCGCCGGTGTAACCACGGCATACGAATTGGCGAGCGACGGCCACGAGGTCGTCGTCGTCGATCGTCAGGACAGGGCGGCGATGGAGACGAGCTTCTCCAACGCCGGCATGGTCTCGCCGGGGCATGCCTACACCTGGGCCTCGCCCCGCGCTCCGAAGATCCTCTGGCAGTCGCTGTTTCGTGACGACGTGGCGCTCAGGTTGAAACCGCGCCTCGATCCGCGCATGTGGGCCTGGTGCTGGCGCTTCTTGCTCGAGTGCAGCGCCGAGCGCGCCCGTATCAACACCGCGCACAAGGTCCGCCTCTGCCTCTACAGCCAGGAGCGCTTCGCCGAGATCGACCGGCGCCATGGCTTCTCCTACGACCGGCGCACGCAAGGCGCGATCTACGTCTACCGCGACCGTGAACACTTCGAGCGCGGCGTCAAAGGCTTGACGGTTCTGACCGACAACGGCGTCACCCTGAAGCCGGTCTCGACCGACGAAGCGATCGAGATTGAGCCGGCGCTCGCGCCCGACAAGGCGAACATCGCCGGCGCCATCCATTGCCCGACCGACGAGTCGGGCGATTGCCATGCCTTCGCGAACGCCCTGGCGCACCACGCGGCCGAAACCCTCGGTGTCGATTTCCGCTGGTCGACGACGATCGAGCGCATTGTCACCGAGGGTGATCGTGTCGTCCGCGTCGACACCGACAAGGGCCCCATCACGGCCGATGCTTTCGTGCTGGCGCTCGGCTCCTACAGCCCTGGCCTGACCCGCGGGCTCGGCTTCGACATGCCAATCTATCCCGTGAAGGGTTACGCCCTGACCGTCCCGATCGAGGGACACAACGGCGCACCGAGCCTGCCCGGCGTCGACGAGAAGTACCTGATCGCCTGGTCGCGCCTCGGCAACCGGCTTCGCGTGACGGCGACCGCCGAATTCAACGGCTTCGACCGCTCCCTGAGTGATCGCGACTTCGCGCACATGACCAACACCATCCGCCGGCTCTTCCCCAACGGCGGCTCGTTCGACAAGGCGACCCGCTGGGCCGGTCTCAGACCGATGACGCCCAAAGGCACGCCCATGCTCGGCAAGTCACCGAAGCGCAATCTCTACCTCAACACCGGGCACGGTCACATCGGCTGGACGATGTCGATGGGTTCTGCTCGGATCGTCGCCGACATCGTCGCCGGCAAATCGCCGGCCATCGATCTCCAGGGATTGACGCTGGCCGATGCCTGATCCGATCTGGACCGCCGAAGAGATCGCCGCCGACCTCGCCCGGTCGCCGTTCAACGCGGCGCTGGAGTTGGCCATCGAACGCTACGATCCCTCGGCGGGAGAACTCGTCGTACGCGCGCCCTTCCGGCCAGAGTACGAGCGCATGGCCGGCAGCAAGCAGTGGCACGGTGGGCCGATCGCATCGATCATCGATACGGTCGGCGCCTATGTCGCCGCGGCCGCCGTCGCACGCACCATCCCGACGATCGACCTCCGCATCGATTACCTCCGTCCGGCGATCGATACAGATCTGCTGGTCACCTCGAAGATCCGTCGGCTCGGCCGATCGGTCGCCGTCGTCGACATCGATGTCGCCAACGGCAAAGGCGCGCTCGTCGCCTGCGGACGCGGGGTTTACAGCACGGCAGCGCCGACGGAGGCCAAGTGATCCCGTCCGTGACGATCGACGGCTGCCAGTACTGCAACTGGTCCGAAGACATTTTCCGCCAGCTGCGCGAGGGACGCGTCGACGCCATCCTCGTCACCATCTGCTACCACGAAGACTTCCGCGAAACGGTCGAGAACCTGATCGACTGGAATGGCATGCTCGAGCGCCATGGCGACGTGATCATGCCCGGCTTCACCGCCGCCGACATCGATGCGGCGCGCGCCAGCAATCGCACTGCGGTATTCTTCGCCCTGCAGAATTGTTCAGCCATCGAGGACGACATCGGCCTTGTCGCGATCCTGCATCGTCTCGGCATCCGTGTGATGCAGATCACGTACAACAACCAGTCTCTACTCGGTGCCGGCTGCTACGAAGCGGTCGACACCGGCATCACGCGCATGGGCCGTGAGGTGATCGCCGAGATGAACCGCGTGGGGCTCGTCATCGACCTCTCCCACTCCGGCGAACGCACCTGCCGCGAGGCCATCGACCTCTCCGCCCGCCCGGTGGCGATCACCCACGCCAATCCCTCGTGGTGGCACCCGGTCGCCCGCAACAAGTCCGACGAGGTGCTGATCCCGCTGGCGAAACGCGGCGGCATGCTTGGGCTTTCTCTTTATCCTCATCATTTGGCCGGCGGTTCGGCCTGCACGCTCGAAAGCTTCACCGCGATGGTCGCCGAACTCGTCGGCCGCATCGGCGTCGACCACGTCGGCATCGGCTCGGACCTCTGCCAGGGCCAGCCAGACAGCGTCGTCGCCTGGATGCGCAACGGCCGCTGGACGAAGGGAGAGACGAACATCGGGCTCGGCAAGGCGACGTTCCCGCCGCAGCCCAGCTGGTTCCGCGACAACCGCGATTTTCCGGGCATTCGAGACGGGCTCGCCGCGCGGGGCTTCTCGCCGGCTGAGGTCGAGAAATTGATGGGCGGAAACTGGTATCGCTTCTTCCGGGCGAATTTCGGACCCGTGGCAGCGGCAGGGGGCAAGGCATGACCGAAGCGGTAGTGCTCCGCATTGCGGAGATCGAAAGCCTCGCGGCGACGGCCCTCGAACGCGCGGGCGCCAGCCCCACCGCCGCGGCGAGCCTCGCGGCGGCAATCGCGGCGGCAGAGCGCGACGGCATCGCCTCACACGGCCTCGCCTACCTCGCGACCTACTGTGACCACCTGAAGTGCGGGAAGGTCGTTCCGGGAGCGGTTCCGAAGCTCGAACGCACGGCCCCCGGCGTCGTGGTGGTCGACGCCGCCTCGGGCTTCGCCCATCCGGCCATCGACCTCGGGTTCAGCGAACTCGTTCCTCTGGCGACGGAGCAAGGCATCGCCGCTCTCGCCGTGCGCAACAGCTACAACTGCGGCGTGCTCGGCTACCACACGGAGCGCCTCGCCGCGGCCGGCCTCGTCGCCATCGGCTTCACCAATGCGCCCGCGTCGATCGCACCGTCGGGCGGCAAGGCGCCCGTGCTCGGCACCAACCCGTGGTCGCTCGCCGTTCCTGACGGCAAGGGCGGCGCCCGCCTCGTCATCGACCAGAGCGCCAGCGTCGTCGCCAAGAGCGAAGTGATGAAGCGGATGCGCCGCGGCGAGTCCGTTCCCGAGGGCTGGGTGCTCGGCCCCGACGGCAACCCGACCACCGACCCTGCCGTCGGCCTCAAGGGCACGATGGTGCCGGCGGGCGGATACAAGGGGGTGAGTTCGGCGATCCTCGTCGAAGTGATGGCCGCCTGCCTCGCGGGCGCCACGCTCGGCATCGATGCGAGCCCCTTCTCCGGCACCGCCGGCGGGCCGCCGAAGACAGGCCAGTTCTTCATCGCCATTTGGCCGTCGGCACCGTCCGGCGGCGCTTTCAGTCAGCGGATCGAAGCACTCGCTGCCGCCCTCGGCCGCGAGCCGGGCGCGCATGTCCCGGGCTCCGGCCGACAGAAAGCGCGCGCCCGTGCAACGGCCGAAGGCGTCGCCGTCGACAAGGCACTCGAGGAAACGGCACGAAAACTCGCGGCCTGAGGGGCGCCGCGCCAGGGGAGACGACAACGATGCAGAAGAGCGAAACCGCCGGCTTCATGGCCATGAAGGGCGCTGGCTACTACTCGAAGGCGACGACCGGCGCGAAGGAGGTCATCGAGGCTGCGATCCCGCTCATTCGCGGTGCGGTCGATCGCATGGGGCTCAAAGAGGAAGCCCGCCCGTTCCGCGCCGCCGACATGGGGTGCGCCGATGGCGGAACATCGGTCGAGATGTGGCGGTCGATCCTCGGCCACGTGCGCGCCAGCGTGCCGTCGCGCCCCATCGAGATCTTCTACTGCGACCTGCCGCGGAACGACTTCAGCCAAGTGTTCCGCATGGTTCACGGCCAGACCGACATCAAGAGCTACTACGGCGAGATTCCGGATCTTTATCCGTTCGCTTCCGGCACCTCTTTCCACCAGGCAATCTTCTCGCGCGAGAGCCTGGATCTCGCCTTCTCGGCCACCGCGTCGCACTACATTTCCAAGGCGCCGGTCAACATCCCCGATCACGTCCATATGGTTGGCGCGAGCGGTGCCGTCCGCGCGGCCTGGGACGAAATCGGCCGCGCCGAATGGGAACGCCTGTTGCACCTGCGTGCCCGCGAACTCGTGAAGGGCGGCCGGCTCTGCTTCCTCAACTTCGGTATCGACGAGCAAGGCCGCTGGCTCGGCCACACCGGCGGCGTCAGCATGTTCGACACATTCAGCCGCCTCTGGCACGGCCTCGTCGACGACCGCATCATCACGGCCGCCGAATACGAAGCGACGAACTTTCCGCAGGTCTACCGCACCAAGGAGCAGTTCATCGCACCGCTCGTCGACACGTCGAGCCCCGTCTACCGCGCCGGCCTCCGCCTCGAGCACGTCGAGACGCGCCACCTCGTCTGCCCCTACGTGCGCGCCTTCGCCGAGCACAAGGATGCCGCCCGCTTCGCCCGCGACTACATCCCGACGCTCCGATCCTGGAGCGAGCCAACGTTCGCCAGCGGGCTGTCGCAGGACCGTCCGGCGGCGGAGCGCATGGCGATCCTCGACGAGTTCTTCGGTCGCTACGAGAAGGCCGTCGCCGCGAGCCCCGCGGGCCATGGCATGGATTACATCCACGTCCACCTCATCTGCGTTAAGGAGTGAGCGGATGAACCAGCCCGCCACCGCAGGGACCGTCGCGCTGAGACCGCCGTCCGTGGTGATGCGGCTCGCGCGGCTCGGCAGCTTCCATCAGACACGGCTGAGCTTCCTGCGCGTCCTGCTCCGGCGCGCCATCGCCGAAAAGTGGCGTTTCGATCGGCTCCGCTTCGACATCGACGCCAACGGCGTCGGCACCGCGGTTTATGCCGTCGACCTCGGCAATGGGCGCACGGTGAGCCTCGTCGCCTTCGGCCACGATCTGCCGCCGGAATTGCGGACCGATCGCGTCATCGCCGAAGCCTGGGACGCCACCTTCGCACTCTTCGACGGCGTGCCGACCGACGGCGAGATCGAGCGCCTCCGCGCGAACGTGCCGAAGCAGGAAGCCGGCCGCTGCCTCGGCTCGGAACTCGTGCTCGCCCGCGCCAACCGCAGCGTCCGCCTGTTCGACAGCGTCGTCTCGTCGCTCGCCGCCGGCAGCCAGCCCGACCGCGATGCCCTCGAAGCGACCGGCTACCTGATGCGCACCACCGCCGTTTACGGCAACGGCAAGTTCGGCATCGCCGACCGCGACCGCTACGCCGCGCGCCCCGAGTTCGAGCCGCCCTTCCAGGCCGAGATGCTGGCCGTCTACCTCATTCGCACGTTCACGGCCGATCTCGTCGAGCACATGGCGCGACTGCGCGCGCCGTCGACCGCCGTGCCGCTCGAGCCTGCGCTCCGCCGCCGCCTCGGCATCGGCAATTCGACCGGCCTCGGGATGGCGCCGTTCCTCGTCCGCCACCCGACGTTGCTCGACCGCTGGATGGCGGCCCGCGAAACGGCACTGGCTCGCGTCCGCGCACTTCCCACTGCGGACGCGACCGCTGTCGCCCGTTTCCGCGACGCGCTCGCCGGTGCCAAGCGCATGGTCCGCGGCTGGACCACCCAGGACGCCATCCAGGCGCCGCGCATCGCGACGCTCGACGGCGAGCTCGACCAGCTTGCGGCCTTCGCCACTGACGAGTTGTTCGCGGCCAGCCACCCCTGGGACCGCATCCATCGCTGGGCCGAGGGTGCGCTGTCGGTCGAAGGTCAGGAGATGACCGTCAGCCTGCTGCTCGAACCGCATGGAACGATCGTCGACGATCTCGCCACCGAGATGTCCATCGACGAGAGCGCGGACTTCCGCATCGACGGCACGCGCAGCTGCGACGACACCCGCACTGCGATCGAGCGGCAGTATGCGTGGGCGCTCGCCTACGACTTCACCGACGCCCGCGAGAATGCCCGCTTCTGGTACGTGTCGGAAGAGAAGCTCGAACCGCGCATCGGCGACCGCGCGAGCGAAGACGGCGCCGACCTCGAACAACCGCTCGCCGTGGCCCGCGACATCGCCAGCCTTCACGCAGCGTTGGGCCAGGCTCCCGCCGCTGAGCGCATCGGCGCGTTCCTGCTTCGCCATCCCGAGCACCGTCATGCCGTGCGTCGCGTGCAGCGAAACGCCGACCACGCCTATGCCGAGATACAGGACAACCTGATCGCCGCGAGCCTGCGCCCAGTCGACATTCTGCGCAGCAAGCTCGCGTGCTTCGGCGCAACCCGCTTCGACCCGCGGTCGGACAAGTGGCTGCGCATCACGCTCTACCAGGGTGCGCCCTATCCGCACGAACTCTTCGAGCGCGACTGGGACGGCTGGATCTGGCCCGCCGCATGATCGTCTCCCTGAACGAGATCGAGGCGATCGTCTACAAGGCCGTCCGTGGCGGCGGCTACGCCTGGGGCCTCGCAGAAGACGCCGCACGCGCCGCCCGCTGCCTCGCGGCCCATGACCTCCCGTGGTCGCCATCTCTCCTCCGCATACTCATCGAAGGCACGGCGACAGCCCCCATCCTCGACGGTGACACGCTGAAACCGGCCCCCGGCGACGGACCGCTCTCGCCGCTGATCGCCGGCCCCACGGCCTCCGACCTGCTGACCTCCGGCACCACCCTCCGCGTGGTGGACGTGGCCGAGCCTGTCTGGATCCTTGCGGCCGCCCAGGCGCGGGCGACGGCGACCGAGCATGTGAAGGTCACCTCCGACGGCCAAGAGGTCATCGTTGCCCCAGCCGGCTTCGTCGGTCGTTGCGCTCTCGCCGACGCACGCCGCGCGACGCTCTCCCTCACGCTGGTTCCAGCGACCACGACGCCGCAGAAAAGCCAGGCGAACGTCGCCGACGGTATCTTCGTCGACGACGGCGATCTCGCCACCCTCGCCAAATTCGAAGCCCGCACGTATGTCCCGGAGAGTGAGCGCTCGCGCCTCGCCGGAGCCGGCGCGGGCCTTTCAGACAACGACTGACATCAGAGGTCCCGATGACCGCGACCGAGCTGGCGAGCCGCCTGATCCGCTTCGACACGATCAATCCACCCGGCAACGAACAGGCCTGCACCGATCATCTCGCTGGACTATTGAAGACAGCCGGCTTCACCTGCGAGTACATTCCGCTGGCGGACGGCCGGCCCAATCTCGTCGCCCGCATCGGCGGGTCGGCGACGAAGCCTCCCCTCGCCTTCACCGGTCACACCGACACCGTGCCGCTCGGCAATCGCGCCTGGAGCATGCCGCCGCACGAGGGGCTGGTGAAGGACGGCAAGCTGTGGGGTCGCGGCGCATCCGACATGAAGAGCGGCGTCGCCGCCTTCGTCGTCGCGGCCATCGAGATGGCGCCGAAGCTCGCCGGCACCGCGGGCATCGTCCTTTACATCACGGCAGGCGAGGAAACCGGCAGCGAAGGCGCCTTCGTGCTCGCACGCCGCGGTATGGTTGGCGAAGCCGGCGCCCTCGTCGTGGCCGAGCCGACGAGCAACCGTCCGTACTGCGGTCACAAGGGCGCCCTGTGGCTCACGGCCGTCACCCGCGGTGTCACCGCCCACGGCTCGATGCCGGACAAGGGCGTCAACGCCGTTTATGCCGCCGCCCGCGCCGTCGGCCGCCTCGAGAACTTCGACTTCAACGTCGCCCGCCATCCGGTGATGGGCGGCGCGACGCTCAACGTCGGCACCTTCCACGGCGGCCTCAATGTGAACTCGGTCCCGGACCGCGCCGAGATCGGCATCGACATCCGCACGCTGCCAGGCATGAAGCACGACGTGCTCCGCGATCAGATCGCCAGCTACCTCGGCCCCGACGTCGAGGTCACCGCGCGCGTCGACGTCGAGAGCGTGTGGACCGATCCGCACCATCCCTGGATGCGCGAGGTCTTCGCGACCTACACGGCGGTGACCGGCGAGACCATCGGCGTCGAGGCGGCGCCCTACTTCACGGACGCCTCCGCCCTGACGCCGGCTCTCGGCGGCGTTCCGACCGTCATCCTCGGCCCCGGGCCGGCGCACATGGCGCACCAGACCGACGAATGGTGCGACGTCGCCCGCATCGACGAAGCCGTCGACATTTATCGCCGGCTGATCGCGGGTTGGTGTGGGGTTTGATGGTCGAGCGTCACTCGACCGTAACCGTCCTCTTCGAGTTCCAACCCTTCATCTTCTCGGCCTTGTACGCAGCCCAGACTTCGTCGGAGACGATCACTGTTGGCTGCCAGCCTTCGGGGAGCTGCCAGACGTGGCGCCCGGCGATCACGTCGCGGCGGAGCACCACGCGGGCGGCTTGCGACGACGCGAAGAGAACCTGACCGGTGATTTCACTTCGGCTGCTTTCGAAGGTGCCGAGCCCGTCACAGAACTCGGTCTTCTCTTTCACCACGCAGTCGATCCGTGGCGGTGCGAGCAGCAGGAAGTAGTCGCCGTGATCGGTCGTGCCGAGAAACGGTTTGTCCGTGGTGATCTTGATCGGCAGATAGCGCTGCACTCCCGGCTCAAGCCGGTCGATCACCGCGCGCAGCCGCGGCGACAGTATCCACGGCCCCGTGCTCCAGCCGATCACATCGGGAAGAACCTTGATGGACTTGGGACGCCCGATACGCAGATGCCGCGGGGCGATGGCGAGTTCAGCCTCGGTACATTCCATGTGCAGCCCGAGCGTCGCCACGACGCGCCCGTCCGGACCGTCGTAATCGGGCTCAGGCACCCAGGCCATGCTGACACCACTCCCGTCGAACATGTTCGGACCTAATACGACCGGCATGACGCTCTCCTGCCGGGCTGCCGCCGCTGACATACGGAGCGGTAATGTAGGGTTTCGTCAGCCTGCGACTAATGGCAGAAATCGCGGGAGCACTTGATCTCCAGCGGATACGAGCGGGTGGGTGATCCGAACTCGGCTAGCAGCGAATGGAGCGGGTGAAGGGAATCGAACCCTCGTATTCAGCTTGGAAGGCTGCTGCTCTACCATTGAGCTACACCCGCGCCGCCGCGCGATGCACGGTATACGTGGCTTGTGCCAGCGGTCGCGCTGGCGGTCAAGTGGCGGGCCGGGACGGCCTCAGCCGGCGCCGCGCACGCCGAGGCGTTCCGCGCGAGCGAGCAGCCGCTTGGCACTACGCCACGTCGGCACCTCGACCCACAGCCCGTCGACCAGCGCCCGGTCTTCGCCGCGCCCTCGCGCCGCCTCGAACGCAGCGACCAGTGTCGCGGCCTTCGCCACCGTCGCCGCATCGGGCGTGAGCGCGGCGTTGATCGCGCCAGCATGCTCCGGCAGCACCAGCGACTTGCTGCGGTAGCCGAGCCGGCGCGCGTGCTCGGCCTCGCACCGGGCCCCCTCGACATCGCGGAAGGTGTAGGGCGCATCGATCGGCTCGATACCGGCGGCCCGGCATTCGAGCAGGAAGCGCTGCCGCGCGTAAGCGAGTTCGACGCCCTCGGCCGAGCGCTCCGCGGCGAGGTCGGCTGCGAGGTCCTCGGTGCCGAGCAGCGCACAGCGGACCCGCGGGCTCGCCGCCGCCATCGCGCGGACCTCGACGACACCCAGCGCCGTCTCGCAGACCGGCAAAATCTCCGTGCTGCCGACCGACCGCCCGAGTTGCCCCTCCCAGTACGCGATGAGGCCATCGAGCGCCCGAATGTCGGCCGCCCGCGCCGCCATCGGATAGGCGATCACGTCGGCACCCGCCGCCATCGCCGCCGCGAGGTCAACAGGACCGTCCGCATCGAGCGCGTTGATCCGCACGCTCGTGACGACGCCCGTTTTGCGCCACCCGGCGATCAGCGCCGACAGTCCGTCGCGTGCCGCCGGCCGCCGCGCCGGCACCGTGAAATCTTCGAGGTCGACGATCAAAGCGTCGGCGCCACTCGCCAGCATCGCGGCGTGGGCAGCGTCATCGCCACCGGGGCCGAGCAGCCAGGTACGGCGGAGGTCTGGATCACGAATGGCCATGGCGCGCCGTCATGTGCTCGCTGCCGGTGGCAGCACGGATTGAATTTCGATCTCGTAGCCTTCGGGATCGCGGATGACGAGCACCCGGATCCCGAGCGCCGGCACGTCGCGTGGTCCTTTGAGGATCGTCACGCCCTGCCCGACGAGCCAGCGATGCCATGCCTCGATGTCGGCGACGCGCAGGCAGACCTGCACCGGCTTTACCGGGTGCGCCCGATGGCTGCCGCGCGTCTCGTCGACGAGCCCGATCAGTCCGCCGGCCGTCACGCGATAGATCTTCGACCAGCCCTGGTCGATGGCGAGCGGCAGCCCGAGCACGTCCTCATAGAACGCCATCGCCCGCGGCAGGTCGGCGTAATAGAGAAACGTGATCAGAAGTTCGGTCGCGGCGTGATCGGGACGCGTGTGATCGGAGCCCATGGGGCGCAACCGCCTCCGCACTCGGCAGGCCGACGCACCGGGCGGGACGATCCCGCCCGGTGCGCGACGGGCGTTATTCCTTGAACGCCACGACCTTCTGCTGCTGGCGGCCGAGGCCAGCGATCTCGAGCGTCATCACGTCACCGACGTTGAGGAACGTCGGCGGCTTCATGCCGAGGCCGACGCCCGGCGGCGTGCCCGTCGTCACCACGTCGCCCGGCTCGAGCACCATGAACTGCGAGATGTAGTGGAGCTGATGCGCAATCGTGAAGATCATCGTCCTTGTATTGCCCGTCTGCATGCGGCGACCGTTGACGTCGAGCGTCATGTCGAGGCTCTGCGGATCTGCGATCTCGTCCGCCGTGACGAGCCAGGGGCCGAGCGGACCGAACGTCTCCGCGCACTTGCCCTTCATCCACTGCCCGCTGCGCTCGAGCTGGAAATACCGCTCACTGATGTCGTTGCAGATGCAATACCCGGCGATGTGCTTCAGCGCGTCCTTCTCATCGACGTAACGGGCGCGCGTGCCGATCACGAAGGCGATCTCGACTTCCCAGTCGAGCTTCTTCGATCCCTTCGGCACCATCACGTTGTCGTTGGGACCGACGATGCAGTTCGGCAGCTTGTTGAAGAGGATCGGCTCGGCCGGGATCGGGCTGCCGGTCTCGGCGGCGTGGTCGGAGTAGTTGAGGCCGACGGCGATGAAGTTGCGCACGTTGCCGACCGGCGCGCCGAGACGCACGCCCGCGGGCGCCGCCGGCAGGCTCTTCGGATCGATCGCGCGCAGTCGAGCAAGGCTCTGCGGCGAGAGCACATCGCCGGTGATGTCGGGCACGTGCGCCGACAGATCCCGGATCGTGCCATCGGCATCGACAAGCCCCGGCTTCTCCGCGCCGGGCGCGCCGAAACGAACGAGTTTCATTGTGTTTCCTCTCCTTGGTGAATGACGTCGTACGGCGCGTCAGAGACGGGCGAGATACTGCCCGGCGATGTCACAGCCGACGAATTCCGAATAGGCGTCGAGCAGGCGGCGGGTGACCGGTCCCGGCACGCGACCGTCACCGATCGTCTTGCCGTTGACGGCCGAGACCGGGCAAACGCAAAGGCTCGTCGAGGTCAGCATCACCTCGTCGGCCGTATACGCATCGTAGAGATCGAGGTCGCGCTCCTCGCACGGGATGGCAAGCTTCGCCGCGAGTTCGATGACAGTCTCGCGCGACACGCCTTCGAGCACGTACTTGCCGCGCGGCGTCATCAGGCGACCGTTCTTCACGACGAAGATGTTGGAGCCGATGCCTTCGCAGAGGTTGCCATTCTCGTCGAGCAGCACCGCCCACGCGTCGGGATCGCGGTCCTTCACCTCGAGCTCGCCGATGATCATGTTGAGATAGTTGTGGGTCTTCACCCGCGGCGACAGCGACGACGGCGGCGTGCGCCGGGTCGACGGCACCAGCACGCGGATGCCGTCGCGATAGAGCGGCGCGCGCTGCTTGAACGGCAAGGGCTGGCAGTCGACGACGACGTTCGGCCCCGTATGGTCCCAGCCCTCGTCACCGACCGCCTTGACGCCGCGCGAGACGCGCTGGCCGACCCAGTAGTCGTCGTTGGGGCCGAGCAGATGCGCGTTGCGCCGGACCGCTTCGTGCGTGATGTCGACCATCGTGCTCTCGCTCATGCCGATGTCGATCCGCATGTAGGCGAGAGAGCGGTAGAACCGCTCGATGTGCTCCTTCACCTTGAAGGGCTTGCCCCGGAACGTCCGGGTCATGTCGAAGCAGCCGTCGCCGTAGAGAAAACTGCGGTCGCGGAACGGCACCTTGACTTCGGCCTCCGGGACCCACTTCCCATTGAAGTACGCGACGCGCTGATTCGAGAGTTCGGCCATGCTGCCAATCCGATCGGTTCGGTCTCAGTCCGGGCGCACTATAGCAGCCAGGAACCGGCGTCAAAGCCCGTGCGCCGCGGCCCGCCCGGCGAGCGGCTCCGCCAAAAAGGCATGCCGCCTGTCCCGCGATGATTACGCTGAAAACGAATTGTTCATGCGCGTCGGCGAGCCTGTTCCCTGCGGCACTGCCGGCGCAAGCCGCCTCCACTACCTTGGGTTCAATCACGGACCCAAGGAGCCGCACATGACCCGCACCCTTCGCAAGATCAGAGAGACGCGCATCGTGACGACGACCCTCTCGCTCATCCTGGCTGGCGGCCTGCTCGCTCTCCAGACCAATACGGCCGCCGCCGTCAGCAACTCGGTGAAACTCGCCTGCATGGGCGACTACTTCTCCTACTGCAGCCAGCATGCCGTTGGCAGCCCTGCGCTTCGGGCCTGCATGAACGAAAACGGCCTCCGGCTCTCCAAGCGCTGCATCTCGGCGCTGGTCGCCGCCGGCGAGGTCTCCCAGACCGAGGTTTCGCGTCGCGCCGCCAGCGCCCGCTGAGCATTCCGCTTCTTGGTTCCGACACCCTCGTCTCGCGACGGGGGTGTTTTTCGTTGGATCGATCTGCTTTGCTTGCACCGTTACGAGCCGGAGATCACCCGATCCGATGATTCAGACGCGGCAAGCGAGACGCGCCAGACTTCGCGACCTCGACGCGCTTGCGACCAAGGTTGCCGCGACAGGCCTTCCGCGCACCCCGGGTCCCGATCAACTCCTCGCTGCCGTCGGCCGGCTCGCCCGCCAGCTCGCTGCCGCGAAGTCCTCGGCGACCGTCGCCGACATCGCTGCCACAGCGCACCGGCTGTTCGAGCGCTCCCTCGCCGCTGCCCCGGCCAAGGTGCCGGTGGCCTGCAAGCAGGGTTGCGCCTGGTGTTGTTACAATGCCGTGTCCGCGACCGTGCCCGAGATCCTGCTGGTGGCTCAGGCCGCCGCGACGGAGCGCATGCTCGACCGGCCGAGCGTCCAGAACCTGATAGCGGCGGCGGCCGGGCTCTCCGGTCCCGATCGCATGGGACGCAAGATCGCCTGCCCCATGCTCGAAGCCGACGGCTGCGCGGTCTACGCCCAGCGCCCGACCATGTGCCGCGTCGCCAATTCCACGGATGTCGAAGCCTGCATCGACGAGTACGAGGGCCGAAACCTCACGGCCGACATTCCGATGGCGCGGGCGCCGGTCGACCATGGATTCAATACCCGCGTCGTTCTCGTCGCCGCCATACGAGCCTCCGGCCTCGACGCCTCGGCCTACGATCTCGCAGCCGGTCTCGGCGCGGGCACGTTCGAGGCGGCAGCCGCACGCTGGCTTGCCGGTCAACCGGCGTGGGACGGCGTCAAGGCGACGTCGCTCGACCCGCAAGTCGACGCCTTGGCGCGCGATCTCTCAGAGGCCTGGCGCAACCTCGCAGCTGGCTGATCAGGCGGCCGGCCGCTGCCGAGACCGCGCGACCAGCATCAGGATCGTCGGTGTCGCCGCGGCGACGAGCGCGAGCAGCAGAAGCGTCAGCGACAATGGCTTCTCGATGAAGATCATCAGGTCGCCCTGGCTGATCGTCATGGCGCGGCGGAACTCCTGCTCGGCGAGCGGACCGAGGATCATGCCGATGATCACGGGCGCGGTCGGGAAGTCGAACCGGCGCATCAGGAAGCCCATGATCCCCATCGCGTAAAGCAGGTAGAGATCGACCACCGACTGACTGATGCCGTAGGTCCCGATCGTCGCGAAGACGAGGATGCCTGCATAGAGGAGAGGCTCGGGGATGCGCAGGATCTTCACCCACAGCCCGACGAGCGGCAGGTTGAGCACCAGCAGCATGATGTTGCCGATATAGAGGCTGGCGATCAGCCCCCAGACGAGGGCGGACTGGGTCTGCAACAGCTGCGGACCAGGATTGATGCCGTAGCTCTGGAAGGCCGACATCATGATCGCGGCCGTCGCCGACGTCGGCAAGCCGAGCGCCAGCATCGGCACCAGCACACCCGCGGCAGAGGCGTTGTTGGCGGCCTCGGGTCCGGCGACGCCTTCGATGGCGCCCTTGCCGAATTCCTCCGGGTGCTTCGAAAGCCGTTTTTCCATCCAGTACGAGAGGAAGGTCGGGATTTCGGCACCGCCGGCCGGCATGGCACCGATCGGGAAGCCGAGCAGCGAGCCGCGAATCCAAGGCTTCCACGAGCGCTTCCAGTCGGCCCGGCTCATCCAGATCGAGTCCTTGACCGTCAGCACTTCTTGCGGACCGGACTTGCGATGCGCGGCGAGATAGAGCGTCTCGCCGATCGCAAAGAGGCCGACCGCCACGACGATGACGTTGATGCCGTCGAGCAGTTCGACGAGCCCGAACGTGAAGCGCGACTGGCCGGTCTGCAGATCGATACCGATCATGCCGAGGAAAATGCCGATGCCGAGGCTCGTCAGGCCGCGGACGGCCGAGTTCCCGAGCACGGCTGATACGGTCACGAAGGCCAGTATCATCAGCGAGAAGTATTCGGCGGGTCCGAATTTCAAGGCGAAAGCAACGACCGGTCCTGCAAGAAACGTGAGGCCGATGGTGCCGATCGTACCGGCCACGAACGAGCCGATCGCCGCCGTCGCGAGCGCAGCGCCAGCCCGCCCGTTGCGGGCCATCTTGTTACCTTCGAGCGCGGTGACGATCGTCGCGCTTTCGCCGGGTGTGTTAAGCAGGATCGACGTCGTCGAGCCGCCGTACATGGCGCCGTAGTAGATGCCGGCAAACAAGATGAATGCTGCCGTCGGGTCGACCTTGTAGGTCAGCGGCAGCAAGAGCGCGATGGTCAGCGCCGGGCCGAGCCCGGGCAGCACGCCGATCGCAGTACCCACCGTCACGCCGATGAAGCACCACATGAGGTTCATCGGCGTCAGCGCGATGGCGAAGCCGTTGGCGAGTTGTGAGAGCGTGTCCATCAGATCAGGCTTTCGATGAGACCGCTGCCGATCTTGTAGCCGAGCACGCGATCGAAGCCGACATAAGACACGAGTGCCAGCGCAAAGCCGATAGCGGCGTCACGCACAGGCTTGGTGCTGCCGAACGAGCGGGCGGCGAGCAGGAACATAACGGATGAGGCGATGATGAAGCCGACGAGATCGATCAGCGCCACGTTGCTGACGAGCGCCGCCGTCATCCACGCGAGCGACGGCCAGTCGATGTCGCCTGGGTCTTCCTCATGCGACCAGCCGCCGGTGACGGCATGCAGCACCAGAAACCCGCCGAGAATGGCCAGCATGCCGCTGACCATCCACGGGAAGACAGTCGGGCCGACCTTCGCATAAATCGCCCCGCCCCCGATCTTGGTCGTCTGCCACCCGATGACGACGGCTAGAACAACGACCCCCAGCGCGAGCGCCAGATCACGGATCGACACCCGCCCCATGGCCGGCCTCTTACTTTTTGAGGCCGAGGTCGGTCAGCATCGTCGTCACGCGGGCGATGTCCTCGTCGAGGAACTTCGTGAACGCGTCACCCGTCAAGAGGATCGGCGTCCAGTCCTTGGTCTCAAGCTCTTTTTTCCACGTCGGGCCGTTCGCCATCTTCTCGATGACGTCCGTCAGCGCCTTCTTCTGCGCATCGTTGATGCCGGGGGCCGCGAATACCCCGCGCCAATTGAAGAGCACGACGTCGACGCCCTGCTCCTTGAGCGTCGGCACGTCGATGCCGGGGATGCGCTTGTCGGCGGAGATCGCAAGAGCGCGGAGCTTGCCCGCCTTCACCTGCTCGGCGAATTCACCGTAGCCGGAGATGCCGGCCGATACCTGGTTGCCGAGCAGCGCGGCCTGGGCCGGACCACCGCCAGCGTAAGCGACGTAGGCGACCTTGCGGGCATCGACGCCGACGGCCTTTGCGATCAGACCGGCGAGGATGTGATCGGTGCCACCCGCCGAACCACCGGCAAACGAGACCTTGCCCGGGTCAGCCTTGAGGGCGTCGGTCAAGTCCTTGATGGTCTTGAACGGCGACTCGGCCGGCACCACGACGACCTGCGCTTCGCCGGTGAGACGCGCGATCGGCACGACGTCCTTGAGCGTGACGGGGCTGTTGTTGGCGATGATCGCGCCGACCATCACCATGCCGCCGACCATGATGGCGTTGTCCTGCCCCTTCTTGGTCGATACGAACAGCGGCAGGCCGACGGTGCCACCGGCGCCGCCTTTATGCTCGATGCGGAATTCCTTGATGATGCCGTCCGTCCTGAGCGCGTTCTCCATCGAGCGCGCGGTCTGGTCCCAGCCGCCGCCGGGCGCCGCCGGCACGAAAATCTGGAGCGACGAAGGAGCGGCGATCGCGCCGGTCAGTGCAAGACCTGTCAGGCCCGCGGCCATGACGCCGAGAACGGTACGACGCGTAGTCATTCGAGTAGTCCCTCCGGTTACCGGCAGACGCCATGATGAACGGGCGTGCCGGTCTGTCGTTTCATCCCTGGCCCGTTCCCTTATCGTCCAGCGCGCGCGGCGACGGACCCGTGTAGGTCCACAGCAGATGGCGTGGAATGGGACCCTTGTTTCTGCGGCCCGTACGGCTCTCTTCCCATGCATGGGCCAAGATGCCGACGGATCGTGATAACACGAAAAGCCCGCGGCACAAGGCCGGTTCGAAGCCGAGTTCCGCAAAAACGACAGCCGTCGCACCATCGATGTTCATGGGCACCCGGCGACCACCTCGACGCGCGGCGATGACGTCCTCGACCGCCCGGCCAATGCGGGCGAAGCGGCCTTCGACCGTACCCTCGGCAACCGCTGAATCGACGAGTTCGAGCAAGCGCGGGGCCCTAGGGTCGACCGGATGGAACCGGTGTCCGAAGCCAGGAACATGGTTCACACCACCCGCCCTAAGAGCGTCGATCTGCCGGCCGACGATCTCGGCCAGCCGCGCCGCTTCAAGGTCACCGGCCCCTGCTTCGTCGGCGATGGCGCGGTAGAACGCGACGCACTGCTCACCGGCCCCTCCGTGGACGTCGCCGAGCACGTTGATCGCCGACGCCATCGCATTGTTGATGCCCACCCCACACGTTATCGCCATCCGTGCAACGGCGATCGACGGCGCCTGCGGACCGTGATCGACCGCGGCGACCAGAGCATGCTCGAGCAGACGCGCCTTCTTCGGAGACGGCAGCTCGCCCCGCGTCATCAGCCAGACCATATCGACGAAACCGACGCGGCCGATCAGCTCCTCGATCGCATAACCCCGAAACCGGATCTCCCCGGGCTTCATGGCAATGATGTCCGTAGACCACCAGTCTTCTGGGGTGCGGGCTGCGTCATGGCTCATATCGTCACCTCGTCCTTCGCATCCGACGCCGTGTCCAATCAGATCGCCCCATCGGCATCGAAGCGATCGATCTCCTCGTCGCTGTAGCCGAGTTCGGCGAGGATCGATCGCGTGTCCTGTCCGAGCATCGGCGGCGGCCGGCCGGGCGCCGGATCGCCGCTCGCCAATCGGAAGCCCGTCCGGGTCACGCTGACGTCGCGGTCCAGACCCGGCACATCGGAAAACGTCCGCACCATGCCGCGCTCGGTCACCTGGGGATGCACGAGCACGTCCGGCACGGAGAGCACCGGGCCGGCCGGCACGCCGCTGCGGTTGAAAGTCTCGGCCCAATCGGCAGCACTCCGGCTTGCCAAGGCCCTTTCGATCTCGCGCGTCAGGTCGCGGCGATTGCGCTTGCGGTCCTCGCGGTCGGCGAAGCGCGGATCGGTCTTGAGGTCGCTCCGACCGATCAGATCGGCCAGCACCTCGAATTGCTCCTGCTTGTTGGCCGAGATGTTGAGCAAACCTTCGCCCGTGCGAAACGTGCCGGACGGCGACGCCGTCATGTTTTCGTTGCCCATTGGGGACGGCCGCACGCCGGCGATCAGCCAGTTCGAGACCTGCCAACCCATTGTCGCCAGGACGGACTCGAGCATCGACACGTCGATTTGCTCGCCGCGCCCCGTTTTCGCCCGTCGATAGAGTGCGGCCGAAATCGAGAATGCCGCCGTCAGCCCGCCGATCGTGTCGGCCATCGGATAGCCGACCCGGAGCGGCGCCGACTGCGCATCTCCCGTCACGCTCATCACGCCTGACATGCCCTGCACGATCTGATCGTAGGCGGGGTTGTGACGCAGCGGACCGTCCTGGCCAAAGCCCGAAATCGCGCAGTGGATGACATCCGGCTTGACGGCCGTCAGGGCGGCGAAACCGAGACCGAGCCGCTGCATGACACCCGGACGGAAATTCTCGAGCACGACGTCGCTGGTCGCGAGAAGACGCCAGAAGACGTCCTTACCGCTGGGCGTCTTGAGGTCGAGCGTGATCGACCGCTTGCCGGCGTTCTGGGCGAGGAACGAGGCGCCCATAAAGCGCCGGTTCAACTCGCTGTCGGCACCGAGCTGGCGCGCGAGGTCACCGCCGTCCGGCACCTCGACTTTAATGACGTCGGCGCCCAGGAGTGCCAGCTGATAGCCGCAAAACGGGCCGGCCAGCACATTCGTCAAATCCAGAACGCGGACGCCTGCCAGAAGTGTCATCGAAACCTCGTCGATCGCCGACGCATGTTGACGGCGCGGCGGGCCGGGACGCAAGCCGTCCCACCGGCTTCCCGCAAGCCCCGCCGCGCATGGTGAGGCAAGACGCAGAGGGGGCAGACATGACCGCAACCATCAAGGGCTGGAGACTTGGGGTCGCTCTTCTCGGCGCCGCCTTGGCGCTCGCCACCCCGGCCGGCGCGGACCCGAACGGCGCCAACTACCGCAATGCCAGCGATGCCCAACGGCTCGCCTACATCGAGAAAATCCTCAGCGAAACTCGGTTCAAATCGGAATCTCCGCAGCGCTTCCGCGCGCTCGCAGTCGTCGGCAAGGCCTGCGTGGACGAATGGGATCCGAAGTACGAGCCGGTGTTCCTCGAACACCTCGCCTCGTGCCTCGTTATGGCCAATCGCAAAGTGAAGGCGAACCCCTGAGGGCGAAATTCAAGTCATCCAACGGCAGCGATCGCAAGCGTGACCGAGAAGATGGTGCCGAGGACGAAGCCAACGGCAATCCAGTCGGCCCAGCCGAACATCGGCTTGAGGACAGACATGCGCGAGCGCACGCGACGAACTATGCGCATATGAGGCCCCCGACGACATCGGAACGCGGCCGACTGACGTGGCAAGAGCACGACAGTTGGCCGCTCACGTCAAGGCTCCGGTACGCAACTCATTTGTGAACCAGCGAAGCCAGGTGTCACGATCTCAGGACGTCGAGGCCTCGCGCCGCGTCACGGTGAGTTCGCCGCCCGACCATTGAACCAAGTACTCTTCGGGATTGTTGAAGACCTCGAGAAGCGAGCTCAACATGACGACACCTCTTTGTTTGACGCGGGGAACACGATGAGCCTCTCCGAAAACGACCGCGCCGACAGTCCCGAGCGGAACAACCGATGGATGTCATCATCGCTCGCCGCGATTGGCGCGCTGGTCGGGTCACTCTTGATCTCATCTCCGGCCGACGCACAGATCCGCTGCGATGGCCGCTTCCAGATCGTCAAAGGCCAACCGCACGCGACGCCCTACTGCGAGGACGAGTATCTGGCTGCGGTGGCGCGCAGCTACGGCGTGCGGGTCAGCGGACGGGCCGTCCGCAACGATCCGTCGGTGAAAGCCAATATCTGCCGCTTCGTCGGCTCCGATCCGCGCGTGCAGGACATCTGCATCGGCTATCGCGAACGCGTCCGGCCGTTCTTCTAGGCGGCCAGCGCCTCGGCGAGATCCTCGCCGGTATCGAAGGTTTCAACGCGGTTCCGACCGAGCGATTTCGCCTGATAGAGCGCGAGATCGGCGCGCGCGACAAGTTCCTGCCAGCCGTCTGGTGTGTCGTTCGGAACGAGCGTCGCGATGCCGATGCTGACGGTCGCAATACCGAGCGGGTGATCCCGATGCTCGACGCCGAGACCCTCCACCCGGCGACGGAGATCCTCGGCGATGCGCATCGCTTCGGCGAAGTCGGTGCCCGGCAACATGATGGCGAACTCCTCGCCGCCGATCCGCGCTGCAAGGTCGCCCGCGCGGCGGCTCGCCTGCATCACTGCGTCGGCGATCATCTGCAGCAGCCGATCGCCCATCGGGTGGCCGTAGTAGTCATTGTATTTTTTGAAGTAGTCAGCGTCGACCATCAGCAGACTGATGGGCGTACTCGTGCGTGTCGCTCGGCGCCATTCCGCCGGCAGCATTTCTTCGAAGTACAGACGGTTGGCGACCTTGGTCAGCCCATCGATCCGCGCTTGCGCCTCGAGTTTCTGCTCGGCGTCTATTCGTTTGCCGAACTCGTGTGCGAGCGCACCGATCAAGAGAAACTGGCAGGCGGCGAGCACGCCGACGATGATGAGGACCCAGCGCGCCTCCGACCAAAATCGCCGGTCCGTCACGGCGGCCGCCTCACCGTGCAAGATGCGCAGCGGGTACTCGCCCAGTTTCGCGTGCGTGTAGACGCGCAGCTTGCCGTCGATCCGGCTGTATTCCTCGACGGCGCCGCCCCGGGCGCGTGACACCTTCGTCATCAGCGGTGAACCGCCGACGTACTGACCCCACCGTGCCTGTCCATCAACGAGACGCAAGATCACGCGCTCGTCGTTATGGAGAAGAGTGAGCAATGCGGCTTCCGAAAGTGTGACCTGCCGGAACCGCTGCTCGAAGTAAGCAATCGGCACATGCGCCGTCACAACGCCGGCCAAGACGCCGTTACGTTCGAAGCGCCGGCTGAGCGGCAGGAAGAAAGTCCCGCTATCGTCCGGCTGCGGCACACCAATATGCATCATGTCGGCCCGGGCGTGCCGGTGATACATCAGCGCAAGATGGTCGCCCGGCGTCGTCCGGCCATCGAGAGTGCTCGAATAGAGGAGCGCTCCACCGCTGCCCAGCACACGGAAAACCGCCCGGCTACTTTTCCCGAACGCGCCACCAAGCACAAAGGAAGCACGCATGGCTTCCGGGATCTCGGTAATCCGGTAATGCTCGAGATGGGTGACCACGCCGGCGAGCGTCACGTCGATGTCGCGCAACACGCTTTCGAAATCGGCCGCGAGAACATTGACGAGGTTGGCGGCACTGTCCTGGCTGTACGCCCGGTCCTTCGCCCGCATGTCGGACAGCACGAACCCGAGGCTGCCGAGCAGACCGACCGCAACGAACGCGGCGGCAGCGACAAGCCTCTGGGCCGACCTGCCACGCCGGCCGGCGAGCGAGAACAGTGGCGAAAAGCGAACGGCCTGCAGCACAGCAACCATCGACATGCAACCATAAGATGCGTCAGAACAATATTCTCGGTTTAGTTGATGAATGGTGTTCGGCCGCCCGAAACTTCGGCAGCTGCGCAGCCCGTGCAGGGCTCAGCGAACGATGACGCCTCGTTCCGAGTTGTCTCTCGGACTGATGGAGGAGTCATGAACAATGTCTGACATCAATAGACCGAACCGTCCCCAAGACACGGGTCCCGTACCGCCACGAGAGGGCGCGCGCATGCCGGAGCGGAGCGCCGAAACCGGTACGCAGATCAGCTGGCCGGACGACCAGACCGGCTCCGAAACGACGGGCCGCACTGGAAAATCAGCGAGCCGACCGGCCGCACGGGCCGGCATGCTTGGCCTGATCGCAGCCGCTCTGATCGGCGGTGCAGTCCTGGCGGCCATCTTCCTCGGCGGCGAAACCCGCAATGCCCGGACGACCGATGGCACAACCCAGCCTTCGGCGACAACCGGTTCCGGCTCCGGCGTTAGCGGCGGGCCGACCACCGGTCAGCGGAGCGGGACGTTCGATGACAAGACCAATACGTCGCCCGTCCCGACGGGAACCCCGCAGCCGAAATAAGACCTGAGAAGCGAAACGGGCGGCCGGCGGCCGCCCGTTGCATCACCGGCGATACCGACCGGGTCGTGCCTTGGGGTAACGGGCGACGACCTCGCGCACCGCGCTAGCGACCAGCGCATGAACGAGGTCCAAATCGGCTTTAGACAGGACGCTCGCAAGCGCACCATAGGGATGACGGGCATCCGAGCGTTTCCGCAGAGCCGAAGCAGCCGCCCGCGCCGCAATGACGGCATCGAGCTTGGCGCGAGAAGGGCGTGAGATTCGACGTCTCGACATGGCTATGGGATGGTGTTCCACAATGTGGAATTCAAGGTGCGTTGCGTCAAACGGCGCAACCGGGCAATCGGATCATCCAAAAGGAAGGCCGAGCGCGCGACGGGCGGGTGAGAATGGTGCCGGCTGAGGGGATTGAACCCCCGACCTTCGGTTTACAAAACCGCTGCTCTACCGCTGAGCTAAGCCGGCGTCTCTGAAGGATTGGGGCCTTATAGCCGCGTCGCCGGGCCAAGACCAGCACCCGAGCGTGGATCTGCACCGGCACACTATGGCGCGGCCAGAAAGACTCCATTAGCGTTCTTGGCGTTCAATACGGCAAACGTGCAATCCGGAGTCGAAAATGCGTTTTCACCATTGCTTAGCGGCACTCTGCGCCGCCGGTGCCGTGTTCGCGTCCGCTGGCGCCGTCAGCGCGGGCGACCTTCTGCATGGCTACCGGTCTGGTGGCGAGGACCCCTATGCCTATCGTTATCATGCGCCGCGCTATTACCCGTACGTGAACTCGGGCTATTGGGTCCCGCGGGAGGCTATGCGCAACCGCTATCGGCACGACACCGTGCTGCCCCATTATCAGGCACCCTGGGGTTACCCGTTCACGGGCCCCGTGAAGGGCAAGACGGCACGCCATGTCGTCCGGGAAATGAAGTAATCCGCCCGGGTGCGTGGAGCACCTGTCGCACCTAGGGCGCAGGAATAACTGCGCGGCAACCTCGTTTCACGGTTGCCGGGCCTGTCCCTGGAGCTCCTGTCTTTCCAGCCGGCCCGCGTTCATGCCACATTCATACGCAATGTGGCTCCCTGATCCGTAGGGAGAGGGGATCTCCACTTAGATACCGCCAACGACGGCCATGCCGTCCACCGGGGAGTTCTTGAAATGCTGAAGAAGATCGCTGCACCGTTGATGGCGGTCCTCATGGTTTTTGCCGCGATGGCCACCACGAGTGCGCCGGCCGAAGCCGGTCGCGGGGGCCGTGTCGCTGCAGGTGTTGCTGCCGGCATTATCGGCCTTGGCATCCTCGGCGCCTACGCCCACTCGCGTGAGCGTTCGTATGGCCGCGTCTGCTACGAGGGTCCGCGCGAGTGCTACTGGCGCGACCGCCATTGCTTCTATAACCGCTACGGCGACTACATCTGCCGTGGTGGCGAGCGGATCTGCGAGCGTCGCACCATCTGCGAGTAAGCTCGATCACGGCATCTGTTTGACGGAACGGCGCGGCCCCCCGCGCCGTTTTCGTTTTTGCACAGGGCGTCACGGCCACGTCGTGAACTTGCAGCCGTTCGGGCGCGTATTTCCCTTTTGGAACGGAGGGACCACTGATGCGCAAGATCGAGCAGCAGATTGCCCGGATCCCGAAGCTTCTGCGCTTCCTCGGGGCCCATGCGTTGATCGGCGCCGGAGCCGGCACGGTGGCGGGGGTCGCACTGATCGCCACGAATACAGCGGGCCTGTATGACTTGATGGCTGCGAGCAACACGATGGCGGTCGCCTCGTTCATGCTCGTGTCGAGCTTCGCGCTGACCTTCGCCGGCGCCTCCGTCGGAACGGCCGTGATGCTGCTACCGCGCGACCGCCAGGATCACTGACGGTCTTCACGTCGGCCGTCGCGCCAGCGCCATGTAATGCAGGCTGACAGCCGCGGCGTTCGACACGTTGAGGCTGGCGATCGCGCCGTCGGTATGAAGCCGGCAAACGCGATCACACGTCTCACGCGTCAACTGCCGAAGGCCTTTCCCCTCGGCACCGAAGACGAGCGAGATGAGGGCATGCACCGGCTCATCCTCGAGGCACGTCGACCCGGTGCCGTCGAGACCGATGACGACGAACCCTTCAGCTCTGAGCGCTAGAAGACCCTGCGAGAGGTTGCCGACCAGCGCGACAGGCACCGTCTCCAAGGCCCCGGATGCCGATTTCGCAAGCGTACCTGCAAGCGGCGGGCTGTGCCGACGCGTAAGTACGAGCCCTGCCGCCCCGAAGGCTGCCGCCGACCGCATCACCGCGCCGACGTTGTGAGGGTCGGTCACCTGATCGAGCACGACAACCGGCCGTCCACCCGCTGCAAGTCGGGCGAGGTCGGCAATCTCGACATCGGGCAGCGGATCGGCTTCGACGAGCGCGCCCTGGTGCACCGTATCAGCGCCAAGGCGTCGGTCGAGTTCGCGCGGCAGCACCCGCTCGACGGCGATCCCACGGGAGGCAACGAGAGGCGCGAGCCGGCGCTCGGCGTTCTCCGTCAACCATAGCCCGCGGATCACCCGCTGCGGGTTCGCCAGCACGGCCTCGACTGCGTGCGACCCGAAAATCTGGACAGGCTCGTCTATGCCCGCACGGCCCGGCTGCCGCATGGGCTCACGGCCTCGGGTTGGCGGCGTGCGCGTCTTGCTCTTCCAGGGCGGATCCCCGCCGGAGCGGAACGGCTTCTGGTGATCTCTCGGCATGTTCGGTGACTTGCGACCTCGCTGATCCGCGTACCGGTCGCGCCGGCAGTGGACGGGTCATTTCTATTGACATCCCCGCCCCGGGTCACCATAAACCCGGCCCAGCCCTGCACAACTCCGGCAGGGCGCTTTCGTTTTCGAAGGCCGGTTTGGAGAGGTGCCCGAGTGGCTAAAGGGGACGGACTGTAAATCCGTTGGCTTCGCCTACGCTGGTTCGAATCCAGCCCTCTCCACCAACCCGATCAATCCCCAGAAGCACTCGTTCCCGCCGGCTCAAACGATCCGATCCTGTTTGAGTGCGCCAATTTCTTCCGCCGACAACCCGAGTTCGCCCAGGATTTCGTCCGTATGGCTGCCGGCATCGGGCGCCGGTGTTTCGATGCTGGCCGGCGTGCGTGAAAGCCCGACCGGCTGGCCGACGAGCTGCATGTCGCCACGCACCGGGTGGCGCGACGGCACCGCAATCCCGAGGTGCTTGACCTGTGGGTCCTCGAACACTTCGTTCATCTTGTAGATCGGCCCGGCCGGCACAGCGGCATCGGCGAGCAGCGCCAGCCATTCCGCACTCGTACGCGTCCGGAAGAGCGGTTCGATAATCTCCCGTACCTTCGGGCGATTCTTGAAGCGTGCTTCGACGGTCGCGAACTCGGGCTTGCTGCCGAGCTCAGGGCAGCCGAGGACCTTGCAGAGGCTCCGCCACTGGCCGTCCCCGCCGACCCCGAGATTGAGATACCCGTCGGCCGTCTCGAATACGCCCATCGGCGTCGAATAGGGATGATCGTTGCCCGCCTGCTCAGGCACCACACCGTCCACCAGATACCGAGCGGCCTGGAAGTCGAGGATGGCGATCTGCGCCTGCAGCAGGGACGTCTGCACCCACTGGCCGAGCCCCGATCGCTCGCGCTCGGCAAGTGCGATGAGAATGCCGATTGTCGCGTAGAGTCCAGCCGAGATGTCCGCGACCGCCGCCCCGGCGCGCATAGGGCCCTGCCCCGGCTCGCCCGTTACCCACATCAAGCCGCCGACACCCTGCGCAATCTGGTCGAACCCCGGATACGTTGCATACGGACCATCCTGGCCGAAGCCGGAGATCGAGGCGAGGATGATCCGCGGATTGATGGCCTTCAGATCCTCGTAAGCGATACCGAGGCGATCCTTCACGTCCGGGCGGTAGTTCTCGACCACGATGTCGGCCGTCCGCACCATGCGCTTGAAGAGATCGAGCCCGGCTGGCGTCTTGAGATTGAGTGTCAGTGACCGCTTGTTGCGGTGCAGATTGAGCATGTCGTAGCCGTGCCGCGGACCGCTGATCCCCTCGTTCGGGTCGACGCCGGCAGGGGCCTCGATCTTGATGACGTCGGCGCCGAAGTCGGCAAGCACGCGGCAGCACGTCGGTCCGGCGCGCACGCGCGTCAGGTCGAGCACACGCAGATGAGAGAGTGCTGGGGACGCGACGATTGGTGCCATGAGCGCTCCTCGGTGTCGGCCGGTCAGCTGCGCAGCTGTGCGAAGATCGTGCGGCGCATGTCATTGAAATGGGAGTCGGTGAGCAAATCCACGTTGCGCGGGCGGTCGAGTTTGACTTCCAGTTTATCGCGCAGCCGGCCCGGCCGCGCACTCATGATGTAGACGATGTCGGCGAGCAGGATCGCCTCGTCTATGTCGTGCGTGATGAAGACGACCGTGCGGCGGTGCTGCTCCCACACCTCGATCAGCAACTGTTGCATCTGGATACGTGTCTGCGCGTCGAGCGCCCCGAACGGCTCGTCCATCAGCATCACGCGAGGATGGGAAATCAAGGCTCGCGCGATACCGACCCGCTGTTTCATGCCGCCGGAGAGCTGGTCCGGCATATGATGCATAAAACCGCCGAGGCCCAGCGTCTTCAAATACTCTTGGGCTTCGCCCTGATAGGAACTCGCCGGCACGCCCCGCAGCTTCGGGCCGAACACGACGTTGTCCCAGACGGTCATCCATGGGAACAACGCCGGCTCCTGGAAAACGACCGCGCGATCCGGTCCCGGCTGCACGACTTCGCTGCCGAAGACACGCACATGTCCGCGCGTCGGTTGCTCGAAGCCGGCAATCAGATTGAGCAGTGTCGACTTCCCGCAGCCGCTCGGCCCGAGGATGGCGACGAACTCGCCTTCGGTGATCGTGAGGTCGATGCTCTTCAACGCTTCGACGGCGAGCTTACCCTCGTAGACCTTGTCGACGTCGGAGATTTCGATGGCAGGGCTCGTGCTCATCCTGGCCTCACGCGCGCTGCAGCCGCTTCCAGGCGAGGAAGCGGCTTTCCAGGAAGACGACCACGCGATCCGAAAGGAAACCGAGCAGCCCGATCGAGACCATGTCGGCGATCACCACGTCCATGCGGCCGACGTAGTAGGCATCCCACAGCACGTAACCGAGACCGGACTTCACGGCGACCATCTCGGCGATGATCACCGCCGTCCATGCGACACCGATGCCGAGCCGGAGCCCCGTGAAGATCGACGGCAGCGCGCTCGGCACCACCACCCTCATGAACAACTGGAGCCGCGTCGCGCCGAGCATGAGCGCCGCCCGCACGAGGTTGCGATTGACGTCGCGTGCGCCCTGCGCGCTGTTGACGACGATAGGGTAGAACGCACCGAGCGCGATCAGCGAGATCGCGCCCATGTCCTTGATGCCGAATAACGCAATCGAGAACGGCAGCCACGCCGTGATCGGCACCGGCCGCAACCCCTGCACCGTCGGATCGATGAGGCGCGCAAACAGCGGGCTCCAACCGATAAGTGTGCCGATCGGCACGGCGAGGCAGATCGCGAGGGCATATCCTTGGAAGACCCGCATCGCCGAGTGGTAGACATTCGAGAACCACGTCCCGCTGTAGGGGTTGAGGCCCATGCCTGTCGGCCCGAAGGCCCAGACGTACCAGCCCTTGGCCGCAAGAGACGGCCACGGAAGAATGCCGGCGGGAAGGTAGCCGAGCTGGCCCGCCGATTCCCAGATGGCCAGGATCGTCGCGGGCACCACCAGCATTTGCGCGATGTGCCACCAGCGTGACGCGGATGCGCGGCCGGCTCCTGCCGCAGTCGAAGGGCGCGCGATCGGGGGGGCCGTCGTAGCTTCCATCGCGATCGCAGCGCCTTCTCTCATTCGTCCTTTGTCGTCCCCGGCCGAGCGATCAACCGCCCTTGAGGCCAGCAGCGACCAGATCGGCCGGATAGTACTTGTCGAGTTCGCCGCTGACGTCCTTCGGGATCACCCCGAACTTATGGAACGCCGCCGCCTGACGCTTCATCTGATCGAGAGACAGCTCCGGCTTCAAGTCGATATAGGCGGCCACGCGTGTCGCAACCTCAGGCGCGATGCCGGTGAACTGCGAAATCGACTGCGCAAACTTCTCCTTCGTCTGCGTGATGTCCTTCTGTGCCTTTGCATAAGCCCAGATGAAGCGACGAACCGCTTCCCGCTTGTTCGTCACCGCATTGGTCGTCGCCATGATGATCCCGAGATCCGCACCGACCGCCTTCGACTTCGAATAGTCCAGGCTCGTGTTGAACTCGCCGATACCCTCCATAACGGCTTGCGACTCGAAGGGCTCCCAGATGATCGCCACGTCGATGTCGGAGCGGCGCAGCGCGATCAGGAAATTCGGTCCGCCACCTTGGATGTTCACGGGCGTCAGCGAATTGTAGGCGACGCCAACTTCCTCGAGCATCGCTGCGAACTGGAACCACACCGTCGAGCCGGGCGCGATCCCGACCCGTTTGCCCGACAGATCGCTCCACTTTTCGATCGTGACGCCTTTGCGAATGACCATGTATTTCGGCTGCGTGCCAACACCCAGCAACGCGACCATGTTGGTCAATCCCTGGCTCAGCACGATCGGCAGATCCGGCGGCCCGACCGTGGAGATGTCGAGCGATCCGCTCGCGAGCGCCGTTCGGGCATCGGCGTATCGTACGAAGTCGGCCGTTTCCATCTCGACGCCGAGTGACGTGAGATCGTCCTTCATGAAGAACACCGGCGCCAGATGCGCCACCTTGGCGAGACCGACCGTCAACTTGACCGGCTGTGGGAGCGCAGGCGGCTTGGGGCCGACTGCGGCAGCAGCGAGGGAGGGCATCCACGGAAGCGCGGCAGCAGCGGCGCCACCGATCACCAATTGTCGCCGGGAGACTTCGAGCATTGCGATCTCCTTGGCCAGATGAATGTCCCGAGACAGGCCCGTCATGGAGCCCGGACCGGCCCACGTCCGTGGCCTTGCGGACGTACGAGCGGCCGTTGCCGACATTGTCATGACATTAGGGTCGGCGCGTGACGACCGTCAAGCCGACCCGCTCAATTCGTCTGCTTGCGGACGATACGCGTCTCGTATGTGAACCTCTCCGCTGGCCGGACGCTCGTCGAGATGAGGAACGGCGACGGACCACTGCCGTAATACCAGCGCTGGAAGCGCAGAGCCGGTGTGCCGGAGGCGACCTTGAGCTGCTTGGCCGTCGTCGGGTCGACCAGGATCGCGCCGACGGCCTGACGGATTTCTGAAATCCGCTCGCCATATTGCTCCTCGATCAACCCGGCGACGAGACCACGGTGATCTCTGAGCTTCTCGCGCACACCGGCAAAGGCCGCAGCGATGTGGACTTCGACCCAATAGTAGGGAGAGCTTTCGTCGTCATGCTCGACCGGGACGACCGGACCGCGCACGCGCAGGAAACCCTGCCCGGACTTGCAGCGAAGCAGCTGCGCCAACTCGCCGATCGCCACCACGTCATCGAATTCCTTCGGCAGCATACGGATTTTTGTTCCGTCGCTGACCAACTCCTCGATCGAACTGCCGGACTGCGTGTACTGGCTGATCGGCCGCGAGGCTTCGACGCGCGTACCGATACCGGCACGCCGCGACACGAGCCCGTCGACCTGCAATTGCCGGATCGCCTCCCGGACAGTGGCTCGGCTCACGCTGAACTGCGCGCTGATCTGGAGTTCCGTAGGAAGAAGACTTCCGAGCGGATACCGTCCGCGCTCGATTTCTTCGCGAAGCCGCATGGCAAGCAGCTGATACCGCGGCCGCGCACCTTCGTTCCTCACTGCCGACATTCTCCCCATGCGAAATTCGGACGTCTTCTTGTACGGACAATATGAGACATTGTTAGGCAGGGCAATTCCGCTGCAGTGCGGGCAGAGCAGGGTTGTGCGCGGCGCGGCCCGCGCTGGAGCTGCCTGTGGACGGGAAGCAGAGGCTGGTGCATGGGCGTCATCATCGGGGTCGACACCGGCGGCACGTTCACCGATCTGGTGGCCGCCGACGCGGACACCGGCGAGATCACCATCCACAAGCTGCCCTCGACGCCATCGGACCCCGCTACGGCCGTGATCGAGGGCATCACCGCTGTCATGGCGAGCGCCCATCTCGCCGCCGCAGACATCGTTATGATCGCGCACGGGACCACCGTCGCCACCAACGCCATTCTGGAGAACAAGGGCGCTCGCGCCGCCCTCGTGACGACAGCCGGCTTCCGCTACGTGCTCGATCTAGGCCGCCAGGACGTGCCGCGCGGCGTCAATCTCTATCGCTGGCAGAAGCCGCAGCGCCCCGTGACGCCGGACCTCGTGTTCGAAGTGCGCGAGCGGATCGGGCCCGATGGCAGCACCCGTGTCCCGCTCGACGAGGACGACGTCCGCGCCGCCGCCGCTCGCATCCGCGCGGCCGGTGTCACCTCCGTCGGCGTCTCGACGCTCCACAGCTACGCCAACCCGGCTCACGAGCAGCGCATCGGCGCCATCCTCGCCGAAGAGCTTCCGGGCGTGCATCTCACGCTGTCGTCGGAGGTGCTGCCGGCATTTCGAGAGTATGAACGCACCATGGTGACGGCCATGAACGCCGCCGTCATGCCCCTCATGTCGGGCTATATCCGCCGCATCAGTCGCGGTCTCGAGGCCAACCAGATCGCTGCGCCGTTCCTGATCATGAAGTCGAACGGCGGGGTCGCGGGCGCCGAGACGATCGCGGCACAACCCGTCTACACAGCCCTCTCCGGCCTCGCCGCGGGCGTGCAAGGCGCCTGCCTCGTCGGGCGCAGCGCCGGCTTCCCGAACCTCATCTCGCTCGACATCGGCGGCACCAGCACGGATGTCGCGATCTGCCCATCGGGAGAGCCCGTGCTCACGCCGGAGACGGAGATCGGTACTCTCCCGCTGAAGATCCAAAGTGTCGACGTGCGCACGATCGGCGCGGGCGGCGGCAGCATCGCGGAAATCCTCGCCAATGGCAGCCTCATCGTCGGGCCGGAAAGCGCGGGCGCCGATCCGGGCCCCGCCTGCTACGGCCGTGGCGGAACACGCCCGACCGTCACCGATGCCCAGGTCGTCCTCGGCCGTCTGCCGAAAGGGCTCGCCGACGGCCGCCTGACGCTCGATCGCGCACTCGCCGCCACCGCGATCGAGGCAACGATTGCCAAGCCCCTCGGTCTCTCGGTCGAACAGGCAGCGAGCGGCATCATCGAGATCCTGACCCACAACATCGCCGGCGCCGTCCGCGGCATCTCGATCGAGCGCGGTCACGATCCATCGCGTTACGCGCTGATTGCAGGCGGTGGCGCGGGCCCGCTCCATGCCTTGCGGCTGGCCGAAATTCTCCGCATGAAGACCGTTGTCTTCCCGCGTTATCCGGGGGTCTTGAGCGCCCTCGGCCTACTCGCGACACCGCTGCGTCAGGACTACGTGCGCACGTGCCGACAGGTCGGCCCGAACTTCGATACGGCCACGCTCGCCGCTCGACTCGATGGTCTCGTCGCCACGGCCGAGGCTTGGTTCGACCGCGAACGCATGCCGGCGGAGCACCGCGAGATCACCCGCTATCTCGACGTCCGCTATCCCAACCAGGGGCACGAGTTGCAGATGGCCGTCCCACCGGACCGCGAGCTCGGACCCGAAATGCTCGCCGACCTCGCGCGCGAATTCCACGCGCGCCACGAACAGCTTTATGGATTTGCCCTGCGTACCGCGCCGATGCAGATCGAAAGTGTGCGCGTCGCGGCCGTCGGTCGCTTTCGGACGCTGGCTGCCCCCCCGCCAGCGGCAGTCCACGCAGCGGACGCTCGGCCGAGCACCGAACGCCAAGTCTACATCGACGATCAGCGCGGCTTTCGCGCCTGCCCGGTCTATGCGCGGCGCGATCTCTCACCCGGCGCGACGGTCGACGGACCGGCAATCGTCGACCAGGCCGACAGCACGATCTTCTTGCGGCCAGGCTGGAGGGCCGTCGCGGATTCCGCCGGCAATCTCGTCGCCACGCACCACGGAGACGCTCCGTGAGCAGCCTAACCGACCTCCCAGAGCCGATCTTCCGCGAGATCCTGCGCGGGGCCTTCGCGTCGATGGTCCAGGAGATGAGCCTGCTCATCGAACGCACGGCCATGTCGCCGATCATCCGCGAGAAGCAGGACTACGCCGTTGGCCTCTTCGACGCCGAAGGGCGCATGGTGCTCGCCCAGTTCCTGATGCAGGGGCCCGGGATGATCGCGCCGCTGCTCACCCGCTTCCCGCTCGACACCATGCGGCCGGGCGACGTCTATCTCTATAACGACCCCTATCTTTCGAGCGGCGCCGTCGGCCACGTGCCGGACCTCTGCTTCGTCCTGCCGGTCTTCGAGGGCGGGCGCGTTCGCTGCTTCGTCGCCCTGTTCGGTCATTTCTGGGACATCGGCGGGATCGCCGCAGGCGGAATGTCGCCGCAGGCGACCGAAGTCTTCCACGAGGGCTTGCTCATTCCACCCGTGCGCCTGATGCGCGACGGCGTGCTCGCCGACGACCTCTATCACCTCGTCATGCGCAATACACGCTTCCCACAGTTCCTCGACGGCGACGTCCGCGCCTGCGTCAGTGCCTGCCAGCTCGGTGTCCGCCGGGTCGAGGAGCTGTTCGCAGACTACGGCGTCGCGCGCGTCATGGGCGGCTGCAGCGAACTCCTGGCACAGAGCGCGCGAGCCGGCCGCGCCTTGCTCGAAAGCCTGCTGCCCGAAGGCACCTGGCACGGCGACGATCGCGTCGACGACGACGGCTTCGGCAACGGTCCCTTCCGGGTCGCCCTCGAACTCATTCGTGCCGGCGGCCGCATCTCGTTCGATTTCACGGACACGGACGATCAGGCGCGCGGGCCGATCAATTTCCTGCTGCACGAGGGTATCCTGACGAGCGTCATCCTCGGCCGCCTTCTGCAAGCCCACGACGAGACGTTGATCCTCAACGACGGCCTCGCCGCCGTGGCAGACGACATCCACATCCGGCCCGGCAGCCTGCTCGCCCCGCGCTTCCCCGGCGGCGTCGCGCTGCGGGCGCTGAGCCGCATCCTCGTCACCAACTCGATTATCAAGGCGCTCGCGTCGGCCGTTCCCGAGAAGACCGCCGCCGCCTCCTGTAACTACGGCATCGTCACATTGCGCGGCACCGACCCGACGACAGGCCGCTTCCTTTACTGCTTCGACGGCTTCGGCGTCGGCCAAGGCGCACGGCCGTGGGCGGACGGCATCGATTCCATTTATTTCATCGGCCAGAAGAACAATCCGGTGGAATGGCTCGAAGCCGAGTACCCCTTCGAGGTCGACACCTACGCGATCGCCCCCGACACCGGCGGGCCGGGAACCCACCGAGGCGGTGTCGGCGTCATCCGCCAGATCCGCGTGCTCCGTGATGGATTGATCCTCTGCACGATGATGGTCAACGCGCGCGAGCCGGCCTTCGGTGTCGCCGGCGGCCAGCCGGGCCGCCTCGGCCGCATCGTTCTCAATCCCGGAACGCCGGAGGCGCGCGAGCTACCCACACTCGCCGACAACATCATGCTGAAGCGCGGCGACGTCATCCGCGTCGAGAGTGCGGGCGGCGGCGGCTGGGGCGATCCCTTTGCTCGCGATCCCGCCGCGGTGGCGCGCGACGTGCGAACCGGCTACGTCAGCATCGAGGCGGCCCGGTGCGACTACGGCGTCGTCGTCGACCCGGAGACGCTAGTTGTCGACGGCGACGCGACGGCCGCATGCCGGGCGCGCCGCGCGGCTTGAGCCCGATCGCCGAGGAGAACCGCTGATGCGAGACGAAGAGATCGGTTGGCTCGATACCGGTGGCATCGTCGAAGGGATCCGCGCCGGCGAACTCACCGCCGAACGCGTGATCGACGCCACCCTCGCCCGGGTCGAAAAGATCAATCCGGCCCTTAACGCCCTCGCCCGCGTCACCGGCGACAGCGCCCGCGCCGCGGCGCGTGCCGCCGACAAGCGGCGCCCCGCCGGAGGCGTGCTCGGCCCGCTCGACGGCGTGCCGGTCACGATCAAGGACATCCTGTGGACCAAGGGCGTCGTGGCCGACGGCGGCTCGCGCTTGTTCGCCGACTTCGTACCGGATCGCGACGCCATCGTCGTCGAACGCCTGACGGCAGCAGGCGCCATCGTGATCGGCAAAACAACGACGCCGGAGTATTGCCACAAGACGACGACCGACAGCCCCCTCCATGGCGTCACGCGCAACCCCTGGAACCTCGATCTGACGACTGGCGGATCCTCGGGCGGTAGTGCGGCGGCCGTCGCCGCCGGACTTGGCGCAGTCAGCATCGGCACCGACGGCGGTGGCTCGATCCGCCTGCCGGCCGCCCTCTGCGGCGTCGCCGGACTGAAACCATCTGCCGGACGTGTCGCGCAGGGCCCCGGCTTCGCCGGCTGGAACATTCTCGGCCATACCGGCCCGCTCGCCCGCACGGTCGCTTGCCTGCAGCGGACGCTCGCCGTCATCTCCGGCCACCACCCGGCGGATCCGCTTTCTTGCCTGGCGACGCCTCGTCCCTTGCCGACTCGCGACCCGCGCGTCGCCTGGGCGGCCTCGCTCGATACCCTGGAGCCCGAACCTCACGTCGCCGACGCACTCGCCCGTACAGTCGAAGCCGCTCGTGGGCTGACCACGGAGGGCGTCGCCGCCGTGGCACCTCGCTGGGACGATCCAGACCTGAACTTCCGTAAACTGATCGGATCCGACCTCGCCGGCGCACTCGCCTCCCACGTGGAGACACACGCGGACCTGATGGAACCCTCCCTCGTCAAGCTCGTCGAATTCGGCCGTTCTCTCGGCGCCGTCGATCTCGCCCGCGCCCTCGACTGGCGGCTCGCCTTCACGTCCCGCGTGCTGGGCTTCTTCGAGGACTACGATCTCCTGATCGTACCGACCGCACCGGTGACGGCCTTCTCGCACGCCGCCGTCGGGCCAACCACGATCGCCGGCCGCAAAACGTCGCCCTACGCCTGGTTCGGCTGGACGTGGCCGTTCAACATGACCGGGCAGCCGGCACTGTCCCTGCCGGTTATGACGTCGAATGGCCTGCCCGCCGGCATCCAGATCATCGGGCGACCGGGGGAGGACGATCTCGTCCTGGCGTTCGCCCGTCGGATCGAGCACGCGCTCGGCCCGCAGAAGCTGAGGCCGCCTCTTGCCGCGGCGAACACCTCGGCGCACAGTTGAGCGACATGTAGAGGAGACGCAGTTATGCCGTTCGTCACGACCACGGACAACGTGAAACTGCACGTCGAGGACACGGGCGAAGGGACGCCGGTCGTGTTCGTCCACGAATTCGCGGGCGATCAGCGCAGTTGGGAGCCACAGGTCCGCTACTTCGCCCGCCGCTATCGCTGCATCACGTTCAATGCCCGCGGCTATCCGCCGTCGGAGGTTCCCGACGACCCGACGAAGTATTCGCAGGCCCGCGCCGCCGACGACATCCGCGACGTGCTCGACGGCCTGAAGATCGACCACGCCCACATCGTCGGCCTCTCGATGGGGGGCTTCGCAACGCTCCACTTCGGCATTCGCAGCCCCGGACGCGCCTTGTCGCTCGTCATCGCCGGCGCCGGCTACGGAGCGGAAAAGCACCTCGAAAAGCAGTTCCGCGAAGCCTGCGAGGTAGGAGCCCGCCAGTTCGAGACCATCGGCTGCGACCAGTTCTCCCACATTTACTGCTCGGCAGCCGGCCGCATCCCGTTCCTGCTGAAGGACCCGCGCGGCTGGGAAGAGTTCCGCCGCATGTTCGCGGAGCATTCCTCGAAGGGCTCTGCCCTCACCATGCGCGGCGTGCAGGGCAAGCGGCCATCGATCTACGACCTCGAAGCCGAGATCAAGACCATCACCGCGCCGACCCTCATCATCACCGGCGACGAGGACGACCACTGCCTCCAGCCGAATTTCTTCCTGAAGCGGATGATCTCCACGAGTGGTCTCGCCGTGATGCCGAAGACCGGCCACACCATGAACCTAGAGGAGCCGGCCGCCTTCAACGGCATGATCGCCGAGTTCCTGGCCCAGGTGGAGAACGGCAAGTGGCTGGCACGCGACCCCCGCGCCGATCCGGCCGAGATCGTCAAGACCAAGTGATCGGGAGCCGACCTGCATGAGCGACGCACGGATCTCCGCCACACGGACTGACGGCATTCTGAGCCTGACCATCGACCACATGGCGCGCCGCAACGCCATGACGCTCGGCATGTGGCAGGACCTCGCGCGCCACTGCGCGGAGGCGGCCGTCGATCCGGCCGTTCGTGTCGTCACATTGACCGGCGCCGGCGACCAGGCCTTCTGTGCCGGCGCCGACATCTCGCAGTTCGGCGAAAAGCGTTCGAGTGCGGACGCCGTCGCTGAATACGACCGGGCTGTCGCCGCCGCCAACAAGGGTCTCGCCACGCTCGGCAAGCCGGTCATCGCGCTGGTGAATGGGCTTTGCTATGGCGGCGGCATGGGCCTCGCGATGGCCTGCGACGTGCGCCTCGCCGTCGACACCGCCCGCTTCCGCATTCCCGCCGCCCGGCTCGGTCTCGGTTATTCCTACGAGAACGTCCGTCTGCTCGCTTTGAAACTCGGGGTCGCGACCGTTGCCGATATTCTTTTCACGGCTCGTGTCGTCGACGCGCGCGAGGCTGCGGCGCGCGGCATCGTGCAAGCGACATGGCCGGCGGCGGAATTTGCGACGAAGGCAGCTGAGTACGTGCGCGGCATCGCCGGGAACGCGCCCCTCACGATCGCGGCCGTCAAGCGCGCACTGATCGAGATCGCGAAACCGCCGGGTCAGGCCGATCCGGAAGCCGTCGACGCCCTCGTCCGCGCCTGCTTCACGAGCGCCGACTACAAGGAAGGCCAAGCCGCCTTCAAGGAGCGCCGCGACCCGAAGTTCCGGGGCGAGTGATCGCGCCCAGTGTCATCCGCGGGCTTGTCCCGAGGATCCAGGGTTCGGCTAGGTTCGACGTCCGGTGAAGACCGCAAACGGCAACCCTGTTGCCCCATCATGTCGGGCATGCCTCGCTGCCCTCTCGATCCTCGCCACGAGGGCGAGGATAAGAGCAACGAAAAAGGGCACCACACGGCTGTGGTGCCCTTCTGAACCAGCAATCGCCGGTGATTACTTCGTGTTCGGACGGCCGAACACCGCTTCCATCTCGCGGCGGAACTTCACCGCGTTGTCGGTCGCGTCGTACTCGACGTCGTCCCACTTCACGCGCTGGCCTTCGGCGATATCGCGCTTCAGCTTGACGTTATGCGCGAGGCCGAGCGGCAGATAGCCTTCCTTGAGCGACATCTCGGCCGGTGTCTGCTTGCCCCACACGCAGAAGCCGCCTTCTCCGTCGAGCACCTCGCCTTTCTTCAGCGCGCGCTTTGCGGTCGCGGCGACATCCGAATTGAAGCAGATCGGCGAACCCGTCGGCTCCTTGCGCAGCGCCGCGGACGCGACCGATAGGCCGAGTTCGAGACCGATCATGTGCGTCGGCCGGTAGAGCGCGGCGTACTTGCCCGAGCTGTCCGGCAGCATCGAGTATTCCTTGAAGCACTTCTGCGAGTAGAGACTGTCGCTGGTGATGGTAACGTACGTGCCCATCACGAGGTTGTGCGGCACGTCCTTGCCGTCGCGGTAGAGCGAAGAGACAACCTCGGTGACACCGGCCTTTTCGAGCGTACCGCCGTCGGACTTGGGCTTGCACACCTCGGCGAGTTCGAAGCGTGACGCCGGCGGGAACTTCAGACCGTCCGTCTGCGGCACGAGCCCGGTCGCATTGCAGATCGCCGTCATTTCGATGCCCGACTTCGTTCCGTCGACGAACGAATTGAACATCTTCGGGTTGATGTGGCTGCGGTCGTGAATGACGAGATAGGTATCGAGAATGTCCCATACGCTCTCGGGCGTCGAGGCGTGATAGGTCGGGTGATAGCGCGTCCCCTTGCCGGCCGCGACGACTTCGAACCCGGTGGCGCGCGCCCAGTCGACGTGCTCGCAGACGAGGGCCGGCTGATCGCCCCAGGCGAGGCTGTAGACGACGCCCTTCTCGCGCGCCCGCTTGGCGAGCAGCGGGCCGGCGACGGAATCCGCCTCGACGTTGACCATGACGACGTGCTTGCCGTGCTCGATCGCCGCGAGCGCCAGCTTGATGCCGGTCGCCGGGTCGCCGGTCGCCTCGATGATGACTTCGATGTCCGGGTTCTCGATCAGCGCCATCGAGTTGTCGGTGACGCAGGTCTTGCCCGTCTTGATGGCGTCGCCGATGGTCTTGGCGTCGATCTGCTCCTTCGTCCATTGCACGCCGAGCAGGCGCTCCTTGGCGCGGTCGGGAAGAAGATCGGCGAGGCCGACGAGGTGCATGCCGGTCGTCACACGAACCTGCGACAGAAACATGGTGCCGAATTTGCCGGCGCCGATCTGGCCGATGCGCACGGGTTTGCCGTTGGCGGCGCGCTCTCTGAGCATGAACGACAGGTTCATGGGGGGCGGTTTCCTCTCCTCGACCCGCTCCGTGCGGGCCGCCGGGACCACACCATATCATCATACAACCGGCAAGCCGCGGCCGGTGCAGGGCTGGGGTGTGGGGACGATGTCAGCCACGAAGCAAGCAGACCGCAACCGCCAGCTGTCAGAAAGGGATTTCGTCGTCATCGTAGCGCTGTATACTATCGAACCGAGAATAGAGATTTGCGAGCACGATGAGGCGTCGGGGGCTATCTAGTCGCTCAAACAAGGACGCAAAGCCGCGAAGCAGAGAAACATCTATTTTGTTTTGGCGGTACGCACGGAAATTTCCATCAATGAAGCACCTCGCAATTTCCGCGCCATCAACGTCAATTTCCAACATGCAGAATCTGTAAGCGCGCTGAAGACGACCTAGCACGACCTGTGGATCAGATCTGTATTCCGCCTTAACATTCAGCATACCCAGATAAGAATGCAATTGGCTAGCAAAAAGCCTATACGTGTCCAAGTCCTCCAACCCAAACAGATCCTCGGAAAAACTGGACGCACTCAAAGCACGCGATACATCAGAAAAATTCGCATATCGACCACTCGATGAATCAGAAATCATTCCGCGCACCACGGATTGAATTTTATCATCCGACAAAGAATTCCTGTCAATTATAGCTTGAAACAACTTTCCAACGAAATAAACTTCGCTGCTGAAGTCATATCGACCCGCCAGGAAGTCCTGAGGCGGCGTGAAAGCCCAGTTTAACGTAATGCTCTTGCTGAAATCTTGCGGCTTTGCCACTCGCTTGCCAAAACCAAGATCGATCACCTTAACTAGCCCATCATCTGACACTAGTATGTTCTGAGGCCGAATATCTCGATGAAGCATCCTTTGCTCGCCCATATACTTGAACGCAGACACAACCTGCCGAAAAATCGACGGCAGGCTCCCCGGATTCTCGCTGATATATGTATCTATATCCCTACCGGCCACATATTCCATCACGATGTAGCCGACCTTCACCTCAGGCAACAGATGATAGCCAAAAACGCGAACCAAGTTTGGATGATACACCCTATACATTAACTTTATCTCATTAACGAACCCCTGAAAAAGATCATCATTTAACGCGGGATCATTCGGCTCGAATTTTTTGCAGACGAAATGCTCGCCGATACAGTCGTCACGCAAGAGAACCGTCCTGCCGCAACCGCCCCGGCCCAACTCACGAACCATCCGGTAGTCCCGCCTTCGGAGAAACTTGACAATGTCGTCTGCCACAAATTTCCTCGGAGATGAATTAGTGCCGCATGTCGAACGACGAACTGAAATAACTCGACTACGACTCGGTTCGCCGATCAGATACCTTGCCAGAAGGCCGCTTTGGTGGCAAAGCGGGAATGCCTTGGTGAACGGTGTGTTTTTCTCTTCATTGGGATAGCCTTGAGATCGGCGTGTGTAAGGCTCTCGATAATGCAAGTGACCGATGACCGGGCTCCCGAGAGCATCTCCGTTGCTGATCTAGCCGCCGTTCGGGATGGGCTAAAGCAAACTAAACACCGCAAGTTCGCATCCCAGAATCGAATTACCAAACTTCTAGGCAAGTAGGTAATCCTCACGATCCGCAGCGCGGCTCGCGCGCCAGACTTCGCGAACGACTGACCACCCCCTACCCAAACGCCCCTTTCCGCGCCAAAACACCGGTGCCGGCGGCCGCGCCGGCCAACACGACATCCGGGAGGATCGACGCCATGCAGGACAAGCCCGCCGCCAAGACGCCGCGCACGCTGCGGCTCGACCCGCGTGACAACGTCATCGTCGCCGTCGACACGGTCGAGGCGGGCGCCAACGCCCAGGGCATCGCAGCACGAGGCCGCATCCCGCGCGGCCACAAGATGGCGAGCGCCAAGATCGAAAAGGGCGCGCCCGTCCGTAAGTTCGGGCAGATCATCGGCTTCGCGTCGGTCGACATCCTGCCCGGCGACCACGTTCACACCCAGAACTGCGCGTTCGGCGAGTTCGACCGCGACTACGCCTTCGCTGCCGACGCCCGCGAGGAACCACTGATGGCACCCGAGGCCCAGGCCACGTTTCAGGGCTTCAACCGTGGCAACGGCCGGTCCGGCACGCGCAACTACGTCGGCATCCTGACGAGCGTGAACTGCTCGGCCTCGGTCGCTCGCTTCATCGCCGAAGAAATCAGCCGTTCGGGCGTCCTCGCCGGCTTCCCAAATGTCGACGGCGTGATCCCGCTCGTCCACGGCACGGGCTGCGCCCTCGATCTCGAAGGCGAAGGCTACGAGCTCCTGAAGCGCACCCAATGGGGCTACGCGGCGAACCCCAACATGGGCGGCGTCATCATGGTCGGCCTCGGCTGCGAGGGCTTCCAGATCAAGCGTTTCATGGAGGCCTATGGCATCCAGGAAAACGATACGTTCCGCACGTTCACGATCCAGGAGACGGGCGGCACGAAGAAGACGGTGGCCGCCGGCGTCGACGCGATCAAGGCGATGTTGCCGATCGTCGACAAGGCACGGCGCGAAACACGGCCCGCCTCGGAACTCGCGCTCGCCCTGCAATGCGGCGGCTCCGACGGCTACTCAGGGATCACGGCGAACGTCGCCCTTGGCGCGGCGGTGGACCTGCTCGTCCGCCACGGCGGCACCGCTGTCCTCTCCGAAACGCCGGAAATCTATGGCGCGGAACACCTGCTGACGCGGCGCGCGCGCAACCGCGAGGTGGGAGAAAAGCTCGTCGAGATCATTCGCTGGTGGCAGGACTACACGGCGAAGAACAATGGCTCCATGGACAACAATCCGAGCCCCGGCAACAAGCTCGGTGGCCTGACGACCATCCTGGAGAAGTCGCTCGGCGCGGCGGCAAAGGGCGGCACGACGACGCTCGAAGCCGTCTATCGTTACGCCGAGCCCGTCACGGCGAAGGGCTTCGTCTACATGGATACGCCGGGCTACGACCCCGTCGCGGCGACGGGCCAGGTCGCCGGCGGCTGCAACGTCCTCTGCTTCACGACGGGCCGCGGCTCCGCCTACGGATGCAAGCCGACGCCGTCGATCAAGCTGGCGACCAATTCCGAGATCTATCACCGGATGATCGACGACATGGACATCAACACCGGCGACATCCTCGACGGCGTTACGATCGAAGAAAAAGGCCGCGAGATCTTCGAGCACGTCCTGCGCGTCGCGTCGGGCGAGCAGTCGAAGTCAGAACAGCTCGGCTACGGCGACGCCGAGTTCGTGCCCTGGCAGGTCGGCGCGACCATGTAACGAGCGGGCGCGGTCGAAACCGACCGCCCTGGGGATGCAGACGAGACTGACGAGGTCCGCTGTGGCCGGTCGATGGGCTCGGTGCAGCCGGTTGCAGGACGGCAAAACGTTCTGGTGGCAACGCCTGGACCGCGGGCAGATCGTGCTGTCGGGCGCGCGGGCGGACATGATCGAATCGGAAGTCCGCAAGCGCCTCTCGGTGTGAGGTCCGCCAGCCTGGGCCAATCGCCGATCAGCTCCACCCGCGCCTCGGTCGCTGGGAGCACGGATCCGGCGTGGCAGGCCGGCGCCCAGTCCGCCAAGGCTCACGATCCATCACGGTCACCGAGGTTGCGCTGTGAGGGATGCCGATCGGACCGCGCAGTCTGTTCTGCGCGCCGCAGCGGCAGAGCCGACGATCATGCTCTGTGGCGGACGGCTGAACGCGCCGGCCGGCAAGAGGCGATGGTGCGTGAGCCTGCCCAGGAAGAAGGCCTGAACGATCCGGCCGTAGCCGACGCTCTCGTCGCCGATGATGAGATCGAGCGCCGCGGCCGAGGCCGCGCACCGCCGCCGCCGCGGCCAGTTCGCCGGCGCGTGATCGGCGGTCTCTCGCCCGGCTGGACCACCGGGCGC